>Ga0255757_10000078_pt1 | contig 86721 bp, 79 predicted proteins | sample 071ome_27_FD_179957 | JGI IMG/M metagenome (GOLD analysis project Ga0255757, IMG submission 179957) | Coastal salt marsh microbial communities from the Groves Creek Marsh, Skidaway Island, Georgia - 071409AT metaG (version 2) | ecosystem: Environmental > Aquatic > Marine > Intertidal zone >...
TAAATTTATGGGACTCCTACAAAATTTTGCGGAGATGATATAGTCACCCGACACGCCTCTAAAAAGTCTGCAAGTTTTCTAAAAGGTGTTTTTAAAAAATTTTTTTTTGGGGGTAAAATCTCTAAATACCTTTATGGAGAAAAAAGAAGCATATCGCCTATTCTGGTTAGTCAAGGGGCATCTCAACGCCTCTCATAATACTATCATGGATTCTGCAGATGGATACTTTAGAAGAGTCTGGTATGATTATGCAGGAGAAGACATGGAGATATGGTTAGAGGGATTTGAAGATGCTTGGAGAAAGGTAAAAGATTAATGTGGACATTAGTGTTTATAATCTTAATGGAAAACGAAGTAGTCGCAACAAACGTAGGAACATACAATACAATGTACGAGTGTTTCGCAGATCGAGAACAACTTGCAGTGACGGCTGGTGGAGAGAATGGATATTATCCTTTAGATATGCAGGGTATCTGTATTCAGAGAGAATTCTAAATGTCTGAAATAGGAATCTTTTTACTGTTCTTTCTTCCTATTTGTTGGTGGGTTTGGTGGATGAATAAGGATACACCGAAACCAAAACTAGACTTTGGCCCAGAACGTCCGAAGTCTTTACGTTCCTTTGATGGTTTTCTATACATTCTATGGAACTGGAAGTCTTACCTTACAAAGACAGTCTGGATCGGCGCAATGCCATTTATTTGGTACTATGATGGATTCGGCTCCTCTATGACTTGGTTAATCTTTGGAGGTCTTTTAATACTTCTTGGAAAATTTTGGGAGTTGTTTGAGAGATGAGAATTGTTTACATTCACGGTGCAACTGCAACTGAAAGAACCTTTGCGTTTATTCAAAAGAACATTAATGCAAAGAATCCAATATACCTTAACTATAATTCCAAAGATGCAACTGCGAAAGAGAACCTAGACTTTCTAAAGGAAACGTTGAGAGAACAAATGCGTCCTAATGACAAGTTATTTTATATTATGCATTCTCTAGGAGGCATCTACGGAATCTATTTACAGGAAGAATTTGCATACAACTCTTCGTTTGCGGTTTCGCTTGCAACACCATTTAACGGTTCTGAAGTTGCACACTGGGGAAGATGGGTCGCACCACAATATCAATTGTTTGCAGATATCGTTCCTACCAGTCGATTTATCACAGAGTCACGAAAGATTAGAATTGCAATTCCATGGAAACAGGTGATTACAACAACTGGAGATATTCCTTTAATAGCAGGAAAGAATGATGGCGTAGTCACAATGGAATCAATGATGAGTCGAGAGGATGTTGACTATTATGCAATTGATCGTAATCACTATGAGATTGTTCAGTCTAAAAGAACTGTCAGTTTGATTTCAGACTGTTTAAAGGGAATTCGAAAGTAGTTCTCAGTCTGTTCGATAGGGATTCCAAGATTTCTTCTTTTCAAGTTGTAGTGCATAAGTAGAAAGTTTTTCTTTGAGTTCTTTCTCTTGTTTCTTTGCAAGATAGAGTGCCATTTCTAATGAATTGATTTTATCGTGTGCAATATTGAGAGATTCTTCTAAGACTCGCATTCTTTCCATGGTTCTATTGGGGTTTCCTTCCGACATTTTCTATTGACTCCTGTAAGACTTTCTGATATAGTATATGTATAAATAGAAACGAGTCAAAAATTTGGTCAAATCGGTCAAATCGGTCTGGTCAAAATCTTTAATATATTATGAAAGGAAATGTGAAATGGGATGGTGGAATAAACTAGCTCAAGAACAACAGAGTGAATGTAAGTATGATGAACGTCATGGAGGCCCTTATGATAGAGGGAGTGCGGATAGTTATTATAGACGAGATTACAACCCTCACTATTATAAAGGTGCGTCATACAATTCTGACCGTGTTGAAATGCAGGATATGACTGCTCAAGAGATTGTAGAGTACACCAAAGGTTATAATGATAACGAAGAACGTGGTGACTTCAAGGATTGGGGTTAAAAAAGTGCTTGACAAGTTTCGTTCTTTCTGTCATAATGTTATAGTGAAATAACGAAAGGATTAGATTATGATTCGTTTTATGATTGGAATGTTGTTGGTTTTTGGTTCTGTTGGTGGACTTGAACAGGATACTGCTACCTTTACGGAAGCAATTCTTGGTTCACTGCTTGGATTGACTCTTATGTTCTGGGCACTTCCCAAACTTAATGCTCTTGCGGATGAAGAATACTAGATTATATCGAAATCTTAAAGGAGACAACAATGCCAATAGAAATTTGGATGTTAATTACTGCAGTCATTTTCACTGTGTTTGGTTTTATATGGGGCCGTGGAAACAAAGAAGAAAGTGATGTTGCAGCAATCGAAAACACTTTAGATCAGCTCATTGATAACGGATACTTGCGTTTTCGTAGGGACAATGAAAACCAAATTGAAATCTTAAAGTGGAATCATATCGGAGATTAGTTTTTTGAAAGGAACTAAATATGGATATAGTATATGGAGTCCAAATCGAAATCGATGAGGGCGAATATGACTATGTTAGAGAAGGGAATGGTTGGAAGTCAGACTCTCCCTTTCTAACATTTAACACTAAAGAAGATGCTCTTGTTGAAGCTAAAAAGTGGAATACTGGAGTCGTTGTAAATTTATCGAAACTTTCATCATGGAAAAGTTAGAAAAAAGTTTATTTCATAATAAAAGAACTATTGTGAAATATAGAGAAGCATTTCAACAAGGCGCACTAGCATGTCGTGAAGGACTTGGATTTGAAAATTGCCCTTGGGTGGATGATGATTTTCGAAAACAGGCATGGAGAGATGGTTGGGAATCTGCAATGACTTGGGTTCTAGAGAAGGCATATTCTTAAATAATAAAAAAAATAAATTGGAGAATAATATGCATGAAGTACAATTAGAATTGTTTGACCCCCCACTGTCTTATAGAAATAATGATTATAATGAACGTATAGAACATCTTGAATATGCAATGACACAGATCGGTTTGAGAATTAAAGCATATCAAGAAACAAAAGAAGATAGCGTATTGGAAGGTATTCCTTCATATATCAATAGCTACTTTAGTAAATATAGTTAAAAGGATATCAAATGTATCTAGAATGGTGGATGATTATCACCATCGGGATATTCTTTGTAGTCGCACTTACAAGAACTTGGAAAAAGGCACACTTTGAAGGTTTTTGTATGGGAGCAACTGTCTTATTAAACTCAATGGAAAAAGTAATTCCAGAAGATTCAGTCGAGTTTCATAAAATAGTTAAAGAATTAACAAATACCCCCGATAAAAAATACAAAAAATCTTAAAATAGAGCTTGACATTTGTATGTGGAGTCCCTATATTAATAGTATAGGGAACAGTTAGAGGTTGTTATGGTAGATTTTGAAGAACTCTATGTCAAAGGTTCCACTAAAAATAAAAGAAAACTGGCAGAGTTAGTGGTAACTTTTGCTAAAAGTATTTTATTTCCTCGACACAGAAATGTTGTTGTCGAAGTTGAACTCATTCCAGACTTAAATGGTAAAGAAGGTATCTGGGGCGATTGTATTGACGATGATGATCGTTGGTATATTGTCCGTGTTGATTCCAAATTATCTGCAAAAGACTTTGTTGAAACAATTTTACATGAGATGGTTCATGTAAAACAGTATGTTCGTAAAGAATTAGTACAACATTCAGTCAAGCATCAGTTGTGGAAGGGTGGCCAAATCCCCTCAGAAACTAAATATGAAGAACGTCCATGGGAAATTGAAGCGTTTTCATTAGAAAAAGACTTATCTGAATCATTTATCACTACTCACGGATGGAAATTCTTAGGAGTTTAACCGAATGCATTTGGCTGAACAGCAATGCCAGCAGGAAGAAGTGTTTGAAGAGATTGTAATTCAGGCCGTACAGGAGTCTGAAAGTTTGGAACAGGCAAAAAATGAGTGTTTGAAATCAAAAGAACTCGTTGAGCACTGGAGTCAAGAAGAAATTGATGAATTTATCGCAGACCTTTGGAGTGAATACTGGTCAAAATACCTAACAGACTACTAAAAAATGTAAAATATTCTTGACTTTATCATAATATTACTGTATTATGTAAAATATAGTGAACAAAAGAGGTGAAAGACATGTCGAAGATGGGTAATTATGTTGTTGGTTTGATGGAAGATGGACTTTGGGAAGAGCCAGATTATCCAGAACCCGACATCGAAGCGTATTATGAAGAATATTATAAAGAAAAACTTAGTGCCTTCAAATCTGCACTAAAACAGGCTATGATGATTTACGATTGTAGTTGGATTCCCGCCCTCAGAACCATGTACCAAGTCGAAAAAAAGGATGCAGAACCGTTTGATATTCAATCGGATGCATATTGTTATAGAAAATTAGAGAATTATCTCTACGAATGGGAATTGGGCAAGGAAAAAATTGACGAAATATGTAAAAAATTCTTCTTTAGGGCTTGACATTCGCCCTAAAAAGTATTATATTATATATGTAAGTTGATGAAAACAGTGATGAGGATCTAAATTATGGCATATGTTTCCCAAGAAATGAAAAAATCACTCGCTCCTGCGATCAAATCCGTTCTTAAGAAGTACGGATTCAAGGGAACGATTGGTGTTCACAATCATTCCTCTTTGGTAGTAAACATTAAGAGTGGTGTTCTTGATCTAATTGGTATCGCCAATGCAAAAAACAAAGAGATATCAGAACGCAGGAACATGCCCTACTACGCCAACGAAGGTTACTTCCAAGCAAATCCCTACCACCCAGATCAGTACGGTGAAGCTTCTCAATTCTTTGAGGAGTTGGTTGCCGCTATGAAAGGTGCTTTCTCTAAAGATGGCCCTAAGTGGTATGACAACAGTGATGCGATGATTGATTATTTCGATACTGCGTATTACTTGGACATCAATGTAGGTAAGTGGGACAAACCTTACGAATTCACAGGAGTGTAATTCATGGCAGTTCGTTCAAAAAAATACAATGAAAAAATTCATATCGATTTGGACGGGCCCCAAGGAAACGCATTTGTTCTTTTTGGAATCGCTGAAAAACTTGCCTCTATATGTGGTGTAGATTCGGAGTCCATCATACAAGATATGAAATCTGGAGATTATCTCAATCTCCTTAAAGTGTTTGAAGAGAATTTTGGCCACATCGTAGTTTTGGAAACTAGTAATCAGGAGTACTTAGATGTTTTTTGTTGAAGCGAAAGAAAGATTCAGTGAAGAAAAATTCCGTTGGGAAGCTCTAACGGAAAAACAGGCATTAGATGTTGTTGCAAAACTTAAGTCTGATGGTAAATATTGGTCACTTGAAATTGGAGAAATGTAGAATGTTACTTTACATTTTTGGTTTTTTCGACTAAGTATTATAGTTAAGGAGTTCTAAATGTCGAAAATACAAGAAAAAATAAAAACTCTTATGGATACTGTACAAGAGAGTTTAGAAAGTCAGCGACATATTGAGTCGCCAGAAGAGTTTATGATTGAACTGGATAAAGTTGGACTTTACTTCAGTCACATGAATGATGAAGATCGTGATTATTATCAGGCCGCCCAAATCGCTTTTGAAGAACAAAGGAAGTGGACTATTTAAAATGAAACTTGCAGATTTTGAAATGATTGAAAAAGATTATATGCCTGGCGGTTTCCAGTCATTATTGTCTTTCGGTGAGCATCATCAACTGAGTGTTATCAGTGGTGAGGGTGCATATGGTTCTAAAAATGCTCCTTATGAAATCGCAGTATTCATCAATGGTGAATTTGCAAATTTGCCTGGCATTGTTGAAGACAATGTTAAGGGATATTTAACGGAAGATGATGTTAATACAGTCATAAAAAAACTGCATACTATTACAAAAGAAATCCCTGTTCAAGTCAATTTGATGGAGAGTTACAATGTCACAAATATCTGAAGTAAAAAATAATATAGGTAGACTTTATTCTGTTGGGCTGGATTATGATTCTGCCAAGAAACAGTTTTTTGAGTCTGCGTATGAAAAGTTTTCTAAAGAAAAGTTGGAAACAATTTTTGATGAAGAGTGGAATAGATACGAACACATGTATCTTGCCAATCTAAACTTTTTCAAGAAAGGGACTTAGATGGATTTGGATGAGTATGAGGAAGATATTAGATTAAATGCAGTAAGTTACAGTATTATAGCATTTAAACCTCAAACCTCAACAAAACAAGTCGGGGAAACAAAAACTTTTGAAGATGCCATAAAAATGGCATATGAAATTCATAAAGAAAATAGTTTCCGCAGTATATTGATTTATGCAGTTAATGAGACTGGACGATTTGTTTTAAATGCCTTCGTTAGAAGTGATGACATGAAACTCAAAATAATTGGGAGTAGAAAATGAGTAATCAGCGAAGAGGAAACTGGAAACCAGCTGCAATGAATGATAGTAGTAAAATAGATGCAATGTCTTTGACTACTTTCTGTAAACATGCAAAAGTTCTTTTAGAGGAACGTGGAGAAGAAGATGCTGCATTCTACTTTGGACAAGTAGAAGATTGGTTGCGTGATGGGGGAAGAATTCAAACTGGACACAATGATGTTGCCAGAATTCTTGGTGTGTGATGAAGTTTTTAGAAAGTGAAGTTTCGGATGTTCGTATTATCGATGATGAAGCAAAAATGTTCGGCATCTCTGACAGAGAACTTATTAAACATCTTTTTAAAAAGGTTGTTCTATTAGAAGACACAGTTTATGAACTTGAGCATCAACTTAGAGTTCATGAAGAATGGATAAAGTTAAGGGAAAAAAATTAAAACATATTGACAAAGTGTTTCATATATGGTACATTAATACTTGTATGACTATTTTATGAAACATAGAAATCTGCCCTTAGCTCAGCTGGATAGAGCAACAGCCTTCTAAGCTGTGGGTCGTAGGTTCGAATCCTACAGGGCAGGCCAATTAATATCGGGCGAGTCGGACGCTCGATTTTGTCGAGTGAGTAAAAACACGGTTAAGCCTGAAAACGACACTAAATAGAAGACTCAGGTGGGAAGTTGGAAATCCCTCACTAGAAACCAACAAGATTAAACAGGGGCGGACAGTAGGAAGAGGCGACTAATGTATAAGAAAATAAAGCGGCCTGCAACCCCTCAAACTGCTAAAAGTAAGAACACCTACTGTCCTTTTTATTCGGAGTTACTATAATGCAAGTATCACCAGTACCACCAGTAAGAATTGTGAGTGAGTATGTTAGACAATTGAATGTCGGTGATAAGATTCATAACATTGTAGTAACGCACAAAGACTTTGGAGGCTCTGTTAGAGTTGAAGAAGTTTATAGAACATACGACAAAACTGGAAAGATTAGAACAGTTGAACCAGTTAGTAAAGTTGATGTTGAAGTTTAGGCGGATGTCGTATAATGGTATTACCTTAGCCTTCCAAGCTAATGACAGGGGTTCGATTCCCCTCATCCGCTCCAAAAATAAAAATCCAAGGTGACGGCCTATGGATTGTGGTGACTGAATAATCCCTTGCAAATGGGGATAAGGTAATGTCGAAGGAACTTAGCGGTTCGTCTTAGCGGATGCAGACAGGTATGAGTCTAGTTAGACAGGAAGTTTGCCCGTGACTCATTGCAGGATCCTAACCCTGCCCACACTAATAAATTTCTAAGTACACATGAGAGTAGATGCACCTGCTTTCCTGTGCATAGGACAAGGGTTTGAAAGACTGCAAGTCATGTGTATTTAAAAATTTATCGGGGTATAGCGCAGTCTGGTAGCGCATCTGCTTTGGGAGCAGAGGGTCGTTGGTTCGAATCCAGCTACCCCGACCAATTTGTGAGTGTGGCGGAATGGTTACGCAGCAGATTGCAAATCTGTATAATGCAGGTTCAAGTCCTGTCACTCACTCCAAGTAGGATTATTCCCAGATAGCTCAGTTGGTAGAGCAAATGACTGTTAATCATTGGGTCGGGGGTTCGAACCCCTCTCTGGGAGCCAAATAAAGAGTAAGGACACAAGATGTATAAACCTCTACCAGAAGAAGTAACAATAAAAAAATCAGGTATACATGGACTTGGTCTTTGGTGTGTAAAACCGATCAAAGAAGGAACAGAGATCGGAATGTCACATTTTTATTGGGGAGAAGAATTACAAAGAACTCCATTGGGTGCTTTTTATAATCACTCTGACGAACCTAATATAGTAAAGATTAGAAAAGATAGTAGGTTCTTTATTGTTGCCATTAGAGATATTTGGCCTGGTGAAGAAATCACATGTGAGTATACATTATACGACATAAAATAAACTTATACCCCATAAAAAATTTCTGTGCAAAAAAGTCTTGATTTCTTATACTTTTTTGATATATACTAGTATCTGTTAGTAATTAATCATTTACTAATATATTAGCACTACCGCACCAATTGGTGCAAGGAAAATACAATGAAAACTTTAATCGCAATTTTGGCAATGACTTCGACTTCTGCATTTGCATTTATCAATGATGGCAATGGCAATTCGTCTGGTGGCGCATCATCTACAATGAACGGTGACGCAGAAGGCCGTGGTGTTGCAACCTTCTCTATGAACTTCTCTGCATCTGCAAACACCAAAGCAGACTTTGATGCAGATGGTGAAGGTTCGATGCAGAACATGTTCTCTGGTGAGGATAAGCCATACTACTATCGCCCAGAGGGTTACGGTAAATAATAAATTTACCTATTGACAATCACTCCTCATTGAGTTACACTGGCTATTAAGTGAATTTGATGAGGAGTGAAAAAGGATGTATATATATTATGAGAATGGAAACTACGAAGAAAAATTTTGATATTGATGTTGCAGGGAATATACTTTTAAATAGTAGTCAGTCTCCCAAGGATTTGCAAATTCAAAGTGGAGATACATATGCTGCAATGATTGTTGATGGAAGGCCCATTCTAATTAAGTTGGAGTTAACTTTAAAAGAATAGGAACAGTTATGTCACTTGGATTTAGGGACAAATACCAAAACATAATTAAGAATTTAGTTCAGAATGCCGATCAGTGTAGTCAACAATGGATACTTACTGGAGATGCAGAATGGTATGAAGCGTATATGATGTATGTTGAAAAAGTGTGTGAATTAAAAGACTGGATTAAAAAAAAAGAAAGTGAAATAGAAAACACGCCGCTGTAGCTCAGTTGGTAGAGCAACTGATTTGTAATCAGTAGGTCGGGAGTTCGAATCTCTCTAGCGGCACCATATTGAAGCATACTAATTGAAAAGTGTCCTCGATCAGAAGTGACTATCTGATGGAGATACTTGGATAGGGATGTAGAAAGAGTCACGCTGGTCACGGTTTTCCTAGTGTGCTTCAATATGGTGCTGATGTGGCTCAACATATAGGTGTTGGATGGAAAACAAAGAAAGAAAAATAATTCTTCTAACAGATATAATAGAACAAAAGGTTCGAAAAGAAAAAGAGCTTGAATATTATCAACGAGAGTTGGAAAAATTAAATAATAAAATGTTTTTCATTCGCAAAGAAATCGACTTAACAAATCTTATAATAGATTTAATAGGGCGAGAAAAAATCATGGATATGCGTGAAGTCATTGATGACAAGAGTGCAGAAAAATTGATTGGTAATGATAATGGTGAAGAAGACGGAAGCGAAACCTAAACGGAAAAGAAGAACAAAGGCAGAAATGGAAGCCGCCCGAGCGGCCGAGTCTCAATCCTCAAAACCAAAACAAAAGAGGAAGCGCAGAACCAAAGCAGAGATGGAGGCCGCTCGGGCAGCATCATTACCACCAGAACCCAAGTGGTATGAGATTGGGTATAAGGGCCCAAAACCAGCCCCTGCAAAACCAAAAAAGAAACCTCGTTCATATCCCCCACCCCCACCCAGACAAAAGTTTGATACTAATTTAATTGATAAACAACTAAAATTTCCAGGCCAACATGGCGCAAAGGTTGCAATTACCAAAGAAACAAAACATGGTAAACATTTATTATCTTGGGGAATAGATGATTGGGGTATATTATACGATGCAAGATATAATGATACTGAAAAACATTGGAAATTTTATCTTGACTTATACAAAAAATCATGCGATAATGATAAAAATGTAAATACAAAAAAGGTGAAAAATAATGGTAGAACAAATGCAACAACAAAGTCCAATATCAAATCTGGACGCACCAACACTAAAGGCAATCCTACAAGAAAAAGCACAACGAGTGGTGTTCGAAAAGGCAGACGGAACTCTAAGAGTAATGCACTGCACGACAAACCCGAAGATCGTGCCGTGGCCTGATAATCCAGTAGAAGCAGAAGGCTCAGTGCAAAAAGAAAAAGATCCAAACCTTATTGTTGTTTGGGATTTAGAAAAAGAGGGATGGAGATCATTTCGATTTGAAAGACTCAGAGAATATGGAGATTTAGAATAATGGGCGGTAAGTCAACAGGAAAAAATTACACCTCTAAGGGCGAACGGCGAAGTGTATCACGGCAGAATAGAACCAAAAACCCAAAGGGTACTCTTGCACACGCAATTCGTCAAAGAGAGGCATGGCAACAAGGTAAGAATGTAGTTCTTACAATTCCAAATCCAAATACTTCAGAAACCAATAAACCTTTCATAAGGGTTAAGGCGAGTGAGGTATGGGGAGATTTTAGAAAACAAAGAAAATTTATGATGAGAGGAGAACCGGCTGTATGATAGAAGGATTTACGCCACCTTGTGTGGTATTCAGAACTAGGGTCAGGGATGAATCAATCGAAGGCCAAAACCCATATCGTTGGGAAGATGTAACAAGTGATGATCTGTTCAAAGGTAAGAGGGTAGTTTTATTCAGTTTGCCTGGCGCATTTACACCTATTTGTTCTACATATCAATTGCCTGGCTTTGAAAGTAATTATTCAAAGATTAAAGAATATGGTATTGACGAAGTATACTGCATTTCGGTTAACGATGCATTTGTTATGAATGCATGGGCCAAAGCACAGGACATTCAAAATGTAAAAGTTATTCCAGATGGTTCTGGAAACTTTACTCGATTTATGGGAATGTTAATTGGCAAAAACCATTTAGGGTTTGGTATGCGTAGTTGGAGATATATGTGTGTTATTAATGACGGTGTTATTGAACATTGGTGGCAAGAGCCAGGCATTAATAACGATGGAAGTGATGATGATCCATATGTACAAACAACTCCAGAAAATATGTTGAGTTATCTAGATCAAAAAAATATGTGGAATGAAGTTGAACAACGAACCACTATGGGCGATTACACGGTTGTTTAATGTATGATATAAGACCCCTTCACAAGAATAATGCTTCTGTATTTGTTGCAGAACGCCATTATTCTGCAGTTATGCCTCGACTAACTAAACATTATCTAGGGTTTCACTTAGATGATAAGTTAGTTGGGGTTTTAACTTTAGGATGGGGAACCAATCCGATGGGAACAATTAAAAAAATGTTTCCAGATTTGACAACTTCTGATTACTTTGAAATTGGAAAGATGTGCATGGATGATTCTATGCCTAGAAACTCCGAATCCCAAATGTTGTCCCAAACAGTAAAGTGGATGCGTGAAAATACAAATGCAAAATATCTGTACACTTGGGCAGATGGAATAGTTGGAAAGCCAGGATATGTTTACCAGTCTGCAAACTTTCTTTATGGTGGTTTTATATGGTCTGATGTATATGTCTCTGAGACAGGCGAGAAGGTGCATTTTAGGACTATACAGAGGAAGATGAAGAAAGAGATGGGTAGACATGATACGAAGTATGGCCCTCGACCAAATGACGCCAAAATGGGTGATATGGGGTTTTCAAGAGTTTGGGGTAAACAGTTCAGATATATCTATCCATTGACTAAGACAGATAGAAAATATATGAATAAAAATTCTACATGTTGTTGGACAAATCAATATCCAAAGGATGAAGATTTGCAATGGAAAATTAAAAGGCCCGGCGAAACAGAATACGAATGGTGTGATGATATGCCGTTCATTCATAGTAATGATATAAAACATAATAAGAGTAATATTGCAAGATATAAGGCAGATATTACGATTGATAGTTTTTTTTAATAACCTATATAATTGTGGAGTATATAATGAAAAAGAGAAATATAAATCAATTAAGGATTAGATTGCGTATCGCAAGGTCAAGGACTAGACAATATTGGCAACGACAGGCGTATATAAACAGACAGAGAAAAAATTCTCAGGAGATTAATAATGATAGATTACAGTACAAAGTACACGCTTAGTAGTGTACATACCGATGCTGGTAATGATGAGGTTATTACTCATTCATTCGATGCGACAGATGCAACACTTGGTGAAGTGTTGGAGAAAATCGAAATCTTTTTGATTGCAGCTGGATTTGATTGGATTAAGAAAGGTGAAATTCAACATGTTGACAGTATATCTGATGAAGATTACCACTCTACTGCAGGGGCGGAATTGTTCGATGAATATTCATATTCTGTAAGTGCAGAAGAAATGTATAATAGACTTAATGGTTTAGATAACACTGCCAAAATTGTTGCATTTCCTAAAAAAGAAAAAGAAGAAAATATAACATTGACTACTGGTTCTAATGATTATGTTTTTTCTGGGGAGTATGATATAGGTTCTATCACATTTGATGGAATGGATATTACTGATGGTATGAGTATTACTTTAGATACTTCCGATATTTCTTTTACTCAAGATTATAACGTATCTTTAACTCCAGATGACGTTACATTTAAATTTACTAACTTCGAAAACGAAAAAGAAAAGGATTAAAAATGGCTTTTAAATTATCGAATAGATCACTTTCTAAATTAGAAGGTGTTCATGATGACATGGTTAGAGTTGTCAGCCGTGCCATCGAATTGACTGAGGTCGATTTTGGAGTGATTCAAGGTTTAAGAACGCTCGAAGAACAAGAGGCTTTAGTTGCAAAGGGCGCAAGTCAAACAATGAAGAGTAAACATCTTGATGGACTTGCAGTAGACTTAATGGCCTATGTTGGAGGCCGTGGCGTCTGGGAAATCAATGTGTATGATGAAGTTGCCGATGCAATGAAGGCGGCCGCAATCGAAGAGGGTGTGGCACTCCGCTGGGGCGCAGCCTGGCACATTGATGACATTAGAGAGTGGGATGGTTCCATGGAAGATGCCATGAACGCCTACGTTGATTTAAGACGTTCTCAGGGAAGACGCCCATTTATTGATGCTCCACACTTTGAGCTAATGGTATGAATTTAAAATGGGGGTATTTTTTAAGTATCCCCATGACTTCTTACTTTATCCTTCTATTCCTCTTAGGTTTATTTGGAAAAAGTTTAATGATATTTACACCAGAAAAAAATATAGTAATGTATGAGTTTTTTGGTGTTGTATTAATGCATTATATTTTTTATATTATTTTTTGCTTGACAAAAAGAAAAGAATAGTGTATAAATACAATTGTAATTGTTGATACGATTCAACATACATACTGGACTTGGGGGCAGTACCCAACGCCTCCACCAAAGATACATTATTAACAAAACAGCCGTGGCTGGCTCGCTAGACAATCCTAGGCAATGTTCGTTAGGGGAAAAAGCTATAGTGTATCTTTGATGGGGGCGAACTAGGATCGACAGGTGTGTAGAGATGAGAGTAGATTACCGTGTTGACCTACGATATTCGGTCGAACAAAACTAAACGCAAACGATAACTTTGCACCTGAGTTTGCTCTAGCAGCATGATCAGCGGGGTATGGGTTCCACCTTGTTACCAAACGGGCCCAAAGTCATAGTAAAAGGATTTAATAAATGACAAAGTTTTTATTCGGAGCCGCTTCGGCGGTTTTTTTATGTTCGTCTGCAATGGCAGAAGGCATTAAAGGTTATGTAGATGGCCAAGTTGAGTATAGTGTAGAAAATGAAAATTTTACATCTGAACTGGGATATACAATGGCACTTCCACAAGGATTTGTTTTGCGTCCATGGGCAGACTTCTCATATGATTCTAATGTAGCATCAGACACAATTAATTTTGATGGTGTTAACTTAGGTATTTCATATGCAGTGTCTCCACAACTTTCACTTTTCAGTAATATTGAAGCGAGTGAAGAGTTTGAATATGAAGATGCAAAAGTAGGAATTAATTTTACATTCTAATTTTTGTACTATATAATAAAGGTGGTAACTTCCTATAAAGTTGCTAATTACACACATCACACAAAAAAGGAGAAATATGATGAGTAATAAAAATCCATTTGAAATTAGACTAGAAGTTTTAAAAATGGCAAAAGATATGTCTGAACAAAGTTACCATATGGCAATGGATACATATTGGCAAACTTTGAATGCGACTGCAGAGACATGGAACAAAAGTGTTGAGGAATTGGTTCAGCATACACAACACATGAAACCAGAAATGCCTGCCCCTCAAGACATCATGAAAAAGGCTCAAGAGTTGTATACTTTTATTTCAACTAAAGAGTAATTTTAATGGGGGGTGCAACGCCCCCCATTTTTTAAAAATGCGTGAAACGCAACGTTGTAGAGATGGTTAGAGATATATAATGATAGAGGTAATTTAACCTCTTTAAACCTTAACCAATGGAATGCTATTGTGAAAAATAAATTCACGCAAGAACTTATTATGGAGAAACAATAAATTATGCCAAGATATGATTTTAAATGTAATAATTGTGAACATGAATATGAAGTTTGGTGCCGTATTGCTGAAAGAGAAGAACATTTAAATGGCTCTTGTCCCAACTGTAGTGTTGCAGGAAAAATCCAACAATTTCTTACTGGTGCTCCAAGTATTGGAGATCCTATTCGCATGGGCAAACAAAAAGTTCCACAATCATTTAAGGAGAATGTACTAGATAGAGTGGCAAAGGTGCCGGGAGCAGTTAAAACAGAGTCTAAATTTAATATGTAATTTTTCACCGTAGATTCCGACTTTCAGAGGAGTCTCATTAGTGAGTAGAAAAACTAGAAAGACAAAATCAAACAGTAATAGTAGATTAATAGGGATTGACGCACGAACACAACTTAAAAAAATTACACCAATAACACCGGCACAAGAAGAAGTATTTGATGCCTTTTATGAAGATCATTTGTTTCTTCATGGAGTTGCAGGGACAGGAAAAACATATATTTCTTTATACCTTGCACTAGATGAATTAATGAACAAATCTTCTAGTTATAGAGATATACAAATTATTAGAAGTGTTGTTCCGACAAGGGATATGGGTTTTCTGCCCGGCTCGGAAAAACAAAAACTTCAATCATATGAAACCCCATATAGAACCATAGTAAACGAATTATTTGAATGTGGCAGCGCATACGAAAGTTTACGAAAAACTTCCCTCATAAATTTTAACTCGACATCTTACATAAGAGGTATGACCTTTTATGATAGTATTATTATTGTGGATGAATGCCAGAACATGAATTTTCATGAACTTGATTCTGTCATAACTAGAATAGGAGACAACTGTAAAATAATTTTCTGTGGAGACTTTAGACAGTCAGACTTTAAATGGAAAGATGAAAAAAATGGAATACTTGATTTTATGAGAATCATAAAAAGTATGGATCGTTTTTCTTTCATTGAGTTTATGCAACAAGATATTGTCAGAAGTCCTTTGGTAAAGTCCTACATAATTAATAAATTAGAATTAGGTTTTGCCTAAAGGAGACTCCAAATGAAAAACATAATCGAAGCAAAAGATATTTTTTCTGCTAAAGTAAAATCTAAAAGTAATAACTTAGAAGATATAAAGTCGTTTATTAACTTAGGTGGTATGGATGAAGATTATGATGAGTCTATTGGAATGACAAATGAACTTCTTGATGAATTTGTTTATATTATGACAGATGAGTATGGATTTGATTTGAGTAATAAAGCTCTTGTTGATGATTTAAGTTTTCTAGGGATTATACTGCAGGCCATAATGGATAGACATTATGGTATTGAAAATGCAATGATAGAGAATATTGATGAGGCGATAGAAGAAATTAAGTCGAGACATGAAAAAGAAGAAGTTTCATAAAACTGCTTGACATGTCGAAGGATATTTGATATACTTTAATAAATTTGGAGTAATTTATGTTTAAACATGTTGAATTGGATTTGCCTGAATTTTCACTTCGAAGTGAAACCCTTAAGTCTGGGACTAGGTATTACTATGATGAAAATGGTAACAAATATCCTTCGATAACAACTGTCATATCACATTTTTCTAAAAAATCCATAATGGAGTGGAGAAAACGTGTAGGCGAAAAAGAAGCCAATAAAATCACTACCCAGGCTGCGAGGAGAGGAACTTCTATTCATCAGTTGTGTGAAGATTATATAAATAACATAGAAATAGATTATAATAAACTCATGCCGAATGATATAGAGATGTTTTTTACATTGAAAAAAACTCTCGATACTAGATTAGATGATGTATATGTTCAAGAGTGGCCAATGTATTCTGAACATTTAGGAATTGCAGGAAAATGTGATTGTATTGCATATTTTGATGGTAAACTTTCTATAATTGATTTTAAAACATCAAGAAAGTCAATGCATCCAAATAAATTAGAGAACTACTTTAGACAGGCATCTGGTTATGCTGTTATGTTTGAAGAGCGAACAAAAATTCCTATAAATAATCTAGTAATCATTGCGGCTATTGATGACCAGAAAGATGCAGAAGTTTATACTTCTAAGCGTGATAGTCATATCAATGGGTTAATAGAAATGATAACAGAATATAAAGCACAATTGTAGGAAATAAAAAACATGGTTCAATATCTAAAAAGTAGTGCAAGAAGATATGTAGGAGTCCCAGACTATTTGGGAGTGATGTATGATTACAACACAAGAACAAGAGCGGGACATTTGTTTGTCGGCGGTTTTAAAAGAAAGTCTGGAATTCGACCCAACGATATCGTACTATTTGATGGAAATATAATTTTACCAGCGACCAACAATTATAGAGAAAAGGTTTTTTCGGTAAATCCTGCAACCACTATTAAATTTGAATATGAAAAAACAAATACTTTAGATCGAGTTAAATGTGGTATAATTCCATTAGATGAACCCGAAATTGGTGAAAGTATTAGTACTGCAAATAATTCCACTCATATATATCAAAATAACACTGCCCAAGAACAAAGTATAAAAATATATTGTGATTATAAAGCAGCCGTGGATTCTAAGTTGAGATTTAGAATCACAGAAGTAGTCTCTGATAATACTCCTGTTCGCAGTACGGAACTTTACACTAAAGGTAATTTATGTCCTGGCGCTCCACTTGGATGGCAAAGAATATTAAGATGGGATATTGATAAGATTCCAGCTTTAGGATTCTCTTTGTCAGTGGGAAAGGAACTTGGTGAAAACGAGTTTATTTTCAGAGACTTTATAAATTCACAAAATAGTTATTTTAAGGTTTTGCCCAATTATTTTTCAAAACAAGGGTCTAAAGTAGACTGCAGGGCAGACATAACTTTCGAAACGGAAGATGTAAGTGCTATGAATTTAGACCCAGTAGCACAAGTTGAAATCACAAGCATTATAGGGAGAATGTAATATGATAAATTGGATTAAAGATAGATTAGCTGAAAGAACATCATGGGATGGTGGCGCACTTATTGCAATGGGTGTTGTTGCACTGCTCTTTGATGGTTTGATTACATGGGCTGCATACGCAGCGATTGTCTACGGTCTTTGGACTATCTGGAAATCAGAATAAACTATTGACAAATTTTACGTTATAGCGTATATTATACGATGTAACGTAAATCTAAGGAGAATTTAATATAATGTTGAAACTTAAGAGTTCAAAAGAATTTAGTGATGAGATAGAAAAACAAGTTTCTAAATTAAACAGTTCATATATTGATACAATCACATACTATTGTGAGAAGAACAATTTAGAAATAGAAAATGTAGTTTCTCTTTTGAGTCCTTTCATAAAAGAAAAAATTAAATACGAGGCAGAAGGACTGAACATGGTTCAGAAGTCTACAGAAAAATTGCCTCTATGATTACCATGTCTGGAAAGAAGATAGATGACTTTGAGGCTTTTAAAATTTATCTTGCAATGAAAAGTCATTTTAATAGTGAGTATGATTTTATAAAGTACAAAGGAAAAGTTTCCCCAAAGAAAGAAACCTATTATAACAGGAGAGACAGAAGAACTTTCGAAGAACTTTCCAGAAGGTTTGATAAAAAAAGTTTGGAAGAATTTTTACTTGCATTGTTCTTGAATGTAACAGAAAATGGTAATCTTGCTATTTCTCGTAATGAGTTTATGTGGACAGGAAATCTTTTAGATAAAGAATCTTACGACACATATAAAAATTGGAAGAAAAGAATTCAAAGTATAAAGTATACTTTTACTAATGATTGTCATGTGTTGTTTACAAGGGCGTCTGAAGAAAATATGGAATTCAATTCTATATTTAAATCTATTGACAATGACTACCCATTTATTGTATTCTTAGAAAAACGTGGAGAACTTTCATTAGAAACGTTAATTATCTTTGAAAAGATTTTTACTTTCATAGATAAGGTCAAAATAAATGATACAACTTATTGGCCTATATATACTAAGAAAGTAAAAGACTATATGTCTTTCTTGGACATAGATGTTAATTATTATGTTAATGTTCTTAGGGACATATTGATTGATGATTATTATGAAGATTATGGTCAATTAATTAAAAAAACTAGTTGACAACTCTTGGATAATATAGTATATTAGTAAAAATACAAAACGCATATAACGTATAAAGGAGAAAATTTATGTCTTTTGCAAACCTTAAAAAAGGTCGCTCTAACTTTGCCCGTCTTGCGGAAGAGTTGGAAAAAACCCAATCCCCACAACAAACCACATCAAATATCGATGATCGATTTTGGAAACCAACTATTGGTAAGGATGGTAACAGTTATGCTGTAATTCGTTTCCTTCCCCCTGCAGATGGTGAAGATATTCCTTGGGTTCGTGTGTTTAATCATGGATTTAAAGGCCCAGGCGGTTGGTTGATTGATAACTGTCTTACTACAATCAACAAACAGTGTCCTGTTTGTGAGTCTAATACTGAACTATGGAATACTGGTTCACAAGACAATCAAAACCTTGCCCGTGATCGTAAACGTAAACTTAAGTTCCTTTCGAACATTTATGTTGTAAAAGATCCTGCAAACCCAGATAATGAAGGAAAAGTTTTTCTTTACTCATATGGTAAGAAAATCTTTGACAAGTTGAACGAGGCAATGAATCCTCATTTTGAAGATGAGGCTCGTTACAACCCATTTGATTTTTGGGATGGCGCCAACTTCAAACTGAAGTATCGCACTGTTGATGGTTATGGAAATTATGATAAGTCTGAATTCGATTCTCAAGAAGCACTTTCAGATGATGATTCAGAATTGGAAACAATCTATAATCAACTATATTCATTGCAAGAGTTTGTAAGTGAAGAGAAGTTCAAGTCTTATGAACAACTCAAGGAACGCCTTGATCGTGTTCTTGGACTTCAACAGTCTGCAGTTTCAGTAGAAACAGATTTTGTTTCTGATGATTCTTCATACTACACTGAACCTACTCAGACTAAATCTGTGCCTGCGCCAGAACCAAAGTCTGTATCTTATGATGAAGATGAAGAAGACGATTCAATCTCATACTTTGAACGTCTTGCAGATGAAAGTTAGACAGTTGGTGGCACTGAAGTGTTAGTGTAAGACACGACACAGAGTCCATACAGGTAATAGAGGGTATACAACACACTCGACCGCCATCTATTATCGCATACAAAGAACTGAGTGTGGGAAAGGGCAGGGAGAAATCCTTGCCTTTTTTTTGTCTTAGATATGTTTAGATTGCATACCGAACATGTAATAATTATATGACAATTTTCTGCACTTGCGAAATAAATATTTGTGTCAGAATCGCTGACAATTCACACATATCATACACAGGAGAATAAAATGAGTGTCGAAGAAATTATTAAGAGTTTGAGTGTTCTTACAGTATCACTTACTATTGTAGCTGCAGTTATGTTTATGTCTATTTTACCGTATGTTAATTAACGGAGAATTAGATGACACAATTAGTATTAACAGCGTCAGAATGGTTAAACATTACCCCCCTTGTAGATTTTATTCGTGAGTTGCAAAAAAGAATAAAATTGAAAAAACTTCAAAAAGAAACTATAAAGGAATTAAATTCCCTATCTGATAGAGATTTGAATGATATTGGTATTGCAAGATCACAGATAAAATCTATTGCAATGGAATTGGATTTAAAAGATGTTTAAAAGAATTTTAGAAACTTTTGAACGTATTGGAAGAGCAAGAGCTGCACACGTTCTTGTACAGCAGGGTTTATACGAAGAAGCAAAAAGAGTTATGTGTGGGAACTGAAAGGTTCCTACCACGCTCCCACTAAAGATAACTTAGCATCCCTCACAGCACCATCAGTATGTCTTACTTCTGGTTTTTGTTTAGGCATAATCGTTGAATTATTTGTTACATTAGTCACGGTGTTTTGTTGCGGTGCATTTATAATGTTCGCAGCTTGTTTTGCCTCTGATGTAGATTTATCCATAGCAGCATTGTCCATCATATTAGACGCTTCTAATTTTTTGTTAGGAACATCACTTGAGAATGATTGTTGTGCAGAAACACCAGAATCAAAATCCATCATTTCTTGTGCAGATGGATTTGCAAATGCATTTTCTTCTTTTGGAGTGATGTTCAATTTGTCCAATTCAGCTTGTAGTTTTTCTATTTCTGCTGCATCTTCTTCTCTACCTTTAGAATCTCTACCCCAATAAACATTTTCACCACCTTCACTTCTGGTAATTCTGTCTTTTGCCTCTGCAATTTTTGACTGAAGCTCTGCTTTTTGATCTTCTGGAGAAATCTCTGGTGCGATTGCACCTTCTTCACCATCAAATGCACCCATATCCTTCGCCATGAGTCCAGCATCAATCGCTGTTGACGCAGCAGTCCCAACGCCTGGGATTATACTAGTAAGTCCAGAAAGTACCTCTAGGCCTGCACCAGAGAAGTCTCCACTAAATGCTCTTTGAGCACCAAATCCCAATCCTGCAATTAAACCAACGCCAGGGATTTTTTTCAATAAAGATTTCCCAAGTCCCTTACTAGCAGTTTTACCAGCAGTTGCGGCGCCCTTTGTGGCGACACTTGCGGCGCCCTTTCCAGTTACTTTAGATGCAAGTCCACTTATTTTCGCACCAACTCCTTTTGCTGGTGCTGTTATTTTATCCATTACTGATGGCATTTTTGGGGGCACTGAAATACTTGGCATTTTTGGAAGTTTGTCGGGTATTGCACTACCAACGCCTTTTATTCTATCAGGCATCGAAGTCATTGTATTTTTTACATTACTCGCAACATTACTTGCAGCGCTTGCTGTTTTCGCCGCTCCAGTTGCAGCAAGTCCTGCTACTGCCCCGCCGCCAAGTTTCAGTGCATTCAATCCAATGTTTTTAATTCCCCCTAATACACCTTTTGCAGCATTCAATCCACCACCAACAAAACTTCTTGCTCTTCCTGTAACCCCAGTTCCTACATTTCTTACAAAATTTCCAAGTCTGCCAAATCTTCCGCCACTTGCCCTATTTACTACTGAACCGACTCGGCCGACACCACTTCTTACCGCTCCTCCAACTCTTGAGAATGCACCTCTAATACCGCCTCTTCCTCTAACGTTACCTCGACCTCTTCTACCTCTTCGTCCATCTCCAACGCCGTCTAATAGGCCGCCTCCGACTCCACCTAACAATCCGTCTAAAAATCCACCCCCATCACCAGAGATTTCATCTAAGTTTCCAGTGTTTTCTGCAATCTGTTCGAGAAGTTTGATTTGTTTTTTCTCTAATTCTTGTTCTATTTTTCTTTCTCTATTAGCTTCTCTTTGATTTTCTAAATCTAATGGAGATGGATTGTCAGAAGTATCCTGCAAGAATTTTAGAAGATTTACTACTTCTTCTAGATATGGACTGTTTTCTCCAAGTTGTTCTTTTACTTCATCTAATTTTGTTGCAGTAATTTGAGAAATTTCACTTGGAGCGGATGCCTCTTCTGTAGATAAACTTTGAACATTTTCAGATGGAGATGGTATTGTAATATTTTCTCTATCATCTAATTTTGTTTCAGTAATTTGAGAAATTTCACTTGGAGCGGATGCCTCTTCTGTAGATAAACTTTGAACATTTTCAGATGGAGATGGAGATGGTATTGTAATATTTTCTCTATCATCTAATATTGGGGATTCTGATTGTGGGACAGATACTGGAGACTCTGACATATCAAGTCCATAACTTCTTTTAATAGACTCGATTTCATCTTTTCTTGCCTTGTTTGCATCTTCTGCCTCTTTTGCAATCTTTGCCTGACGAATTATAGCATTCTTTTGTTCGTCAATAACTTCTTGTTCAGTAATACCTCTTGCAAGTGCTTGTGCTGCTACTTCTTCCGATGTTATATTTGCTCTTGAGATTGCTTCTTCATTTGATATTTGTGTTCTTAAAACAGAAAATTCTTCTTCTTCAATTTTTTTCTGTTCTACAATTCTTCTTTGTCTCTCTTCTTCCTCTGCCTTATTTGCCTTACTTGTTTCTCTGAATTGTTTAATTCTGTCACCAACAAATGATGCGCCAAATGCTAATAGTGGACTACCACTCAATGCACCTGTAATAACTCCACCAATTCCACTAATTGAACTTTCTACTGTCTTTGTTGCAAGATCACCAATAGATTTTTTAAATGTAGTGTTTTGTTTGATACTTTCTTGGGATGCTCTTAATATCTCTTGAAGTGCTTTCTTTTCTTGGTCAGTAGCACCTTCTAGTTGTGCCAAATCGGCATCAAGAAGGTCTATCTTCTTTTTAGTTTCTTTAAATTCTTTTACAGATATACCTTCTTGTTGTCCAAGAATATCAGCAACTTCTGCAAGGGCCTGTCTAGCTGCGGCAGATTGCAACTGATCGGTTGCAGCGCTAAATGAAGCAGACAATTCCTCTTGGTTTTGTCTGATAAGTTTTTCTGTTACCGCTTTTAGATCAGGACTTGCCATTTATTACTTCTTCTTATCTGAATATGCGTTGCCCGCAAAGAATGCGGCCACAATTGCAGCGACAGAAACGAAGTATGTTGCCGCCATGTCACCCAGAATCTTTGATGCTTGATCCAATCCTGCAACTACTGCAATCACTACTGCGAAGGGATAGAGTAACATACCGAATAAAGAGAACCAGGCCATTTGACGCATTGCATCTCTGCGAGCGTCAGCATCTTCTAGTTCTTTTCTTTTAAACTCAAGATACATCTTTTCTTCTTCTTTTGAAACCTTTCCATCTCCATTAGTATCAGCGGGGTGATGTCCAGATGCTTTAATTTCTTCTTCCATATTAACTCCTCATTGCGTCTTTTCTACGCTTTTCTTCTTCTTTAATATAGTTTATCAAAAGATTTAAATATATCTCTCTTTCCCACGGTATCATATCTTCTAATTCACTCAAACTATATTTATGGTGCTGCATCAACGCAAAATTATTTCGATACATCGATGCAAGGGACTCATGATTTAAACTTAGGAAAAAAAATCGGTAATTCCTTTTACTTTCATCGATTTTTTCCATCCACATTTTCTACAAACAATATTTACATCACACGCCGTTTCTGGCATTGTATTGAAAAAATTGTTAATAGATTCAAACTGTTGTTGTGTTAAATTCTCAACAAAAGTTTTTAATTCACTTTCTGAATAATCAGACGCATTATATACTTCACTTCCATCAACGATCATGTCAATACAAGTAGCTACAACATCAATTACATCATCTACACTATCTGCAGTTAATACAGAATTTAAGATATTAAAATCTGGATACTTCATAATAATTTTAATATCTGACGTTAGATTCAATTCATTGGTGTGTCCTTCTTGATTTTCAATCTCTGCCTTTTCTAAGTCTAATGTGAAAGGAATTTGACAGCCCCCCTGCCCCGCTCCTTCTTCTGTACAATCTTCCCGATTGTAACTCAAACCAATTACGTTTCCAATAGACTTACTTCTAAGTTTGATGAAAATGTGTTCAATGTCAAATGTAGAAAGTTTATCAACATCTACATCAGATACTAAACAGTTTCCAATAATTTGTTTTATCGCATCAATTTTTTCTTGTAACTCTTCTCCCTCTTGTGCCATCAGAAGAATTTTTTCTTCCTTGACCAAAAACGGACGAAATTTCACACTTTCATTTGTTGATGGTATAGTCAAATCATATGTTGGTGCATTAATTGTAGGTAACATATTTTATCCTCTTCAAAAATAATTTAATCATTATGGGCCGATGGGATTACGTTCCCATCCTTTTAACAACTGTCTTATATAATCTTTATTTGCAGCATATTCAGAACGATATTTTCTGTAGAACATTGTGATCTGACATTGTGCTGGTTCTTCGTTTGCATACGCATATTCGACAGGCCCTATGGTTATCGGAAATAGATTTTCAAATTTTACTTTGTGAACCTCTTGTCCTCTCTTATCAATTGTTAAAAACTCTGCCATTGGTGCAACATAATTATTATAATATGAAATTTTGTGTGTATTAAAATCTATAACTTGGTGAAACCAATTTTCAAACCAATCTCTTTCATATAAGTTTTCACTTAAATATACACTAAATGTCAATTGATCGTATGTAGTCGTATATGGAGCCATTCTTATTGGGCCATAAATTTTTGTTTCCGTTGTCGAAATAGATTTCCCTGGCAAAGAAATAGATGGAACACGAAACTTTAAAAAATTGTCTGGATTTGGTAAATAACCAATATTAGGTGGTGTCAATCTAAGTTCATATCGATTTGCCTGAGTAAGGCCTTGACTTCCTATATTTGCAATAAAATCATCTATTGACGCCATTTACGATCTCCTAGCAGAATCTGACCAAACTTTAGAAGCTGCGGCCTTTTTGAATTTTTGTACTGGTAAAAACAATGCGATATCCCATTCATTTGCCTCAATTTTTACAAACTTTGATCTAACATGAGTAAACAAGTATTTTTTGAGACAAGGTTTTATGACATTATATTTAGACAGACCTTTTAGAACATTATAAGATAATTTGAGTCTTGTAGTTGAATCATATCTTTTGTTTGATGCAATTTCAGATAACGCATTCATTACAACAATTCTATTTCTTGGAGAAACATAGTGTAAATTGATTCCAACAAATCCCCCAGAAATTCTTTCCACCATAAAAATAAGTGGAAATTCATCATAGTATGGTAATTTTTTTGCATACTTAGGGTCATATTGGTAACAATACATACTTCCAACATCGGGTGTTGCCGCAGAGCGATTCCCATCTCCCAATAGAGATGCTCTTGTGATTCTTGTTTCTCTTACCTTTTTTCTAAACCATTCCCTTGCCTTATCGGTGTTTGGTCTAATGTTTCGGGCAGCGAGTCTATTTAATAGTGGTGTAAAGTCTGTCATTCATTTATGCCGTTTTTTACTATTTATATCGTTTTATTGAGCGAGTTGATCTTCTGTTAAAATTTTAAATTCCCACTTTCTATCTTCGCAAAATTCTTTCGCATATTTCCACTTTGCTTCGTTGATACTCCAAGTCTTCATTTCACTCAAATATCTTGGTGTAATCTTAGTTCGTTTTCTTGGTGGTTTGGTTTCTTTTTTTGGCTTTACTTCGATAACAATGGTTCTTGTTTTATTTTCTTCTTGGATTTTTATTACAAAATCTGGATAATACTTGTGTTGTTTTCTGTCCACTGGTGAAATGTAAGGTATTACTAATTCTTCGCTCGACCAGAAAGTGATTGCTTCGTTGTTGTCGCAATACACCATAAACCTTCTTTCCCATGAAGAACGATATACAATGTTATTCACATTTCCTGCATATTTTTCTGGATTTACTGGTTTGTATTTTCCTCTATAAGTAAATCTTTTTCTCACTTCATAAAAACCTTTATAAATAGTACTAAAATATTTAGGAGCAAGTATTTAATGGCCGCAACAGACTCACCATCCACTTTGACGCAACAGAGACAACAGGTTGCAGCAGGCGGGGAAACTTATATATATCCAATGTCATTGGATGAATTTGCTGATCAGATTCCAATGAGAGATTTTGTTAGATTCACTGCATATAAAGGTGAACAGCCTGGATATACAACTATGCAGACAAGAGGAACTGCAGTCGAACTTGAAAAAATTGGTAGTGTTACTCTTCACCTTCCAGAAAATATTGAAAATTCAACAAAGTCCCAATTTGAAGGCGCAGATAGTGGTGCATTGGGTATGCTAGGCAAGACTGGTGCAGTCGCAGGCGAAGATAATGGATATCTCGACAAAGTACTCAATCTTGGTGGGGAACTTTCATTATCGGCAACGCAATTTGCAGGAGGCCTTGCATTTGGTGGAGATGGTAATTTGCAGTCTCAAGTTATTGGTGGTAGAGTTTCTGGTGCGAATAAACATATGTTATTCAGAGGAATTGATTTTAGGGCATTCAATTATCAATATAGTATTCTTCCAAGGTCAGATAAAGAATCTATTGAAATTAATAACATGATAAAATTTTTAAGAAAGAATATGCTTCCTGAAATGGCAGGATTAAATTTTTTCCAAGTTCCTAATACATTTACTGTTGAATACTACTTGGGTGGTAAACCTGCCGAGTTTCTTCACAAAATCAAACCATGTGTATTAACTGACTGTACTGTTAAATATGGTGGCAACGGTGCGTTTGCAACTTTCAATGAAACAGATGCTCCTGCAGTTATTGAGCTATCTCTGACTTTCCAAGAGGTTCAGTTAGTAACATCTTCGGATGCAGCGGAGGGTTACTAATGTTTAATTATCTAGAGAAAAAGAAATATGATTTAATGCTGGACGGAAAACCAAAAAAGGTAACTAATATCTTTCAAAATGCATACATTATAGAACAATACAGAGAAAATCCTCTTTCGCATTATGAGTATACCGTAAGAGATGAAGATACACCAGAAACAATTGCCCATTTATACTATGGTAGTCATACATATGGTTGGGTTATTTTATGGATGAACGATATTGCAAATGTTTATGATGATTGGCCAATGACAAGTAGAACGTTACAAACTCACATCGAAACTGTTTATGGGGCTCCCGCTTATGCAGGGTCAAATTTTTATCCAAGAATATTTAAAACTGGTGATTATATTTATGACACATTAGAACAAAAAGTTTTTGTCAGAAGAAATGACAGATGGGAAATTGTACTCAATGATTATTCTGCAAGCAATTTAAATGGATTGTCTATTGCAAGGAATATTCCTATTCATTATACTCATGATGTATTGGGACATAAAATATCTCCAGACACATATAATCTCCTCACTCCACAAGACAAGAAAAAATATACAATCTATAGTGCATATGATTATGAACACGATAAGAATGAAAAAAATAGAGTAATTAAATTACTAAGAGCAAATTTACTGAACGACTTTCTTTTGAACTTTGAAGAGGTTATTTAATGTCAGATACGTTTAAGTTAGGTGATTACAATATTCGTAAATTCACTATTCGTTCACATAACGGATTTGAATTAGACCTTAAAAGATATTTTACATCAATTCGCATTTTTGAAGATATACTATCGTCTAGTATTACGGCGACAATTAGTTTTATGGATGTAGAAGATATGTTAACTTTTATGCCAATTGTTGGGCAAGAAGAAGTTTCTTTAGATTTTGAAGTTCCAGAGTGGAAAAATATTAAGTTGGATTTCCTTGTTCATAAAATATCTGAACTAACAGATGATGAGGGAACTCAGACTTATAATTTAGAATTGATTTCAAAAGATTTTGCAAAAAATTTTGAAGAAAAAGTGTCGGAATATTTTCAAGGAAGTTCTACAGATATTGCACAAACCATTTTTTCAAGACTTGGTAGTTCAAAGAGTCTTTCTGTAGAATCAAGTAGTGACCAGTACAGTGGTGATAATGGATTGGTAATTCCAAATTATACTCCAATGAAAAGTATTTCATTTTTATGTAATAAAGCATTCAGTGAGACATATAAAAGTTCTTCGTATATGTTTTTTGAAACAACAAAAGAATATGTTATGAAACCGTTAGAAATGTTAACACAGGCAGAACCAAAGAATAAATTCATCGTTGGTGCATACAAAAGTGCTGGGGCAAAAGAACTTGATGATATTTCAACAAATGTTGAAAATAAGAAAGTAATTAGTTTTAATTTTGATTCAAACTTCGATGTGCTTGGAAATATTACAAAGGGGTTTTATAATTCAGAAGTTTATGCTGTGGATTTACTAACACGACAGGTTAATAATTATACACACTCATATTGGGAAAATTATGGAGACTACAAGTACTTGGACAGTAATACTTTTCAAGATACTACTGGTCAAGGAATGCAATATAAACCAAAAAACTTATATGTTGTTCCAGAAAGAGACTTGCAGGGTGGGAATCCTACATTTAATCAGGAAAAACTCTTTCTTCCAAGATTGTTTTATATGCAGTTGATGAAAAACATAAAAGTAACTATTACTGTTTTTGGGGATACTGATGTTTGTGCTGGAGATGTCTTAGAACTTGAAATGCCAATATATCAAAGAGATAACACAGGAACAAACAAATATTATAGTGGAAAGTATTTAGTGTTTGCAATTAGACATAGAATTGAGGGTGGAAGATATCAAACTGACATTGAGTTGGTTAGAGATAGTATCGGACTTCCGTTACCAGCGGAACAGCCAACGCCTCCATCGGGTGGGAGTATACAATAATGGATATGAATATGTTTTCGGGTAGAGAAGGAATGGTTTGGTGGCAGGGTGTTATCGAAGACGTAAAAGACCCAGAAGCTCTTGGACGAGTAAAAGTTAGAATTATTGGATGGCATACTGCAGACAAGGCACTTCTTCCCACAGAAAAACTTCCATGGGCATCTCCAATTATGCCCATAACTAGTTCGTCCACTGGTGGTATCGGACAATCTCCAACGGGCGCATTGCCTGGTGCATGGGTTATGGGATTTTTTAGAGATGGCGAACAGGGACAAGATCCTATAATTTTTGGAACAGTTTATGGTCGTCCCACAGAGGGTTCGGAAACAAATGCAGATGGAACATATCCTTCAGATAGTGGATCAGTATTCGGTGGTTCTACTAAAAATGAGTCGGATGTTAATAGACTTGCAAGGGGTGTAAGTGATAGTACATCTAATACAAATGGTGGAGATGAAAATACATCTTCTTCTGGAAATGCGACTGAATGTGGGAAAGAAGTTAACCAAGATGGTGTTTCAAGTGATAAAGAAAATAGAAAAAGACTTAGTAAGATTACTACAAAGTCTGGTAAAAGTGCTTGGGTTGCTACAGTATTTAAAGATCAGTTCCAAGGATTTGTGAATGAACTTGAGAGTACAGGATATGTTATTAAAAGTATTGGTGGATATGCATATCGAAAAAATGTAAATAATCCAAGTAGATTTAGTTACCATGCTAGTGGTGCTGCAATTGATATTAATCCCGCCGAGAATCCTAATGGGAATACACTAATAACAGATATGCCAGACGGCGTATCATCTATTGCCAGAAAGTATGGACTAGGTTGGGGAGGTGATTGGAATAGTGTTAAGGATGCAATGCACTTTAGTGCAGCATCTGGAGAAAGAGGATCTACTCCCTTAAAACGAAATGGTATTGTTCCTGACCCAGCATCAGGCAGTCAAACCGAAAGTTCTTCTGGTGGCGGTACTGATAAGCCAGGAGAGAGTCAAGAATGTGATACCGTAACAACCAGTGAATCGGGCGCAACTTCTAGTAGGTCTGCAGATACAGCAGCGCAACAACAAAGTCAGGCACCATCTGCAAGTGCAACACAATGGTCTGCTGGGAAATCTTATAATGAAGGCGATTTGGTAAAATCTCCACCACTGGCAGAAGGAGAAGAGTCTGGTGGGCCTCCATACACAATGCGTTCTGGAACTTTGGCAGCTGCCGAAGCACTTGGAATTAGTGCGATCGATCTTGCAACTGTGATGTCTTATGAAACTGGTGGTACACTTGACCCTCAAAAAAGAGGGCCTACTACTAAATGGGGTCAACATAGAGGACTTATTCAATTTGGAGAACCGCAGGCAAACCAATATGGCGTAGACTTCAGTACTCCACAGACAGCAATAGACACCCAACTTGGCCCAAGTGGTGCGGTAGTTAAGTATTTGCGAGATAAAGGTGTCAGGCCCGGCATGGGTAGACTAGAAGTTTATTCTGCAATCAATGCTGGTGGTATCGGAGAAAAGTATTATAGTCGTTCAGATACCGCAGCTGGCGGGGCGGCAGGGACTGTTAGAGATAAAGTAAACAATCAGATGGAAGGTCATGAAAGAAACGCCAGACGACTTCTGGCGGGTTCTAATGATAGTACATTTGTTCAACAAAAAACCTTTATTGCGAAAAACTCTGGAACATCTGATACGGATGGCAACGGCCCAACTTCTGCAAGTTTAAAGGATGGTGATATTCTTTGGGAAGTATATGAAGATCCATTACCAGAGATAGATGATGCAGTGGAAGAAGGCAGTGTGGTAGATGTGGATCAGTCTCCATCAACGTTCAATGCAAACTCTGGAAACTCTTCATATGGACAGGATACATACAACCCACGTTCTATTGTTGAAATGAAAAAAGAAAGTACAGAAAGTACAGAATTATTTGATGAACCACCAACACCATATGCCGCAGAGTATCCACATAATAAAGTGTTATCTACTGAATCTGGGCATCATCAAGAATTTGATGACACGCCGGGGGCAGAAAGAATACATACATATCATAGATCTGGAACATTTGAAGAAATACATCCAGATGGTTCTGTAGTTACAAAGGTTGTTAAGGATAATTATGAAATTATCTTTGGTAATGATAATATTTACGTCAAGGGAACGATTAATGTTGTTGTAGATGCAGATGTAAATATTAGAATAGGTGGTAATGTCGATGCAAAGGTTGGTGGAACAATTGATACTGAATCTGGTGGGAATACCACAATAAAAGCACCAAACATTCATTTAAACCCATAAGAGGAAGTCATGTCAAATTTAAATAGTGCAACAGAAAGACTTGGGATACTACCATCTAAAAGAGATCAATATATTGATTTTGATCTAACGTTTAGGCGAAATCCAGTCAGTGGAGATGTTTTAATCAAAAAAGATATAAGTTCAATAAATCAAAGTATTAAAAATATTTTATTGACTAATAAACTTGAAAAACCATTTCAACCAAGGTTTGGTGGAAATGTTTACAATACTTTATTTGATTTAATGACGAATTGGGATTATAGAGGTTCGCCGCATGACATAAATATGCAAGAAGAGATAAAACTTGCATTAAAAACCCATGAACCAAGGATAGTAGTTTCTGATGTTAATTTTTTCTCTAGGGAAAGAGTTATGTCATCACTAAAAGGAATAAAATCAGAAGACGAAAGAATACGCCAGGCACAGTTAGTAGACAATAATACCTTAGAGATTAGTATAGTATACAACGTTCCTGCATCTGAAGAAGATATATCATTTCAATTTAGTATAAAAAGAGTACGATAAATGGCTAAAAACATAAACATATCAGATTTAAGTTTTGATGGAATAAAAGACAATATCAAAAAATACATGGAGAATGATAAAGTTTTCAAAGACTATAACTTTGATGGCTCTGCATTGTCTAGTATACTCGACATACTATCATACAATACATATTATAACTCATATTATATGAATATGATTGCAAACGAAAGTTTTTTAGACACAGCAAGAATTCGTGAGAATGTTGTATCCAAGGCAAAGTTGTTGGGTTATACTCCACGTTCTAATAAGTCTGCGACTGCATTGGTTGCAGTAACATTTAAGATTATTAGAAAGAATAGACAAGAAAGAGATTATCAATATAACACATTAAGAATCGATAGACAACTTGCATTTTCTACTTCTATTGACAACGAATCTTTTGTTTTTGTTCCGAAGGTTTCTAGGTCAATTACAAGGTCACGCTCTGCAGCAGAACCAGATGGTTCAAGGGCTCATTACTATACTATAAACGATTTAGAATTGTTTCAAGGTCAACAAGTGGAAGAAAAGTTTGTTGTTGATATTAACAATCCAAATCAAAAATTTATTTTATCTAACGAAAATGTAGATACTGACACTATTCAAGTTCTAGTACAGGCAAGTGCAGACGATGATGTTGTTTCTGAATTTAATTTAGCAACTGATACTACACAACTTTCGGATATTTCTAAAACATATTTTCTTCAAGAATCTAAAGATATGAAATATGAAATATTTTTTGGTGATGGTGTTCTTGGGGATGAAGTGGAAAATGGAAATATAATTACTGTTCGTTATATTACAACAAAGGGCGCCAATGGAAATGGTATTACTGGAAGACTTACTGCGATTGCATTACCTAAAGGCGTAATCGTTGATACTGAAAATGTTCAGATTATTGGTGAGAGTTATGGTGGTGCTGACAGAGAAGATATTGAGTCTATTAAGTTCTTTGCACCAAGGACATTTGAAAGTCAGAACAGAGCAGTTACCGCTAGAGACTATAAGGCGATTGTTCCACAAATTTATCCAGAGGTAGACACAATGAATGTTTGGGGTGGGGAAGACAACGACCCTCCTGCATATGGTTCTGTATTTATGTCTATTAAACCGAATACTGGACTAATTCTTTCCACTCAAGAAAAACAGTATATTTTAAATCAGTTAAAAAGTAATTATTCGGTTCTTACTCTTTCGCCTCAAATTGTCGACCCTGATTATTTGAAATTGAAGATAACCACAAATGTAAAGTATAATGATGAGGCGACTTTATTAGATGAGTCATCTTTGAAAGAATCTGTAAGACAAACTATCATTTCTTATAATAATGAGTTTTTAAACGAATTTAATAGTTATTTTAGATATTCACAGTTTTTGTCTGCCATTGATAAAACCGATGATTCTGTTACAAATAATATTACAGAAATTTTGATGATTAATGAAAAAACTCCAGTATATAATGGTGTTGCGTCATACACATTTAATTTTAATAATGCAATACGTCCTAATAGTTTGTATTCTAATGCATTTACTATTTCTGGTTCAAGTGACCCACATTATATTGAAGATGATGGATTGGGCGGATTGAGAATATACACATTAACTCCATTGTTCGCTAGAAAATATAATAATGTTTTGGGTGGAACTATAAACTATGGAACTGGTAAAGTTGTTTTAAATGATATTCAGATTAGTGGTATCGTTGGTTCAACTGTTTTAGGTTTGGTTGCAGAACCAGAATCTAATGATATATTTCCTGTTCGCAATCAAATTATCTTTATTGATTATGACGAACTTGATATTGTAATGATGCCTGATACAGATGAATTTAATGAGAACTACGATATCTCTTCACAGAGAGTGGTTGTCACTAGATCACTTAGAACAACATATAATACATCACAGGCAAGTATTACAAATGTAATATCTGATACTACAACATAACAGCAGAAGTTAAATTAAATGGATAGAACTAATTTACAAAATATTGCATCTAGGATAAGAGAACAACTTCCTACTTATTTAAACAGTAGTGAATATGATAACTTTGTTCGTTTTTTAGAACTGTATTATGAATGGTTGGCACTAGATGACAATGTTAGTAATGTCACTGGAAAAATTACTTCACTTACAGACTTAGACGAAACTTTTGATGTTTTTGTTCAAGAGTTTAAGTCTGAACTTGCTGGCGCATGGCCAACCATTACCAAGATTAAAACAAATACTCAAATTGCAACTGAAATTTTGCAAGAAGCAAACAATGGCGAAAATGCAGAAACATCTATAGATACTACTGCTGACCAAGAATTTTTTACTGACGGCGTTTCTGCAAAATATGTAATGGATTATTTTAATCCCTTTTATTATTTCTCAGATCAAGATGTAGACACAAAAGTTACTAAGATACGAGTCTTTATAAATGATGTCAATTTTGCTGGAAGAGTTGGGGAATCTTTAAGTGAGGTTGTGGAAAATTTAACACCCCCAAATGATGATCCAACTGGAAGTACTGGTGATTGGGTCGAGTTAATTGAAGGGATTGACTATAGACTTTTAGAAAATTCTATTATTTTTCAAGACGAAAATAACGATCCGATTGTCCACGATAATCGTGATATTATAAAAATAAGATTTTATTTGAGAACTTTTGTAAGTCCTATTGCAGACGCAGATACTGAATCTGCAATCCAAAAATTAGTAGAAGAAAGTGGAAAAGAAAAAACCAGATATACTAATGAAAGAAACTTTTTAAAGTTAATTAATAAGTTCTATAAACAAAAGGGCAGCGAAAGTTCCTATAAATTTTTGTTTAGGGCGCTGTTTAATGAAGATATAGAAATATATTACCCAAAAGAAAACTTGTTAAAACCAAGTTCTAATACTTGGCAAACACTAACAAGTCTTAGGACTGTTCCGTATGAAGGCCCAGTTAAGATCAATCAACCACTGTTCATTGAAGGTGCGTCTAGTGGTGCCTCAGCAAATATTGAATATTTCAATGATTATACTTTAGGTGATTATAAAGTTCGTGAATATGTAATTAGTTCTATCAATGGTGAGTTTTCTAGTAAAGAAACTGTAAAAATAAAACAAATAGATTCGTCCATTTATGAAGAAAGTTTATATGAGTGTGTTGTAGGATTTGAAATAGAAAATCCTGGCGAAGATATGCCAAGAAATTTGACATTACAAAATAATTTATCTTCGAATGGGAGTGGTTATGGTTTTGCTGCAAAAATTGCACACACTTCTTACGGCCCAGTTGAAAATATCAAAATTGTTAATAATGGAGATCAGTATATTACTGGGGAAACAATTGAGTTTCAAAATGGTAATACATTAGGTTCATACGCTATTGGACAAATTAGTTCTATTCAATCTGTTAAAAATAATTTTAGTGTTTCGTTTTTTCAAAATCCAGAAAGTTTAGAATATCCAGTCATGTCATTTGATATTGGACTGTCTGGTTATGATTTTGGCCCAAGAGCTCAGAATCCAACAGTTACAATAGAGAATATAGATTATCTCTATGATGATGTTTTTTATCTATATGACTATGAAGACATTTATAATAGAAAAATCACACATCAGGCCCAAACATTTTTTGCCGCTGTCAAAGATTATAAAACTGGGGAGTTGAGTTCGACTTATAGAAGTTCTATAACTCCAGTCGAAGATCCACCATTCATAATTACAAATTTAAACGAGGGCGACCCCACAGAATATAGATTAAGAACAGACTTGGAGTTTCAAGTTACATCTGTAAATGAATTTGGTGGTATTACTGGAGTTTCAATCACAAATAACTTAGCAAGTCCAACCAATGTTTTCCCACAAGTCGCAGATGTGAGAAATCAAATCGCAACTTACCATCAGGGAAGGGGTGTTGGTGCGTTATTTGATGTTACATATCTTGATAATGTAATAACTTCTGTCACTTTAGGAAGTCAAGATAATTCTAAACATTATGTTCCTGGCGATTTTATTAAAATTGACGGTGAACAATTTTATAATGGTGTATCTGGTGTTCACGATATCTTTATAAAAGTATTAACAGTCACAGGTGGCGCAGCCTACTTAAATCTAGACGCATCTTCATACACTACAACCTCTAGAATTGGTTCTGGTGCCGTGTGGGATATTGATACAGACGAACCAACTTATCCGCAAAATCTTTCTGTTCTTTTGAGTGATGCAAATGGTCAAGGAATTTTATCACCAACCACGAATTATATTGTCGGTGATAAATTTACAATTTTGGGTTCTGTTGTAGGTGGTACTGACGGAGAGAATGACATAACAATTACCGTTACACAAGTCAACGATGAAGGACGAATTGAAGATTTTGAAGTTTTTGCTAATCCAATAGGTGGACATATATCAACATTTGAAGTTTTAAATCCAACAACTCCGATGCCAGATGGATATTCATATTACTACGCACCACAATATACCGCTTCTACTCAAAATGGCGGAACTTCTGGTACTGGTGCAATATTTAATTTTATTAGAAGAGATGGAACAACATATTATGTAACAAATCCTGCATCAAGATTTAATGGAATTAACTATTCTGTTGGCGATTCAATTACAATACTTGGTAGTGAATTGGGAGGTGTTGATGGAATCAACGATCTAGTTTTTGATGTAATTAAGATTGACGATAATGGTGGCATATTACAGATTGGAAATATTACTGGTACGGCGATTAATTCATCACCAGAAAATCTAAACAAAAATGAAAATCTAGTTAGTGTTATGACCAATGGTTATGGTGCAACTTTTGACATTAACATCAATAATGGTGTGTATACTGTTACACCAAATCAACCAGGCGCTAATTATCTTGAAGGACAAAATTTTAAGATTAAAGGTTATAAGTTAGCGCACCAATACTTAAAAGAAGGATTTAAGGCGGGACTTGCAAAAGTTGGAGATCACGCATTATACACAGATTATGGATGGTTGAGAAGTGATAACATCGATCTAAAATTTGATACTGAGTTAACTAATAAAGAACTGACAATAGATTTTTGGTATTTTAGAAAATCTATTTCTATTACAGATATAGATTCGCCTGGCGGCGTCATCTTTGCAATCAATAGTGAAGATGGTGGAACTCAGCATTTAACTCTTTGGCAAAATTATGATGGTACTATTGATTTAATCGATTCTTCTGGTAATACGCTTGGCGCAAGGTCAGTACCATTTGGAGAATGGAACCACATTGCAGTTTATTTTTCTAACAACGGAACTTCTATCTATTTGAACGGACAGTTAGAAAACACGATTCCTGGCGTCAATATGTTAAATTATAGTACAAACTCAAATTTCTATATTGGCGCAAGACAAATTGTAGATGGAAATTCTTTAGTAATTATGAATGATTATACTCTAGGTTTCTTTGGTGCATTTAGAATGACCAAAGGAGAAAGATATATTGCTAGTTACGAATCCAATATTAATTTAGAAGGAGATCCAGCAGCAGTCGAGGCTGCATTTGATGATTGGTACAGATTTTCACATTCTGGTGCATCATCATACCAAGCAACCCCCAGTGACTTGTCTGCATGGATTTATAACTCTAGTACAAATAGTATCGAATGTACTGCAAATACATCTAGTTTTACTGGTTTTATCGGCCCAACTCCTGCAACAAACTTAGAATTTGAATCTGTTTTGTCAAGTACTTCAAGTGACGATGATACACTTGCACTTATTATTGGATTTGTGACTAATGGACTTCAGCCGACAGACGCTGGATATAAAGAATATACTTTGAGTGCAGTCAGAAATATGGGTGGAACTAATCCTTCAGTCGGTTGGGGATTAGTATATAATTATCTACAAGATGATCAGATTATTCTTGAAACTTCAAATGTACCATTTATTTCTGGTGGATGGAGTGCAAATGGTGCCACAAAAGTAAAAGTAATAAAAAATGGTGCAAATGTATATGCAACTACTTCTCAAAATGGGTCAACTTCTTTAGATTCCTCAACTACACTTTATGTCGATTTAAGTACAAATCCAGTCTTAAATAAATTTGAAGGTGCAATCCAGTGGGGATTTGGCGCACATAGTCAAGATGCTGCAAACTTTTCATTGTTAGATGCATCGGGGTCATCTACTGGTGTTACAATAGAAGACAAAGGAACACAGAATCCTGTTTCTGGTAATGGAATAAGTCCAGAACATGTCAATCCTGTTCCCTTTAGACAAGATATTAGACAATCATCCAGATATTTGGAACGAGTTGATGCCGTTGGTGGAGAAACAGTTGTTGAATTATTCTATGATGCTAATGCTGCGGTGAACATATTCAAAGTTACAGATAGTATTATCGCCCCAGAAAACATTCCAGATTCGTTTCCAACAAATCCTATAGATCGGTTGATTTGGGAGTGGGCAGACAATTATTATATCTGGATTGATGGTTTGTGGAAAAATTATGTCGAAGTTGACCCATCTGAGTATAATGCAACAACTGGTACTGCGATAACCTTTACTAGTCCGTTGGGCGCCGGTGATATTATATTGATTAGATATTATGGTGCATTATCAGACAGACTTGAATATGTTATATTCAATAGTGAATCTTTGGTAGAGCCAAATAAAATAAGATTGAGAAAGTGGGTAGATAATCCTCAAACTCTTGATGACACTATGGCGCAATATCAATTGCCTGACGCCCATACACTGACTGTTGAATGGGAAGAAATTCCAAAGTCTGGTATTGAGACTACTAGACTTATTACAGGTGGTGAGGGTTATATTAGATATCCATATGGAAATGTGGCAAGAGAAACTTTGTCATACACTTCTACTGGTAAAAATGGAGTTTTGCGAGGACTTGGAAAAGATATTGGTAAAATTAATAGACTAGAAATATATTCAAATCCATTTAGAGAAGATTTTGATGGATTTGGAGTTGGATATGACACACCACCAGAAATTGATTTGAGTAGTTATGGTAACGGCCAAGCGTCTATTAAAGTATTAACTGGGCCTCTATGTGTTCGTGAAGGTGTTTATGTCAATCAACAAGGATTTATTTCAGATGATAATCGTATTCATGATGGATATCTATGGCAGGATTACTCTTATGTTGTAAAAGTAAACAGATATATTGATGAGTGGAGAAGAATCGTTAAGAAGATTATTCACCCCGCTGGATTGATGATGTTTGGAGAATTTACTACTCTAACTAAGGCTTCTGTAAGAAAAGGACTTGGAGTTGCATATCGTGAACTCATGTTTGAAATTATTAAAAATGTTAATTTGAGAATGCGAAATATGGATGGTAGTGGGAGTTGGACATATTCTACTGCACAACAAACTGACATCAATGATTTAAATTCTCATGGTTATTATTTTGTATATGATAATCGTCAACTTAGTATTGACAGTGAAATTGATGGCCTTTATCAGGGCGTAGGAACTGGAGAAATATCTGATGATACAGTTGGTGCAGCAACATTAGATAGTGGGTCTGGTAGATATGCATTATTAGATGAAAATGGAAATAATGCTTTGCGTTGGTCAGATGTAAAGAAAATTGCAATCAACTACAAAGATGCGTATGGAAAAGATTATGGGCACTATTGGTCATCTAAAATACTTGGTAACACATTTACAATATATGATACATCTGATGAGAGTATGACTAATGATGAATGGATAAATGTAAGACCTTGGGCAAAGTATGTTGTAGAGAGTGTGGAACTAGACCCTGATTATCTTGACAGAATTGCAGTTTTTGATGTGAAGATTATTCAGTCTTATAGAGAACTTCCTTCTACCGCTCCTCAAAATAGAGTCGAGTTTAGATGGGACAATATTTGGCGTGGAAATGTAAACAGACAACCAAACTATTGGGTTGGTGCTATTGCAGATGGTGCAAATCCAAGAGATGAAAAAATGGTGATAAATATAACAGGTAAGTATATGTTCTATAAAAACTATACTGGCGACCTGCCTACATTGCACACCACATACAGGTCACTAGAAAGGTTTAAGTTTTACTTTACTTCCAGATTCCCTTGGGAAAGGTTGAGACCATTACTATTTAGTCCTCAGAGAGAAATGGATAATTCTCCATATCTGATAAAACGACCAATTGTAAATGGAAATGGATTGACTCATATTCCTGCAAAGGCAGAAGGCCTTGGGATTTGGTATCACTTACCAGTGGATGCAACAGATAATGATTGGATTGCAAATACAGACGGAACAGATCATAATTGGAGAAATACTGTAATTGAAGACATTGTAAAACTTGCGGATAACAAATATCGTGCAGTTTTAGATTCGTTTATTAATATTTCGCCTGTATTTTTAATAATGAGTGAAGAAGAACCAGATATCCCAACTAGAAAAAGACTGGGCCCTACAAATTTAACAATTGAGAGAATAAAATTTAATGATAGATTACAGTCAGGACTTGATTATAACGTAGATAGAATTGACTATGACGAAAATTTATTAGACTTGAATACTTTTATAAAGTATCAGGCAGAACATATTCACGATAAGTCAAATGTCGCACCAGAATCGTCTATTGTACTGTATAATACGAATCCAACAACAATTGAAGAATTAAATGAACAGATTGTTCTGAAAGACTAAAAAATAAATTATAAATAGTATAAAATTCATGACACTAAAAAGGTAAAAAAATGGCAGCGATTATTACAAACAAATTAAGAATTTTCAATGCAATGGAATTCTTACAATCAATTAACAGATCCGCACCTAATTGGAAACCTAACTATACCTATGCAGAAGGTGATGTTGTGGTTAACAACCAGAACTCATTTATTGCACTAGGAAATATTAGTGGCACTTCCACAAGTGGTGTTTCTGCTGGTGATGGGGATGGTCCAACACCAGATACTCTCCAAGATGGTACTGTACAGTGGGCCCATCAAGGACAATCGGTTTACAATATGCTTTATATGGCAATCGGTAAACAAACTCCTTGGTTAAATGATTCAAACCCACCAACACCAGAAGATTCTATTGGTTACTCGTATAGATTTAAATACGATACAATTGCACTTAAGAAAGTCAACTACAGTGATATGACTCTTGCAATTCCAAGAATTAACTGGACTTCTGGAAGAGTGTACACTATGTACGAACATGACAATCCAGAAGAAATTATTCCAAATGGATATGTAATTGTTGCATCTGGAAATCAATTTAACGTTTATAAGTGTATTAATAACCAAAAATATGATGCTGCTGCCCAAACGGTGACTACAGTTGCTTCAACAGTACAACCATCAACTACTGGAACTGAAATTGAAGAGACTGCAGATGGTTATAAGTGGAAGTTTATGTATGCAATCGACCTTCAAGATTCTCTTAAGTTCTTGACAAAAGATTATATTCCAGTTAAAAATCTTCTAGAAGATCCAGTTGCGCCTGGCACCGCTGCTCAGGTACAGTGGGATATCAAACAAGCCGCATCTCAACCAAATCCTGGCCAGATTGAACATGTAAAAATTATGCCAAACGAAGAGGGTGGTGCAATTGGTGGAGGATTGGGTTATCATCCAAACATTCAACGAACCGCTTCTGTTACACTAACTGGTAATGTTGTTACAATTTCTGGTGTCGATGGTGCGACAGATTATACTGGTTATGATTTAGTAGACCTTGGAAATCAGGAACAGTTTAGAATTACAAACTGGAGTCTTTCTGGTACAACTGCAACTGCAACTGTAAACGGTTCTTTTACTGGTGGTGCTGGTAGAGATATTCTTATTGCGCCCGGCGTTAATATTTCTGGTAATGGTTCTTCTTTCAGTGCATATGGACTTGTCGTAGACCAAAGAATTGAAAAAATTGTTATCACCAGTACTGGTGCAAATTGGTCTGCTGTAGACAACGCAACTGTAGATGTTGATAATGTTCCAGCATACAATTTCGATGGGACGTTGAATGTTAATGCATGTAAAGTAAAACCAATTGTTTCTCCAGAAACTGGACATGGATTTAATCCTGTAGAAGAGTTGGGTGGTTATTATGTAATGACTGCAATAAAACTTGAATATGACGAACAGTCTACAAGAGAAAATTCTTTGGGGAATTTAGAAACTAAGATTATGTTCCCTGTTGAAGATTCTGAAGCACAGTTTAGACAGATTGCTATTGTCGCTGACCCTGATGCACAGACTCAGGGCGGTTCTACTCCTGCAAACGAAGAGTCATACAGAGGTCCACAACACCCAGATTTTGGTTCTGCAGATGAAGAAACATTTGATATCGTAACTGGTACAGGTAAAGTTCTTTACATCGAAAACCGCCAGCCCGTTTCTAGAGCCATCGATCAAATTGAAGATATTAAAGTAGTATTTGAATTCTAATTAAAATAAAAAACCAGTTGAGAGAAGAAGACACATGGCAATAAATTTAAACGTCACTCCCTATCATGATGACTATGATATCGACAAAGGTTACTTGAGGGTATTATATAAGCCTGGAAATTCTGTGCAGGCGAGAGAATTAACACAACAACAAACAATTTTACAACAACAAATTGCAAATATGGGAGACCACTTCTTTAAAGAAGGTTCCATGGTTATCCCTGGCAGTTCTGCTGTTGATGTTGCTGTTCCTTATATTAAAGTAACTCTTGCGGAAGGACTTACCACCGCTGCAGAATTTGTCGGTAAAGTAATTCAAGGTAATAAGACAGGGATCAGGGCGATTGTCATTTCTTATGCTGATGCTGTTGATTTAAATCAAGATGCACAGATTGATGATAATGATGAACCAACAACACTGTTTGTAAAATATCTTGATGGTGTTGCTGGAGGACAAAGAGTAGTAGATGGTGTTACACTTGAAATTGATGATGAAAATGGAATCGATTTTGTTGTTAATGGAAATACTGTAAATTTAAAAGAGGGTGATACTTCATCCTTCGTAGAGGGAGAGGTTCTAACTGCATCAAATGATGATGGTTTAAATTTAATCGCAACAGTTGCGCTTAGTTCCGACCATGCAGATCCTTTAGGTAAGGGTTCTCTTGCATTTGTTGAAGAGGGAATTTATTACACTCAGGGATTTATGGTTAAAAATCAATCACAAAGTGTAATTCTAGACAAATATGATGACACTCCTAGTTATAAAATTGGATTTGAAATACAAGAAACAGTTGTAAGTGCAAATGAAGACCCATCTCTTTTTGATAACGCACAGGGAACAACAAACTACAACGCTCCTGGCGCCGATAGATATCGAATCAATCTCGTATGGAGTAAAAGAACATTAGATACTCCAACAACAGATAACTTTATAGAAATTATTACCGTTCAAGATGGTATTATTAAAACACATGTAAGAAATACAGAATATTCAGTAATCACCGATGTACTTGCAAGAAGAACATATGATGAGTCTGGCGATTATACAGTTCGCCCGTTCAATTTAGACATTAGAGAGTATTTCAAAGAAAATGGAAATGGTGGTGTATACACCATGAAAAATTTTGAATTTGATACTGAAGTTGCTGCGAAAGATTTCGCACTAAAGAATTTTGCAGATGAAGATGGAATGGTAGATCAGAATGGAAACGGACTTGCACATACAGTAAGTGCATTAGAACTTGTACAGTTTTCCGATCAAAATTTAGATTCGACTGGATTGAAATATTACCCAGGCTCAAGTCACCAATTTTTAGTTGATGCAGTAAGAAATTATCTTGCACTTGGTGTTGAGAGTGGAAAGGCCTATGTTAGGGGTTATGAAATTACCAAAACGGCGACTACATATATTCCTTATAAAAGGTCAAGAGAAAATTATCAAGTAAACAATCACTACATTCCTGTTGATTTAGGCCCATACATCTACATTACAGATGCAAAAGGACTTCCATTAATAGACGAAGAAGTTAAACTTATTAATGTAAACACTTCTTCGATAATTACTGAAGATTATGTCGTTGTAACATCAAATTTAGACGATGCAGATACTGCATATTTCCAACCAGTAACATATGATGAAGATTTAACATTTTTTGCTGGTGGTGGGACTAACTTGGGTGCAAACGCATATGGTATTGATGTGATTGCAAAGGCAAAAGTTAAGGCAGTAGAATACTTTACAGATTCTGATGATGATGCGATAGACGATAACTATGGAACTTCTACTTTTAGACCTTCGAATACTTCTGTCGAAACTGGTATCTGGAAAGTTTTTCTGTATGATATTGAATATGAAATTAATCCCAGAACAAATGTACCTTATACTATGTTGGATGCAAGGTCTATTGTTTCAAACGAAGAAGTTGTTCCAACAACATTAGGTAGTTCAATTTATAGATTTGGTGCTAATGTGTTAACATTGATGTCATTGTCAGATGTGCAAGGACAGTTTACACTAAAATCTCTCATCTATGATAGATATGATAGAGATGTAAGAGCAATTAACTATTATTATAACTCTGCAGATCAGTTCCTACTGGTAAAGAATCTTAATTCTGGAAATGGATTGACTACAGAATCAGGAGTATTACCTAGTGCAACCTTCGTAACTAATGAGTTAATTAACGAGGCAATTGCCAGTGGTTCCTCTGGAACAGATACTACATCTTTTGATGGTAATGCGTCTGCTGATATGACAGGAACTCAGGCAAGAATCACTGGTAAATTTGTACTTTTATCGGATGGTGGTGCAAGTATTATTGATACTGGTAAAAGATTTTTGCAAACTGTTAGATATGTCGATGATGAAAGTGGAAGAGAAACAGTAGATACTCAATACGATGTACTAAAAGTATTTGAAGATCAAACAGTTACTGCCAATGGACAGATTGTTCTAACCGCAACAGATGATAACTCATATTTCATTTCAACTCAAAGTTTATATTTGGCATTTGATAGAGCCGATTTAAATTCTTCTGTGGGTGAAATTGGTAGAATTTCAACTATTTCATTTTCTTCTGATAGAAGAACCGCCACTCTTAATGTCGCAAATTTGGCCGCAGGAACAACTGGTGTTACTGTATACGCACCAATCAAAAAGACTTCTTCCAGAGAAAAAATTAAAACTTTGAGAGAAAATCAGTTACATTTGCCTTACACCTTAGTGGATGCAATTGGACAAACAATTGGACAAACTGACTATGATAATGTAAACGATGCAAATAACGATACATCTCTAAGTTATGATGTAGATTTATTAGGATCAAATTCTAGTGTTGCAACAGGAGTTGTGAATTCTTCAATTCCCACTGGCGCAAATAATGATCTTATTCTTAGTGTGTCTAATTTTCAATTACCACATTCAGATGTATATGAAATCAAAAAAATATATGACACTTGTAATGTAAACAATACTTCTTATAGAATTTCAATTGAATCAAATGACAGAAAATTCCTACATGAAATGACAGAAGCAGATTTTGAATTTGCATTGAAGGCATATACTTTTTATGAAGCGACTGGTGCTTCGCCCTTTTCTGTTGATTTAGACCACACTGTGTATCCAACTCTTCTTAGTATTCAACCACAACTCACCATTGATGGTACAGTAAATCCATTTAAAGAAGAAATTGAAGAATTATGGTTGAGTAATGTTGGCATCGAAACTCCTGCAGAGGTTCCTGTTAAAATTAATGATATCACTGATAGATATACTTTGTTTTCTGGACAAAGACACTCCATCATTCAGTTGGGCGAATTAGAATTAAAGGCTGGTACATTACCGTGTGGTGGCCGTCCTATTATTATTTACTCTTATTTTGAACACGGCGCAGGCGATTATGCATCCGTAGACTCATATGTTAATATACCATATCATAAAATCCCAAGTTTTGAGGGTGTCCGATTACACAGTACATTAGATTTTAGACCTGCTGCAGTTTACCAACAATTATCTGGATACCCATATGGCAAAGGTGTAGTTTCTGGAATTTCTGACTACCCAATTGATGCGAGTGCAATTAGTGCAGATTTGCGTATCTATTTTGGTAGAGCAGACAAACTTTACATGGATAAGTTTGGAAACATTAATGTAAAATATGGGGCCCCTTCTGAAACTCCTGTTTTTCCAACAGACCCAGAAGATGGCATGGTATTGTACACATTAGAAACACTTCCATATACTGGTGTTCCTAAAGATGTAAGTGCCAATATGATCGATAACAGAAGATATACTATGAGAGATATTGGTAAACTTGATAAGAGAATTACTAATTTGGAATATTATACTTCTTTAAATCTTTTAGAAAAAGAAACTAAAGATTTGTTGGTTACAGATGAAAATGGACTTGATAGATTTAAGAATGGATTTGTAGTTGAAAACTTTACTGGGTTTGGAACTGCAAATGTTTTTGATTCTGATTTCAATGCCTCTATGGATACTGGAAAAGGAGAATTGCGTCCATTTTTTACTACCTCAAACATTCCAATGCATTTAGATGTTGTAAACTCTGAGGGATTTGAAGTTTCGGGTAGATGGGCAACACTCCCATATACGAGTCAGTTATTAATCGAACAAAGAAAATCTTCAAAAACTGTAAATGTAAACCCATTTGCAATTTTTAGTTTTAAGGGTTCTATGGTACTTGTGCCTGCGACAGATAACTGGCATGACGATCCAAAGTATTTGGAAGCAAAAGTTATTGAAGAACGAGGAAACACAGATAATTTTGAAGAACTTGCACAGAGGGCAGGAATTCTTGGAACCGTTTGGGGGTCTTGGGAAACGACATGGACTGGTACAACTAACGAAAATTCTACTACCTCTAGTCGCACCGAGTCCAGTGGCAATTTTGACCGTACAGTAACAACTACAACTAATACTTGGAATGATACAGGAACAAGAACAAGATCAGGTGTCACAACATCACTTAATCCAAAATGGACACCAGTTACAACTGATAAACTGGTTAGTACTGAACAAGTTCCATTTATCCGTACTAGAGATGTATATTTTAAAGCCACTGGGATGAAACCAAATACAAAGTTGTTTGCATTCTTTGATAACACGCCTGTGAGTGATTATATTACTCCAATAAAAACATTAAATATTACAAATGTTCCACCAGCAACAGCGCAATATATTAAAAACAATAGAAATATATTTGCAGATCAATATGGTGAATTGAAATTGCGTGGACAATCTACTGCACATGAAATCTTTGTTGCAGATATTGATTATTTGGATGCTACTTCTTTAAAACTTTATGTATTGGAGACTGTGCCTGGTAAAAATAATACTTCTTTCAGTTTAGGAGAGGTTCTATTCTTAGTTGAACGAGATGGGAAATCTCATAACATGGGAAGCTTCCCAAATGAAGGTATTGTTGGTGGTTCTGCTTTAAGATCAGACTCAGCTGGTACTGTTCACGGTAACTTTTCAATTCCAAATAACAACCAAACTCCAAATGATGATGATTTAAAATTCAGAACTGGAGAAAGGGTATTTAAGTTATGCGATCAACCAAACGGAAAACTAGATGATTCTGATACGGATTCTAGTGCAACATATGCTGCAAGAGGTATTATTGAAACAAGACAATTAACAACTGTAAAAACAAGAACAGTTGAAATCGTTGAGTCCGCTACCAGTGAAACAGAAAATGTTGTTTCGGAATTGCGTTCCAGTCCAAATACTAGTTTTGGTAATTGGAGACAGGTTCGTGGATGGGGCGACCCACTTGCACAATCATTTTTAGTAGATGTAGAGGGTGGGGCCTTTATCACAAGTGCGGAGATTTTCTTCTCTGCAAAAGACGAAGTTGTTCCAGTGACACTGCAAATAAGAAATATGGTCAATGGATACCCTGGCCAATATGTACTTGGCGAAAAGATGTTAGATCCAAAACAAGATTTAATTCAACTTTCGGATGATGGTTCTTTAGAAACAATATTTACCTTTGATGAACCAGTATATTTGGAAGAGGCAACAGAATACTGCCTTGTATTAATTGCAAATACGCAAGGATATAGAGTTCATGTTGCAACATTAGGACAAGAGGCACTTGATGGATCTGGAATTATTTCAGAACAACCTTATGCTGGTGTTTTCTTTAAATCTCAAAATGCTTCTACATGGACTGCAGAACAAAATGAAGATTTAAAATTCACACTTTCTAGAGCAAAATTTGATATTAATAGAGATAGTAGTCTATACTTTACAAATTCCGAAATTGATGTTGGAATGTCAGACATTAATGTTATGGAGAGAATATTCGATGATAATTCGATGTTTGTCCATAAAGATAGTTCTCTCATTACATTTAAAGTAAATGATAGTTCTGGGTGTGTTCCTACAAGTTTCTGGCAACCAAACGGATATAATTATGTCACTCTTAAAAATTTCCATGGAACTTACGACCAATATAGCGCTGCAGATTTAAATGGTTCGCATTTGGTTGTTGCAACAACTCATAATTCGTTTACTATCGATATGAGAGGTTTTTTCTATCCAGAAGGAGTGCAGTCAGCAAGAATTGCTCATGGTGGAACTATTCCATCAGTTGACTCTATATTTACTCCTGCATCAAATACATTTTCGCAGTTTAGACAAAAGAAACCAGCTAGTTGGTGTACTAATATTAAATATGATTTAATGAAACCTAACATTACATCTGTTGAACTGGCTGGTACTGGTATTTCGATGAAATTTAAAGCATTGACAGGTACATCGCAGGATTCGACAGAGGCGCCAGGGGTTAAAGACTTAAGTTTCAGAGGAATTACACCAAATCAAAACTATACATTTAATAGACCAATGATGGTTGCAGACAATTATAATGAGACCGTTTTTGATACATCTACGAATTCCCTTGACAAAAAGTCATTGATCTGGAAGATAGACTTAGTTTCTAATAAGGACAATCTGAGTCCTATTATTGACTTAGAAAGAATTGCTGCCGTATTGGTATCTAATGTAACAAATAGTGCTGAAAATGTCCCTAGTGGAGTTAGAGGACATGTCAATACTGGATTTGTTGATGAAACGAGTCCACACGGTGGTTCAGCTGCAACTAAGTATATGACAAGGGAAATTAAATTAGATCAGTCATCAACATCACTAAAAGTTATGGGTTCGGTTTATCGCCCAGATGTGACGGATGTAGATTTTTATTACAAAATTAAAACATCCCCAGACCAAAATTTTGAAAAACTTGATTATGTACTACTTGACCGTCCCGCCGTTTATAGTAAGGCATCTAAAGATATTTCAGACTATAAAGAATTTGATTATGAAGTAAGAAACTTGCCAGAATTTAATTCTGTAGCAATCAAAATTGTTCTTAAGAGTAAAAACTCTAGTGTTGTACCAAAAGTCAGAGACTTTAGAGTTATTGCATTGGCAACTTAATTGGAGATTGTAATGAGACTAAAAGTTAAAGGTAATAAAGACCTTGTTAGAGATACGAACTCGCAAGCGATAATAAATACTGATAACAATGGTTATAATAATTTTATTAGAAGGTCTAATGCACTTAAAAGGCGTGACGAAGAAATAAGAGACTTACAACAAGAAATGAATGAAATAAAAAACACACTAAACTTAATATTGGAGAAACTTTAAATGGCCGTAGAATATCCATCCCTTGTAGATGTGTTGACAACAGACACTTTTGAAGAGTGGAGAGTCAAAACCAATAATTTGAAAGTCTATGCGGAAGCAGCGGCTGCAAATATTGGTAATCTTGCATTCTTAGAAACTGATGCACAATCTACAATCGTTGATGCAATCAACGAAGTAAACACTCATACAGATATCAATACTAGAAATATTGGTAATATGTCTAATCTTGACCCAGAAAATCGTGGGTGGAGAAGAGAGAATCTTGTAGACACCATTAATGCAGAAAATCAATGGTCTGTAGAATATACAGACGATGAAGTAGAAAAAGAAAGAAACGCACGAATTGCAGCAGATAATGCCTTACAGGCAGAATTAGATGTAACCCAAAATGCTGCTGGATTAAATGCTGACGGAACATATTCATTACTTTCTACGGCAACGTATGTTCCTTCTGCGACTAGTCTTAGACAGGGAATCAGTCTTTTAGATACCACTTTGAAAACTAAATCTGATTTATTAGATAGATTAAATCTTACAGTTGGTGGTGGTGCTCTTACAGGACAGTTTGATTATGATGGTTTGGGTGTTAATTATCTTTCTACAGACAGTGATAATAATGCAGTAGTAAAGACAAATCTTGTTGAATTGGATAGTGCAGTAAAAGTTAATGAGGACGATATCACTTCATTAGAATCTAGAGCAACCAGATTAGAAACTGTACAAAACTTCTTGAAATACGCAGTGGGTACAAATAATGATGGTGTGTATGAGGAAGAGTTATTAAATAATTTTGCAACCCATGATACTGTAAGAGAAAACATAGGCGCTCTGGATTTCAACTTGAAATTTGTCAGTGATGAAGTTTTTGGAAGTCTTAAAGATAGAGTTGACAATATTATAACCGAATTAGAAACCAAAGAAGATAAGTTGGTTGTAAGAGGGACGGCCGGTGATGCAGACCCACTTGGTAATTTGTTGAGTGGAGTTGGCGATACCACTTCAATTGTTAATGCTATTAATGCACTATATCTCCAAGTACTTCCATTGATTCAAGATCATAATGCGGGCGGATACGTTAAGAAAACTGGCGATACAATGTCTGGAACACTAAGAATTGAAGGTGCAGATCTCAAAGTTACTGGAAATCAGTCGTTAAAAATTGAATGTAGTGGTGACATTATTGCATTCCAAGTTTAATTAATTAGTAAGAGAAGAGAATTCTAACATGGCAATACCAGCAGACGGCAGACTGAAAATGACGCACATTGTTGCGGAGTTTAAACCAGTAAATAACTCCGCACCCCATTCTCTGTCCGAATATTATAGAGGTGGTGGTAATGTTCCAGATAGATTTAATAATAGAAATATTCCTGTTGGGCCCAGAGGGCGTACAATAAAATATTCTGATTTCCGTGGAACATCTGATGCAACACTTCCTTATAATATTTTAATTCCTACCATATGTGTTGAAGACGCATGGAAATATATGCGCCTTAGAGATGGAACATTTATGACTAGGTGGGATCAGATTAATGATAATAATACCGTCTATTTCACAAGAAATGAAGAACTTGGTTCTGTAAGAATTGATACTCCACAAGATTGGGAATATGTTAAGTTAACTATTCCTGCAATGAGTTTCAAGATGGGAACTGAAGAAGGATTTGAGCAAGTTGGGTATGAACAACACTGGTCTAACAAAGTAGACAATCAACAAGTCTTTGAGGCTGGTGATTGGAAAATTAGAATTCCAAAAGGATACAGAAGACTTAGAATTTTAGCAACTGGTGCTGGTGGTTCTGGTTCTTCACAATATATTCCTGGCCAACCTACTGTAGAAGATTATGTTCGTGAAGGATTGGTAGGTACGGAAGACCAAGGATTTGATGGCGAAGACACAACTATTACAATGCCAAATAATCAGAAGATTAAAATTTTTGGTGGTATTGGTGGTAAACTTTCAAATGCAACAGGAGAGTCTACAACAAGAAGTGGCGAGACTACTGATACACTTCAAACAGAGACTGGAACAGTAACACTTGCAAGTGGTTTTTCAGAAACTGATTATGCCGAAGGTAAGTACAATGGTTCATATATTTTAGAAATTAATAACTCAAACTACCAATTTTATTGGCAAAACCAACTTCTTGCAACATCAAATGATATTTCAGAAGATGTTAGAGATAGTTCTGGTTGGTTGTATACTTCAACTTCTGAAGTTATTGATGAAGATCCTCAAGGTACATTAAAGTGGTATAAGATATCTAGAGTTAAAAGTTTAGAAGTCTCTGCAGAAGTTACGGATAGAATATACAATAGTATGTTGGAAAGAAACGCTAATGCAACAGAGAAATCTAGACATGTAAACTCAGATACTGTGGTGGATGTCATTCGTTATATACAGGGAACAAGAACTGGATTTGTTGATGTTATCGCTGCAAACCCAGACTTTGGCCCGAATACATTTGGAACGCCAGACGGATTTAGATATTTACTTGCTCAAGCAAGTAGTTTGTCTACAAGTACAACAACGAATATTCCAAACTATTCTGGCACCGATACTGGTACTATTAATACCAGTGGTAATCTCTATCAACACAAAGTTTATGCAGAAAATGGTACAACTGCCAATAATAATCAAACAACAACTACAACTATATCAAATGTGGTTGATAATTTACTTTTGACTTTTGAACATCTTGGTGATACCACTTATGCATACAATGCGAGTTTTATTTTCCCAATTAGAACTGTCCGAGGCACAATCTCTAGTGGATTTCCTGCACTGGGAGAATATGTATTTACAGATACCGATGGCCAGAATTACTACAGAGGCGGAAGAATTGGCACAACTGATGAATCCACCGAGGTAACGTTTACCGCCTGGACTGCACCTACACAAACCACTGAAGTAACATCTACTACCGCAAATACTCCTATTGCAGCAAATTCTGCCGCAACAGATTCTGAGTTTATTGTTTCAAGTAGTGGTAATTTTTATTATGAATATAATGCATACTTACAAAATACTACGCAGAGTGTTCGCCCAGAATTAGAAATTTATGTGAACGGTGTTCGTCAAGTTAATTATACTGGATCAAGTGCTCCCACTCTAACAGGAAATCAAGGAGAAATTAGACTTGCTTCTGGTAGATTGAATATTACAAATCCAGACTCTACAGTTAGAGTTGTTACTGATTTAAAAACAGTAACAACATCTACAATTTCACCAGAAATTGATGGGGGTGGATTTAGCACTTTAGCTCGAAGCGGAACACACGATTTACCACTTGGTGCAACTGGCCTGCCCGCTGGGAAGGGCATCTTTATTTGGGGCCATAATTTTTATAAGTCTGCGAAACTATACACTGATACTAATGGAAATGTCAGTGTTACTCACGGATCATCTTCTGATCCTGAAAAATGGTTCTTTATGACAACAGAAGAAGATGCAGGACAATTTACAACTGCGGCTAGATCCGATACAACTCGAATATTTGTAGGTGTCCACAACGCTGGAAAATCAGTATATGTTTGGGGTTTTAATATTTTCCGATCATATACCTTTAGTGTCGATAATGATGGTTACTTTTCTTTCATGCATCCATCATCAAGTGATAATGAAATGTGGTATTATGCGATTGGTAAAAGAGGCGCAAACTTTACAACCCCAGATGAGTCTGGAACTTATACATTAAATCTTGGCCCTGATTACGCTGGAATGGAAGTTCTACTTTGGACAAAAAACTTCTGGGGGATAAACGGACGTAATACGCCTACCGCTACTAGTCCTGCCCCAAGACATCTTGTTTTTGACTCTGAGGGTAAGGTTGAATTGTCCCATTGGTCATCTTCAGATGATGAACAGTGGTACTGGTGTGTTACAGATGGTGGTGCTGTGTCTCAACCAACAGGTGTTGGTGGAATTTCAATGAATAGTTTCACACTAGAAACTTCACTGGACACAGATACAATCGATAAAATTTATCAAAAATATGTTGGAAGAAACTCTAATATAATTGACAGAGACCTTTTCCGTCAACAAAATTATACAGTATTCGAAGGAATCAATTATGTTGTTGGTACTGCCGAATACGCCGCACAATTTGGATCTACAGTTACGGAACCACCTGTCGTAATACCTGGCCAGGGAACTATACCCAGAAAGAGTGAACTGATTAGTGTTACTGGTGGGGTTGCGACAAATAGAACTTACGCACTATCTACTTTACCAACAAACTCTTTGAAATACACAAGAGATAATTTACAAAGTACTCCATTATCATATTATGCAGACCTTCCATCAAGTGGTGCAAATATTGTAAGTGCATTGGTTGAAAAATTCCCAATTAATACTTACTGGTTCGCATCATCAGGATTAGGAGAATTGCATTTCTTTAATAATGATGGTGGAGACGGCGGTTCTTCGTGGCATGGTTCTGGTACAAGAGTTGCACCTGAGTTTCCAACAAATGGAAGTCCATCAGAACCAAATCCAGTATATGGATCTGGTGGTGCAGCTGGCCAACATGGTATGAGATATTATAGTAGTACATCGAAAAGTGCTACTATTGGTGGACAGGCAGCTGCAAGTGGATTCTTTGGTGACTTTATGGTATCGCCCGGCGATATTGTTGATATTAAAGTCGGTAGAGGCGGACAATCAAATCAGACCTCATACTTAGATTTGGTGCCTGGCAGTCAAACTCAAGAAGGTACATATGAATCTAACTCAGGAGATGGTGGAGATGGTGTAGTTGTTGTATTTGGTTCTAAAGGAAATGACTACACAAAAATCTCGAAGCCTGGCATAGCACTGATTGATGATAGGGGTGCAGTTGTTATGTACTCTGTTGCGAATGTATCTTGTGAAGGAAACCAAGAGTTAACTGGTTCAATTTCTTCAAAAGAAATACTTTTATTCGGACAAGGAAAACAGTATTACTTGGTGCATACTTTCCAATTGCAGAAAAACGGAACACAAAAATACCGTGTATATTTATGTCAAAATGGAGAACATTACGCAAAAGTAGAAAGAAGTGGCACTGCGCCTGGCCCATTCTTTAGTCCCCAACCACCAGCTGGATATCTTCCATCCGTACAAATAACTACAGATCCAGTACAGGCGCCAGATGAATATGTTGTCACTGGTGCAAAGAGAAGTGACATTGATAATGATATTCAAAGTCCAGACCCATGGCCGATTAGAAAATGTACGGTTACATTTGAAACTACTCGACAAGCTAGTTATGAAAACACAATGACATTTACTAATATTGGTAGTGGTGGTATTGGCCCGTCATCAATCGTATTTGGCACTAATGCTAGTACACAGACATTTACATTGAGTGAAGATGATGTCTATGTTTTACGTTCCTCTGGATTGCAAAGTAACAGAGCATCATCAATGACAACAAGAGTGATTGATGATGGAAGGTCACACCAAACCACAACTGGTGGTTCAACTTCTGACGGACGGCCGACAGGTACTCTTAAAAATAAACAATTTCCAGATTATTTACATTCTGGTAACTGTGATGAACCCCCTACAGGTGGTACATCTGTTTTTGCCGTGCTAAGACAGGAAGGTCAACGCACTATGTATTATATTAAATGGGGAACAGATGTGATTAAAGGTGATGGTGTTAGTTTTGGAACTGTCGCCAACAGCGATAATACTCTTTCTTCATATGGATTTGTTTCCGCTATCGAAAATAACCCCTACAGTAACTATTCATGGGATATAAATTGGGAAGGATCGTGGTCTTTTGACAACGACAGTAGAAGTACAGAAAGTATAGATTATAATGGATGGCGCTATCATAGGGATCCAAGCAATCGCATTGCCACTTGTACTAAGACTGCTGGGGGTAATACCATAACATATGAAATATGGGGAATATTCAGAAAAGAACTGCCGGGTGGGGCCTCGACAACTGAAAACAACAATAATAGTTGGACTACACTTGAAATGGATGACGGTGTTGATAGTGATTATACTGATTTGAGAGTTACGCCTTCGCCTATGGGTAACTTCTATGTAGAGGGTGGACTAACTCATTTCTCATGTTTCTCTTTGGGGGGAACTGGTACTGGAACAACTTGGACTCGCCCACCGCCTGCAGACACAGGTGGTGGCGATAGCGGCGGCTCTTCTGGAGGAAGCACGGCACCCATAACAGTAGTTACAGATGGAAACGGAAATCCTGTTACAGATGGAAACGGAAATCCAGTATATTCTGGTGGTGGTGGATGGGATGATAATAATAATGAACCGACATTTTCATCTCACTATGAACCATCAACTGGAACTGTAACATATTTTGATAGTCCTATGACACATGATGAAATTCAATCCCTAAGGGCGGATCAGCCAGATGGTGTGTTCTCTACTGGAACAGGACAGACAGGGACAATGATTGGCCCAACTAGAGATGACAACATTAGTGATTCTGGTGGTAGTGGTACTTCTGGACAGTCTGATAAGATTGTTTGTACTGAAATGTATAGACAAACACAACTAGATGATTGGAAAATTGCAATGAAGATTTGGGGATTGCATACAAAGACTCATTTGACTCAGTATCATCAAAGAGGTTATCATTTCTTATTCATGCCTTGGGTTAAAGGAATGAGAAAGAGTACCACCTTAACTAAGTCTGGTGGATGGTTGGCGCAAAGAAGAACACAACACTTAAAGTATATTTTAAGTAGAGATGGTTATGCAGGACATTTAGGTATTGGTGAAAAAGAAAAAGACGATATTGTAGGAAGAATTTGGTGTACTGTGTGGCATCCAATTACTTTTGTAACTGGAAAAATTCTTTCAATATTTAGAGATAAATAGTTGATAAAGTAATGAGAGAAAAAAATTAATGGCACAGAGAAATATAGACCCAAACTACTTTCCCAATTTTGGAATATCTCGTCAAAGAAATTCGTTTACTTCTGTAATCGGCAACGGCGGCGTAAATAGTAATGATGGTAGTATTAGTGGTGGATTTATGGGCGTTCTTGCTGAAGATTTGGCGAGAGAGTGGCCATTATTCGCTGGTGAACCAATCGCCGGAAATGAATTAATTGATGAGACTCAGACTCTGGTTACAACTCAGGTAACAAAACAATTTTTTAGTCAGATATCATTAAACCGCCCATCTTCTGCAAATGGTGGTGGTAGTGGTGTATACGCTGGTGTTGCAAACTTCAGTGAGGTTGGTGATGGAACCAATCCAGAGCAACATGTTATGATTTTTCAGACTACAAATCAAATTCTGCCTAAGTCTGGTGCAGTTGCGAGAGGTATTGATCAAAATTATAGAATAAGATTTGAATTTGATCTTCGCCCACGTTTAATGGGTGCTGGTGTCGGTACAACTGGTGATAGAGAATTTAACAGTGAATTATATCAATTAAATCTTAGAATGGCATCACAAGGAAGACAACAATACAAAGAAGGAAATACCGTACTAGAGGCAGAGTATCAACCAGAATATCATCCAGGCTACAGTTATAATGGAATTTTAAATAGTGGTTGGGAAAGTACAGTCGGTATTCCAAATCCCATGTATGGATGGTTTAAGGTAAATGTAGGAACATCAAATCAAATTAGTACAGATGGCACGATTTCAAATCCACAACTTACAACTGATGGATTAATTACATTGGAAAATGGTTCGACTGTTGATACTTCTATTATAAGAATGCCAGGAGAACTGGTAGACTTGCATTTTGATGATGTAACTATTACTGCAGATGTTGCGAATACAGGGCCATATTTTGTCTTTGGACAAAACACTGATACTGGTAACTATGGTATTAATCAAGGATATTACTATCCAGTATACTTAGATAAGGCTGCAGCAGATCAGGCAGACATTGACGCTGGCGGAACAGGTTCTTCTACAGTTCATACTTTTACAGAGTACCCACTTGCAACCTTCTACATACCAGATACAGGTTCTTCATTTAATCAGGCAGCCGCACCTTCTGGAACAGATTATAAGAAATATGTTAATAACAGGTCGATTAGATTTAGAAATAAAAGAAAAGGTTATGGTTGGTTTAAAAGATTTCCAAAGATGAATGCAGAACTGCAGGGAACATATCCATTTTCATATAGACTTACTATGACGGAAAAAGGTATCGTTCTTTACATGTATGATGATGCAGCTGCAGATCAGGCAGATGACTATTCATGGTTCTGTATTCAAAGAACATCAAGTAATGAATCGGGACTTCCAAGAACTGACGAAGCGTCAAAATTTCCTGTTCATTGTATGTACTCTTGTTCTAGAGAAAGTTTTTATTCTTCTGATGCCGGAATTTACTTTTCTAATCAAGCAGCAAACCTACAGACTGCAGAAGATTTGGTTGATACAGTATTTGATGAAGCGGGAAATATATACAATTTATCAAACATGGACAATTCAAAAACATTCTATATATTGAGTCCATACGATAGAGAAGACTATCTTGCGGATGAATGGCAAGCAAAAAATATTTGGAGATTTGTTGTAAGAGAATTTGATGTATTAAAACCAACTGATGTGCATAAATTTGCAACAAAACATCAGACAGATAGTAATGCAGTTATTAATCCATTAGAACAATTGGCCATTACAGATGAAAATAGATTTATTATCACTTTCCCAACTGGACTTACGACACAAAGATATATGTATCCTAAAGAAGAGATGGATATGATTTGTTTTTCTTCTGCAGAAGTAGTAGCAGAATCTAGTAATGTACCAATGACAACATATCTATACAATGGTACTAATGTAGATAAAAGAAGATACCAAGGAATGCGTTCAACCATGGCGTTTGGAAATGGAATGAGATTACTAGTCTTAGTAAATGGACAATACATCTTTAATAGTGATATCAATCTTGACACATATGACCCTGTAGGAACACCAGCAGTATGAAGATAGTTTGAGAATTTACTAAAACAACAAAAAAATTTTTATAAATATAAAGAAAAATACAAAGGAGATATGAATGTCTATTGCCAGTGGATATAGCATACAAAGAAATGACATTATCGATGTCCCTCACCGCAGTCAAGTTGAATCACACAACGCACTGAGTGGGTCTAATACTTATTTTTTAAGATCAAAAGTTGATATTTCTGATAAGGATTGGGAGTGGGACATCAGAATTGGAGAAACACGTTTTTACCTTAACAGACGTTTTGGTAATAACTCCTTGGTGTCTGGAGTAACTGCAACTGATGCAGAATTATATAGAGATAAAGTTTATGTGGAAGGTAGTACTTCTGCAGGACAAGGTTCAATTAAATATGATTCTGCATTAGGAGAGTTCGGCGCAATTATTTTTGCCGACAACGTTAGTCCTATTTCTGGAGAAGTAATTGAAATCAAGTATATCGAACATGTTACACATTTCACAGGAAATGATGGTGGACTTTTATTCCAACTGGCACACGATTTAACAGTTCATCCATTTGAATTCCCAGAAGTATTTAATTTAAATTTAAGTAGAGATGTAACTTTTGATACTGATGCAGATGGTACTCCTGGCAATGAAATTACCAGTGATTTTACAACAAGTGAAATTCTTAATGAAATTGACGCAGGAACTGGAAATCTTACTGCGTATCAACAAGTATTACCAGTCCAGTATAATAGAGATTATTCCGAAGATGGTACGCCAGCAGACCAATTAGTTGCTGGTAAACTTTGGAAAGTTGTAAGAGAACATAAAGTAGTTACAGAATTAAACTTGGGTTCGGGTGGTTCAACGCCGTTTGCAAATATTGACCCTGCTGACTCGAGCACATGGCCATCAATTATTGGTGATTTCCCACTTACAATTTCTGATCTTGGCTCTGGTGAATTTAGAGTTTCTTTGAATGGAAGAGTTTTACCGTCTGAAGATTGGATTGCGACTTCTAATAATGTTTCAAGGTCAACTCTATTTAAATTTAAAAGAACAGAGGTAATGCCTTGGGTCGCAGACCTAAGTCAATGCGTGTTTACTATATCTTACCATTGGGGCAAGACAATTGATGTTCCGTATGGTGCATTAGTGGGGCCTGGCGGACTTGGCCCACAGCAAGAGACACTATCTGGTGGTGCAAATGATTATTCATGGCCAAAAAACAATGCAGTTGATACTGATTACTGGGCATATTCAAAAGCAACAACATCAGATGGAGAACCAACAGGTACTGCAGTAAATGGTTTCATTGCAATTTTCTACGATCAAACAAATAATACTCCAAATATTACATCTGCGATTACTGCGTCTGGACAGAAAGATGAATTGGCAAGTACAGAAGAAGGCACATCTTGGATGCTTACATTCCAAGAAAATGATAACTTCCAAAGACCATTCGATTTGATATATCCTACTCCAGTTAGTAACGATAAAGAAGATGTTAAAGATGCATTGAGAAGAATTACAAATGGATTCTTAGTCGAGTCCAATAAAGGTGTCGATTTATTATCAGACACAAACTTAAGTTTTGCATCAAGCCTTTCTCCTTCTGCAGTTAGAAAACCACAGAAGTGGAGAATGAGATTCGAGTGGAATGATGATGAAAAATACTTAAAAGTAAATGTTGCAACTGCTTATCAATTAAAAGATGATTTTACGATTTCACAACCACAAGGTCGTGACGGTATTAAAAATCCTGTCTATAGAGAGCCTGGTGAATTGTGCGATGTGTATACCTCTCCAACGATCGGTAGAGGTGCAATCTTACAAATGAGTAAGGCAAAATCACAGTGGTTTAGAAAAACTCAAGTTGAAGACTCAATCTCAACAACATATCCAATGTCTTATAGACTTACAGTTACAAACCATGGTTTGGGACTTTTCTTATTTGACCATGCATCAGTAGATCAAGACGATGACTACGCATGGTTGGTAGTACAGAGACATGTTGACCAAACAACTGGACAACCAGAGTTTACAGAAAAATCTCCAGTGCATTGTGTATATTCACCATGCAAACGTCCTGTAGATGTTTCAAGTCTAACACCATACTTTGCATCACAAGATTTGGATGATTTGAGTAAACCTGGCCCAATTCAAAACTCACTTGGACAAGTTTTCAGATCAGAAGCACCAACTATCTATGTTAACAGAGATGGTGGACTATTCAATGGCATTGTCAATGCTATTGACTTTACTGCACTTGGATACGCAACTGGTGGTAATACACAAAACTCACTTGGTCAATTATATCACACTGATGTAAGAGTAGATTTAACTAGAGGTTTTTCTAGTAATGCGATGGCAGAAAATCAAAATCTTTGGGGACAAACACTATACAGACTGCAAGTGGATGTTACAAACTCGCCTGGCGCAATCGCAGGGGAAACTTTGACGCCTGGTAAATATATTCTGGAATCTGATGCACAAACAGGTGGTGGACGTATTGTTTCATTTAACAAAACAAACGGAGAACTACTTGTTAGTGGTTGGTCTGCTGCAAATATTGTTGGAACAACACAGACATATGCGGCCGGCCCTCCAATTGTCCCTGCACAGGGAACTATTGAAGAAGGAACATCTAGTTCTGGTGATGTTATGGTAGACTTTACAGCAAATCCATCAGGGACACCACAGTGGATTATTGTACCAACCGATGGACTTTCTGGTTCAACATGGGCAGAACAGATACTTGACCCAGTATTTGACCTTCAAATTCAAGGTTTTAACTCATTACCAAGAAGAAAAGATGTGGCACTTACTGCTGGGGCATCTGTTTCTCCCGCCGCACTTGAACAAGTTACATCGGGAACTCCAACAACTGCAACTACAGTATTAGAACATTATGACAGAAGTGGTTCTTTGTTGACTGCAACTACTCCTATTTCAGCTAATTATGTTCTTGGAAACACTGCAGGAATTTCATTCTCCGAAAATATTGCGTTTCCACAAAACATTATTGAAAGAATGTCTACATTTAGAGATGCATCTCAAAGTGGAACAGGTGTTCCTGCTGCAACAGAATCTGTTGGTTTGGTTGATTATAAAGAAGCGGATTCTGCATTACTTGATATTCTATTTGGCTCTCCTGTCGGGAATATGGAAAAAGTTTTTGAATCTTTGGTTGTTGCATTGGATGATGTTGAGGTAATTAGAGATAGTAATGCATATATTTTAACTTATGAAGATTGGGTTAACAATGGAGATCCAAGTACAGTTCAAAGATTTATTGAATCTCTAGACGCTGCAGGGGTTGACACGCTTGGTGCAGACTTTAAATTCCCATCTGTAGATGGTAACTCTGTTGAGTGGAATAATAGTCAGGTTTCGCTTACAACTCCATATACAATTGATTCGGGAACTTCAAATAGTTCAACTGGAAGAAACTTTTTCTCGCAACATGCAGCAAATCCATCATCGCCAACTTTTAGTGTGACTAATACACAAGCAGTTACGACAACTGGCAATTATCTATTGCAAAATAAGTTGCCAGGTGATCCTGTATTCTCCTCACCAAATACTTTGAGAAATGAATATATGTACGATTTCTTCAATCATACATTTTATTTCAAAGTTGCTCCAAGGGCGGGTTCGGAATTGACAATTTCTATTATTAACTATGTTACTTCAAATCCTGCTCAGGGTGCATACATCATAACTATTCCAGAGGATAGAGATTTCCCAGAAAGAAACATGAATGAAGTAAAAACAATCAATAGATTTGTTGTTAGAGAACAAGATGTATTAAAACCATGGGATTTCCACGTTTCTGCAACAATGCACGAAATTGATTCTCATGCTGTTATCAATCCGATGGAACAACTTTCTATCACACAAGATAGAAATTTTGTTTTCTCGTTCCCAACTCAGATAACAACTCAAAGATTCTATTATCCACAAAGTGAACTTGATATTATTTGTATTTCTTCTGCAGATTTCTCAACTCAGTCAGGACATGTAGAAATAAACAAATATGATGATTCGGATGGAGTAAACGAAGAATTTAGAGGTGGTTCTTTTGTTCCTGCCTCAATTTCTTTAACTTCTCCTAATGAAGTTACAAGATATGCAGGACATGAAGGCCCCGATGGGGTTAAGTATATTTGGAGAAAAAATGCCAGAAAGTATGAAGGAATGTCTGCAACATTACCGAATGGAAATGGTATGAGAGTGTTTATGCAAGTTACTGGTTCTAGTATTAGATACAGTGATGTAACGCCTGGAACAGCGCCTGGGTCGACACTAGGAAGTTAAAATAAAATAAAATAATTACATAAACTGGGTATAAATACTTGAAACACTTTAAAGTTATAAATATAAGAAAAAACATTCAAAGGAGAATTATTAGATGACTACTGCATTATCGACAGAGTTCCTTTCTGGTGGATTTTCTATTCAAAGAAACGAAATGGTATCTATGCAACAGCAGAAATACGCACAGAAGTTCGAATTTTTGAATAGTTTCAATCAGACATATACAAGGCTTTCAAAACCGGCCCAACACGAATTTGACAGAATCGCACCATATGCACTCTCTTCACAGAGAAGAGTATTTGTTGGTGGTACTGTTACAACTGTTACACGCCCATTAAAACAAACATATAGAAACGGAAATCTTCCTTCTGTTCTTGGTTCAATTCAATTAGATGCAAATGGTGCAATTCAATCTATCAACGTTCTTGATGGTGGTTTTGGTTATGCACCAAATACAACTTTTAATGTAAATATTAGAGGTGGTGAACCAACAAGTGGAACATTAACTCCTGCAGTTGTAACTGCAACTTCTGATAATTCTGGAAGAATTGTTTCAGTTGATATTATTTCTTCTGGTAACAATTATGATGCAGCCGCTTCTCAATCCTTAAGTGCAAAAATTGATGAAAGTCCAGATGAAGGACAATTCTACGTTTCGTTCTTTGAAGGTATCGGCGCACTTACTTCTGTAAACATTACCAGTGGGCAAACAGGACATAGACCAGGCGTCTATTATGTTGCCACAACAACTACAGATTCTGTTGCTGGTACTGGTGCAAAGTTCCAAGTATATGTTGACGCTGGTGGTACAGTAACAAAAGTTGTTCCTTTGGAGTTTGGTGAAACTTATTCAAATGGTGATACTATTACTATTCCAAATGCAGAACTTGGAAACGATGGTGGAAGTGATTTGGTAATCACTGTAGAAGCAGTGACAACATCAACCCAACTTGCATTTGATTATGGGACAGTAACATGGAGAAGTGAGTCTTTCCAAGTTGGTGATACAGTTCTTTTAGAATACTTCATCGATACTGACAAAGATCCTTCTGCAAGTGACGGTTTCTTAAGAACTCTTGCAAAAGATTTATGTTTGCACCCATATGGTAACTACTATAGTTCTGCGTTTTCTAGTGTTCCTCAAAGATCTGCATCCCTTGTAATTAAGGGCGGTGCGGTTGATGGTGCAATAGTTGAACTTTATGACGATGCTGGAATAAAGTTTGGTGTTACTGACCAAGACGGGTTTACCGCTGCGGATGATGGAAAAAGAATTATCGAAGTAAACGGTTCTGGTACTGCAATTCTTAGAGTTACAGGTGATGGACATACATTAAATCCATATGTTACAACTCTTGAAATGACAAGTACAAACAATGAAGAAAGTAATCCATTTTCATATGAAGATGCAACAGACGGTGAACCAATTACTGGTATGGTTGCAGGGGATAAAGCGTATGCGACTGGAAAGTGGAGACTCGCAATTCCTGTATCCGATTTCGAAGCACAACCATACAATATTATATATCCTTTTGTAGACTCTGATAGTAATACAGCAATTCCTGTTGGAAATAACGGACAACAGAACCACAGAAATGTGATGTCATCGATTAAAAGAATTGGTGATATGTTTGTTGTTGAATCGGAAAAAGGTACAGACTTACTTTCATCCAAGAAAGAAATTAATAGTGCTACAGATGCGATTCCAACTTCAGTTTCATTGACTCAGCCAGTTAAAGATGCTCGTAAACCACAGAAGTGGAGAATGCGTTTCTTCTATGACACTAGAGATGAGTATCTTTATGTAAATGTTGCTACTGCATTGCAAATTAAAGATAACGGAGACCTTTCAAAAGGACAAGGTCGTGACGGTATCAAACAGGCAGTTTACAGACAGCCTGGAGAACTTAGTGAAATTTACTATAACTTCTCAAACGATAGTAACAAGGCGAAATCTGGATTCTTCCGTAGACAAGGTAAAACTACAGATGATACAGAACCAACATATCCAATCGCATTCCGTCTGACTTGTACAGACCACGGTACTGGACTTTTCGTATTCGACCAAGCCTCTGTTGACCAAGATGACGATTATGCGTGGTTTGTTGTTCAAAGACACGTTAATAACATTTCTGGTAAAATTGAATTCGAAGATGGTAAGTCTCCAGTTCACTGCTTGTATTCTCCATCTTCTAGACCAGAAGAAACATCAGATTTTAATATCGGTTTCTTTGCAGAGGTTAGTGAAGAGTTGGATACAACTACTGGTGCAACAACAGTCACATCTAAGTCATTGGATGAATTGGAAATCTTTGATGTAAACGGTAGAAAACTGAAGCCGGGACTTCCAGTGAATGTAACAATTCCTACTGACTCAAGACCTGTTGCATTGATCCCAGAAGCATACGGTAGAGGACTTTCATATCTGAACACTTCTTCTACTGCAAACGTTCCACTTGCCGATCATGGTGCGTTAGGAACAGATTCCGCAACTGGATTTACAGTTGTTAACGACTACTATAAATTCCCAGAGATTAATGCCGCAAACTTCCAAGCGGGCCCTACCGACCGTGGATTGGGTACTGCAGAACTTGCAGTTGTCCTAAGTAATATTACTTCCACAGACAGAGATGCATTTGCATTAAACTTTGGTTCTGCATATGGTAGTTCGTTCGTTCCAGTAGGTGACTATATTACTGGTTTTGAAAATGGTACTGGTGCAGGTTCAAGATATGATGTCGCAGATACTAATGGTGCTCCGTCTTCTTGGACATTAATTAATGATGCAACTGGTGAAGGTTTGAAAAACTATTCCGTTGCAAGAACACAAATGCAAGGCCCTGCTCAGTTAGGTTTGCGTACATACAGAGTTCGTCACAGAAGTTCTGATGGTGTTGACACCTTCTTGGACTACAATGATGACTTCCAGTTTGTAAGTAAAACTGAAGTTGCGCCTGCGACTGATGCAAACGGACAGGCAAGAGAACTTCCAATCAGTTCAACGGTTGCAATCTTTACGCCAACATCTGTTGCTGCAAAACAACTTGTTGCAAAGAGAAGACGCAGGGTTCTTTTCATCGACAACCTAGATATTGGTGCAACAACTGGTACTGGTTCGAATCCTCTTCTTGGAACTGCAGGACAGTTTGCTGGTGCAGTGGGTGGTATTTCAGACTTAACACTAGTTCCTGTTAGTGGTTCTTCATTTGGTGGAAACGCAGTTGGACACAAACTTGCACTTGATGCTGCAGGTACTGCAATCCAAACTGGTGCAACTGGTGGTATTGGACAAGACTTTATTGTACTAGATGGAACTGGTTCTACTGGTGATGTAAAGGTTGGAGATGAACTTACAACCGCAACTGCACAAACTGCAGGATTTGGATTTAGAGTTCTTTCTGTCATTGATACTATGCCAGAAGATGACCAATTCATCTACGAGTATGCATGGGAAGGTGCTGGATTTAATAACGAGTATACCAACTTCTTTGGTAGATACGGTACTGCATCTAACCCACTCTTTGAAGTTAACAGACTTAAAGTATTTGTTGATGGACAAGAGGCAGATGCTGCGGTTCAAGGACAAAATTATCAATTCGATGCGAATGGTAATATTGAATTTGGTACGACTGGTGGTTCTACAGAATACTTTGGTGTTCAAAAACCAATGTATGCATATTCATTGACAACAGATAAAGTTAAGTTTAATGAACCTCTAGAGTTTGCCACAGTTGTTAAGATTTCATATGAAAACTATAATGACGTAGAAGAAAGAGATACTGGTAGATCAACTTACTTGATTAGACTTCCAGAAGACAGAGATATTCCTGCAATCTGGAACGATATTCACAAAGTTGCAAAAGGTATCTACAGATTTATTGTTCGTGAAAACGATGTGTTCAAACCATGGGATTATCATGTATCCGCTGTTACACCACAGGTTGACAGTCCTGCATGTATTAACCCTGTTGAACAGTTATCGATTACACAGGATAAAACTGTTATCTTTAACTTCCCAACACCACTTGCATCACAAAGATTTATCTATAGTGACGCAGAAGCAGACTTGATCTGTATTGCTGGTGCGGATAGTTCTACTCAGGGTGGTATCATTAAGACATCTGCAACTAAGTATGACCTTGACGGACAACATGTTAGTACATTAAGTCCACAGGGTGGTACTGCATCTACATCTTCTAATGCTGACCCACTCAACTTCAGAAGAGAGTATTTCTGGCACAATGTGAAACAATCAGATGGAACAACTGATGCATTTGACACAACAGAAAACTCAACACACAGAACTTATGTGGGTATGATGTCTACTAAACCATTTGGTAACGGTATGAGAATCTTCCTCTTGACAAGAGGTGGTCCAATCAGACCATCATATAGTGACTACACACCAAGAGATGTAAGAGGAATTTCGGATAACTTCCCAACAGGTGCCACTAATGGTGCTATTGAAACTCTTGGAGGAGTAGACTATACATTCGATGATGGTGATCGCTCAGGTGATTTGGTAACTACGGATGATGTCACAATCAATGTTGGTACAACTACAATCACTGGTGTTGCTGTTGATAGTATCTCTGCTGATATTTTAGTAGGTGCTACTGCAACGGCGACTTTGGTAGATACTTCTACAGTTACTCTTACAGTGACTGAAGTTTCTTCTACTGCTGGTTCTATTACTGTCAGAAGTAGTGGTTCTTCCGCAGGAACACTCGCTGCAGGATCGCTCACATTCACTAAGAATGTTGGTTCCTCTTGGAATGGGAATTATGTAAACTTTGGTGCATAATTTATAAACATTGATAAAATTATCATAAATATAGGGGAGACATAAAGTCTCCCCTTTTTTTATACCAAAGAAAAATGTCAGTAGAAAATATATTTTTATTTAACGATGTAGTAAAAGTCAAAGTTGGAATTGATTCTCCAGTTGGAATTGATGCCCCATCTGATGGCCAAGTTGTTGAGCAAAATGGACTTACATATACTTACGATGCGGCGGCCGCCTCTTGGGATATTACCGTATTATCAAATATAGTATTTGTTTCTGGTCTTGCATCTTCCATAACACTATCATTTTCTGTTGGAGATATTCTTGTTAATGGAGCTAGTCAAGGCACAAGCGCAACAATATCTAATAATGATGTAGTACAACTATCATTAGAAAACCCAACTCTAAATCAATCCAATACATATAGTGTTGTTGCAGATGGCACAACAATAGATTATATTGTCGAATTAAATGATCCAGAGGTTGCGAATTTTGATGCAGATAGATCAACCTCCTCAACTAATGATGACCTTGAAAAGATTGATACGACATCTCCTACATCAACTGATTCTGATGTAACTATATTTCAAAGTATTATAAACCAATTAAATGCTGGTGATGTAGATTTTGAAAGTGTAAAAGAAGAACTATCTACACTTATTCAAGAAAATTTTTCAGAAGTGTATCAAGAGGCCCTTGGCGATTTAGAGGTTCTACTTGCCCAAGAATTCGAAGAATTTAGAGATACAATTTTAACTTCTGAAACTGAGATTGTAGAAACAACAGTCCAAGAGAGTGCGGAGATTACAGAGGTTATTACCGCAAAGGATGCGGAGATTGATAGTGTTTTAGAAACACAAGAATCTCAAGATTATACGCAAGAATTGGTTCAAGAAACTTTAGAGACTTCTGAACAAAAAACCTTTGTAGAAGATGAGGTTTTAGAAACTTCTGAACAAGAAACCTTTGTAGAAGATGAGGTTTTAGAAACTTCTGAACAAGAATTACTAGCAGTCACTGATTCTCCAGAAATATCAGATCAAGAATTGTTGGCGGTTACTGATTCTCCAGAAACTTCTGAACAAGAAACCTTTGTAGAAGATGAGGTTTTAGAAACTTCTGAACAAGAATTACTAGCAGTCACTGATTCTCCAGAAACATCGACACCAGATACATTTACAGAAGATGAATCAATTGAAGTATCAGATCAAGAATTACTAGCAGTCACTGATTCTCCAGAAACATCGACACCAGATACATTTACGGAAGATGAAGTTTTAGAAACTTCTGAACAAGAATTACTAGCAGTCACTGATTCTCCAGAAACATCGACACCAGATACATTTACGGAAGATGAAGTTTCTGAAACTTCTGAACAAGAATTACTAGCAGTCACTGATTCTCCAGAAACATCGACACCAGATACATTTACGGAAGACGATGTAGTTGAAACACCGACACCAGATATATTTGCAGAAGATGAAGTAGTTGAAGCATCTACACCAGATACATTTACAGAAGATGAAGTAATTGAAGTATCAGATCAAGAATTATTATCAGTTACTGATTCACCAGAAACATCTACACCAGATACATTTTCTGAAACTATTCAGTTGGCTCTTTTAGATCAGGTTAAAGCAGAATTAATAGACAATGAAGAATTAAAACTATCAGACCTCTTTTCTGATTTAGAAAATATTTTAACAAATCAATTAGAATCCTTCGCCGAAGAAATAACCCCAGATTTTCTACTTCAAGTATTATCGGAATTGAGTGATTCTGAAGAATTAAAAACTGCAGATATTCAAAACTTAGAAGATATTCAGAGCCTTTTAAATCCAGATATTTTATTAGATTTGGAAAATGTTCAATTAGAAGATATAACCACTGAATTAGTCAGAGAAAGTCTTTCTACGGTATTTCAAGAATTCCTAGAAGAAACTTTAAATGAAACATTCATTTTACCAGAAACGGATGAAACTACTGAAACTTTATCAACATTAGATCAGGTAAAAGAAGAAACCGTTGATGTAATAGAAACTACTGCGTTTGATAGTTCAGAAGAACAAGATGTGGTAGAGGAAGTTGCCGCAGAAGTTGATACTACAGTAGAAACAACTGAAGGTGTTGAACAAGAAAGAACAGAAGAGTCTCCAGAAGAACAACAACTGGAAGAAAAGTTGGATGCTGCCAGTGAAACTGTAGATTCTCAGGATACCACTTCAGACGAACAAATTCCTGTTGGAAGTGATGGAGAAGTTGTTGAAGAAGATAGTGGAGATTCTACAACTTCTGATGCAACTGTAGACGATGAAGTTTCAGAAACTTCAACCGATGATTCTGTTGTAGATGATGACACAGATGTTACGGAGTCTCCAGATACAACTGTAGATGATGAAGTTGTAGAAACTTCAACTGATGATACAACTGTAGATGATGATACAGACATTTCTTCTTCTCCAGATGCAGCTGTAGATGATGATACGGACGCCACGGAGTCGCCAGATGCAACTGTAGATGATGATACGGACGCCACGGAGTCGCCAGATGCAACTGTAGATGATGATACAGACACTTCTCCTTCTCCAGATACAACTGTAGATGACGATACGGATGTTACACCTTCACCATCTTTAGATGAGGAAGACGAGGCTTCAGAAACTGTGTCTGATGGAAATGTAGTTTCTGATTCTGAACTTGAAGGTGGAACCGACACTGAAATTCCAGAAGATGCAACAGAAGATAGTACAACTCCTAGTGAAGTACCAGAAGAAGATCCAAGCACGACAGAAACACCAGATTCTGAGGTCGAGGATGAAGTACAACCAGTTTCAGACGATGCAAGTGATGTTACGGATGAACAGACAGTAACTGAAACAGAAACAGATACACCAGTTGATGAATCTGGAGATACCGAATCCGATTCTGATACATCAGTAGATCAACAAATAGAATCTGGTACAGATACTGATACACCAGTTGATGAATCTGGAGATACCGAATCCGATTCTGATACATCAGTAGATCAACAAATAGAATCTGGTACAGATACTGATACACCAGTTGATGAATCTGGAGATACCGAATCCGATTCTGATACATCAGTAGATCAACAAGAAACTAATAATGTTGGCGATGATGAGTTGGACGATGATAGTGAAGGAACTTCTAGTGCAGATGAACCCTCTGATGATGACTCAACAACTTCTGTTACCGATGATACTGCGTCCGAAGATGACTCAACAACTTCTGTTACTGATGATGCCGAGACAGAAGATGATGGAACAACAACGGTAGTAGATACTGAAACTTCAGATGATGACTCAACAACTTCTGTTACTGATGACACCGATGTAGAAGATGACCCAACAACATCTGTTACCGATGATACTGCATCTGAAGATGACTCAACAACTTCTGTTACCGATGATAATCAAACTACTGATGAGCTAAATGAACCAGTCATTGATTCGGAAGAACCGAATGATGAAAATGATGGTATAGAGGTTGATGTCGATGATCGTGATGATGAAAACCAACCGCCCGTATCAGATATAGATGAAACTACGGATGATACCACTTCAGTAGAAACAGAAACAGATACAACAGAAGATGATACTACTTCAGCAGAACCATCTGTAGATGAAACAGAAGATGATACTACTTCAGCAGAACCATCTGTAGATGAAACAGAAGATGACACAACTTCAACAGAATCATCTGTAGATGAAACAGAAGATGAAACTGATACTACCGAAGATGGTACAGATGTAACTACAGATGAATCTGGGCAACCAACCTCAGAAGATGATACAGTTGACGATCAGACAGATACTACTGAAGATGGTACTGACGAAACTACAGATCAACCAAGTGACCCTAGTGGTGAAGGCGATACCGTTAGTGATGAAACAGATACTACTGAAGATGGTACAGACGAAACTACAGATCAACCAAGTGACCCTAAAGGTGAAGATGATACGGTTAGTGACGAAACAGATACTACCGAAGATGGTACAGATGTAACTACAGATGAATCTGGAGACCCGACAAGTGAAGATGATGCTGTAGAAGATACTGATGCTGGAGTTGGTGGAGAACAGGATGTAGTAGATGATGCAACAGATACATCTACATCAGATGATGAAACCGTTGGTGACGATACGGACACAACAGAATCATCTGGGGATGACACTGTAGATGATACCGATTCAGTTCCCTCTACTGATGAAGACGGTGTTGACGATACCGATTCAGTTCCCTCTACTGATGAAGACGGTGTTGACGATACCGATTCAGTTCCCTCTACTGATGAGGATGGAGAGGATGACACAACTCCACCAGTTACAGATGGAAATGATACAGATAACGAAGAAGTTCCTACTGGTTCGGATGATGAAGTCCCAGAAGATCAGCCTGGGGTGCCGCCTGGCGAAGAAGATGATTTTGAAACAGACCCATCAGTAAGAGTTTCCGATGGAGAAGGACAAACTGACCAAGATGGCGCCGATGAAACATTAGATGATACACAAGAGGATGATACAACACCGGCGGTAGATGATGAAGATACTACTGAAGATGTTTCTGAGCCATCCATAACAGACACTGATGATACGGAAGACGTTTCTGATCCACCTGTTACTGATGAAGATACTACTGAAGATGTTTCTGAACCACCAGTAACAGATACTGATGATACAGAAGACGTTTCTGAACCGCCAGTAACAGATACAGATGAAAATCCAGATGTTTCGCAACCACCTGTTAGTGATGAAGATGATACTCCAGATGTTTCTGAACCACCAGTTATTCCAGATGAAGAAACTGATGATGATGGACAACCACCAGTTATTCCAGATGAAGAAACTGATGATGATTCACAACCACCAGTCATTCCAAGTGAAGAGCCTGACGATGATTCACAACCACCAGTCATTCCAAGTGAAGAGCCTGACGATGATCCACCAGTTCCGCCTACAAACGATGAAGAAATTGATGAAGACGCACCAAACAATCCACCCAGTCAGGATGATGGAACAAGGGAACTTGGTACAATCGTAATGAGAGATGGTGAGATAAAATTATATGTCTTAACGCCTGTCTTATCAGCAAATAAATATATTGGCCCATTTGTTGATAGAGAATTGGGCAACAGATTTTTTAGTTGATGGATAGTTAAGAATGCCACAGTTTCAAACCGCCAATGGACAAAAGATACAGGTTGCAACTAAACTAGTTTCAAATATTATAGTTGAAACTATTGATCCACCACAAGTCGAATATGTAAATTACTTTACTCCAGATATTGATCCTAGAAATAATGCGATTGATCTAGAAAGAATAAAAACTTATCAAGGACAAACATATGAGGTTAGACGTTCTGATTTAGTATGGAACTATGGACTAGAACTTGATGAGATTGGTTATGCAAACTATTTCTATACAAATGGAATAAATTTAGCACAAAGATATTATGACAACTTAGTTCAAACAAGTGTTCATAGAGGTGGTATTGGAGAATATAATCCAAACTTTTATATTGAAGTAGAAAGTATTGGTTCGGACGCTGCCAATGTCACCGCAAATTCCAGTGAATATCGATCTCAAAGGATCGATTATTACAATCCAATCACAAAACAAATTGATAAAAAACTCTATCATACAAGTCGAGGAGTTAGAGTTACAAAATTAACCAAGAATGGTAGTTTTTGGACATTTGTTGATAGTATTCAATATGACACTTTTGATAGTACAGAGTCTCTTAGTACATTTTTGGTGGCAGGACAAGACGCAGTTGTTGGTGAGGTATATGAACTTGTAGGGACATACGATATAAATGACTCTGATACTTTTGCTGCATTAGATTCTATGGGATTTATTGCAGGATCAGTTGAGTCTCCAACAATTTCCACCAGAGCCACATTGCAAAATTTACCACCAGAAAATTTTACAGTTACTTTTAGAGAAGTTAGAACTGTAGGATATTTCAATGCAATAAATCTAAGAAATTTTATATCTACTTTTTCTGATGGTGATATGATTATTATAAACACTTTTGATGAACCTAGTGCGAATAAAAATTTATGGACAGGCGAATTAAGTAATAATTTTATTACAAGTTTTGCAAATTCTGCATGGGATTATAGAAGTGCATATTTATATATTGGTATAAAAAATGGAGAAAAAATAGATGAACAATATGCCGAAGATACATCTGCGAAATTATATACTACGATAAACTCTGAGTTATTATTTGACCCTGTTACAGCAACAACATACACATCAATTTATGATGAGTTTAGTCAAGGCGGATTTAAAAACAAGTATAATGTAAACAAAAGATATATTCCACAAATTAGTTCTACCTTAGATGAACAACAGGATGGGGTATATGTTGTATTAGATGGTTATGATAGAAAAACTGCAACCGTTCCATTTAAATATTGGCATCCAAGACATCCTTCGCAGAGAATGAATACACTTGAAGATGTATTTCATTTTTCGGTAAGTGTCAAGGACATAGATTTTAGTTTATTCGAAGAACATTTAAGAGTATCTGTTTATCATTCAAAAGAAAACCACGAAGATGTGTTGGAAGATTTAACCAATTTTTATTCTAAAAATACATCATCTTTAATTGATGAAATAGACTTTGATTTGAGTGGACAAGTAGATAAAGAATGGGTACATCTGAGTATTGATTTGCTTTCTCTCAATTTTCCATCATATGATGGCATAGTCTGGTTTGAGATTGAAAGAATTCCTAGATTATTTGATAACCCATTTACCGATGGTTTCCGAGCGGATCAAATATTTAATTCTTGGTATAGATTTTCTCATTTAGGTGATGAGGCAGTATATCCATTTGACCCACAAGATGAATTAGAAACTGCATATGTATATGATATTGTCGATAATAAAATAGTTTCTACTCAAAATTTCAGAGGTTATACTGGATTTGTTTCTTTTGAATCTTATGAAAATTATAATTTAGAAGTTAGGGTAAAGAGTGGAGAGTTTGATAATGATGCAGTTGGTTTAATTATTGGTTTTGTATTTGAAGATGGAAAAGAATACACGTTAAGTGTATTACGAGCTCTTGGACAACACTTTAGAGGTAAGTCTTGGCTTGCAATTGCAAACTGTAATCAGGCAAGTAGCACTCTTGGTGAACCTTGGGAATGGTTGGGGTTACGTCCTGATGAAGTTATTGATTATGAATATGAATTTGATAAAGATATCAATCCTTTCTATCACGAAATATGGGATGGAACTCCTACTGCACCAAAACCAGAAGTTCCTGCTGAATTTTTGGATGCAGAGGTGGAATCACAGGGCCCTCAGTGGAATATGTTTCCTAATGGAACAAAAATAAGAATTGAAAAACGTGCAAATATCGTAAAACTTTATACAAGTCAGTTTAATGACCCAGAAACTATTGATCCATCTACAGAGATTGAAATTGATTTGTCATCAGACCCAGAATTGGAAAGGTTTATTTACTCTAGAATTGGTATCAGTAACTTTTCTGCAGCAGATGCATCTTGGGAAGATGTTACATTTGAACCACTGATCGATGTGGCGACAGAGACTACTTCTGAAGATTATCCAACATCTAGAAACGGTTTCATTGCAGTGGGTGGAATGGGAACTGAAAGAACTTACATGTCAGAAGAGTTGTCGGGCCCAGTTTCAAATCCTTACTTCATTGAAACAATTAACTCAACTAAGTTTGTTATTGATAGACAACAACTAGAATCGGTTGCGAAGTTTAATTTAAGAACTTTTGAATTGTCCGTTGGAATGGACGGATATAATCAAGATGTTGTTGAATTGATGCGCCCTGATTTATATGGAGCAACAATTCTAGATTATAACAATATTAATATGATATTGCAATCAAAAACTATTCACTTCGACTATTCGCCGTTTACTGGTGGAAAGTCACTGGATATTTCTAAAATCTGGGAAATGGACTTTGTTGATAGAAGGTCAAGTACGCCAATATTTGAACAGACTCTAGGCGGACTAAAAGTAAAACAAGATTTAATAACAAAAATTTGGGAAGTAAATCTTGCAGGAATAACTTATAACTTTGGAGATTTACCAAGAGCTGAATATACTATAATAAGAGATAATCTTAATTTATTGGGCGAATTGCCAAGGGCAGAATTTACTACATCTAATACACAAGATTTGATATTAGATACTAATACTGGTTTATATTATTTTAAACCTAGTGATCAGGCATCTGATATAACAAAATCTTTATATTTTGGAAAACCAAAAGATATTAACATTCCTATTAACCATTACTTTGCAAAATATAAAGACTCTGCATTTAAATATAACCAACAGATTGAAGAGGTAATGGATGTTGTAATTCCACCTAATGATTATTTCATAAAATCTAGAGATATTGTTTTAGATAATACCTTATTTAAAGAGACTGTTAAAATATTTGAATTTGATTATCCTAAGTCTGTTTTCTTTGATAGAGCAAAAGATATTCAGTTTAATGTTGCACCTTTCTATACAGAAACTTTAGACAAGACATATATTAATAAATTATTTTTTATTGATTTGGATGAATGGAATACTAGTTTAAACTTTAGTCCTTTCCAGTATAACATGGATGATGTTTCTTATATAATCGAACAAAACTATTTACTTGCAAAAGATACTGGTATTGACCCTAAAAATAGTTTTAAATTTAAAATGCTTGAAGAAATATTTAAACCGAAATTTATTATAAGCGATCAACCAACATATGAATTTATTTTTGACTCTTTTGTTGGCGTTTCGTCTAATCTTTGGGATTCTACAAAATTCCAACCTACTTATTATGAAAAATATGAAAGTGGACATCCTAGAAGTGATGGATCAGATGCATATGGACACGAACCTACCACTGTAGAAGTTCCTAAAAGTCGATATAAAGAGGGTGCTTTCTTAGGGTTTATAAAGGAAAATAGTGTTGGTAAAAATCACGGATGTGGCGCATTTCATGTAGACCAAGAATATAGAGAAACACAGGTTCTTGGTGATGTTGGTAGTGGAGGAAAATTCTTATTTGAATTTTCTGAAGTAGACTGGGATTTAGACAAGAATGGTTCATTTGAAAGTGGATGGGGATTGGCCCGAGCAGCCAAAAAACAATATAACTTTACATATGAAATAATTAAAAACGATAAAACTGGTAGACTACCAGATTGTCTAGAATTGGATGGGAATATTATTAAAGGCAGACTCAGTGAAACTGATATGTTTGTGAGAAAAAACGCATTTGAAACTTGGATGAAAAGTCAGGGTCAAGAAATAGATGGTGCGTGGATTTCGCACGCTGATAATATAGACTATGATTATTCTGATTTCCAATTAACCAATCCTAGAATATTTACTTTGCAGATGACTGGTACAAACACTACTAGAGGAGAATTAGATGTAATACATTCCGGCGCCGAAAGATATTCTTTTGGTGAAGTTATTGTGCAAGGTGATACTACTCTTGTAATTGACAGTGTTGGTTCTGATTATACAACTGAGGTTTTAAGGGATACTGGTGTTGAAACTGTAACGGTAACACGATATGAATATAGAGAACTGAAAGGTGAAATTGATATAACTTCAAATGAAACTACTCAAACTTCTGTTTTTGTTCCTAGTACTCAAACGGCATCTATTGAAATTGCAAAATTACAAGAAGACTTAGTTTTTGCAACTGGAAACACTGCAACTCTTATACAAGAAAGAATCGATGAATTGCAGGATATTATAGATGGAAATGTCGCAAGCGAAGGTTATTTTGCAATTACAGACGAATCGCCAATCACAAATTTTAAATATGTCGAAAGTGAAGAAACATCCCTGCAAGCAATCGTACATGATTTTATTGTCGATAATAGTGGAGGATTGATAAAAAATATAGAAATAGTTATGCCAATCTGGAATAACTTTACATATGATAAAGATTTATTCTTGCACAAATCTGATAAAATACAGACACCAGAGAATCAAGATAGATTAAAGTGGATTGAAGATCAAAGAAATAAGGGATATTACACATATGACCCTAGTAGAAACAATACTGCACTTGATATTGCATGGATACAGGCAATAAATAATTATAATAATGGTATTATCACTTATGATGATTATGCATGGAAGAAAAATTTTATAATTAATTCTAGAAGTTTTATGTCAGAAGAAAAGAGAGAAGAATATATAGAATATATTGAAAGTTTTGTAAAACTTGAAGTCGGAACAGCGGATAAGTATAATGTAAATAAATCAAAATTATCAGAAGTTTCTATTGATTATTTTAATACAAATTATCCATATGTAGAGTCTGAAAATAATCAATTTACATATTTGGAAAATATTGAACCATTTGTACTTAATTGTGAATTTGAGGTTTCGGAAGAAATATTCTATGACTTTGATCAGGATGCAAAAGTAATTAGAGGATATCCAGTATATGCCAGCTGTAACTAGAAAGGGCGACACCTGTACAGGACACGGTTGTTTTCCACCAAGAGCGAGTGTCCAAGGAAGTGGAAATGTGTTTGTAAATAGTATTCCAGTTCATCGACAAAGTGATGGATGGGCGACTCATTGTTGCCCGCCGCCCACATGTCATGGTTCTGTTCTTTCATCTGGTTCTAGTACAGTTTTTGCGAATGGATTACAGGTCGGTAGAATAGGAGATCCAGTCGCATGTGGTTCTTCCGTTGCCGTTGGTAGTGGAAATGTTTTTGCTGGTGGATGATATAAATAATGTATAAAAGATAAGACGGAGTTTTTCATTGGCAATTGCATATCCTATTAAGGCACTCGTACAACAGTCTGGTGATGTTGTTCTTGGAGAATTTTTAGAATCCGACTATATTGGTATTCTAGATGGTGGTACTGGCGCAGGGGGAAGTAGAGAAAGTAATAGTCTTCCTGCAACAGCAACAGATGAAGAATTACTTGATGCAATCAGACAACAAATGCGAGATAATTTTGAACTCGCACGATATGAAACATATTCTTCTATAATCGCAATTCAACAAGAAGTTCCAGATGCTGGTAGAATAGCAATGGATAGTACTTCTGGAAGATTGTTTTATGGTACAGGAGAAGCTTGGTTTGAAGTAGGACAGGCACTTTTAGTTCAAGATAATATCACTGGTGGACTTGAGTTTGGCGGAGATATTATTGTTATATACAACCCAGACACGAGTACTACATCAGTAACGGTAGATTTTACACCACTTAGAAACCAAATAAACGCAATTATAGGTGGCTCTGGACTAAATGCGGATGGTACTTATACTCCAAATGCAAACACCAATTTTATTTCTGGTGCAACTAGTCTAAATAATGCTGATGTATTGTTGGACACTGCTCTGCAAAACGAAATTAATAGGGCAACTGGTGTAGAATCTTCTATTATATCACAAATAACAGGGGTTACTAACGACCTTGCAAATTTTGCATATGAAGGACACACTGCAGCACAGGTATCTGGTGCTGGAAAGGTTGGTATTGTTTATGATACCACCAGTGGAAAATACGAACCAACTAGTGATTTTGGAGTTGGTGGTTTTATAAAGTTCACCATGGAAGATGGTAGTAGGGATGATATTCCATTGACTACTACTTTCCACGGCAATCAAATATTAAGTGGTGTAGTTGAATTTTTTACGGCAAATGGTACTCAAGACGATATAGATTTGGTCGTAAACGGTGTATAAATTCTTTTTTATAAATAATAAGAAATAAATAATTGCAATTTAAAATAATAGGAGTTTATTAATGTCTAAGTCTATCCAAAAAAATGAAATCATTCACATGGACGGATACTACAGAGATCCAAAGCGTGATGATTTTATTCCGCTTATACAACAAGTAACAGAACAGTTCTTAGAAAATGGATTTGATGATGTCGGGCCACAAATCACAAAGATTTCGGTCAGAGATTCAGAATTAACAAAATATATTGATGAATTTATCGTGTGGAATTATGATTCTGGCGTAACATCGTCAACAGAAGGTGCATATGGAATTGATAATCCTATCAGTCCTACTGGCGGGCAAACATTCACCCCATTTTATCTAGACGGCGAGAGCTCAATCGCAAGAAGAAAAGAAATCGATGACCTTTATGATGATAAAGATTGGCATGATCTATTATCAGAAACATTTCCATCATCGCAGGCGGCCGGCACAGCAGGTCTCACTGCAGATAAAATATTGGGCCCAAATGCGGAATTATTTGCATATTTAAACCCACATCCAAATAGAAGAGGTGGTGGCGTAAATAGTTCTTGGGCAACTACAGTTACTATTGATGCCGATAGTGATCCAGCTGGTGCAACTACCGTAACCACCTATAATGCAGCTCAATTGTCTGTTGGTATGGAATTGAGATCAAATAATGGTGTTGCACTTTCGGCGCCATATCCAACAGTTACTGATATTAATATCAATATTGTTACTCTTTCAGACCCGATTATTAGTGTGAGTGGACAGAATTTGGTATTTGGTACTGGTGATCCAAGACCTGCAACTCTGTTGAATGGACATTTTTACAAAGAGTCGCCTTCTCCTGTAAAAATTGCAAAGCAAAATCAAACTGGATATATCGGACTTCCAAATATTTCTAGGGCAGTTTATCAAAACGAATACAATAAAGTTAAAAGATGTCTGACAAATACAGCGAGAGATGTTAAATTTTTACCAGACATTGAATCTGGAATTAATACACAGGCAAAACTTCGTCAATATAGAGAAGAGGTAACAGCACAGGGTGATATTTTTCACCATTTTTGGATTTCTAACTATAGAGATGAATTTTTCTTTCCTGCAGGAACACTAGAACCAAGAAGATATCGTGGGGAATTGATTGTAGGATACCTTCACACATTTAATGGTAATAATCTACAAAGAGGCGATACTTATAAGTTTACTTTTGCGGTTACAAACCTTGCACCAAATTCAACTATTGAATACGAAATTGATGTTCCTGTTGGTTTAGATAACAGTATTGTTGGATTTACGCAAGATGTTTATGATATATTGGTAAAAACTGCATTGTGCGACCCAAAGGGTGGGCCTTTCCTTGCGTCAATTAATCAAGACGATAGAGAAGGTGTAATTGAATTTGAATCTAGAGAAGTTGGTTTCTCTCTTGCTGTAAGTGTAGAGAGAACAGAACGCCCTCAGGCAACCCTAGTAAACTCTTTAACTCAATTTACTGTTCCTATTACCACTGCAACATCTACTATTACAGATGGAACAACCACACTTGCAGCGGAACCTGTTTTCCCGAATGGATATTACCATCAAGTACAACTAAGAGGATTTGATGGTTGTAATATTGGGGACACCACCGTAATTACAATTTCTGGATTGGTTGATGAAACGCAAGTTGCCGCAGGAGTATACGAAACCGCAAATGCAACTTTAGATGATATTGTTCTTGAATTTAAGGCGTTGGAAAATTTAAACTCCGCACAAATGACATCCCAGATTGTAAGCAGATTGCGTCAAATCGGTTATATCAACACCTATATGACAGTTAAATCTTCTGGTTCTTCAATTATATTAGAATATAATAAAAATTCATCTGCATATTTTGCATTTGGCGGAAAAGGTAGATCTTCTGGGTTATCTTTAGCAGACTCTACTCATTTTGCAGGAAAAACAATAGGAGAAGTCACGGTTACTGACTATCCTGTTAATGGTGTCACCGTTGCAGATGTCGCCGCTACTCCATCTGCGTTTACAGTTTCTGGTACATATACTCTTGCAACACTTTTTACCGCAACAGATACTGGTAGAACTTCTAGTGGTGATGCGGATGTTGATGGTGATCCAATGGAGTTTGAACTTTCACAAACACAATCTCCACAAATATCTGATGTATCAAAAGTTAGAATGCAATTTCCACTTGCAAGAGACTTTGGTACTTTTGCAAATCCAGTAAATGGAAACTGGAAAGTTCAAATCGGCGCTGCGGGTGATGAAACTGCATATTTTGTTTCATATCAACAAAACATTTTGCATACAGATGGTGCTAGACCAGTCGGGCCACAAGTTTCCTTTGATTTAGATCAAAGAACTAGACACCCAAATAGTACACATCCTGGCCTTGCGTTAGCTAAAACATCTTATAGAGACTTTGACACATATACTCATGAAATAGAAATTGATAGTTTTGAGTACATCACAGATCACTCAATGGGCCCGATTGTTTTACAGACAAAAGGTGCAAATTCTTTATCTGGAAATAATGGAGACCAACCATGGAGAATTCGTTTTGATATTTCTAGAGGATATGAAGTTAGAGAAACTTCTCCATATGTTAACGATGCAGTTCTTCAAGTAAGAGGAGATACCGATGCCTCTAATAGTTTTGAGTATTTTAAGTGTCACGTTGCAACCGAATTCCAATTGAAATCAGATGGTGATGTTTCACAAATTGAAGGAAGAGATGGTATTAAAGAAGCTAAGATGAGAGAACCTGGCTTCTTGGGTGCAATGCGTCCTCAGTTTACTGGATATCTAGAAAGTGCATCACACTTAATTAATCCTTTTGTTAATAGAGAACAATTAAGAAATTCTGTTATAACTGATTTTAATCCAATTGCTGGTTTAGTTGGTAGAAAACATTATGATATTACAGGTGCTTTAATCGGATCTTTATATCAACCCTTTGCAGACCCTGCTGGATATACTATCACAAAAAATAACGGAAATGTTGTAGTAGAAGGAATATTAAATGACAATGAATATAGATATGAAGAAAGGTTCTTGGTGGGTTCCTCTACAGAACTGACATATGATACTCCATATAATTCTGGTTCTCTGAGACTTCAAAAAGGATGGTTTAGAAGAACTGGAAAATCGCATCCAGATGTTGCTGTATCGTATCCAATGTCATTTACTGCGACATTTGCAGACCATGGTATTGCAATGATGGTTAGAGACCAAGCATCTGCAGATCAATCAGACGATCACGCATGGTTTGTTGTTCAAAGACACGTTGATTCTATTACTGGTGAGGCTGACTATTCATCAGAACATCAACCGATCCATTGTGTTTATGCAACTTCCGAACCACCAACATTGTTCTCTGATTTAGTTCCTTACTTTACTTCTAAAACAACACAGAGAGAAGAGTCTATTGCATATACTGGTATATATGATGTTGCTGGAAATTACTTGTATAATTTCACAATTGATGAAATGCAAAACCAAGAGTTGCTTGCACTGGATATGGACACCCAAGCAAGATTTAGACGCTTTGTTGTTCGTGAAAAGGATGTTTTGAAACCATGGGATAGACATGTTTTTGCTGGTATTAATGAAACAGATTCTCATGCCGTCCTTAATCCATTAGAACAATTGTCTCTTAATGATAAAGGACAGTTAGTCATTCAATTCCCTAACAGACTTGGGTCACAACGTTTCTTATACACAGGAAAAGAACTCGACTTGATTTCTTTCTGTGCTGCTGGTGCGGTGGGACAAGACACTCTTATCACCAGTGATAGATTTAGTACCACTGGAACAACAGATAAGAGGAGACTGTATAGAGGATTAATGTCATCCGAAGCTTATGGTAATGGTATGAGATTATTAATGCTAGTTGCTGGAAATGGTATCGAAAATACCGATGCAGATACAACTCTACTTACCTCTTAATTGAAAGTTTAAGGTTTCGGTCATACTGAGTATGGCCGAACCTAAATAGTAAGAAAAGAGGAATTTAATGACTAACGCTATCCCAATAAGAGTAGTCGTAGATGGTTCTGGTGATACAACAGGTTTAAGTGAATTTCGAACAAATGAAACGGTAGGTCTGGATCACGGTGGAACTGGTGCAACTAACGCTGCAGACGCTAGAACCAACCTTGGTCTTTCAGCAATTGCAGCATCTGGTAGTTGGACAGATCTATTAAACAAACCAAATACTGACGATATTCCAGAGGGCACAACCAATCTATATTTCACTGATGAAAGAGTAGATGATAGGGTTGCAGCTCTTATTGTCGATGGCGTTGGCATCCAGAAAAATTATGATGATGCCGGAAATCTTCTAAACATCGAAATAAACTTCAGTGAATTTGATACTGATGATATCATTGAAGGTTCAGTTAACACATTCCTTGCAAATAGATCAACTTCTGATATTCCAGAAGGAACAAATCTTTATTTTACAGACGAAAGAGTAGACGATAGAGTTGCAAATCTTTTTGTTGATGGAAAAGGAATTCAAAAGTCATATGATGATGCCGGAAATCTTCTAAACATTGCGATTGACTTTTCAGAATTCGATACTGATGATATTGTCGAAGGTACTGTTAATACTTTCCTATCAAATAGAACAACAGACGATATAAACGAAGGAACTGTAAATCTTTACTATACAGATGAAAGAGTAGATGATCGAGTTGCAAATCTTTTTGTTGATGGTAAAGGATTAACTAAAAATTATGATGATGCTGGTAATCTTTTAAATGTAGAAATTGATTTTAGTGAATTCGACTCTGATGATATTGTCGAAGGCGCAGTCAATACATTCCTTGCAAATAGAACAACTGATAATATTCCAGAAGGTTCAACAAATCTTTATTTTACAGAAACTAGATCAAGAAATTCCATTAGTGCAACTGGAAGTATTAATTACGATCCAGCTACAGGTGTAATAAGTTATACCCAAGGCGATACTGATACAATCGTAGAAGGTGCCACAAATCTCTACTATACAGATGAGAGAGTCGATGACAGAGTTGCAAATTTAATTTTAGATGGGCAGGGAATTACAAAAAGTTATGATGATGCTGGGAATCTTCTAAACATTGCGATAGATTTTACTGAATTTGATTCTGATGATATCATTGAAGGTGCTGTAAATACTTTCTTGGCCTCTAGAACCACTGACAATATTCCAGAGGGTTCAACAAATCTTTATTACACAGAAGCAAGATTTGATGCAAGACTGGCAACAAAATCTACAACTGATCTTGCGGAAGGTACAAACTTATATTTCACAGAAGAAAGAGTAGATGATAGAGTTGCCGCATTAATTCAAGCAGGAGAAGATATTTCTGTTGTATATGATGATGTTGCAAATACTCTAACGATTGCACTAGCATCTAGTATCGATGGAATTAATCTATCAAACAACACCACAGATGATCTTTCTGAAGGTTCTACAAATCTTTACTATACAGATTCAAGAGTAAATATTGCATTTGATACTAGACTTGCAACAAAATCCACTACAGACCTTTCTGAAGGAACAAACCTTTACTACACGGATGCTAGAGTCGATTCAAACTTTGCAGCGAAAACAACAACCGATTTAGCCGAAGGTACAAATCTTTACTATACGGATACTAGAGTTGCAACATATCTTAATAATAATGGTTACACTACCACATCTGCTGTTGCAGCACAGATCGCATCCGTTTCATCCGATTTAGATGATGAGATTTACGATAGAGAACAGGCGGATTTAAATCTACAAAGTCAGATCGACAATTTAGTACTTAATGACTTGACAGATGTGAATGCAAGTTCTCCCACTTCTGGTGATGCACTTGTATGGAATGGAACATCTTGGGTTCCACAAGCTCCGTTTAGTCAGACAGATTTTGACTCTGCATTTGCAGCGAAAACAACAACAGATTTAACTGAAGGTACAAATCTTTACTATACAGACGCAAGGGTTCGTTCTCATGTCGAAGGACAAGATTTAGACCTTGGTTCAAATAAAATTTTATTTTCTAATGTCTATGCAAATATCGGCGACTTACCTTCTGCTTCTTCTTATCATGGTATGTTTGCTCATGTCCATGGTACTGGAAAGGCATATTATGCTCATGCTGGAAACTGGATAGAACTTGCAAATAATACTGATCTTCCAACAAGTACAGATGACCTTCCAGAAGGTTCTACAAATCTGTATTATACAGATACTAGAGTAAGAAGTGCAATCAGTGCAACAACAGGTGTCGCTGGATATGTATCTTCTACTGGTGTTTTCTCAATACCATCGTCAACAGATCATATATCTGAAGGTACAAATTTATACTATACAGATGCAAGATTTGATGCAAGACTTGCTACAAAATCTACAACCGATTTAACCGAAGGTACAAATCTTTACTATACTGATGCTAGAGTTGATGCAAATATTGCATCAAAAACAACTGATGATATTACAGAAGGCACTACCAATTTATATTATACTGATGCAAGAGTTGCGACTTATATAAGTGGTAATAGAACATATGGAAATATCACAACCACTGGTTATATTGCAGGCCCATCCACATTAACTATTGACCCTGCAGGGGTAGGAGACAATACAGGAAAGGTTGTAATTGCTGGTGACCTACAGGTCGATGGCACTACAACAACCATCAACTCTACTACGGTAGAAGTTGACGATTTAAATATTGTATTGGGAAGTGGGGCAACAAATGCAGCTGCTGCCAATGGTGGTGGGATTACGATTGATTTGGGTGCAGATGGTTCTGCGACCTTTACTTATAACTCTACTACTGATGAATTTTTATCAAACAAAGATATTAATGCAAATATAACTGGACAAGTTTCAGATATCAGTAATCACACTACTACCGACCTTGCGGAAGGAACTAATCTTTATTATACTCAATCAAGATTCGATACTGCGTTTGGTGCTAAGTCAACGACTGATTTAACTGAGGGTACAAATCTCTATTATACAGATGCAAGAGTAGATGCGAATATTGCAGCAAAAACAACCGACAATATTGCAGAAGGGATAACAAATCTATATTATACTCAAGCACGATTTGATACCGCATTTGCCGCAAAAGATACAGATGGACTTACTGAAGGTTCTACAAATCTTTACTATACAGATGCAAGAGTAAATACTTGGGCGACTGCAAATCTTGCAAATGTTGCCTTCTCTGGTTCATATGCGGATTTATCAAATACACCTACAGACCTATCAGATTTTACTGATGCAACTGGACTCTTAGATGTCGCAGCGATTACTGTTGGTGATGTTGCACCATCAAATCCAAATGATGGCGATTTGTGGTTTGATTCCACAGAATTAAAAACATTCATTTATTATAATGATGGAACATCATCACAGTGGGTTGAGGCAGCAGGAGATGGTGGGGCATCTGTACAATCTTCTAGTACTGCTCCTAGCAGTCCCTCAGACGGCGACCTTTGGTTTAATGACAACAACCTTAAACTGTACATATATTATAATGATGGTTCTTCAGCGCAGTGGGTCGAGGCATCAGGGGGTATTGCACAGGATACTGACGCAATTCCAGAAGGTAATAACAATCTTTACTACACTGATACAAGATTTGATACAAGATTCGCAACAAAAGACACAGACGATTTAGTAGAGGGTTCTACAAACCTTTATTATACGGATGCAAGAGTTGATGCAAGAATTGCGTCATCTTCATTAGGTTCTACGGACGACTTACCAGAGGGTTCTACAAATCTTTACTATACA
>Ga0255757_10000083_pt1 | contig 84264 bp, 76 predicted proteins | sample 071ome_27_FD_179957 | JGI IMG/M metagenome (GOLD analysis project Ga0255757, IMG submission 179957) | Coastal salt marsh microbial communities from the Groves Creek Marsh, Skidaway Island, Georgia - 071409AT metaG (version 2) | ecosystem: Environmental > Aquatic > Marine > Intertidal zone >...
ATTGCCGCAGGCATTAGTTGTTAACCCCTTTGACCGAAATCAATTGGCAGAAAGTATTAAAACGGCACTAGAGATGCCTTTATCAGAACAACAAGCAAGAAACGCTATTTCTAGAAAGCGAATTGAGCGATATGATATAGAAAAATGGGCTTCAAGTTTTATGGAAGCCCTTAAAGAAAGTTCTTCTAGGGCTCAGCGACAAGAAGTGAAGCAAATTAAAATAGAGTCTACTGATAAAATTAAAACCACCTTTAAAACAGCTCAAAAAAGATTACTTTTATTAGACTATGATGGGACTTTAGTGGGATTTCATGACAATCCGCTTAAAGCAGTTCCTGCAAAAGAAACACTGGAGCTTCTGGCAAGACTTTCCAACGAACCTCATACAGATGTGGTTATCATTAGTGGACGACCCCCCCACTTTTTGGAACAACATTTTGCTCAACTCAATATTACTCTAGTGGCAGAACATGGCCATATGGTTAAAGCTCCTGGGTTAAGTTGGAATGAAAAAAAAGGAGCTAATAAGGAATGGATACAGCATTTACTTCCAATTTTGGAAACTTTTACTGACAACACTCCAGGAACCTTTATTGAACACAAAAAGAATTCTTTGGTATGGCACTATAGAAGAGCTGATCCAGAATTGGGGAATGCCAGAGCAGTAGAATTAAAAACCGTTTTGAGCAGTTTGTTGCCTAATGATCTAGTATTGTTAGATGGAGATAAGGTTATAGAATTAGTAAGTGCTAACATCAACAAAGGAGTAGCTGCTTTGAACCTTTACAACACAAAAAAATATGATTTTGTTCTTGCAGCGGGAGATGATGTCACAGATGAGAATATGTTTGTAAACCTTCCCTCAGATAGTTTTACTATTAAAGTTGGCAAAAAGAACACGGCTGCCTCTTATTATGTGGCAGACCACCACAATTTTTTAGATTTTTTAAATGCTATTTGCTAACTCAAAATGTAATAAGGAGACTTTAATGTTGCTTGATTATCTAATTCATTTGAGTAATACCTTCCCAAGTTGAGGGTTTTTCTTTTACACCAATTCTATCTATCTTAGAAGTACTGTAAATCACGAATCAATTAAAAATGAAATGAAGAATAGAAATCTTCTATTTATCCTTTTTTTAATTCTCTTTGTTAATTGTGATAAGAAAACCAAATTAGACTTAATTGATAAGCATATTGTTGGTCAATACATTGATAATTTTAATAAAAATGATGTTGAATTGTATCAACAGTATATTCCTAATGCTGCTGTTAAAACTTTTTTACTAGATAATGTTCCTTTAATTGAGATACCTAACAAAGACATTGAAGAAACCTATTATTTTAGGTGGTGGACGTATCGAAAACACATTAAAAACACAGAGGACGGTTTTGTAATCACGGAGTTTCTTCCAAATGTATTTTGGTCTATGAAACACAATACAATAAATTGTCCCGCTGGCCATCACATCTATGAAGGAAGATGGTTAAGAAATCCAAAATACATTTCCGATTATATTAATTTTTGGTTAAAAAAATCCGGTGATGGGATCAGTCAATATAGTTTTTGGGTTGCAGATGCTTCACTCGCATTTCAAAGTGTTCATCGAAATGATTCTTTAATTATTGATCAATTACCACTTCTTATAAAAAATTACCAAAAATGGGAACTTGAAAGAAGGATTCAAAACAATGCTCTTTTTTGGCAGTATGATACCAATGACGGTATGGAACACACTGTTAGTGGGAGAATACTTAATAATAGTGTCGATACATTTACCGTTGCTGCCACTAGACCTACTATAAATAGCTACATGTATGGAGATGCAAAGGCAATTGCTAAATTTGCTCAAATACTTAATGAACCCTTAATTTCTTCTTCCTTCACAGAAAAGGCAGAAAATATCAAACAAAGCGTTCAAGATCGACTTTGGAACAAAAAACTTAACTTTTTTACTGTATTGCCAAAAGATTATGACGAAGGGCACAGACCACTGAATGTTAGAGAACTCATTGGTTATGTACCATGGTATTTTAATTTACCCGATGATAAAATGGAATATGCCATTGCTTGGCAAAAAGTAAAAGATACTCTTGGTTTTTCGGCCCCAGTAGGGTTGACTGTAACAGAGCGTTCACATCCTTATTTTCAGATTAGTTATGAGGGCCATGAGTGCCAGTGGAATGGTCCTTCTTGGCCTTTTGCGACAACACAAACCCTTAAAGCTATGGCAAACCATATTAACAACTACACTAATCATCAAATGGTTTCCAAAAAAGACTATTACGAGCTTTTATTACAATATGCTAAAAGTCATAAGAGAACTAATCAGAAGGGGCAAATTCTTAATTGGATTGATGAAAATCTTAACCCTTTTACGGGGGACTGGATTTCTCGAACTCGATTGAAAAAGTGGGAGAACGGAACCTGGAGTAAAGAAAAAGGAGATGTTGAAAGAGGAAAAGACTACAATCATTCAGGATTTTGTGATTTGGTCATATCAGATCTGCTTGGACTTAAGCCACAACTAGATGGCAGCATTAAAGTTACCCCAATGGTTCCAGAGAGTTGGGAATGGTTTTGTCTTGATAGAGTGGTTTCTAATGGACGAGAAATCAGAGTTGTTTGGGACAAGTATGGTGAAAAATATAAAATAGGGAAAGGTTTTATGATTTTTATAAATGATAAACTTGTTAAAAAATCTTTAACTCTTACAGACTTTACTGTTGACTCAATTTAATTAATCAGAATTAAATAGACCCTCCCAAAGCGGAGAGTTTTTCTTTTATATCAATGGTCACAATCCAATTCTTTCCTAATCTATTGCTATCATTGCCTTAAGCTAAGATTCCTGTGTAGTGGTTTTAGGGGGTGTTTGCTTGGGGGAAGTTTGCAATGTGTTTTGAAAAAAACTTCATTCTCTATATCTTAGAGGTATTATTAACCATAAATCAATAAAAATGAGAAAAATCTCTTTATTACTTTCACTATTTTTTGCTTTTCAATTAAACTTTGCCCAAGAAAGATTAGCTCTAAACTCTTTTAGAAAAGTACCTGCAAATGAGCTAAAGACTTTCATGCAAAATGAAGCTATTTTCTGGAGTAAAGTTGCTGCAATTCTTAAATCAAAAGGGCAAATAACTGCCTGGGCTATTCAAGTTAGAAGGGGTGGGATGCTTGTTTCTGAACCAAACGTTAACACCAGAATAGGAATTGGCTCTTGGGAGAATTATGAGAATTTAGGTAAAAATTACGCAAAGGCTGAAGCTGAAGTAAAAAGTAAAATGGACCCTGAGAAATTAGCTTTAATAGAAGAATCTTTGAAACAAGATAAATTTGAATTTGCTTCCATCCTAACAAATACAAATGAACTCATTTGGAGCGACAAACAACCAAGCTTTAAATATGTAGTAATAAATTATTCAAAATCTAATAATGTTGCTCAATATTTATCAGAGGAATCAAGAATTATGAAACCTTTTTTTGAAAAACTAATGAAACAAGGGAAAACAAAAATGAAGGGCTGGGGAACTACTTCAGTATTGTCTCCATCTGGATATGATTATCCTTACAATGCATATACAGTTGATTTTTATGATAAAATAAGTGATGCATTTACACCGTTTAATTCTGATGACATTACCTGGCCTGAAGAAATGTCTTCATTAGGACAACTTAAAACCCCTGGTTTTTGGAAACGAGTAATTTGGCAAAGGGTTATGCATCTTAACCAAAACAATGAACTAGTTCAAGCTTGGTAGAATAGAACCCTCCCCAAGTGGAGGGTTTTTCTTTTACACCAATGGTCACAATCCAATTCTTTCCTAATCTATTGCTATCATTGCCTTAAGCTAAGATTCCTGTGTAGTGGTTTTTAGAGGGGTGTTGTTTGGGGAAATTTGTAATGGGGTGGGTATCTTAGTTTTTGTCCAAAAACGTTCAAATTGATTAATAAATGATCATAAATCAATTTTTTTATTTTGAAGTGGGTTAGAGCCCAAAACAATAAAGTTTATTTCCAGCTTTGGTGCCTGGCTTTCCAGCACCTCCCGCAGCAATTACAATATATTGTTTTCCGTCGACCTCAAAGGATGAAGGGGTTGCATAGCCTCCCGCATCCAATTGATATTCCCAAAGCAGTTGTCCGCTGGATTTATCAAAAGCTCTAAATCGCTCGTCCATCGTGCCGCCAATAAAGGTAAGTCCTCCTGAGGTGACAACTGGGCCTCCCATATTGAATGTTCCTGTAGGAGGATACCCCTTTTTTTCCAGAGCGGGGTAGGTCCCCAAGGGAATCTGCCAATCAATTTTTCCAGCGTCTAAGTTAATCCTCGACAATGTGCCCCAGGGGGTATCATTGATGGGGTACCCATTTTTGGTTTTTAATTCGGGGTGACCGTTGGCCACCCACGGGATTTCAAAAGCTTTTTTAGAGGGGTCTAATTCTATGATTTTATCTTTTCCCAAACCTACGATATAGTTGGCGATACCCTCCATGGCTTTGGCATCCAAATTTGGAAAAGCAGGCATGGCACCCTTTCCATTAATCAAGGTATTTATAATGTGTTTCCGGTCTTGGGTGCCAAGTTGACTCAGATTTTTATTTTGCTTGGAATGGTGGCACACATTACAATTGGAGTTAAAAAGTTGTTTTCCGTATTCAAAGGAGGTTATTTTTTGATCTTCTAATAAACTCAACATGGCAAACCATTCAGGTTCATTACTAGAATTGACATACAGCATTCTTTCGGTAGGGTCATAAGCTGCTCCTCCCCAATCTGTTCCTCCATTAAATTGTGGATAAACCAGGGTGGGATTTGTGGAGGGCGGGAGATACAACCGACCATAAATCATGCTTTTTAGTGAATCTTTGATGGATTTGTTTTCAAAGCCTTCTATTTTGTTGAGGGTATTTTCGTCTAAGGTAGTGTTGCCGTAAATCAAATCTGGTATTGTAAAAGGTTGGGTTTTAGCGGAGACTTCACCGGGTATTTCACTTTGCGGTACGGGAACTTCTGTAACCGGATAAATAGGAACTCCTGTAAAACGATCTAAAACAAAAAGCTGACCCGTTTTGGTCGGCTGGGCAATGGCCTTAATAATCTTGTCCTTTGATTTTATTTCAACCAAATTGGGAGGGCAGGGAATATCGTAATCCCACAAGTCGTGGTGTACGGTTTGAAAATGCCAAATTCTTTTCCCTGTATTGGCATTGAGGGCTAGTATACAATTTCCAAATAAATTATCGCCAGCTCGATTTCCTCCCCAATGGTCGTAGGATGGGGAGCCCGTTCCGAAAAACAAAAGCTCGTTTTCTTGATCTAAGGTAAATCCACTCCAACTATTGACCGAAATATATTCGTTTTTCCAAGCGTCCTTGGGCCAAGTATCATAGCCTTCTTCACCGGGCTTTGGAATGGTGCGAAACTCCCAGGCTATGGTACCTGTATAGACATTGAATGCCCGAATATTTCCAGGTATTGTTTTTTGATTAGCACCATCCAAAACTCTTGACCCTAATATCAAATAGTCTTTGAAGATAATTCCGGGTGAAGAAGCGGTGATAAACAAGTTTTCATATTGTGGGCCAAACCCTTTATTGAGCTTCACTTTGCCATCTGATCCAAAAGAAGGGATGAGTTTGCCACTGCTGGCGTCAATACAGAAGAGTATTGAGGCCGCAACAAAAAGAAGCCTTCCGTTGACTCCATCGTCAAAATAGGTGACCCCCCTGGAATTTCCAGAATATTGTTCATCAGGAAAAGGATCAAAGCTCCAGTTAATGGTCCCCTGTTTGGCATTGATAGCATGTACCTTCATATCGGGACCTATAATGAACATTTGATCACCAATTATGATCGGATTGCACTGAATGCCATCCCGATGATACTCTTTTTCATCAAAGATCTCCAATTCCCAAAGTAATTTTAAGGACCCCACATTGTCTTTATTGATCTCTGACAAATCAGAGAATTTAGATCCAGAGGGGTCGCCACTGTACATCGTCCATGACTTAAATTGTTCTTGCGGCTCCTCATTACAGCCAATTAACAGCAGCAAGAGAAATAATTTCAGAAGTAAACGGAAAGACATTTTATATATGGTTTTGTTTTTTTACCTATTAAATTTAAAATTAAATATTAATAAAGGGTCAGGGAATGTAACTTTCCTATTTTTAATTCTCCATCAAATCATTAAAATTACAGTAACGATTGAGATTTTGTAAATGATCCTATTAGTTGTTATTCTTCGATAAGACTTGTGTGCAAATAGTGTGCAAGTGAGGAAACAAAAAAGGGACTACATTGCTGCAATCCCTTGTAATAATTATTACCTCGGCAGGATTACCTTGGGTTTTCCTTGGAGCTTCGTAGTCTAAATTTAAAGCTACAAATCTTCGATTTGCTGCCTTCTCTATTTTCACTTCGCCGCTTGAACAAGTTCAAGGCTCGTTCAAATAAAAAAGCCCACCCTTGGTGAGCTTTTCCTTTTTAAGTGACCTCGGCAGGATTCAAACCTGCAACCTCTTGAGCCGTAATCAAGTGCACTATTCAGTTATGCTACGAGGCCTAAAGGTGTGCAAATATAAATTTTTTAGTTTCTAAAAAAAAGGCAAAAGTTCTAATTGTTAATAGTATCTTAGATTCCTACTATATCTATATGGAAATTATTGCAATTATTGTTGGATTAGTGCTCCTTGTTCAAGGAGGCGATTGGTTAATGAAAGCTGCGGTTGCCCTTTCTCTACAGCTCAAAATCCCTAAAATTGTGATTGGAATGACAGTGGTTTCTTTTGCCACATCAGCACCAGAATTAATTGTGAGCATGCAGGCCGCACTAGATGGCTATCCAGATTTAGCCTTAGGCAATGTGATGGGTTCCAATGTGGCTAATTTAGCCTTTGTATTGAGTATAGTAATCTTAATTGCTCCTATTAAAGTGGCTAAAGATTTTATTAAAACAGATTGGAGCATGATGTTTTTTGTTTCGATCTTGTTTTATTTTTTCTTGGTTCACGACGCAGTTTTATCTCGAATAGAGGGAGGAGTGTTGTTTATCCTCTTACTACTTTTTCTTTTGTTCTTGATCAAATTTCAAAAAAAAGCCGTTTTAGAAGAAACAGAAGGGACCCTAGAAACACTAGCAATAAGCCAGATTTTATGGCTCTTGCCGCTGGGCGGATTTGCTCTTTGGTTAGGATCCGAAATCCTGGTTAAGGGGGCGGTAACACTGGCGCAACAATTGGGTGTGAGCGAACGGATCATCAGCATTTCTATTGTTTCAGTAGGCACCAGTATTCCAGAGCTTTCAGCTTCTTTGGTTGCCATTGTCAATAAGGAAAAGGCCATTTCATTGGGCAATTTGATTGGCTCAAACATCTTTAATATTCTTGCTGTTTTAGGACTTACAGCTCTTGTTCAGCCGTTAACGGTTCAAGATTTGTCTTTGGTTAATCGCGATATATATTGGATGTTGTGCATTTCTTTTTTGATTATGCCGCTTGTCTATTTTCCCCAAAGAAGCACTTTGGGAAGATGGGAAGGCCTGATCCTTTTGGGCACCTATATATTGTTTCTCTACCCCCTCCTTTTTAATTAAAGTTCAAAAAAAAACCTCCACTAGGGAGGTTTTTTAATTGGTTAAGGTGTGTCCTTAAACACTTACAGATTTAACTGTTTTAATAATTCGTGCAGCAATTTTATAAGGATCACCGTTTGAAGCTGGACGACGATCTTCTAACCAACCTTTCCAACCTTTTTCAACGGTCATAATTGGAATACGAATAGAAGCGCCACGATCAGAAACACCAAAACTAAATTCATTGATAGACTGTGTTTCGTGTTTTCCAGTAAGACGCATATCGTTGTCAGCTCCATATACTGCAATGTGTTCTTTCACAACAGGGCGGAAGGCTTCGCAAATCTTCTCATAGGTCTCTTTTGAACCACAAGTTCTAAGCGTGGTGTTAGAAAAGTTAGCGTGCATTCCCGATCCATTCCAGTCTGTATCACCTAGGGGTTTAGGATGCCAGTTGATAGCCAATCCATATTTTTCACCCAACCTTTCGAGCAAGTAGCGGGCCACCCACATTTCATCACCAGCTTCCGCTGCGCCTTTAGAAAACCCTTGGAATTCCCACTGTCCGGCAGCTACTTCTGCGTTGATTCCCTCAATATTCAATCCGGCTTCTAAACATTGATCGAGGTGTTCTTCAACCATTTCACGGCCAAAAGCATTTTTGGCTCCTGCAGAGCAATAGAATTGCCCTTGAGGAGTTTGATCTTTTGGAAATCCTAACGGCAAGTTGGTTTCTGGGTCCCAAAGGAAATATTCTTGTTCAAATCCAAACCAAAAGTCGTTATCATTGTCATCAATAAGAGCTCGTCCGTTAGAAACGTGAGCTGTTCCATCGGCATTTAAAACTTCTGTCATCACTAACCAACCGTTTTTGCGATCGGGATCAGGATAAAGAGCAACTGGCTTTAGGAGACAATCAGATGCACCTCCTTCTGCTTGACGTGTAGAAGAACCGTCAAAAGACCATAAGGGACATTCGGCAAGAGTGCCTCCAAAGTCCTCAACAATTTTTGTTTTGCTTCTTAAATTGGCTGTTGGTTCGTAACCATCTAACCAAATGTACTCGAGTTTGGATTTGTTCATAATCATTTTTATTAATTGATTCACAAAAATAAAATTTTATCAGACTCCCCCTCAATATTATAAGTAAGAATAGACCCTAATTTAGTATTTTTATCAATACCCTATTTTTTTAAGGGTTAAATTTAAAAATTGATAAAAAAAATCGACTAACCCCCCTGTTGCTTTAAATTTTTTACATTTGTTTTAAATCAAAATTGCCCAATGAATAACCTCAGACAACTCAATTTGCAAGCTTTAGCCAATACCCCTTTAGGAAACGTTAAAGAAAACAAAAAAGACCTTTTTACGGCCTATGGTGCACAAGTATTTCACAACGATATTTTACAACAATATTTAAATAAATCGGCTTATGATGAAATTCAAAAGGCGATTAGAAAAGGGGTAAAAATCAACTTGATTTTAGCCAATCAAATTGCTGCAGCCATGAAAACTTGGGCCCGTTCAAAAGGCGCAACTCATTATACTCATTGGTTTCAACCGCTAACAGGCGCAACAGCAGAAAAACATGATGCCCTTTTTGACCTCAATGAAAATCATCAACTTATCGAAAAGTTTGAGGGAAATCAATTGGTGCAGCAAGAACCCGATGCTTCTAGTTTTCCCAGTGGCGGCATTCGAAATACATTTGAGGCAAGAGGCTATACGGCTTGGGATCCCACTTCTCCGGCTTTTATTTATCACAATACACTTTGCATCCCAACCATCTTTGTTTCTTATACCGGTGAGGCGTTAGATTATAAAACACCTTTACTTAAATCGCTAACTGCATTAGACGAAGCCGCAACGGAAATTTGCAAGTTTTTTGACAAGAGCATTAACAAAGTTTTTACCACATTGGGATGGGAGCAAGAATATTTTCTCGTCGATCGTTCACTCATGCAAACTCGTCCTGATTTATTGCTCACTGGGCGAACTCTATTAGGACATGCTCCTGCTAAAGGGCAACAGCTCAACGACCATTATTTTGGTTCTATTCCGAGCAGGGTAATGCATTTTATGGAAGAACTAGAACATGAATCTATGTTGTTAGGAATTCCAGTTAAAACACGTCACAATGAGGTGGCGCCAGGACAATATGAATTGGCACCAGTTTTTGAAGAAGCCAATTTATCGGTAGACCATAATGCTTTGCTCATGGAAATCATGAAGCATATTGCCCTGAAACATAATTTTGAAGTACTTTTTCACGAAAAACCCTTTGCAGGCATTAATGGTTCTGGCAAACATTGCAATTGGTCTTTAATGGCGGATAACGGCACCAATCTGTTGAGCCCAGGCAAAACACCCATGAGTAACCTTCAATTCTTGACCTTTTTTATCAACACCATTGCCGCAGCTTTGAAACATGAAGCCCTATTGAGTGCTTCTACTGCTAGTGCTAGTAACGATCTTCGTTTAGGAAATGATGAAGCGCCTCCAACCATTTTGTCAATTTATATCGGAAAGCAACTCCAGCAGGTGCTAGACGACCTCGAAAATGTGTCTAAAGGAAAATTATCTCCAGAAGAAAAGACCGATTTAAAATTGAATGTGGTGGGTAAAATACCCGAAATTTTGTTAGATAATACGGACCGAAACAGAACCTCACCCTTTGCCTTTACGGGCAATAAATTTGAGTTTCGCATGGTAGGGGCTAAAAGCAATTGTGCCCAACCCCTTATGACGCTCAATGCAATAGTAGCCGAACAACTTCAAACTTTTGGAAAAGCCGTTGAAAATTTAGTAGAACAAAAGGGAATGAAGAAAGACGATGCCATTTTTAATCTTCTACGGGATCAAATTAAAAACATAAAAGACATCCTCTTTGAAGGAGATGGCTACAGTGATAGTTGGGAAAAAGAGGCCCAAAAAAGAGGCTTGAGCAAATTTTATCACACCCCTGGGGCTTTACAGGCTTTTCGGAAAAAGGAAACCATTCAGCTTTTCGAAGGCTTAGCTATACTCTCTCCCAGAGAGTTGGAAGCACGCCATCAAGTAGCTTTAGATGAATATACTTTACGCATTCAAATTGAGTCTAGAACATTAGGCGATTTAGCCCGTAATCACATCATTCCAACCGCTATTAAATATCAAAATATATTGATTGAAAACGTAAAGGGAATCAAGGAACTCTTTGGAAAACAAGCCGACATTCAAGTGGCAGAACCCCTTCAGTTGATCGAGTCCATTTCAAAACACATTGCCGCCATTAATGCTGGCATAACAGACATGATCAACGCGAGAAAAAAGGCCAATGCTATTGCTTCTAGTGAAGAACGCGCTATGGCCTATGCCACAAACGTTCATCCTCTCTTAGACCAACTTCGCTATCATTGCGATAAACTGGAGCTAACCGTAGACGATGAAATTTGGCCCTTGGCAAAATATAGAGAATTGTTATTCATACGTTAATAAATATCTTTTTACAGAATGTCATTTTTCTATAAATTAGGCTACTTTTGGGGTAATTATTTATGAGTTCAGAACGTTATCTTTTAAGAGGTGTATCCGCACAAAAGCAAGAGGTGCATCAAGCCATAAAGAACATTGACAAAGGATTGTTTCCCAAGTCGTTTTGTAAAATTGTTCCCGATGTTCTTTCTCAAAACGAAGACGAGGCTTTGGTAATGCATGCCGATGGTGCCGGCACTAAATCTTCTTTGGCCTATATATATTGGAAAGAAACCAACGACCTGTCTGTTTGGAAAGGAATCGCACAAGACGCTGTGGTTATGAATTTAGACGATTTGCTCTGTGTGGGAATTACCCAAAATATAGTGCTATCATCTACCATTGGAAGAAATAAAAACACAATTCCGGGGGAAGTCATTGCTGCTATTATAGAAGGCACAGAAGAATTTCTGGCTAAAATGCGACCCTATGGGGTTACCCTATTCAGTGCAGGAGGAGAAACTGCCGATGTTGGCGATTTAGTAAGGACCATCATAGTAGATTCTACCGTAACAGCACGTATTAAAAGGTCTCAAGTAATCGATAATGCAAACATAAGACCGGGTGATGTTATTGTTGGCTTTGCCTCCTATGGACAAGCAAGCTATGAAGATGAATATAATGCCGGAATGGGAAGCAACGGTTTAACCTCTGCTCGGCATGATGTTTTTTCAAAAAAATGGGCTCAAAAATACCCCGAAAGCTATGACCCTCAAGTGCCTGAAGATTTAGTTTTTTCAGGGTCTCAAGAGCTTACAGCCCAGCCCAATGCTTTTCCTTTAGATGTGGGTAAAATGGTTTTGTCACCCACCCGCACTTATGCGCCCATTATGCATCAAATTTTTGAGGAAGTGGGCCGTGAAAATATTCACGGTATGGTGCATTGCAGCGGAGGAGCCCAAACCAAAATCCTTCATTTTGTTGACCAACTCCACATTATTAAAGACAATCTTTTTGAACCACCACCTTTGTTTCAAATGATTCAAAAAGAATCCGGAACTACAAACCGCGAAATGTATCAGGTTTTTAATATGGGCCACCGAATGGAATGTTATGTTCCAAAAGAATTTGCTGAACATATCATAGCCATTGCCAAAGCCTATAATGTTGAAGCTCAAATTGTGGGGAGAGTAGAGGCGGCCTCTCAAAAAAGACTAAGCCTAATTTTGCCTTCAGAGCAAATTGAATATTAACAAAAACGATATGAATTTTTTGAAATTCAGTCAATTTTTAGTGTTGTTAAGTCTGTTGTTTTGCCAACAAAATTCTTGGGCACAGGAAGATTTATTTGCACAATTGGAAGAAGAAAATCCTCAAGAAGAAAAATTATTGCCAGATCAAATGCTTTTGACGCAGCGTGTTTTTTGGGGAGAAAATGGACTCTTACGACAAGCTAATCTTGCTCCGCTCAATAAAACCAATAGAGAAAAGGAATTAAAAATTAGACGTAACATGCTTACGGCCCATCAAGTAGTAGGCTATCTTACCCTAGCCGGAATGGTGGCCCAGGGTATTTTGGGCACAGAACTTTATAGGGGCAAGCGAAGGTCATATGAAACTCACAAAATGATTGGTAATTTTGTTACGGCAAGCTATTTTACGGGAGCTTCCCTTTCACTTTTTGCGCCCCCTCCCTTGATTTCTAAAAAAACTAAGGGGCTAAGTTCTATTAAAGCACACAAATGGTTAGCAAGCGTTCATTTTTCAGCCATGATTGCCACTAATTTATTAGCCGAAGAAAATAAAAAATACCATCGTGCAGCTTCCTACGCCCTTTTTGCCAGTTATGGCACAGCAATTTTAGTGTTTAAATTTTAAAGGCATGAAAGTTTACCTAATAGCCTTTTTTTTGTTGCTCTCTTTGGATGTTTTTTCTCAAAGTACAACCTGGAAGGTTTTGGCAGAAGAATCTACAATTTCCTACAGCGCCAAGCATGTTTTGCATGCTTGGAAAGGAATCAACAATAAGATTTTAGGGTTAGCGGTGATCAACGCTACTGAAAAGCAACTAGATAAAATGGCCATTTTGGTAAATGTACGCAACTTTGACAGCAACAATTCTAGCCGAGATGCCCATGCCCTTGAAGTGCTTGATGCCCTGCAATATCCACAAGTAAAGTTCTACAGTGAAGAAGTTAACCTAACGGAAAATAGCTATTCCTTGAAAGGAACGCTAGATTTTCACGGTGTAAAAGCACCCTTAGAAGTAGCGGGTTCAGCACAATGGACTACTGGAAAGTTAAAATTAAGTGGTAATTTTGACCTGCAACCCACAGCCTTCAAAATTGAGCTTCCGTCTTTTATGATGATTCCTATGGAAGACGAATTGAAATTTGCGTTTGAACTAACGTTTAAGGCAGAAAAAGAGTAGAAATATTTAGTTGGAGTAAAGAGAATTATTGATGCTAGAAAAATTAAGAATTATACAGCAACGATTTGATGAGGTTTCGGACCTCATTATACAGCCTGAAATTATTGCCGATCAAAAGCGTTATATTCAATTAAATAAAGAATATAAAGATTTATCGGCCTTGGTTGCTAAAATGAATAGCTATCAAAATCTGTTGTCTACTATGGAAGAAGCGGAGGCAATGCTTAAACAAGAAACTGATCCTGAACTTCTCGAAATGGCTCGTCAAGAATTAGATCAAGTGAAAGAAGCACTTCCAAAACTCGAAGAAGAAATCAAATTTATGCTCATTCCTAAAGATCCTGAAGATGCTAAAAATGTGGTGATAGAGATCCGAGCTGGAACGGGTGGTGATGAAGCGAGCATTTTTGCAGGCGATTTATATCGCATGTATACCAAATTTTGTCAAGCACAAGGGTGGTCATCTAGTTTAGTAGACGCCAACGAAGGAACAGCTGGCGGATTTAAAGAGATTATTTTTGAAGTAAGTGGAGAAGATGTTTATGGCACCCTAAAATATGAATCGGGTGTGCACCGAGTGCAGCGAGTGCCTCAAACCGAAACCCAAGGAAGAGTTCATACATCGGCTGCTACGGTCATGATTTTGCCCGAGGCAGAAGAATTTGATATAGAAATAGACATGAATGACGTGCGAATTGACTATTTCTGTTCCTCTGGCCCCGGTGGACAATCGGTAAACACAACCTATTCCGCCGTTCGACTCACACATGAACCCACTGGAATTGTGGCCCAATGTCAAGACCAAAAATCGCAGCATAAAAATAAAGACAAAGCCTTAAAAGTATTGCGCTCTCGCCTTTATGAATTGGAGCTGCAAAAAAAGTTAGCCTCCGATGCAGCCAAGCGAAACGCTTTGGTTTCCTCTGGAGATCGTTCAGCAAAAATTAGAACCTATAACTATCCTCAAGGAAGAGTAACCGACCACCGCATTGGACTCACCCTATATGATCTCCCCAATATTGTAAATGGAGACCTCCAAAAATTGATTGATGAGCTCTTGTTGTATCAAAACACACAAAAATTAAAAGAAGCAGGAGAAGAGGTCTTATGAAACGCAGCGCATTACTAGATCAAATTAAAAAAAAGCAATCCTTTTTGTGTGTAGGTTTGGATGTGGATTTAGAAAAAATCCCTCCATTTCTGCAAACAGTTGAAGATCCTTTATTTGAATTTAGTAAGGCCATAGTGGAGGCTACGGCTCCCTATGCCGTTGCTTTTAAACCCAATATTGCTTTTTTTGAAGCCTATGGCGCTCAGGGTTGGGCCTCCTTAGAAAAACTCATCACATTCATCAATCAGCATTATCCGGAGCTATTTACCATTGCAGATGCTAAAAGAGGAGATATTGGCAATACCGCTTCACGCTATGCCAAAGCGTTTTTTGAAACGCTTGGTTTTGATGCTGTCACAGTTGCTCCATATATGGGGCGTGATGCAGTAGAACCTTTTTTGGCCTTTCCCAATAAACACACCATTCTTTTGGGGTTAACCTCAAATCCGAGTGCAGCCGAATTTCAATTGGCCGAGGTAGCAGGAAAACCCCTATATGAAAAAGTGCTCTTGCAAAGTCAACAATGGAATAACGCATCGCAACTCATGTATGTAGTAGGGGCTACCAAACCAGAGGGGTTGAAAAAAATTCGATCGCTATTGCCCGATGCCTTTTTTTTAGTGCCAGGAGTAGGGGCACAAGGAGGTAGTTTAGCAGCCGTAGCCGAGGCAGGTCTCAATGCAGATTGTGGTCTGTTGGTCAATTCCTCTAGAGGTATTCTCTATGCTAGTCAAGGAGAGCAGTTTGCCCAAGCTTCTGCTGATCAAGCCAAAGCACTTCAGCAAGAAATGGCACACTATCTGTCTAATTTTAAGAAGGGATAATGCTGCACTATTCTAGTATTAAGAACACGCAAACGAATGCCACTTGGCTCACGTTTATCCACGGTGCCGGCGGTAATTCTTCCATTTGGCACCCTCAAGTGCGTTTTTTTAAACGGTTTTATAATTTATTATTAATAGACTTAAGAGGACACGGAAAATCTGCTGTTCATGATTTTGACGAGCACTATACGTTCGAAAATGTGACTGAAGACATCATTCAAGTGCTCGATAAAGAAGGTATTCAAAAATCACATTTTGTGGGTATTTCATTGGGGAGTATCCTCATTCAGAAGTTGGCCGAAAACCATCCCCAGCGCATGTTTAAAATGATTTTAGCTGGAGCTATTTTAAATTTAAACTTACGTTCAAAGTGTTTGATGCAATTGGGAAAGCTAACGCAATCTATTCTTCCTTTTATTTGGATTTATTCTTTTTTTGCGCATGTCATCATGCCCTATAAAAACCACCGAAAAGCTCGGTCGCTTTTTATTCAAGAAGCCAAAAAACTATCCCAGCAAGAATTTTTGCGGTGGTATAAACTCACCAATGATCTATTGCCTCACCTCAAGCGTTTTAGAACCAAAAATTTTAAAGTGCCCATTCTCTATATTATGGGAAATCAAGACTATATGTTTTTGCCTTTTGTTAAGAAAAATGTAGCGGCTAATACAGGTGCTGAATTATTGGTCTTAAACAAATGCGGACATGTTGTGAATATAGAAAAACCTCAAGAATTCAATAAGGGCATGTTGCATTTTCTGCAATTGGATTAAGTAAAAATAACGGTTTTGTTATTATACACCATCACCTTTCTTTCGGTGTGTAACTTCAAGGCGCGTAGTAAGACAAGACGTTCCAAGTCTCTTCCTTTGTCAATAAAATCGGAAACATTATGCGCATGAGAAACACGGGTAATGTCTTGTTCTATGATGGGTCCTGCATCCAGCTCTTCGGTCACATAATGACTTGTTGCTCCAATGATTTTCACCCCTCTTTCATAGGCAGAATGATAGGGTTTTGCGCCTGGAAAAGCGGGTAAGAAGGAATGGTGAATATTGATGATTTTATCGGGATAGTGGTGAATGAGTTTATCTGATACAATTTGCATGTAGCGCGCCAATACCACACAATCTATCTGGTGTTTTTGAAGCAATTCTAATTGTTGAGCTTCTGCTTGAGGTTTGTTTTCTTTGGTGACTTCAATATGATAGAAGGGCAAGTCAAACCGATTGGCAATATGTTCAAGATCTTTGTGGTTGCTAATAATAAAGGGAATTTCACAATGCAATTTGCCTGCTTGTTGTTGGGCTAAAATATCATAGAGGCAATGTTCATATTTTGAAACAAAAACGGCTAGTTTGGGTTTGTTTTCTTCCAGATAAAAGGTGCAATTGAGCTTGAAAGTAGCTCCCAAATCATCCATAAACACCCTTTTAAATTCTTCAAAAGCAATAGGATCGAATTGTCCTTCAATGACAACTCGCATAAAGAATGCACTGTGTATACGATCTACATACTGATCGATATAAACAATGTTTCCCTGCCTTTGATGAATAAAATTAGTGACCGATGCAATGATTCCCTTTTTATCTTGGCAGTGCATCAACAAAATTAGACGTTTCATAGGTGTAGACTAAAACTTCTGCAAAATAACAAAACCGTTTTTGAAAAGAGACCACTTCCTTATGCTTTTCTTTGGCATAAAAAAAACCCCCTGCAAAGCATGGGGGTCTTACTAACTATTATGAATTGAATTATGGTTTAGTGTTGATTGAGTCGGAAATCTGCATAAGCATCCATTCCATGCTCGGCAAGATCAAGTCCTCTCATTTCTTCGTCTTCGTCCACTCGAAGTCCCATAGTGGCTTTGATGCCATAAAGGAAAATAAAAGCAGTGACGCAAGAAAAGGCACCTACAATGCCAACGCCAATGAGTTGAGCCATGAATTGCTCTACTCCAGCCATGGCACCAAAGAGGCCTACAGCTAGCGTACCCCAAATACCACAGATGAGATGCACAGCAATGGCCCCAACAGGATCATCTAACTTTAATTTGTCAACAAGGGCAACGCCTAATACTATAATTACACCGGCAATGAGGCCAATAAGAATAGCGTCGGTAGGACCCATTTGATCTGCGCCAGCTGTAATTCCAACGAGCCCTCCCAAAACGCCATTCATAAACATTGTGATATCATAATTTTTGTAGAGGATATTAGAAAACAGTGCCGAAGAAACACCACCGGCAGCGGCAGCTAAGCAAGTAGTGACTAAGGTAAGCGAGGTGAGTTCTGGATCGGCAGACAAAACAGAACCACCATTAAACCCAAACCATCCTAACCAAAGAATGAGCACTCCTGCTGCAGCGAGAGGAATATTATGCCCCATTATGGCTCTGGGTTTACCTTCAGAATCAAATTTACCGATACGAGCACCAAGCAAATATACAGCTATAAGAGCAGCCCATCCTCCAACAGAGTGTACAAGGGTTGAACCGGCAAAATCATAAAATCCGAGTTGATCTAAAAATCCACCACCCCATTTCCAAGAACCTACAATGGGATAGGTAATGCCTACATAAAGAACGGTAAAGAGCATAAAACTTTGAAGTTTGATGCGTTCAGCAACAGCTCCAGACACAATAGTGGCTGCTGTGGCGGCAAACATGCCTTGAAACAAAAAGTCAGTCCACCAGGTGTAGCCTCCATCGGCATAAGCAGGGGTCATGCCTCCTTCGGGTGCGCCTATTCCAAAGCCTGCAAATTTAAAAAAGCCGGCAGACCCTTCTTCAAACCCGGGATACATCAAATTGAAGCCTCCCAAGCAATAGATCAATAGACCTATGGTAATCACAAAAAAGTTTTTAAATAAAATATTGACCGTATTTTTTTGACGTGTTAATCCAATCTCTAGAAAAGAGAAACCTAGGTGCATAAAAAATACGAGGGCTGTACAGATCATCATCCATACGTTGTTTGCAGTAAATAAAGCTGTGCTTTCCATAAATAATTTTTTTAGTTTTTAGTTTAAAGAACCGCCACCCTTTTCGCCGGTTCTAATGCGGTAGGCCTCCTCAACGGGAGAGACAAATATTTTTCCGTCTCCCACACGGTCTGTGGCGGCTGATTTTAGAATGGCATCTATGGTGGGTTGTAAAAAGTCATCGTTTACTACGATTGAAAGGTGTCTTCTTTGAATTTCAGAAGTGCTGTAGCTAATGCCTCTGTAGACATGGCCTTCTTTCTCGTTACCTACACCGGTAACATCCCAATAGCTAAAGAAATTAACTTCCACGTTGTGAAGGGCTTCTTTTACTTTGTCGAATCTTGATTTTCTGATAATGGCTTCAATTTTTTTCATAATAAAAAGGTTTTAAGAATTTTGTGTTTGATCAAATAAAGTGAATTTATCATGATCTTTCATTTTTATTTAGAACGAATAAATTGCTGCAACCACAAATGAACTCATGCTTTTTGCTGTTTCTGTTGGAGAAATAGCAAAGATTTCTGAAGAGCAAGAGTCAATTCTAAATTCTGGCTTTAAGATAAAATTGCCATAGGTTATACTCCCGGTGAGGGTTAAGGAGAAGTTATCGGCATCTCCCTCGCTTACCAAGGCGCCAAAACCGTCGGTTTCAGAGAAAAATTCTCCTCTCAAGCCAACAGCAAAATTATCGCTGGCAGTTAGTTGTGGATAGAGGGCAATTCCCGCAAAGCCAGTGTCTCCTGCTAATGAGGCAGAAGTGGCATTGATTCCTAAAAAGAAGCTATCACCCAAATCAAACCCTCCTGTGAAATCTATTTGTGCATAATCTTCACCTCCTAAAAAGTTGATATATTGACCAAAAAGACCTAATTGCGCACCAAAAGCGGTGTAGCGATCGTAGTTGGCTTCGGTTTGGTCAGTCTGATTAAACACCCCTAGCATTAAGGAGATATCATCTGTTAGGGCAAAGTCAGCTTTTAAACCCGTGTGTGAAAAAGGACCATATGAAAACATGTAGGAGGTGGAATAGTTAAAATTTGCCACCGGTGAAATAACTTCATAACCTAAAAAAGTGTTGAAATTTCCTAGTGTAATGGTAACGCCTTCATCCAAATTGTAATAGGCATAAAGTTGGTTTACCATTTCGGAAGAATTTCCAACTGATCCAAAAACAGCATCAGATCCTCTAGGGCCAAACACAACGTCTGCCACAAAACCTGACTTTTCTCCTTCATAGGAGACAATAAAATTGGCCATTCCTAACGCAAAACCGTTTAGATTGGCAAAAGAAGTTGCTGGCGCAACCGGATCTTCTGAGAAGCTGGCTCTAAAATAAGTGTCAACACTCCCGCTAAAATTAAATGTGGGCTGTGGATCCTCAGAAGAATCATCTGCATCTTGAGCCTTTAAAAATGAAACATTAAACGTTGCAATTGCAAGTCCCAAAATGAAATAGTTTTTTAAATTTTTCATAGAATTAAAATTAAATTACACCCCAAAACTATCCTAAAACTAAAACACCCCCTCTAAAAAGGGGGGTATAAAAATTAATTATTATTTAAAACATAAATTATACCCCCAAAAAATAGGGGGGTAATAAAAATGTTATAATTATTTTACGAAATAAACAGAAAAAGTGGTTTTGCTTAAAATTTAAAGCTTAAAAGTGAACTGACCTAAAGCAACAGCACCAATACCACCGCCAAAACTCAACAGGGCATAGGTTAAAAAGCTTAGAAGATGTCCAGATTTAAGCAAATGAAGACTTTCTGCGCTAAATGTTGAGAAAGTGGTGAGTCCACCGCAAAAACCAATCACAGCAAAAAGATAGAGTTCAGAACGGGTACTATCGTTTTTTAGTGCCCAACCTAACAAGAGTCCAATTAGAAAGCACCCCAAATAATTGGCTAGGAGGGTGGGCCAAGGAAAACTTGATTTAAATCCAATTAGGGTTTGGCCGATTAGATAGCGAACAAGACTCCCTAAACCTCCACCAATAAAGATGAGTAAAGCATTTTTCATTTTTGAGTGAGTAGTTTGATGCAGAGCAAAAGACTAAAGGCGATTAAAAAGCCAATAAGAATTTTATAGCTTCCCTTAAAATAGGCTTTCTGTTTTTGTTTGTCCTTTTTATAGGAAAAAATAATGATGAGAGTAAAGCCTATAAAAAACAAAGCGGCAAAGACAAGCTGACCGGAGGAAAACATGAATGATTTTTTTTCTAAATTAGAAATTAATTTTATCAAAACAGAAAAATCCACTAGAATGCTAAAAAAACCGCTCAATGCTGTGGCAGATTTTCACAAGGCCTTTGGTTTAGGCATAGCTGAAAAACCCACAGTTGCACTTTCTGATGAGTTTAAAACCTTGCGCTTTAATTTAATGAAAGAAGAAAACGAAGAATATTTAGAGGCCGTTCAAAACAATGACTTGGTAGAGGTGGCCGATGCCTTGGGAGACATGCTCTACATTCTTTGTGGCACCATTATCAGTCACGGACTTCAAGATAAGATAGAAGCTGTTTTTGATGAAATTCAGCGGAGTAATATGAGCAAATTGGATGCCAATGGGAAACCTATTTATAGAGAAGACGGAAAAGTGATGAAAGGACCAGACTATTTTAAGCCCGATATAGCTTCTATTTTGAAAATACCGTCATAGGGACAGCACGTCTCCACCCAAAAGGATCTTCTCCAAGATTGTATTGGATTGAGGTGATCTTTTCTTTTAAAAGATCGGCTACTGGATTTTCAATTTCTGCCAATTGGTAGTGTTTTTCTTGATAGCCAAAACCTTTAATGGGGCGAACCACTACTGCTGTTCCAGATCCAAAAATTTCTTTAAGGGATCCATCTTCATAAGCACTTAATAGTTCTGCCACTTTAAAAGGACGTTCTTCTATGGCAATATTTAAACTTTTAGCCAATGCAATCACACTTTTACGCGTGATGCCGTCTAAGATTCGATCACTAGTAGGGGCTGTGACAAGGGTGTCATTTATCCTAAAAAAAATGTTCATAGTGCCGGCTTCCTCCAAATATTCGTGGCTATTGGCATCGGTCCAAATAATTTGTTGATAGCCTTTTTCTAGAGCAAGGGCAGTAGGATAAAATTGTGCGGCATAATTACCGGCTGCTTTGGCAAAACCAACACCGCCGCTCGCTGCTCTACTGTATTGTTCTGCAATGAGAACGTTTACTTCCCCATTGTAGTAGGAGCCTACAGGAGCACAAATAATGATAAAAGTATAAGCATTGGCAGCTGATGCTTGAACCCCGGCCTGACTGGCGTAGCAAAACGGACGTATGTATAGAGAATTGCCCATTCCCGGTTTGATCCAATCTTGATCTAAATTTAATAATGCCTCTAGGCCTTTAAAAAAATAGTCCTCAGGAAATTCTGGAATGCAAAGCCGCTTAGCCGATTTGTTGATGCGATTAAAATTTTCTTCAGGACGAAACAACCAAATGCCCCCTTGATCATCTTTAAAGGCTTTCATGCCTTCAAAAACAGCTTGCCCATAGTGGAGCACACTCATAGAGGGATCAATAGTCAATGGACCATAAGGAACAATTTGAGGTTCTTCCCAGTTTCCATCACGAAAATGACAAATCATCATGTGATCGGTGAATTGCTCCCCAAACTTCAACTGGTTGAAATCAACCTCATGAATCCTAGATTTGGATGTTTGTTTAATTCGCATTGTTACTTTTTACTATTACGAAAGTAAATATTAATTTCAATTAAAACTTAATTTAAACCCGATAAGTTGTTTTTTTGTAATAACAATTTTGTACAACCTAATTTGAGCATTCGCCAAGCGTTTTGAACTATCAACTCTTTACCACAGCAGATGGCAGCCCAACCCTGTACTTGCCTCAATGGGATGAATATTATCATTCTAAGCACGGGGCGTGGCAAGAGTCCAATTATGTGTTTATTCAGCAGGGATTAGCCTATTGGTTGGAAAGCAACCCTAAGAAAAAAGCATGTCATCTATTTGAAATGGGTTTTGGAACAGGGCTAAATGCCTTTTTGAGTGCACAATATGCACAACAAAAAAAAGTGCCTTTGGATTATGAAACCATAGAAGCCTACCCTTTACCACAAAACGCCATTATGTTTGATTTAGCTCCAAAAGACAAAACGTTCTTTGAGGCTTTGCATCGTTGTGCTTGGGAGCAGAAAATATCCCTTGCTTCTTTTTTTGATTTAACTAAATTTCAAACAAAACTGGAAGCGTTTGTGCCACAAAAAGCCTATGATCTTATTTATTATGATGCTTTTGGCGCTCGGGTGCAACCCGAAATGTGGAGTCCAGCAATATTAGAGCCCTTGGTTAATAGTTTAGCGCAAGGAGGTGTTTTTGTTACTTATGCTGCTTTAGGACATTTAAAGAGAAGCCTTCAAGCCTTTGGACTAGAAGTAGAAAAGTTGCCGGGAGCACCCGGAAAAAGACATATGATGCGAGCAGTTCGTCCCTAATTTATTTTTTTAGCTAGCCCTTAAGTGTTAGGTTTGCTTTTAAAAAGGAGGGTTGTTGAGCACCGTTCTAAAGACTGTGCCATGCCCTAGAAAAAGAGAAAAAGATATTCCTATGAAAATACTCATCACGGGTGCAACCGGTTTGGTGGGAAAGGCGTTGGTTGAAGAATTAAAAACCCAACAAATTTCAATTCATTTTTTAAGCACCAATAAAACTAAACTAAGCAGTCTTTCTGGAGCTAAAGGGTTTTATTGGAATCCAAGAACAGAAGAAATTGACTCCGCTTGTTTTGAAGGTGTTACCCACCTCATTCATTTAGCGGGAGCTTCTATTTCAAAGCGTTGGACAAAAAGCTATCAAAAAGAAATTTGGGAAAGTCGAGTGCTCGGCACTCATCTTTTAGCAAAAGCCATTAAGGAGCAAGTGGGAACACACCAGCTCAAGCAAATAGTGGCAGCCTCGGCGGTTGGTTGCTATCCTTCTCGTTTTGAAAGTATACAAACCGAAGAAGCTGTTCTCCAATCCGATACTTTTTTGGCCTCGGTGGTTCACGATTGGGAACAAGCTATTGATGCATGTAAAGCACCCTCTATAAACGTTGTTAAACTTCGGATTGGCCTGGTATTATCGCCTTTAGGCGGGGTAGTGGCTGCGTTGAAATGGATGGCTAAGGTTGGTCTTTTAACCGCTTTAGGAAATGGCAAACAGGGTCAATCCTGGATTCATATAGACGATTTAGTAAAAATGCTTATAACCGCCTCTCAACAGCAATGGGAAGGTGTATATAATGCCGTGTCTCCTCATCCGGTTTCACAAAAGCAATTTATGCATGCCCTAGCTAAAGCCTATGGCAGTTTTGTGTGGCTACCTCCCGCTCCAAAAGTGGTCATACAATTGCTTTATGGCAAAATGAGTGTGCTCCTATTTAATAGCCACTGGATTAGTGCTGAGAAAGTACTAGACAAAGGATTTCGATTTAAATATCCCCATCTAGAGGAGGCTCTATCAAATTTAAGCTGACATTTTGGCAAAAAATTATTTTTGGCAATAGATTTGCCTTTTCGTTATAGCTAATAAAAACAATATGGCAAAAAAAGACACTACTACAACGCCTAAAACCGGTGAAAAGAAGAAAGTAACAAAAAAACCTGGGAACACTTCGAACAACAAGATTGCCCAACTAGAAGAAGCATTAGGGGCTGAAAAAGAAAAATACCTTCGTCTTTTTGCAGAATTTGAAAATTATAAAAAGCGCACCTCCAAAGAGCGATTGGAGCTTTTTAAAACGGCTAATCGTGAAGTGATTAGTGCTTTAATTCCGGTTTTAGACGATTTTGAACGTGCCCAAGAGCAGGCTCAAAAAGCTGACCAAAGTGCTGAAACGGAAGGATTTATTCTCATTTATAACAAATTTGTTGAAATTCTAAAAAGCCAAGGTCTAGAGCCAACTGCGGTTGAAAAAGGAACCGTTTTTGACGCTGAACTCCACGAGGCTATTACACAAATTCCAGCTCCTTCCGATAAGGAAAAAGGAAAAATCATTGATATTATTGAAAAAGGATATCAACTTGGCGATAAAATAATTCGCTATCCAAAAGTGGTGGTAGGCCAATAAAGACATGAAAGAAGATTATTACGACATACTCGGCATCTCCAAGGGCGCTTCTCAAGCCGAAATCAAGAAGGCTTATCGCAAAAAGGCGATTGAATTTCACCCGGATAAAAATCCGGATGACAAAAATGCCGAGTCACAATTTAAAAAGGCTGCAGAGGCCTATGAGATCTTAAGCGACCCGCAAAAGCGTTCGCAATATGATCAGTTTGGTCATGCTGCATTTGAAGGGGGTCAAGGTTTTGGCGGCGGCATGAATATGGAAGATATCTTCAGTCAGTTTGGTGATATTTTTGGCAGTGCTTTTGGCGGTGGCTTTGGCGGTGGCTTTGGCGGTGGTCAGCGACGAACCAAGGGAGCCGATATGCGCATAAGAGTGAAACTCACGTTAGAAGAAATTGCAAAAGGAGTTGAAAAAAAGCTCAAAGTACCGCGCAAAGTGCAAGCCCCCGGAGTGCGTTATGGCAGTTGTGCTACCTGTAAGGGTAGTGGACAAATCACTAAAATTGCCAATACAATATTGGGACGTATGCAAACTGCCACGGCTTGTACAAGCTGTGGAGGTTCTGGGCAAACGCTCCTAGACAAACCTGCAGGAGCCGATGCCCAAGGCATGATTAAAAAGGAAGAAACAGTAGCAGTAAAAATTCCGGCAGGAGTGGAGGCAGGCATGCAACTCAAAGTGAGCGGAAAAGGAAATGAAGCACCCGCCAATGGAATTTCTGGAGACCTTTTAGTGGTTATAGAAGAGCAAGAGCACGAACACTTTGTGCGTGAAAACCAGCACCTTCACTACGATTTGTATATCAGTTTTTCTGAAGCAGCTCTGGGAGTGTCTAAAGAAATTAATTTGCTAGAGGGTAAAGTTCGGATCAAACTGGAATCGGGAATTCAATCGGGAAAAACCCTACGACTCAGAAACAAAGGATTGCCTAGTTTAAATCGATATGGGAATGGCGACTTGCTCGTGCATGTTAATGTTTGGACTCCTAAAGAACTCAATAGAGAGCAAAAGCAGTTTTTTGAAAAGATGGCAGATGATGAGAATTTTAAGCCTGACCCTGAAAAATTTGAAAAATCATTTTTTGAAAAAGTGAAAGATATGTTTGCATGATTTTTTTTTGTATTTAAAAAAATATAATATCTTTGACATAACACTATTACTTTATTAGTGTTAATTTTCTTTTTCATAGCAATTTTTTCCCATCCTTTAACGAGGATGGGTTTTGTTTTTAATAGTAACTTGTAGCAAATTTTAACAGTGGAAAAAATATCTTCTTTTCTCAATAGAAGCATTTCGGTTAGCGATAGCATTAACCTTACTCCAAAGGCAATCCTAATTGTAATTGCTGTTTTTATTCTAACCTATCTATCGCTCAAACTCTTTAGGAAAATTATCTATAGAACCCTATCGGAAGAAGCAAAAGTCAAGTTTAAGAGCATTTTTAGTTTTATCAACTACTTTATATATGTGGTGGTAATTTTAATTGCTTTTGATAATATTGGGGTTAATGTTACGGCCATTTTTGCTGCCTCTGCTGCTCTTTTGGTGGGTGTAGGTTTGGCCCTGCAAACCTTTATACAAGACATCATTTCAGGTATTTTTATTATTGCAGATCAAGCTGTGCATGTGGGCGATATTATTGAAGTGGAAGGTCAGGTGGGTAAAGTGGAGAATATCACGCTGCGCACCACTCGTGCGGTGACTCGAGAAAATAAAGTATTGATTATTCCCAACCATAAATTTTTGACCTCCATCTTATATAATTGGACAGAAAACGGAGCCATTACCAAAGAGTTTATCACTGTGGGAGTGGCTTATGGAAGTGATGTTGAGGAGGTGAAACGCATTTTAATAGAAAGTGCCGATAACCACCAAGCGGTGCTTAAGCATCCAGAACCTTTTGTTTTATTTGAGGATTATGGTGATAGTGCATTGCAGTTTCAACTCTTTTTTTCCATCAAAGAAAGCTTTGTGGCCAATATTGTAAAAAGTGATATTCGATTTGTGATTTTCCAAGCCTTTAGAACACATAATATCGAAATTCCTTTCCCACAACGTACCATTAGCTATTTACAACCCCAACCCCCTAAATCATGACAAAAATTTTAATCATTGAGGATGAAGAACCCATTCGTAGGGTTTTGACGCGCATCATAAAGGAAGAAAGCGATCATTTTACGGTTACAGAAGCAGCTGATGGCACCGAAGGATTAGCTCAAATAGAAGCAAAGAATTTTGATTTGGTCCTTTGTGATATTAAAATGCCTAAAATGGATGGCAATGAAGTGCTGCTAAAAGCAAAGGCCATTCATCCGGGTCTACCTTTCATTATGCTCACCGGTCATGGAAATATTGAAACTGCTGTGGAGTCCATGAAATTAGGGGCTTATGACTTTATCTCTAAACCTCCGGATCTCAACCGTTTGCTCAATGCCATGCGCCACGCCTTGGAAAACAAAAACTTGCGTAAAGAAAATCAAAAACTCAAGCGAAAGGTTGCCAAGAAATATACCATAGTGGGCGAATCTCCCGCCATTGTGGCCATTAAGCAAATGATAAACAAAGTAGCCCAAACAGAAGCTCGTGTTTTAATAACTGGGGGAAATGGAACCGGAAAAGAATTGGTGGCCCACCAACTGCACCAACAAAGCGAACGTGCCAAAGCACCTTTTGTGGAGGTGAATTGTGCCGCAATTCCAAACGAATTAATTGAGAGTGAGCTTTTTGGACACGTAAAAGGGGCTTTTACTTCTGCCATTAAAGACCATTCAGGAAAATTTGAAGCCGCTCATGGTGGAACTCTTTTTTTAGATGAGGTGGCCGATATGAGCCTAGCTGCACAGGCCAAGGTTTTGCGAGCTTTGCAAGAAAATAAAATTCAAAAAGTGGGCAATGCTAAAGATATTCATGTAGATGTTCGTGTGATTGCCGCAACCAATAAAGATTTAAAAAAAGAAATCGAGCAAGGAAATTTTAGAGAAGATCTCTACCACCGTTTGGCTGTTATATTAATTCCTGTGCCCGATCTCAAAGAACGCAAAGAGGATATTCCGCTTTTGGTTGATTATTTCATTGCGCAATTAGGAAACGATCAAAATATGGATACCAAAGCCTTTCACCCGGAAGCTCTTGCACATTTGGCTAATTACCAATGGACGGGCAATATTAGAGAGCTTAGAAATGTGGTAGAACGCCTTCAAATACTAGGTGACAACCCTATAACGGTAGAAAACATCAATCAATTTGCATCCAAATAATGATTATGAAAAAAATATTTTTTTGCCTTTTTATAAGTGTCATTTCCATAGGCATAGCCCAAACTTCAAATTCTCCAAAAGAACAAATAGCCGCTTTTTATGAAGCTTCCCTAACGAAGGGTAAAGCCTATGATTGGTTGGATCATTTATCCAATCAAATTGGGGGCCGCCTTTCAGGGTCCTTAAATGCTGCTCGAGCGGTAGAGTGGGGGGAAGAGCGCTTAAAAGCAATTGGTTTAGATCAGGTGCGCTTGCAACCTATTATGGTGCCCAAATGGGTGCGGGGCACTTTTGAATATGCCAGTATAGAAACCAGTCCTGGCAATAGTATCAATGTGCCTATTTGTGCTTTAGGCGGTTCTGTTGCTACACCAGCCTATGGTTTGCGGGCCCAAGTGGTTGAGGTGACGTCTTTTGAAGAGCTAGAAGCTTTGGGAGCCGAAAAGATAGAAGGTAAAATTGTCTTTTTTAATCGTCCTATGCCAGCAGAGGTAATCAGTACTTTTAAGGCTTATGGCGAAAGCGTTTCCCAACGCACACAAGGAGCCTACAGAGCAGCTAAATTAGGCGCAGTAGGTACCATAGTTCGGTCTATGAATATGCGATTGGATGATTATCCCCATACCGGAAGCATGTATTATAACGATTTGCCCAACTCAGAGCGTATCCCGGCAGCGGCTATTAGCACTAAAGGAGCTGAATTGTTGCACACCATGTTGGCGCTAAACCCCGATTTGTTTTTTTATTTTAAACAAGATTGCAAAAACTATCCAGAGGTGCCTTCGCATAATGTTATTGGAGAGTTGAAAGGTAGTGTATATCCAGATGAAATTATCGTAGTGGGGGGCCATCTCGATTCTTGGGATTTAGGCGATGGTGCTCATGATGACGGAGCGGGGGTGGTGCAATCTATGGAGGTTTTGAGATTGTTTAAAGAATTAAATTACCAGCCCAAGCGCACCATTCGAGTGGTTTTATTTATGAATGAAGAAAACGGGCTCAACGGAGGAAAAGCCTATGCTAAAACCGCTTTTGCCGAAAATGAAAAACACGTTTTTGCTTTAGAATCTGATGCTGGAGGGTTTACACCAAGGGGTTTTACCTTTGAAGCCACCCCCACACAATTTGAAAAAATTAAATCATGGGCCCCCTATTTTGAACCCTATCTCTCAAACTATTTCATCCAAAATGGCAGCGGTGCTGATATCAAACCTTTGGCCAATGGCACCACCGTTTTAGCAGGATTATTACCCGATTCACAACGCTATTTTGACTATCATCATACGTCTATTGACACTTTTGATGCCATCAATAAAAGAGAGTTAGAACTTGGAGCTGCCGCCATGACCAGTTTGGTCTACCTGGTTGATCAATTTGGGTTCTAACAGATGAGCATTACGTTTCAAGACTATTTTAGAGAATTTCGCTATAATCTCACATTGGCCTATCCGGTCATCATTGGTTTGTTAGGACACACTTTTGTGCAACTCATAGACAACGTAATGGTGGGTCAATTAGGCACAGCTCCATTGGCAGCGGTATCATTAGGCAATAGTTTTGTGTTTGTGGGCATGTCTATAGGCATTGGTTTTTCCACTGCCATAACCCCCTTAATTGCAGAATCTGATGGAGCTAAAAATGTTGACCAAGGGCGAAAAGTGTTTATGCACGGATTTTTACAATGTTTAATTTTAGGTCTTTTCTTAGCTTTTTCGGTTTGGTTGTGTAGACCCCTACTTTTTTATATGGGACAACCTGAGGAGGTGGTGCAACTTGCCTATCCTTATCTTATCTGGGTGGCCTTTTCACTGCTTCCGCTTGTCATTTTTCAAGCTTTTAAACAGTTTTGTGACGGCCTTTCACATACACGCCCCCCCATGTATGCCACTCTATTGGGTAATTTGGTCAATGTGATTTTAAATTATTTTTTAATTTTTGGTTATTGGATTTTTCCCAAAATGGGCATAGAAGGGGCTGCCATTGGCACTTTAGTGGCTCGAATTTTTATGGTGCTGTTTATCGCTATTTATGTGCGACGAGACGCGCGTTTTGCAGCCTACACCAATAAGATTTATTGGCGTTGGCCCGATTTTAAATTGATGAAAAAGATTGTCAATCTAGGTTTTCCTTCTGCTCTTCAAATGTTTTTTGAAGTTGTTTTCTTTACGGCAGCCATTTGGCTTTCTGGGCTATTGGGAAAAAATGAACAAGCTGCCAATCAAATTGCACTTAATCTATCATCCATTACCTTCATGTTTGCTATGGGACTTGGTGTTACCGCCATGATTCGGGTGGGTAATCAAAAAGGAAGAGGGGATATGCTGAATTTAAAACGAATTGCTCATTCTATTTTTTTGTTAATCCTAATTCTCGATCTCATTTTTGCACTCTTTTTTCTTTTAACACATCAGCATTTACCTTGGATTTATCTCGATCAAAACAATTTGATGGAAGCAGCCGATAGCCAACAAGTGGTTTTTTTAGCAGCGCAATTATTGATTGTTTCGGCCTTCTTTCAGCTTTTTGACGGTATGCAAGCCGTTGTGTTGGGAGCCTTGAGAGGCCTGCAAGATGTAAATATTCCGGCTTGGATCACCTTTATTTCTTATGGATTGATAGGATTCCCAATTGCCTATTTCGTTGGCCTCGAAACTCGTTTAGGGGTTCTGGGTATTTGGATTGGATTGCTTTCCGGATTGATAGCTTCGGCAATATTATTATTTTTAAGATTTCAAACACAAATTAAAATCTTAATTCAAAATCAAACGACACATGGAACTGCCTAAATTCTTATTAGCCGACACCATACAACACGACACCGATTTGTTTGTTGTTCATACCGAATATCCAAATTTCATCTTAAATGTGGCCAATGACGAGGTGCACTGGATGGAGGAATTTTCTAAAGAAGATGAGGCCTCTTTAAAAGAAAATACGACTGATCTCCTAGAGGCAGCCTACGCTTTTTATGATGCCGAAATGAAAGCCTTGGAAAACTAGTGGATTCACTCATTGCCTGGGATCGTGAACTTTTTTTAGTCCTTAACGGTTGGGGAACTCCCCCCTTTGATGGTTTTTGGCTACTGCTTTCTCATGCTCTCACCAATGTGGTGGTCTATTTGTTGGCGTGGTTCTATTTAAGCCGAAAACTTAAACTCAGAGCGGCTCTTTTTCTTTTTCTTAGCACACTGTTGTTGATTTTGATTACCGACCAATTCACCAACCTAGCAAAATATTTTTTTAGTCGCTTACGCCCCTGTCATGACCCCGACTTGCAAGCATGGGTTCGTTTGGTGAAAGCGGGTTGTGGGGGGCAATTTAGTTTTTTTTCAGGACACGCTTCCAATTCTTTTGCTCTAGCTGTTTTCTTTGGTAGATTTTATCGTCCGCTGAGTCGTTGGATGGCCTTTTTCTTTTTAGCTCTCGCCACCTTCATTGCCTATAGTAGAATCTATTTAGGGGTCCATTTTCCTTTAGATATTTTGGTGGGTGCCCTTGTGGGAAGTGGTTTTGGAAAAGGCGCTCACTATTTATTTACAAAATTCATCTCGCTGCAATACCGCTAAATTCAAAGCGTGTATGGTGAAGATAAGGCTGCTCAGGGGCCACATAGGTGCTCGGAAAATGAGGTAGATTTGGTGTGTTAGAAAATTTTTGAGTTTCAAAACAAATGGCTTCCCTTTGGGTTGGCGTAAAAACCACCAATCCTGGTTGATCGGTCTGGATATGCATGCTGATGCCCGTTTGGGGAGAATATAGCTTGGCCGCCGTTTTTGTTTTTGAATTAAGCACAAAATAATCATCCAATCTTTGGGTTCCCAATGGGCGAGGCTGACTGAAGTCCATAGCAGTTTGGTCGGTCTTGAGCAGAACTCCCGTTGGCACCAAATTTTGAGCCAATTCTAAATAGTGTGTTGCCTCAATCTGCAAATACTGTTCGTCTAGTTTTCCCTTAGGGTTAAGACTAAAATAGGCATGATTAGTTAGGTTTATATGAGTAGGGGCGTCGGTAGTAGCTCGATATTCCAATACTAGGGCCTGCTCTTGCAGGCGATAGGTGATTTGGGCCTGCACCGTGCCAGGAAAACCACCATTCCCATTTAAACAAGTATGTTGTAATGTAAGCTCCGTTTCAGCATAAGATTTCTTTTGCCAATATTGTCTATGCCAGCCAGTTTCCCCACTGTGTAATAAGACACCGTCTGTATGATCTAATAGATATTTTTTGTTGTTCAGTATAAAACTTTCGGTTAGTCGCCCAGCATATCTACCTACAACTGCGCCGTGACACCAGCTGTCATTAAGATACGTGTCTGGTGATGCTAATCCTTGAATTATATTGATAGACTCTCCCTTTGTATTGGTAACCCACAATTCGTGTAAAATAGCCCCATAGTCTAAAAAAGTGGCGCTTAGGTAATCATTGTGTAGCTCAAATTGTTGCATTTTAGTGTGCTTCTTTGAGCAGTTCCGGATAGCGGCCTTGGAATTTTTTTAAGCGAGGAATGGAAACATTTTGAACATAGGGATTGTCTGGATTGCGCTTTTCATAGTCTTGATGATATTCTTCGGCATAGAAGAATTTCTCAAGTGGTTTTACTTCAGTAACAATCTCTGCCTTAAAAACACCTTGTTCGGTAAGTTGTTGGATGTATTTTTGAATTTGCTCGCGTTCTGTTGGGGAGGTATAAAACGCAATGGAACGATATTGACTGCCATGATCAGGCCCTTGTCTGTTTGGGGTGGTGGGATCATGCGAACCAAAAAACACCTGTAGCAAGGTGCCAAAGGATACTTCTTCAGGATTGTAGAGCACTTCTACAGCCTCGGCATGACCGGTACGTCCGGTTCCAATTTGATTGTAGTTGGGGTTTTTGGTAAAGCCACCGGCATAGCCCGAATAGACCTCAGAAACGCCTTTAACACTTTCAAAAATGGCTTCTACACACCAAAAACAACCGGAAGCAAAATAGGCTTTTTTAAGATTTTGATCTACCCTAGCAGTAGGTTGCCAAACAGGATCGGGATGGTCTATAGGACGACTGTCTGAAAAACATGTGTTTAGAGAAAGTAGACTGAGAGTGAGTGCTAAAATTTTCATTCTTTTTTGTTTATTAAAACTTCATTAGGGGAAAAAGTATATTTATATTTCAAAGGTACTATTCTCAAATAGGTTTTGCAATGGAATAGATCACCTATTGCTTTTTTGTTTCTAAATCGGCTTTCGAATTAACATTTTTGGCATTTCTCATCTTAGTAATGCATAGTGGCATGAATTGTTATTCTTTCCCATTAGAGGGTGGTTTGAGGGTAACGGGCATGACTGACCGAGTAAGTTGGGGACTCTATATTTCAAACTTTACCTTTTTGGTGGGGTTACAGCCGCAGCCCTAATGCTGGTTATGTCAACCTATGTGCTAAAGGATATTGATTTCAAGCAAGCCGTTCTAATTGGTGAGGGGTTAGCTGTTGCAGCACCCGTATGTGTTTGCTTTTTGTTATTGCCGACATGGAAGGCCCCTCTCTTTTATGGCACATGATTCCGGGCATAAGGGCGCTTAATGGCTATTTGTTTTTAAATATTACCATTCCCTTTTATATTTTATTCAGTCCTAAAATTAAATTGCCTCAGCGCTATTCTTCGCTAGGTTAGATTTAGGGAAACGTGTCATAAGGGATTAATTTACAAATGAATCACTTCATCATAGGCATCGGCCACTGCTTCCATCACGGCCTCACTCATAGTGGGATGTGGGTGCACGGCTTTGAGCACTTCATGTCCAGTGGTTTCTAATTTGCGTCCTAAAACGGCTTCGGCAATCATATCGGTCACACCAGCACCAATCATGTGGCAGCCTAGCCACTCGCCATATTTGGCGTCAAAAATAACCTTGACAAAGCCATCGGAATGCCCACTGGCTTGTGCTTTTCCAGAGGCTGAAAAAGGAAATTTACCTACCTTAATGGCATAGCCTTTTTCTTTGGCTTGGGCTTCTGTTAAGCCTACAGAGGCCACTTCGGGAGCGCAATAAGTACAGCCTGGAATATTGCCATAGTCTAGGGGTTCTACCGTCATGCCAGCAATTTTTTCCACACACAAAATACCTTCGGCTGAGGCCACATGCGCGAGTGCTTGTCCGCTGGTCACATCACCAATGGCATAATAGCCCGGCATATTGGTTTGATAAAAGTCGTTGACTAAAATCTTATCTCGATCGGTAACAATACCCACTTCCTCAAGGCCAATGTTTTCAATATTGGTTTTAATGCCCACGGCTGATAATACAATGTCGGCTTTTAGAGTTTCTTCCCCTTTGGCCGTTTTAATGGTGGCGCTCACGCCTTTGCCTTTGGTGTCTACAGCAGTCACTTCGGCGCCGGTCATAATTTGGATGCCACTTTTCTTAAAAGAACGTTCTAACTGTTTTGAAATTTCTTCATCTTCAACGGGCACAATGCGATCTAAATATTCTACAATAGTCACCTCGGTTCCCATTGCGTTATAGAAATAGGCAAATTCAATTCCTATGGCTCCAGAGCCTACCACAATGAGTTTTTTGGGTTGCTTTGGCAGGGTCATGGCTTCTCTATAGCCAATCACTTTTTTGCCATCTTGAGGTAAGCTAGGCAATTCTCTTGAACGGGCACCTGTGGCAATAATAATATGTTGTGCTTCATATTCTTCGGTTTTTTTACCCAGGGTTACACTCACTTTTTTTCCGGGTAAAATTTTACCAAACCCGTTAAGCACGTCAATTTTGTTTTTCTTCATTAAAAATTGAACCCCTTTGCTCATTCCTTCGGCTACACTTCTACTGCGATTGACAACAGCATCAAAATCTTTGTCATATTCTTTTACGGTTAGACCATAATCGTTGGCGTGTTTTAGATAATTAAACACCTGAGCCGATTTTAAAAGGGCTTTGGTAGGAATACAGCCCCAGTTGAGGCAAACACCGCCTAAGCTTTCTTTTTCTACTATAGCCGTTTTAAATCCAAGTTGTGAGGCTCTAATGGCGGTCACATAGCCTCCCGGACCACTACCCACCACAATAATATCATATGCTGTCATTCAAAAGGGTTTATATTCAGCGCAAAGTTACAAAACTGAAAAGTTTTCGGGATTATTTTTCTTGGGAAACAAAGTCTATACTTGCCGAATTCACACAAAACCGTTCTCCAGTGGGGGTTGGTCCATCGGGAAAAACATGCCCCTGGTGCCCCCCGCATTGCGCACATACAATTTCAATGCGAATCATGCCATGCGAGGTGTCTCGAATCATTTCTAGGGCGCCTGGAAACGCTGCATCAAAACTAGGCCAACCACAATTGCTTTCAAATTTATGTTCGGCAGCAAAAAGGGCTGTTCCACAACCTTTGCAGTGATAGGTGCCGGCCTCAAAATGTTGGTTGTATTTTCCGCTGTGTGGATATTCAGTGCCTTTTTCTCTTAAAATGCGATAGCTCTCCGGGTCGAGTTGTGCTTGCCAATCCGCTTCCGATTTTTCAATGGGATACCTATTGGGCGCCATCTTCTTTTGAAATAAACGTTAGAGCTGCAGAATTTATGCAATGGCGTTTGCCCGTGGTGTTGCGTGGGCCGTCTTCAAACATATGGCCTAAATGCCCTCCACACATTTTACATTTTAATTCGGTGCGCGCATAACCAATTTTATAATCCACATCATATTCTAAATTTTCGTCAATGCCCCGGTCAAAAGAAGGCCAACCGCTTTTAGAATCATATTTATAAGCCGATTCATAGAGAGGGGTTTGGCAGCCTCCGCACACATAAGTGCCTTCTTCATAAAATTTATTTAGCGGGCCAGAAAAGGCTCGTTCAGTGCCGGCTTGTCGCAACACATGATAAGCCATTTCAGAAAGTTGGGCGCGCCATTCGGCATCTGTTTTAGTAATGGGATATGTTTTTTCTTTTGTTTTTTTCTGGGCATTGCTTTGACAGCTTAGGAGCAAGAGGGAAAACAATACTAATATGGAGCGTTTCATGATCTTTTTTCTTCAAAAATAAACAACTTTAGCAGCCTATCGAAAATTCTCTAAATTTTATGATTTTTTTGACTTCTTGTGCCTTCGGAATCTCAGATTTTAAATACTTTAGTAGCTCAAATCTTATCCTTATGAAATTTAAACCTCATTTTCTCCTCGCTTTCCTGATTTTGTTTACAGCATGTAAAACCAATGTGATTACGGGCAAGAAGACCTATAATTTTATGTCCAACAAGCAGTTGTTTCCAATGGCTTTTAAGCAATATGATGTTTTTTTAAAAGAGCATACCGTAATAACCAATACCGCAGAAAGTCAACAAATAAAAGACATAGGGGCTAGAATTGCGGCAGCAGCCCAAAAATATTTTGAATATAAAGGTGCAGCACGACTTTTACAAGACTATGCATGGGAATACAATTTAGTAGAAGACCCTCTGGTGAATGCTTGGTGCATGCCGGGAGGTAAAATTGTGTTTTATACTGGAATTTTGCCAATTGCCAAAAACCCAAGTGGTATTGCCGTAATTATGGGACATGAGGTGGCTCATGCTTTAGCCGAACACGGCGGGCAACGTATCTCAGCTGGGCTCACCCAACAAGGTTTGGGACTGGTGTTAAACAAAACCACCGAAAACCAACCCGAAAAAAAACGAAAAGCTATTTTGGCTGCCTATGGCGTAGGTTCTTCAGTGGGTGTGATGCTGCCCTTTAGCAGAAAACATGAAACAGAAGCTGATAAAATTGGACTTGAACTAGCCGCAATAGCCGGCTTTGACGTGACCGAGGCCCCCAAGTTGTGGGAACGTATGCAGGCCCAAGGAGGCAGCAAGCCCCCCGAAATTTTAAGTACCCATCCGGCCAATCAAACGCGTATTCAAAATCTACGTGACTGGGGCCCCGGTGCCTTGGCATTAGCTAAAAAAATTAATCAAAAAGCGCCTTAAGTCTCATAGAATTCATACTTTGGAAGACTAAATTTAAGGTATGCTTTCTGTTAAAACTCCCCTTGAAAAAGGGAGTAAAAAACTTATTAATGCTTGGGCATTTTACGATTGGGCCAATTCGGTTTATTCGCTAGTGATTTCCTCCGCAATTTTTCCCATCTACTACGGTACCCTTTTTGCTACTAACAATACCGTTCAAATTTTAGATTATGAAATAAAAAGCACAGCTTTAATCAGCTTTGTTATGGCAGCTGCTTTTGTGGTGGTGGCCTTAATGTCGCCTTTGCTCTCGGGAATTGCCGATTATATTGGTAACAAAAAGCGTTTCATGAAGATTTTTGTCTATTTGGGTTCACTTTCCTGTATAGGCTTGTATTGGTTTACACTAGAAACACTCTTTTTAGGGTATTTTTTCTATTTCTTAGCCATGATTGGTTTGTGGGCCAGTTTGGTGTTTTACAATTCTTATTTGCCCGATATTGCCTATCCGGAACAGCAAGACAAAGCAAGCGCTAGGGGCTTTTCTATGGGCTATATTGGAAGTGTATTGCTCTTGTTGTTGAACCTCGCCATGGTCATGAAACCCCAGTGGTTTGGTATTGGAGGAACCGAAGGTGAAGCCGCCATAACGGCCATGAAATATTCTTTTATTACGGTGGGCATTTGGTGGGCTTTGTTTAGTCAATATGCTTTCTATTATCTACCTAAAAGCAATCATGAAGTAAAAGTAACACGTGATATTTTTTGGAATGGATACCGAGAATTGCGAACGGTTTGGGAGGAGCTTAAAACCCTAGATCGTTTAAAGCGATTTTTGCCTGCTTTTTTTCTTTATAGCATGGCACTGCAAACCGTGCTTCTCGTTGCAGCCTATTTTGGAGAGCAAGAAATTGCTTGGGCTAGCACCTCAGAAAAAACCTCGGGTTTAATCATCAGTATTTTGCTCATTCAATTGGTTGGTATTCTTGGTGCCATTTTAACCGCTAGAGCTTCTCATCGCTTTGGAAATATTTCAACCCTGATGGTCATTAATTTTATTTGGGCGGTTTTATGCTGGTATGCCTATACCATCACCACTCCGGTTCAATTTTATACAGTTGCCGGCCTAGTGGGCATGGTGATGGGTGGTTTGCAATCGCTCTCCCGCTCTACCTATTCTAAATTGCTTCCCGAAACCCAAGACACCACCTCTTTTTTTAGTTTTTATGACGTGACCGAAAAAGTGGGAATCGTAATTGGCATGCTTATGTTTGGGGTGATTGATCAAATCACCGGAAGCATGCGCAATTCTATCTTGTTTTTTATTCTCTTTTTTGTGTTAGGGGCCTTTATGCTCAAACGTGTTCAAACAAAAGAGCGTTAATCCTTAAGAACAATACTACCCGAACCCGTTAGGAGTTGTTTGTGTTCTTTGGGGTTTCCATAACACCTAATATGTCCGGAGCCTGTTACAGCAGCCATTAGATTTTTTTTAGCATGAAGCACTATGCTTCCGGAGCCCGTTATCTTTGAATCGGCGTTTTGACTCAACAGTTCTTTGGTTTTAAGGTGCCCAGATCCGGTCACTTTAAAGTGAGTTTGTTGCGCTTGTCCACTCAACTTTATTTGCCCTGAACCGGTTAGAGTTGCCTCCACTTGGTTTGCTTCTAGCAGCATTTTTATTAGGCCTGACCCCGATAGGATAAGTTCAAATTGATCCACTTCTATCGGAAAATCGGCTGTTATATCCCCCGAGCCGCTTAGCGTTACCCTAGACAGGGTGTTAATAGGAATGGTTAGGGTTATAGAACCCATCTTTGCTGGAGAAAACCAGCTCCCTTTTTTTTGCTTAATGACAAGGGTGTTTTGGCTTACTTTCGTGATAATAGATTCTAAATCTGTTCGATTACCTTGGAGTTGAACCGTTCCTGCTTCGCCCTCAATCAGTTCCACATTGAATGGCCCCTCTACATTGAGTTTGTCAAAAGCGCCCACTTGTCGGGTTTCACTTTGAGAAAAAAGAGATAAACTACCAAATAAAGAGGCCAGTAGAAAGGAACAGAGTAAAGTTTTTGTTTTCATAAGATGTTGCTGTTTAAACGATTAATAGTTGAATTTTACGCCCCCAAATTCGGAGTCTATCACAATATTATTGCCTGAGTTTGCTCTTCCATGATAACCCTCATAGGTTTTATCGCTCGCTTCTTCTTTTATAATTTGATGCTGAAGGGGAAGATTGTGCTTAAAAGTAGCATATTCAAGAGTAAGCCTATAATCAAAAGCCCAATTGGGGTCTATGTTCATTTTAATGCCCGTATATTCTGCTTTAATTTGAATCTTTTTAGCCGTAGGAGATATGGATTCAATGAGAAGGGCACCAAACTCCTGTTTCAAATCCGCATGGTCTGAAAGGCTTCCTATGACAAGGGTTAGGTAGTCTCCACTACCTAAAACGGTGTGTGCTTCATCTACAATCAATTTGCCGTAGTCATTTTTAAATTGAAGTTGTTCCACATAGCTGAATTGGGCATTGGTATAGTCGGCTACAAGGTTAATTTCTCCGCCTCTATCTAGTTCAAAAGTAGAATAGTCAGCCTTAATTTCTCCGCCTTTCATAGTGTCTATAGTAGAATTAGAGGTATAGTCAAAAGACAAGTAATTAGTTGGTGAGAGCAGTTCTCCTATGATGAGTTTGCCATAGTCGCATTGAATCTTAGCATTGCCTTCTAGGGCGTTGAGCACCAGTGTGCCGTAGTCATTCTTGAGATCTACATGGCTGGTGCGGGGCAATTTGACGGTATAATCTATAGTGAAATGAAGTTTAGATTGCGAAAACCAATTGGAGATCCAGCTATCTTCAATCACCGTTTTTGCTTTTATATGCGCTGGATCGAGATCAAAAAGGACTGTTATGTTTTCAAGTTTTTCAAGAACTCTTTTGGAGTTAGAACCACTCACGGTTATCTGAACATCAAGCACCACTTTGTTTTGATCCCAACTGCTAAGGGTTAGGTTGCCAAACTGATTTTCAATTTCTACCAACGCATTGGGTTGAACGTCAATTTCTTTGTGTAGGGTTTTGGATTCTTTCTGAAAAGCAAAAAGGGCCAGGCTGTTGATTAGAAAAAAAGTAAAAGCAAGTTTTGTTTTAAAGGATTTCATAATTGGCTTTTTGAATTTGAGTTATTTTGTTTTGGATTTCTATTAACAGAGCATTTTGAAGTCTTAAATTTTCAAGTAAAGCCGCTATCAATTGCGGTTGAGTGGGATTTTGTTCCCATTGTTGATAGAGTGCAGTATAGTCTTGCTGCATTTTTTGCAATTGTTTTTGACTGTGTGAAACAATTTTTTTCATTTGGGGTGAGCCTTGAGTTTCTAGGGCTTCCATTTGGGTTTCAATTAATTGAAAAAAGTGTTGTTCCGCTTTTTGAAATTGCACTACCTCTTGGTCGGGTAGCTGCGTTAGATAAACCGCAAAACTACCTAAGCTCACCAACACCAAAAGACTTGCAGCTCGCAGCATAAAACGAGATACTCTTTTGGTTTTGAAACGCCTTTTGAGGCGTTGTGCAAATAAATGATCATGGTGGGGCGGAAGAGGGATCTTTGTCTCCGCTTCCTGCCACTTCTTAAAAAGAATTTTTAAATCGTTATCGGTCATTCAATTGTTTTTTAAGTGCTGTTTTAGCGCGCGACAAGAGTGTTCTTGACTTGCTAGAACTCCAATTCATAATGCTGCTGATTTCTTGGTGGCTATAGCCTTCGAGATAATAGAGCTTTAGAATTAAAGCATAATGGTCTTTCAAACGGTCTAGGGCAAGGCCCAATTGCTGAGCATTAATATTTTGGGGAGAAACAGAAATTTGTTCTTCCTCCTCTGGTTGAGGAATTTCTTCTTTTGAGGCATCCAAAGAGATAAAACGTTTTTTTTGATGATATAGGGCAATGCTTTTGCGGATCACAATTTTGCGCAACCAGCCCTCAAAACTCCCTTTACCTTCAAATTGAGATAACTTGTCAAAAGCAATAATGAGCCCCTCTTGCATAGCATCTAAGGCATCTTCGGGATTTTTTAAAATGCCAAATGCTGCTTGGTAAAGGGGGGTGTGAAATCTTTTATAGAGTTCCATATGCGCCTTTTGATCTTTTTTTTTGCAGGCCACAATAAGGGCCGATGTAGGGGTTGTTTTATAATTCATTCAAACAACAATTCTTTTAAATGAGCCAAAAAAAATAATAATGTTACAGTTTAAATGGCATAACTATTGAATATATAATAAACTCACTTTGCAAAGGGAGCTACTGTTTCAAAAAACAGGGCAAAGACCCCCAACAAAGTAGTTTAAAATGACAATTTGACCTAATTTTTTTATATGTTCAAATCAAGCTTTTTTTCTATTGACAATTTGTCACTACAAGATATAGAAACCGACGCCGAACTAATTCCATTGATGACCTCTGAAGATGAAGCTCAGCTCAACAGTGAGGCGTTGCCCGAAACGGTTCCTATTCTACCCCTAAAAAACACAGTCCTTTTCCCAGGTGTGGTCATTCCTATCACAGCAGGAAGAGATCAATCTATCCAACTTATTAAAGATGCCAATAAAGGCGATAAGGTAATTGGTGTAGTGGCCCAAAAAGAACAAGATATCGAAAATCCTTCCTTAAGCGACCTACATACTTTGGGGACAGTAGCTCAAATTTTGAAAGTACTCAAAATGCCAGATGGGAATACTACTGTGATTATTCAAGGGAAAAAGCGTTTTCAAATAGACAGTTTGGTGCAAGAAAAGCCCTATTTGGTGGCCAAAATTAGTCCTGTGGAAGAGGTCGTGCCGGCTGCTGATGATAAAAAATTTAATGCCACCATAGACTCCATAAAAGATATGGCATTAAACATCATTGAGGAAAGTCCTACTATTCCTTCTGAAGCTTCTTTTGCCATTAAAAACATTAAAAGCCCCACTTTTCTCGTCAATTTTGTGGCATCTAACTTAAATCTTCCAGTTAAAGAAAAACAATCCATTCTCTCACTAGTGAGTCTCCAAGAGCGGGCCATGCTGTGTTTGAAATACATGAATCAGGAATATGAAAAGTTGGCCTTAAAAAACGACATTCAATCGCGGGTTCGTCATGAAATGGATATGCAACAGCGGGAATATTATTTGCATCAGCAAATGAAAACCATTCAAGAAGAATTGGGAGGGGTTTCTTATGAAGAGGAACTGGAAGAAATGGAAGCGCGTGCCAAAGAAAAAAAATGGAGTGAGGCACCCGCAAAACATTTTCAAAAGGAATTGGCCAAATTGAGACGCATGAACCCTCAAGTGGCCGAATATTCTATTCAACGCAACTACCTCGATTTGTTTTTAGATTTGCCTTGGAATGAATATTCAGAGGATAATTTCGACTTAAAAAGAGCCCAAAAAATTCTAGATCGCGATCATTTTGGATTAGAAGATGTTAAAAAAAGAGTATTGGAATATTTGGCCGTATTGAAATTGCGGAATGATATGAAATCTCCCATTTTGTGTTTATATGGCCCTCCAGGGGTAGGAAAAACCTCCCTTGGAAAATCTATAGCCGAAGCATTGGGGCGCTCTTATGTTCGTATATCTTTGGGAGGAATGCGTGACGAAGCCGAAATTCGGGGACACCGCAAAACCTACATTGGAGCTCTTCCAGGTCGTATCATTCAAAGTCTCAAGAAAGCCGGCACGTCCAACCCGGTTTTTGTCTTAGATGAAATTGATAAACTGTCCACAGGAGCACAAGGTGATCCGGCTGCTGCTTTGCTAGAAGTTTTAGACCCCGAACAAAATGAAGCCTTCTATGATAATTTCTTAGAAATGGGCTTTGACCTCTCTAAAGTTATGTTTATTGCAACCGCTAATAGTTTAGCTCCCATACCAGCTGCATTGCGAGATCGAATGGAAATGCTAAATGTGAGTGGCTACACCCTAGAAGAAAAAACAGCCATTGCCCAAAAGTTTTTATTACCCAAGCAATTGAAAGAGCACGGCATGCAAAAAACACAACTCAAATTAAAAAAAGGAGTGATCGAAAAAATAGTGGAACGCTACACTAGTGAATCAGGTGTGCGGGGCCTTGAAAAACAGGTTGCTAAAGCGGTTCGCTATGCGGCTAAATCAATTGCCATGGAAGAGGACTATAGTGTTCATCCTTCTGTGGAAGATTTAACCACCATCTTAGGACCCGCAAAAGTTCACCCCGATTCCTATGAAGACAACCTTGTTGCCGGCGTGGTCACAGGCTTGGCTTGGACCTCTGTTGGAGGGGCTATTTTATTTATAGAATCGGCTATTTCTAAGGGCAAAGGAGTCTTAAGCATAACCGGAAATTTAGGTAAAATCATGAAGGAATCGGCCACCATTGCCTTAGAATATATCAAGGCTAATGCCGAGTTTTTGGGGCTTTCTGACTTTAATTTTGACGCATACAACATCCATATTCACGTGCCAGAAGGGGCCACTCCAAAAGACGGACCCAGTGCTGGAATTACCATGCTGACCTCTTTGGTTTCGCTGTTTACGCAAAAACGAGTGAAGAAAAACTTGGCCATGACCGGAGAAATTACCTTGCGAGGCAAAGTATTGCCGGTGGGAGGCATTAAGGAAAAAATACTAGCCGCTAAAAGAGCTAAAATAAAAGAGATTATTTTAAGCGAACAAAACCGAAAAGATATTGAAGTTATTGAGGCTAATTATCTTAAGGGATTAAGCTTTCACTATGTAAAAACCATGGAAGAAGTCATTGCGTTGGCCATCACTTCCCAAAAGGCCAATAACGCAAAAGAATTCAAAATGCTTGCCTGATACAGGCTGAATTGACTATTTTTCGGTAGTGAAAAAAATTATTATCGCCATAGACGGTCATGCTTCCACTGGAAAAAGCACCCAGGCTAAACGTTTGGCCCAACGCTTTCAATATCTCTACATCAACACAGGTGCCATGTATCGCGCCCTTACCTATTATGCTGTAAAGGAGCAACTTCCCCCCTCAGAACTGATTGCTGCTTTGCCACAACTTAGCATCAGCTTTAGCGAAAAAGAGGGGCAACAAAAAACCCTTTTAAACGGGCAAGATATAACCTCTAAATTGCATCAAATGGAAGTGGCAGAGCAGGTGAGTGCTATTGCGGCTTTACCCGAAGTGAGAGCCTATCTATTGTTGGAGCAACGCAAAATTGGAGCCCAAAAAGGCGTTGTGATGGATGGTCGAGATATTGGCACGGTTATATTTCCTGAAGCTGAATGTAAATTTTTTCTCAACGCCAGCATAGAAGTTCGCGCCCAAAGACGTTGTGATGAATTAGCCCTTTTAGGCACCCCAACCCCCTACGAATCAGTGTTAGAAAACCTGAGATCGCGTGACCAAATGGACAGTTCTCGAGCGGTAGCTCCTCTCCTAAAAGCAGCAGATGCAATGGAAATTGATGTCTCTGATTTTACACTAGAGGAGGTCTATCAACAAATGGAAAAAAGGGTCCTATCAGTTTTGGCTTCATAAAAAGGGTTGTTTTATTTGTAAATCAATCCATTACACCTATATTTGCACGCTTTTTAATTGATAGGAAAACTGAAGAGCAAGAAAAATAAACAAGAATAGCTTCTGTCGCTGCAATGAAAGTTTTCCCAGAGACAGAATACAAAACCCACTCGGAAATGGCTGATAAAGCAACCGACAAGGCCGCTGAAGAAAAAGAAGCGCCTAAGAAAACAGCAGCAAAAAAGACAACTACAAAAACTGCTGCTAAAAAAACCACTACTAAAACTGCAGCAAAAAAGGAAACCGAAAAAAAAGCTGTAAAAAAAACAACTGCTAAAGCAACCCCTAAAAAAGAAGCAGCTCCTAAAAAAACGGCTACTCCTAAAGAAGAAAAAGTTGAAGCCCCAGTAGAAATTGCTGTTGCTGAAGCTACACCTGAAGTAGAAGTTGCGGCAGAAACCAAAAAATCAACTAAAGCAGCTGAACAAGAGCAAGCCGAATTTTTAGACAATTTCAATTGGCACAACTACCAAGAAGGTATTGATCCCATTGAAGATTCCCAATTGGAAGCTTTTGAAAAGCTAGTACAAGATAATTTTGTTAGCACTGGTGATGAAGACGTGATTGAAGGCGAGGTGGTTCATATGACCGACCGTGAAGCCATCATTGATATTAACGCCAAATCTGAAGGGGTTATTTCGTTAAACGAATTTCGTTACAATCCCGATTTAAAAGTAGGAGACAAGGTAGAGGTTATTATTGACACTCGTGAAGACCGCACAGGCCAATTGGTGCTATCGCACCGTAAAGCCCGTGTTATCAAAGCTTGGGATCGAGTAAACCACGCCCATGACAACAGCGAAATTGTAAACGGTTTTATCAAGTGTAGAACCAAAGGGGGAATGATTGTTGATGTTTTTGGCATTGAAGCTTTCTTACCCGGATCGCAAATCGATGTAAAACCCATTCGTGACTACGATCAATATGTGAATAAAACAATGGAATTTAAGGTGGTTAAAATCAACCACGAATTCAAAAACGTTGTGGTGTCCCATAAAGCCCTTATTGAAGCGGATATTGAAGAGCAAAAGAAAGAAATTATTGGTCAACTAGAAAAAGGCCAAGTGCTCGAAGGAACAGTAAAAAACATCACTTCTTATGGGGTGTTTATTGACTTGGGTGGTGTTGATGGTTTAATTCATATTACTGATCTTTCTTGGAGTAGAATTAATCATCCTACCGAAATTTTGGAATTAGACCAAAAACTCAATGTAGTTATCCTTGATTTTGATGACAATAAATCCAGAATTCAACTCGGATTAAAACAATTGTCAGATCACCCATGGGATCGTTTAAGCGATACCATCAAAGAGGGTGAGAAAGTGAAAGGTAAAGTAGTAGTTATTGCTGACTATGGTGCTTTTGTAGAAATAGAAGAAGGTGTTGAAGGACTCGTTCACGTTTCTGAAATGTCTTGGTCAACGCACTTGCGTTCAGCTCAAGATTTTGTTAAAGTAGGAGACGAAATTGAGGCGGTGGTCCTTTCGCTAGATCGTGACGCACGCAAAATGTCTTTAGGCATCAAGCAACTTACACCAGACCCTTGGACAGATATTACGTCTAAATATCCTGTTGGCTCTAAGCACAAAGGATTGGTGCGCAATTTCACCAACTTTGGTGTGTTTATTGAGCTAGAAGAAGGGGTAGACGGTTTGGTTTATATTTCGGATTTATCTTGGACCAAAAAAATCAAGCATCCCTCTGAAATTTTAACGCTTGGTGATACCATTGAAGTGGCCGTTCTAGAATTGGATGTAGAAGGTCGCAAATTGAGTTTGGGTCATAAACAGACCAAAGACAATCCATGGGATAAATATGAAAAAGAGTTTGGCGAAGATACCGTTCACGAAGTTGAAATTACGGAAATCGTTGACAAAGGCGCTACCATTCACTTTAATGATGACATAGTAGCTTTTGTTCCTGCTCGACACATGGAAAAAGAAGATGGATCAAAACTCAAAAAAGGAGAGAAAGTGGAATTTAAGATAATTGAATTCAACAAAGACTTTAAACGAGTTGTAGCTTCTCACACCGTTATGTTCAAAGAACAGGAAATGAAAAATGTGAAAAAGGCCGCTAAAAAGGTAGAAGCTTCCAATTCAGAAGTAACCACCCTTGGCGATCTTGACGCATTGGCAGATTTAAAAGAGAAAATGGATAATGAATGATTCTTTATCTAATTCTTACTTTAAAAAACCCTCCTACTATGGAGGGTTTTTTTTTCCTTCAGAAACCAATACTTTTGTAAGTATATTTAACCCATGGCAAATAGAATATTGATTAGCGAAAAGAAACTGGAGATCTTGCTCCATCGTCTTTGTTGTCAACTTATTGAACGTCATGGTGATTTTTCAAACGCCGTATTAGTTGGTTTGCAGCCTAGAGGCATCTATTTGTTAGCAGCACTTAAACGCATGCTAGAAAGCCACTATGGTATTGAAAACCTACAGTGTGGTAAACTAGATACTACTTTCTTTAGAGATGATTTTAGAAGAGGCGCTCCTCTTGAAGCCAATGCCACTGAAATGGAGGTGAAAGTTGAAAATAAATCGGTGGTGCTCATTGATGATGTGCTATATACTGGACGCAGCATTAGAGCTGCTTTAACTGCTATTGACAGCTATGGTCGCCCCAACAATATTGAACTATTGGTCTTAATTGATAGAAGATTTAGTCGACACCTGCCCATACAACCCGATTATCTGGGCGCACAAATAGATGCCCTCGAAGGTGAAAAAGTGCGAGTTCATTGGGATGAAAAGGCTCAAAAAAGTAAAGTCTATTTGGAAAAACACAATGCATGAAGACACTTTCTGTTTCTCATTTATTAGGAATTAAATATCTCACCGAGGAAGATTTAGCCTTAATTTTTGAGACAGCCGCCTATTTTAAGGAAGTCATTAACCGCCCCATTAAAAAAGTACCCAGTTTAAGAGATATTACCATTGCCAATCTGTTTTTTGAAAACAGTACCCGCACCAAACTCTCTTTTGAACTTGCTGAAAAACGACTAAGTGCCGATATCTTAAACTTTTCTGCCGGTCAATCTTCAGTTAAAAAAGGAGAAACTTTAATAGACACGGTCAATAACATTTTGGCTATGAAAGTGGACATGATTGTGATGCGGCACCCCACACCCGGGGCTGCCCATTTTTTATCAGAACAGGTTGATTCCTGCATTGTTAATGCCGGAGATGGCACCCATGAACATCCCACTCAAGCTCTTTTAGATTGTTTTTCACTGCAAGAACGATTGGGAGATTTAAAAGGAAAACGCATAGCCATTGTAGGTGATATTTTACATTCTAGAGTGGCTCTTTCTAACATTTATGCTCTTAAAATGTTAGGAGCAGAAGTGCAACTATGCGCTCCTAAATCACTACTTCCCAAACCTGTAGAGGCCCTTGGCGTATCGGTTTCAACCAATTTGTTGAGCACGCTCAAATGGTGTGATGCGGTTAATATGTTGCGGGTTCAAAACGAACGCATGGATTTAAACTATTTTCCTTCCACTAGAGAGTACAGCCAACACTTTGGATTAAACCTAAAGCGCCTGGAACAATTGCACAAGGAAATTATTGTGCTGCATCCCGGCCCCATAAACAGAGGTGTTGAAATAACCAGTGAAGTAGCCGATTCAGATCAAGCCATTATTCTTGATCAAGTAGAAAACGGAGTGGCCATAAGAATGGCAGTCATTTATCTATTAGCTAATAAATTAAACATGTCAACCGCGTGATTGAGATCCTCGAAAAAGAAATCTATCAAGTAGCTGCAAAATATTTTCCTACTCAACTTGCAACACTAATAAAGGCACTTGAAGCCCACATGCCGGGTGATTTAATCGTGGAATTGCCACAGCCCTTTGAAGGTTCTCCAAAAGCGTTAGAAGAGCTCCATGAATATCAGCAAAATAAAAACAGACTAGTGGTTTGGGTTTTACCTCAAAGTGGCGTTGCTGAATTGCCAACCGAATGGGCTTGTGTTCCTACTCTGCAAGAAGCTTTAGATTATATACAATTTGAGCAAATGCAACGCGATTTAGGATTTTAAACACCTTTATGGAACTCACAATTTTAGGATGTCATTCAGCTACTCCCAGAGAAAATAAGCACACCACAGCTCAAGTTCTAGAAGTGCAAGGACATTTGTTTTTAATTGACTGTGGCGAAGGCACTCAAATTCAGTTGCGTAAAGCAAAAGTGAAGTTTTCTCGAATTAAGCACATTTTCATTTCGCACTTGCATGGAGATCATTTTTTTGGGTTGGTGGGACTCATCAGCACCTTTCGGTTGTTGGGCAGAACGGCTCCCCTCCATATTTATGGTCCTAAAGGAATTAAGGAAATCATCACGCTTCAATTAAAATATGCCCAATCGTGGACAGATTATCCTTTGCATTTTATGGAATTAGATCAAAAAGAAAAGCAACTATTATGGGAAGATGAATTGGTAAATGTGTCTACAATTCCGCTTAATCATCGGGTCTATACCAATGGATTTCTTTTTGAAACCCAGCTAGGATTGCGTAAAATAGATAAAAGTGCTACGGCCCAATTGGAATTAAGTCCCGAAGACTATAAACGCCTTCAAGCCGGGCAAGATATTCAAACCACAAGTGGTAAAACCTATACCAATGTAGAGTTGACCTTGGCTCCTCAAGCAGTAAAGCGCTATGCTTTTTGTAGTGACACTTGCTATGATGAATCTATTATACCTCACATAGAGGAAGTGGATTTGCTCTATCATGAAGCTACTTTTTTAGAAGAACATGCCGAGCTGGCGCATAAAACAAAGCACAGCACCGTTATACAAGCCGCTACTATTGCCCAAAAAGCAAGGGCAAAAAGGCTCGTAATTGGCCATTATTCTAGTCGATATAAAGAAAAAGATAAGTTTATAGAAGAGGGTAGGGCAATTTTTGAAGCCCTAGAGCTCTCCGAAGATTTAAAAAGAATTTCAATTTAAACCCTAGGGGTTGTACCTTAGCTCCAAGCAAATGAAGAAAGATTTAGGACATTTAAGAAAATCGTATGAAAAGCATCGCTTGGAAGAGTCACAACTCAAAGAGAATCCGATGCTTTTATTTGAGGAGTGGTTTGAATTGGCTGAAAACGATCCCCAGATTGAAGAAGCTAACGCAATGACCCTCAGCACTCTTGGAGCGGATGGATATCCTAAGGGTAGAGTAGTGCTGTTAAAAGGCTATGATCACAGAGGATTTATTTTTTATACCAATTACAATAGTGAAAAAGGAAAAGCCATTGCAGCACATCCACAGGTGGGGGTAAGTTTTTTTTGGTCTTCACAGCAACGTCAAATTCATATTGTAGGGCAGGCAACTCAACTTGATGAAAAAGAATCGGATGCCTATTTTCAAAGTCGTCCAAGAGGAAGTCAACTCGGGGCTTGGGTTTCGCCACAAAGCCAAACCATTCAAAATAGAATGGTTTTAGAATCAAAGCTAAACGATTTAGAGGCACACTATGACGGAAAACCTATTCCCAAGCCAACCCATTGGGGAGGATATGTTGTGGCTCCTAGCAGTATAGAATTTTGGCAGGGAAGACCCAACCGTTTACACGATAGAATTCGATTCTATCAATCTGACTCACAATGGCATTATGAACGTTTAGCACCCTAGTAGATGAAGGAATTAATTTTAGTAAGACATGCAAAGTCCTCTTGGGAAAGTCCTGTTGCCGATATTGATAGGCCACTTTCCCCTGCTGGAATAGAACGCATCACAGCCATGACAAAAGCTTCAATATCCCTTTTTAAGGGGGTTGATAAGGTACTGTCTAGTCCGGCTAACAGAGCATTGCATACAGCCGTATTGATGATGCGCAATGCGCAACTTCCCTTAACACTTCTTCAGGTGGAAACAGCACTCTATACCTTTGAAGCAGAAGCGGTAATTGATTTTATTGAAACCCTTAATTTTGAGGGAAAAAGAGTGGTTTTGGTGGGACATAACCCTGCCTTTACGATTGTGGCCAATGAATTGGGCGACATGTCCTTTTCTCATCTCTCAACAGCGGCTTGGGCCCATTTGCGATGGGAAGACAATGCAACAACAGCCAACACTACTTTAGGTAACCCAAAAATGATGCTTTAATCCCTATGGAACGATATATCAATAGAGAATTAAGTTGGTTAGATTTTAATGCTCGTGTTTTGCAAGAGGCAGCAGATCACCAAGTGCCTTTGTTGGAACGATTGCGGTTTGTTGGTATTTTTTCTAACAACCTCGATGAGTTTTTTCAAGTGCGATACGCTACCGTTAAGCGCATTGCCCAATCGGACAAAACCGGAAAAAAAATCTTTGGTGGAAATGTGGCCTCTGACTTGTTAAAAGAGATTACTCAAAAAGTAATTGAACAACAAAAAGAAAGTAGTATAATTCTCGATCAAATTGAAAAGGCCCTAGCAGCGGAAAAAATTTATTTCATCAATGAAAAGGAAGTTTTACCAGAGCACAAGGCATTTCTTAAAGACTATTTCATCAATAAAGTAAGCCCTTCTTTAATGACCATCATTTTAGAAGAGGATAAAGTTCAAGATATTCGAGATCACACGGCCTTTTTGGTCATTAAACTTAAGCTTAAGGGAGGTCTACCTCCTCAATATGCACTCATTGAAGTTCCAACCGAATTAGACCGTTTTGTGGTATTGCCCAAAATAGAAGGCAAACAATATATCATGTTTTTAGATGATGTTATTCGGTTTCACTTTCATTTAATTTTTAACTTTTTTGACTATGCGTCTATTAGCTCACACATGATTAAAGTGACTCGAGATGCTGAGTTAGATATGGAAGGAGATGTATCGAAAAGTTATGTTGACAAAATCAATGAAAGTGTTCGAGACCGTGTGTTGGCTGAACCAGTTCGTTTGGTGTATGACAGTGCCATCGCAAAAGATATGTTGCAAATGGTCATTGATAAGCTGGAAATTGACTCCACCGATGGGCTAATTCCTGGAGGGCGTTATCATCACCGAAGAGATTTTATGAAATTTCCCAAATTGCATCGGTCTGATTTGCAATATGAATCCATAGAACCCCTTGCCATTCCAGGACTTTCTCTAGAAAAGAGTATTTTAAAAGCAATTGCTGAAAAGGATTTTTTACTCTATACACCCTATCACTCATTTTCTTATCTCATCAAATTTCTTCGAGAGGCGGCCCTAGACCCAGATGTGACTTCCATTAAAATTACCATCTACAGACTCTCAGAAATTTCAAACGTGGTGAGTTCCTTAATCAATGCCGCTAAAAACGGCAAAAAGGTTTTGGTTCAAATCGAATTGCAGGCTCGTTTTGACGAAGCGAACAATATTACGCATGCGGAGCAACTGGAGGCTGCCGGAATCAAGCTCATTTTTGGTATTCAGGGGCTAAAAGTGCATTCAAAAATTGGGGTTATAGAAAAGCGAGTGAACAACAAATATGAGCGTTATGGCTTTATTTGCACCGGAAACCTCAATGAAGACACAGCCAAGGTCTACACTGATTATATTCTTTTTACCTCACACAAAAAGCTATTAAGAGAAGTCAACAAAGTTTTTAACTTCTTAGAAGTTCCCTATAAACTAAAAAAATACAAACACCTTATTGTTTCGCCCCACTACAGTGCCAATACACTAGAACGACTCATTGATCAAGAAATCAAAAATCAATCCTTGGGCATACCAAGTGGAATTCAATTGAAAATGAATGCCGTGACCAATTTTAAATTGATTGACAAACTCTATATGGCTAGTCAGGCAGGAGTTCCCATCAAAATGATTGTTCGAGGCATTTGTTGTTTAATTCCAGGGGTAAAAGGGCTAAGTGAAAATATTGAAGTGATTAGCGTGGTAGACAAATTCTTAGAGCACCCAAGAGTTTATATTTTTGAACAGGGAGGCACACCTAAATATTTTATTTCCTCAGCCGATTTTATGACCCGAAACATTGAGAATAGGGTAGAAGTTGCGGCTCCTATCTACGATTTAGATTTACAGCAACAAATTCAAGATGTTTTCACACTGTGTTGGACCGATAATGTTAAAGCTCGTTATGTTAACGGTCCAAAGGCCAATCAATTTCGTCAAAATAAAAAACCTAAAAATCGCTCGCAATGGTCTATTTATGAATATTATAAAAAGCGATCCATATAGCGATGAAGATTGACAAATATGCAGCCATAGATATAGGTTCAAATGCAGTGCGAATGCTCATTGCCAACGTGATTCAGGATAAAGGAGAGACTTATTTTAGAAAAAATTCTTTGGTTCGTGTGCCAATTCGATTAGGAGAAGATTCATTTACTTCCGGCACAATTTCTACCACCAACCGCAATCGTTTGATAGAGTCTATTAAAGCCTTTAAAATGTTAATGGAAGTACATGGGGTGAAACATTATTTGGCCTATGCTACCTCTGCGCTTAGAGAAGCGGATAATGGACAAGAGGTGTTGGATGAAATCGCTTCGCAAAGTGAGATAAAAATTGAGTTAATTGATGGAGCTAAAGAGGCTGCTATTCTTTCTAACACCAATATTTTTGATCAAGTTTCCATTGATAAAACCTTTCTCTACATTGATGTTGGGGGAGGAAGCACCGAATTTAGTGTGATTAAAAAAGGGGAGCGAATTTGTTCAAAATCATTTAAAATTGGAACAGTGCGTTTGCTCAATGGTCAAGTGCCAATCCATTATTGGGATGAAATTGAAGACTGGATTATAACCAATTTATCTACTGTAGACAAAGTATATCTTCTAGGAACAGGGGGTAATATCAATAAATTGCATAAAATGGCAGCACTCAAAGAGGAAAAGCCCATAACCTATTTGATGTTGAATGCCCTCTACCGAAAAATATCGGCCCTAACCTATGAGGAACGCATCGTGCATTTGGGCCTAAACCCAGACCGTTCAGATGTGATTCTTCCAGCGATGGAAATCTACATTAGGGCTCTACGATGGAGTCGAGCTAAGGTTATTTATGTGCCCAAAATAGGCCTCTCAGATGGCATGATTAAGGAAATTGCCAAAATGAAGGGCCTTTCTATTTAGCCGTGAATGTTTTCTTTGGTGCCTAATTTTTGCATCAATTTGGCTTCAAACACCAACAACTCTTGCCATTTTTTTTCTACGAGTTCAGCATCGCCATAGGACTTGGCTAATTTTAGAAAAAGAGTATAATGATGCGCTTCGCTAATCATAAGTTTTCGATAAAAGGAACGCAGTTTAGGATCCGTAAGGTTTTCCGAAAGCAGCCTAAAGCGTTCACAACTTCTAGCTTCTATTAATCCGGCATAGAGCAGCCTGTGAATTAAATGCACATTTCTAGCACCTCCTTTAGGGAAAAAGGTGAGCAGGTCGCGCACATAATAATCGGGTCGTTCTTTACCCAACTCTAGACCACGCTCTTGGATGAGTTCGTGCACCATTTTGAAATGACTCATTTCTTCTTGCGCCAGGTCTATCATAGCGGACACCAGTTCGTGTTTTTCAGGAAACGAAATGATGAGTGAAATTGCCGTGCTGGCTGCTTTTTGCTCACAATAGGCATGATCTGTCAAAATTTCGCTTATGTTTTTTTCAACAATGTTGACCCATCGGGGGTCGGTGGGTAATTTTAAACCTAGCATTTTCTGATTTTTTTAGAGATCTAAATCGAAAGTATCTTTCAGATTTTTTAATTCAGGATTGATTTTTAACAAGTAGTTGTATTTTTCGTCAGGACGATAGACCGTTTCTTCTCTAATTTGTTCGCTGATGGAGAGTTCTATCGTTAGGCTATAATTATTTAACTTTTCTCTTAAATAGGCTAGAATTTCTGGAAGAGCATGCTTCATTTCCACCTCATTAAGGGAATTGGCCACTTGATAGGCAACCACAAAATTATCTTGCAACTTTGGTTTTTCCATCGCTAGGAGAGAGGCAAGGTTATGTGCTCCAGCCTTTAATTTTTCTTCTTTAAGGGTGTTCCAATGGATCAACAAATCTTCAGCAGAAAACGGCGTTTGTGGTTGCTCAGCTGTTTCATTTTGAACGGCTTTTTGTTGTTTAGCCTCCTTTTTTAACTTTATGCTGGATAGCGAAAAGCCTGAAATAGTCTTTTTTTCTCCTGTTTGAGAGGGTTGATTGGGTTGGGGAGTGGGTTCTTTAAGAGTATGTGAAACAGATGCTTGCGTGTATGCCACAGTTGTTGTGGACTTTAGTTCGGGCGTTTCTTCAGCTGCTTTTGTGGAGGTTACAGCAGGCTCGTTAGCGGTTTTTTCTGAAGGACTAGATTTTTGTGATGAAATTGATTTTTGGGGCGCAGCAGATTGAAAATAGCTATCTGGAATTATGTAGCCTTTTTTTTTTCTCCATTAAAATGGAGAGAGGCCAGTTGCATGAGGCTAAGTTCCACATGCAGGTGTTTATTTTGGCTGCTTTTATAGGCGATTTCGCATTGATTTAAAATTTCGAGGGCCTCCAACAGCCAATCCGATTCAATGCTTTGGGCTTGTTGCTGATATTTTTCTTGGATGCCCTGCCCTAATTCTAAAAGGGTGTGTGTTTTTTGATCTTTGGCCAACCATAAATTTCTAAGGTGTTCTTCTAAACCTAACACAAATTGAAGCCCGTCAAATCCTTTTTGGGTTAAGTGGTTAAATTCTAAAAGTATCTCGGGAATATCATGGGCTAAAAATTGATTGACAAACTTAAAATAGCTGTTAAAATCAAGCACATTTAAGTTTTCAGCCACCAAAGACGTCAATAGTTTGCCATTGGTAAAACTCACCATACGATCAAAAATGGAAAGTGCATCACGCAATGCTCCTTCTGCCTTTTGAGCAATAAGCAATAATGCCTCTTCTTCGAATTCAAGATTTTGTTGAGTGGCAATTTTAACGAGGTGTTGCTGCATATCAACCACACTAATTCGTTTAAAATCATAGACTTGACAACGAGAAAGTATGGTTGGGATAATCTTGTTTTTTTCTGTTGTGGCCAAAATAAAAATGACATGCTTGGGGGGTTCTTCCAAGGTTTTTAAAAAGGCATTGAAGGCAGCAGCAGAAAGCATATGGGCTTCATCAATGATATAGACTTTATGCGTGCCTACTTGAGGGGGTATGCGCACTTGCTCATTGATTTTTCTAATGTCTTCTACAGAATTATTAGAAGCAGCATCTAACTCAAAAATATTGAAGGCAAAATCGTCTGAATTTTCGCTGTTTTGGGTGCTGTTAATCTGTTGTGCCAAGATTCGGGCACAAGAAGTTTTTCCAACACCTCTAGGCCCACAAAAAAGGAGCGATTGAGCCAATTGTTGGGTATCAATGGCATTTTGAAGGGTTTGGGTGATGGCTTGCTGACCCACCACCTCTTCAAAGCGTGTGGGTCTATATTTTAAAGCTGATACAACAAATGCCTCCATGGTTATACAAATATAGGAATCGCTTAATTTTGAAGGTTCTTCTTCGCAACTTAAAACCTTTTAATTATTAACAAATGGCTAACTTTGCACAGCAGGCCATCTTATCGCTCCATTCCAAGAGAATGGGGAGGAAAGTCCGGACACCATAGGACAGCATAGCGGGTAACACCCGTCGTCCGCCTCTGGCGGATAGGACTAGTGCAACAGAAAGCAAGTACAGTTCGGCTGTAGTGAAATCCGGTAAACTCTATGTGGTGCAACGCCAAGTATATCTACAATGAAGAGTTGTCCGCTCAATGTAGAGGGGTAGGCGGCTAGAATGTGTTAGCAATAGCACATCCAGATAAATGATAAGACTCGACAGAATCCGGCTTATCGGCCTGCTTTTTTTATTGCTTAAAAAAACTAAAGGAGCAACTTCCATAGTGCCTAGATTCCAACCAATTGGGGTGTTTTTCAAAGCCTTTATGTTTTTCGTGTTCTACAATTAAGAGACCTTCATTTTCAAGTCTTTGCATGGCAATGTCAAGTAAATCTTCATAGTGCTTGATTTCCCAATCATAGGGAGGATCGGCAAAAATAAGGGAATACTTGTTTTGGGTTTGGGCTAAAAAATGAAGCACCTCTTGCTGCACTACATCAATGGAAAAGCCAAGAAGATCGTTCGTTGAACGAATAAATTCAACACATTTTCGATGCTGTTCAACAGCTGTGCTGTGTGCAACTCCTCTTGAAGCAAATTCATAGCTGATGTTTCCTGTGCCCGAAAAAAGGTCTAATACATGGCTAGAAGGCAAGTCGTGTTGATGCTGTAAAATATTAAATAAAGCTTCTTTGGCTCGGTCTGTGGTGGGTCTAACGGGTAAATTTTTAGGGGCTTGAAGCCGCCGTCCTTTTGCTGTGCCAGAGATTATTCGAATCATAAAAAAGCAGTTGCCAAAAAAGGAGCAGGATGCTGTTCTGCCTCTAAACGGGTTTGGTCAGCATTGACAAATTCAATATTATTTTGATACGAACGCGATGCTTCATAGTAGGCGGAAAAGGTGTCAAATTGCCCTAAAAAAAGGAGGGTAAACGTGTCGGGTTCCCATTGCATTTGCTCCACTACATAAAACAAAAAATAGAGAAATGTTTCTTCAGAAACCAACTCAAAGGTATTGGTGAGTTCTAATTGATTGTTCTTAAAGACCAATATATCAAAGCTTTTTTTGTTAAAGTGTATATAGATTTTGTTGGGAGTAAATTGCGTTAGTGTCTCTGCCGTTTGATGGTAGAGCCAATGAAGATAATGGGTCCGTTCTACCGTTTTTGCATGAGATTTTAAATAGGCCATCAAATTTGATCGTTCTTCATAGAGTATGTTGAATCCTGCTGCTTCATTTTGATCAAAAGCCAACGAATTGGCTTTGTTTCTTGCAGCAAAAAGGGCCCAATAATCTTCTAGACGGTTGGCCACAAATTCCGATTGTGGAATAAAAAGGGCAGGGCCATCATGACAAACCCACAGAATGTGATCAGATTTTTTTTCGGGGGAATAGTGAATTAAAGATTCAAAACGCTGTTTGGTTTCTGCATCAAAGGAAGTACTTTGCACAAAGTCGGCACCGTTAGGTGTAAAAAAAGAAAATCCATCCACATAGCTGTGAATGGATATATAGGAAGCTTTTGAATCGTTATTCTTTTTTGGCATCAAATATGGTTGGCCAGTTTCCGTTTGTGCTCACATCGGTTAAAGAACCCAATATAATTTCAGACCCGTTTACCCCATCTACAGAAACGGTTTCATTTTCTTGCTTGACCATATCAGGGTCTTGATCATATAAAATGATGTTTTTAGCCACTTTAACTTCAAAAACAGGAACTTTATAATTGTTTTTATTGATGATATCAGCTTTTAGCGAAAATTTGGCGTCTATGCCATCAACAGGAACAATTTCCATGTTCTTATAGCGCATGGTGTTTTTGAATAGAGAATCTTTCACGGGCACAAAACCTAGTGTGTCGATCACAATCACCTCACGAAGCATATCAATACGATAGTTTTTGTCGTATTCCATATAGGAAGAATCGCGTTTTTCGATTAGCGTAAAAATACCTTCGTCAATAAATTTAACCAAACTGTCGAAGTTGCTAGAAAATTCTCCGCGAACATCTCGGTGGGCAATTTGGGCTAAGCGAATGTCTTTTAATCGGTCGATAACGTCGGCATAGCGCTCGTTTTTGACTTGGTTAAACTTAATGGGACCATTGATAGAGTCATAAATCTTGTAACTAAAGAAGAACGATAAGATCCAAAGGACAACTTGAAGAGCTAATTTCATGTATTGTTAAATTTTATTGACAAAAACAAAACTACAATTTTTTTTTAATCGCTAAAGTTTTTGAAATAATTTATCTTTATGCTTTTGCCACATCTTATGGACACTGCTGCAATAAGTTCTTTTTTAAAAAATAAATTTGTCTTTGCCCCCACACAATCGCAAGCCAATTGGTTTCCAGCTATAGCTTCTTTTTTAGCGTCAAAGAATCAGGCTGCTTTTGTGTTTAAAGGCTATGCTGGAACCGGCAAAACCACACTCATTGCCTTTTTGGTGAAGCAATTAGAAGCACTAAGCTACCGTTGGGTTTTAATGGCTCCAACCGGAAGGGCTGCCAAAATATTGTCACACTATGCGGGCCAAAAGGCCTATACCATTCACAAACAAATATACTACCCCAAAAGCAACAGTAGTGGCGGGATTCAATTTCAACTGAAACCCAATCGTTTTAAAAAAACCCTTTTTATTGTAGATGAAGCCTCAATGATTGGCGATGATGCCCAACAGGCTAGGCTATTTGAAAATGGCTCTTTGCTAGACGATTTGGTGCATTATGTGCGCCAAGGCCAAGACTGCAAACTGCTTTTAGTAGGAGACACGGCTCAATTGCCGCCAGTGCATCTCGACCGGAGTCCGGCCTTGGATGAACAAAAAATGGAGGGCTTTTATTTTGAAGAGGTTCTCAGCACTGAACTTTTAGATGTGGTGCGACAAGCAAAAGATTCAGGAATTTTATTCAACGCAACCCAATTGCGAGAGCAAATTAGCCAAGATTATTTTGACAGCTTTCAATTTGATCTGGCCCCTTTTAAAGACGTTATCCGTTTGCAAAGCGGAGATGAAATTTTGGAAGCACTCCAGCAAGCTTATGATGAAGTGGGCATGGAAGAAACCACTTTCATTGTGCGATCCAATAAACGAGCCTCTTTATACAATCAAAATATTAGAAATCGAATTTTATTTTTGGAGCATCACCTCGCTGTAGGCGATCAATTGATGGTGGTTAAGAATAATTATTTTTGGTTATCACCCGATTCCCAACCCGGCTTTATTGCCAATGGTGATTTAATTGCCATTCAAGCCATTCATCACTATAAATCGCTTTATGGCTTTTCGTTTGCAGAGGTTGAAGTGCAATTAGTAGATTATCCCGATGAACCTCCCTTTGAAACCGTTTTGTTGTTAGATACCCTAGACAATGATCAAGCTTCTTTGTCAAATGAAAAATCACAAGCACTTTATACCGCTGTGCTGGAAGATTATGCCCACGAAAAATCAAAATATAAAAAGCTTTTAAAGGTTAAAAAGAATCCTTTTTTCAATGCCCTTCAAGTCAAATATTCCTATGCTATCACTTGTCATAAATCGCAAGGCGGCCAATGGAAACGCGTTTTTATTGAGTTGCCCTACTTACCAGAGGGGATGAACAAAGACTTCTTTCGCTGGCTCTATACAGCCTTGACACGTGCTAAAGAAAGAGTATATTTGGTCGGATTTACAAATACTTATTTTAAAGAATAGCATCTTGCAAAATGTAGCCTTAATTCCTGCGCGCTATGACGCCCAACGCTTTCCAGGAAAGCTTTTGAAGCCACTTGGCAAGAATACCGTGCTGGGACAAACCTATCAAGCAGCCGTAGATTCTTCTCTCTTTGATGAAGTGGTTGTAGTAACCGATAGCGACCCCATAGCACTGCATATTGAAGAAATTGGCGGAAAGGTATTGTTGCGAAAAGAAGAACATGTTTGTGGGAGTGACCGCATAGCGGCTGTTGCCCATGAATTTGAAGCAGAAATTTTAGTCAACATTCAGGGGGATGAACCTTTTTTAGATACCCAAAGCTTGAAAGCGCTTCTATCGGTTTTTAAAGAGGACTCCGATAAAGAAATTGCATTGGCTTCTTTAATGAACCCGCTTAATAGCCAAGAAGAAATAGAAGATCCTAATGTGGTGAAAGTTGTAGTGAATATGCAAAAGCAGGCGCTCTATTTTTCACGATATCCAATTCCTTATAACAGAAGTGCCAATCCACATCAAAAATATTATAAGCACAGAGGCGTTTATGCTTTTAGAAAAGAAGCCTTAATTGCCTTTAGTCAACAACCCCTAACGCCCCTTGAGGAAGCAGAAAAAATTGAATGTCTTCGATTTTTAGAAATGGGGCATCGCATACAAATGATTGAAACCAATCAAGAGGGTATAGGCATAGATACTCCCCATGACCTAGAACGTGCACGTGCAATACATCCCAAAAAATAAAAGCAAATGGGAGCTGTTTTTTCACGTTGGTTTTATTTTCGTTTTTTAAAATGGAAACTCAAAGGGCAAATGCCTCCCTTAAAAAAATACATCATCATAGTGGTGCCCCACACCAGTTGGCGAGACTTTTTTATTGGCCTTATGGTGCGTGGCATTTTAAATGAAAAGCTCAATTTTGTGGGTAAGAAGGAGTTGTTTGGGCCGTTAACAGGATGGTTTTTTAGAGCCTTAGGGGGTGCCCCCATTGACCGATCTGGAAATAAAAATTCAGTTCAGGCCATAGTGTCGATCTATCAAGAGAGAGAAGCCTTTCGTTTGGCATTGGCTCCTGAAGGCACTCGTAAAAAGGTGTCTGAATGGCGCACCGGATTTTATCATATTGCTAAAACCTTGCACATTCCCATTGTGCCTGTTGCTTTTGATTATGCTAACAGGGAGGTTTTAATTTATGAGCCCTATACCTTGGGTACAAGCGAGGCAGAAGATTTTAAACAACTAAAGGCTTATTTTAAAGGCGTAAAGGGCTATCATCCTGAACAGAGTTTTGACTAACTCTCATCCATAGTGTGATATACATTTTGTACATCATCGTCTTCCTCAATTTTTTCTAAAAGCTTAAGCACATCTTCTTGTTGTTCTGCGCTCACTTTCTTGGTCACCTGCGGAATGCGGTCAAAACCAGAAGATAAAATCTCTAAATTTCTATTTTCAAGTTCTTTTTGAACGGCACCAAAGTTTTCAAATGGGGCATATAGTAGAATGCCATCTTCATCCACAAAAACTTCTTCCACTCCAAAATCAATGAATTCTAGCTCTAACTCTTCGGGATCGAGTCCTTCAGCTGCAATTCTAAAATTGCACGTATGGTCAAACATAAATTCTACAGAACCAGTGGTGCCTAAATTGCCATTGGCTTTATTGAAATAGCTTCTGATATTTGCCACAGTTCTGTTGTTGTTGTCGGTGGCAGTTTCTACCAAAATGGCAATACCATGAGGAGCATAGCCTTCAAATAAAATTTCTTTGTAGTTTTCGGTAGCTTTATCTCCGGCCTTCTTAATCGCACGTTCTACGTTATCTTTAGGCATGTTGGCTGCCTTGGCATTTTGAATCACGGCTCTTAAACGAGCGTTATTGGCCGGATCTGAGCCACCTTCTTTAACTGCAATCACAATGTCCTTTCCTATTCGTGTAAAGGTTTTGGCCATGGCAGACCAACGTTTCATTTTTCTTGCTTTACGAAATTCAAAAGCTCTTCCCATAGTATTAATTTAGCTCCCAAATATAAAAAAAATCACAAGGGCTTTTTGCTGTTTAATAACCTACAGTCATCTAGCACATCGGTATAGGAAAGATGAAGATGGGGGGGTAATTTGTTTTCTTTAGGCAACACCGCCAAATAGCGCATATGGTTGGAGGTATAAACCTGTTTGTAGCGCACCATTTTTTGATGTCTTTGTGACAGTAGCAATTGCACAAACTCATGATGTGAAATTAAATCGGCACTTCCCAAATGGAAGATGCCGGTCTTTTTTTGATTGATGATGTAGTGTATTTGTTGGGATAACCTTGAATCGCTGTTGACATTGATAATGGTGTTGGGAAAAACCTCTATTGCTTCTTCATTTTGGATGGCTTGGTCAAATTCTAAAAGCCTAGGGGCTTGCTTTCCAAAAACCATAGGGATGCGGGCAATGACATATTTGCCAACAGGCAAACGCATGATTTGATTTTCGATCTTAATTTTAAATTTCCCGTAAACACTTTCCGAAAAGGTTTTGTCATATTCATAGGAAGGGAAGTGCCTGAAGGTATCAAACACATTGGCCGAGGACAAAAAGAGGATTCTGCAATTGTTCTTTTGCACATATTGGCATAATTCTAAATGCGTATCAATTTGAGCTTCAAAGGAGCCTCTTAGGGCAGCAATAACAAGTTTGGGCTTTAGGTTTTTAAGCAGTGGGGTCAAGCCTTCTGCCTCCATATCAAAAAAGTGAAATTTTTGATTGTCAGCAAATTGTTGCTTGTGGCGATAGGTTGCTTGTACTTCAAAATAGGGCGCCAATTCCTTATACAAGATTTGACCAAGATAGCCACTACCTCCTAAAATTAATATGGGTCTCAAACAGTTGGTTTTAAAAAGGGAGGTTTCACAATTTGGGCAGGCACCTTTTTATTTCTTATGGCAATAAAAACCTTTTGATTTTCTTTTGCAAACTGAGTTTGCACATAGGCAAGGCCAAGGCCACATTGCAAACTTGGCGACTGGGTGCCGGACGTAATAAAGCCAATGGGTTGTTCGTTGGGTCCTAATACCTCATAGTGGGTTCTGGGAATGCCCCGTTCCAACAGTTTGATGCCCACCAAGTGCTCGGGGGTGCCTTCTTCTTTTTGTTGTTGCAAGAGCGAAGCCCCTATGCACCCTTTTTGGGGTTTAGTGATCCAACTTAAACCAGCAGCAATAGGAGATTGTTGATCATTCAATTCATTGCCATAAAGACAGTAGCCCATTTCCAATCGCAAAGTGTCTCTGGCGGCAAGCCCAATGGGTTTTGCCCCCATATTTAAAATGGCATTCCAAATGGTTTTAGCTTGTGCGCTCTCAAAGTAGAGCTCTATGCCCCCTGAACCTGTATAGCCCGTGTTGGCTATAAGAACACCATCACAGTCGGCAAAACGCCCCCTTTGATGGCCGTAATAGGGAATTTCATTTAGGGGGATATTAGTTAATGCCTGTAGGGCTTGTTTGGCTTTTGGACCTTGAACGGCTAGCAGAGCTGTGGTTTCGGATTGATTTTCAAGCTGAACCTCATATGCACCACAATGCTGTTGCAACCACCTCCAATCTTTTTCAATATTAGACGCATTGACCACGAGCATATAACGATTAGGCTCGAGTTGATAAACAATTAAATCATCAATAACCCCACCCGTTTCATTGGGAAAATAGTTATACTGTGCTTTTCCGGGTTTGAGTTTGGCAATGTCATTGCTGCAAACCTTTTGCAAAAAGGCAAGTGATTGAGCACCAGACACTAAAAATTCTCCCATATGAGAAACATCAAACACGCCAAATTCTTCTCTAACGCAAAGGTGTTCTACTGTCACGCCCTCATATTGAACCGGCATTTCAAAATCAGCAAAGGGAACCATTTTAGCTCCTAATTTAAGGTGTTCATGGTAAAGTGGTGTTTTTTTCATAAGTTGCATTAAACTTGTTATTCCATTTTTAAATTAATTCTTATGGCTCTAAAAAAAATCGTGTATTTGGTTCTCTTAGCCCCACTTGTTTTTTCAACTGCTTGGGGACAAAAATCGGGACTTTCCCCAGAATTTCACAAAGAAAAGCGACAACAATTTAGAGAAAAAATGCCAGCCAATAGTGTAGCAGTGTTCTTTTCTTCTCCCATTCGCAATCGGGCTAACGATGTAGATTTTGTTTATCATCAAGATCCTAATTTTTATTATCTAACAGGTTGGGAGGAGCCCCATGCGGTTTTACTCATTTATAAAACCGCTCAAAAAGATGAGGCAGGAAGTTATTCAGAAAAAATTTATGTGCGCGAACGAAATGCCTATAATGAAATGTGGAATGGAAAAAGAAAGGGCGTAGCCGGTGCCTCAAACATGGGTTTTGAGCGTGTGGTCGAAAGAAGTTTGTTTAAAGCCGAATCGCATGCGTTCGACTCTTTTGACGAGGTGCTATTTTTTAATTTTAAAAATGATATCAGAAACTTCAATAATGATGAGCATGATCTCTACGACCTGCAAAAGACTTTTAAAGAGAAGATAAATTTTCCTGAAAATTTCAATGTTCAACGATATGCCCTTTATCAGCAAATCAAAAAAGTTGCACCAGAAAACAGAGCCGAATTGAAAGAACAAATTAAACAGTATGTAAAACAAGATGAAGCCTTGAAAGAAGATGCTTTTATTCAATCTTTCTTGGCGTCAGAAACAAACAATACAACAGAATTGCAACAAAGCACCCAATTGCAAATGGCTCCGAATAATTATAATGTAACCGGATTAGGACGCATTATGGCTGAATTGAGAGAAATTAAAACCAAAGAGGAGGTTGCTCTCATCAAAAAAGCGGTGCGTATTTCAGCACAAGGTCAAATTGAAGTGATGAAGGCACTACACCCCAATATGACCGAACGTGAAGTGCAGGGCATCCATCAACTTGTTTTTAAAAAATATGGCGCAGCCCACGAAGGCTATCCTTCCATAGTGGGTGCAGGAGATAATGCTTGTGTATTGCACTACATTACTAATGATAAAACCGAAATAGACAACCAGCTCATTTTGATGGATTTAGGGGCTGAATATAATGGATACACAGCAGATGTAACCCGCACAGTGCCAGTGACAGGTAAGTTTACAGAACCCCAACGAGAACTTTATGAAATTGTGTATGCTTCTCAGCAAGCAGGTATTGAAGCGGCGCGAGTTGGAGGTGATTTTAAAGCCATAACAAAAGCCTGCTATGATGTGGTGAAAGAAGGACTTTTAGCCCTGGGGCTCATTGATAAACCCGAAGATTTTAGACGTTATTTGCCGCATGGGGTGGCCCATCATATTGGATTAGATGTACACGACCCGGGCTTGTATGAAACCTTGGCTGAAAATATGATTATTACTGTTGAACCGGGTATTTATGTGCCCAAAAACAGCCCGTGTGATCCCAAATATTGGGATATTGGAATTCGAATTGAAGATGATGTATTAATTACAAAAGACGGACCCATTACTCTTTCTGATGAGGCACCACGAGCTTGGCAAGAAATTGAAGCCCTCATGGCTAAAGCAAGTGCACTAGACGATTTTGTTTTGCCAGAAATTAACGATTAGCGGCTTAATAAGAAGGCTTTTAAATCTTTATAATCCTTAATAGGATGACTTTCTTTTGGTTTATGTAAAACCGCTTCTATTTGTTGCGGTACTGGCACTGTAGTTTTTAAGGTTTTTTCTACCGTATCTAGAAATTTAATGGGGTGTGCTGTTTCCAAAAAGAGCCCGTAGTAATTTGGGTTTTCTTCCATAAAGGTTTTTAGGCCTAAATATCCCACAGCACCATGAGGATCAGCGATATATTTTGATTTTTTATAAATTTCTTGCAGGGCCTTTTTAGTGGCCGTATCCGTAAATTGATAGCCCTTTAGCTCCTTTTGTAATTTGTGAAAGTCCTTGTTGAAAATCTTTTGAATGCGAACAAAGTTACTAGGATCTCCAACATCCATAGCGTTAGAAATGGTTTGTTCGGAGGGCTTTGGCGTGTAAACCCCTTCTTTTAAATAGACTGGCACGGTATCATTAATATTGGTGCAGGCAATGAATTGAGCTATGGGCAGCCCCATTTTTTGAGCCATTAAGCCGGCGCATATATTACCAAAATTGCCACTAGGAACAGCAAAGGCTAATTTTTCTTTTCTGTTTTTTAGCGCTTTATAGGCAAAGAAATAATAAAACATTTGAGGCAACCAACGAGCCACATTAATAGAGTTGGCCGAAGTGAGTTGCACTTCATTAATAATTTGGTGATCAATAAAAGCACTTTTAACCATGTCTTGACAATCGTCAAAGGTTCCCTCCACTTCTAGTGCCGCAATATTTTTACCCAAGGTAGTTAATTGTTTTTCCTGAATTTCACTCACTTTACCCTTCGGATAGAGAATCACAACATCAATCCCAGGCACTTCATAAAACCCATCGGCAACAGCCCCTCCAGTATCTCCAGAAGTAGCCACTAACACGGTTACTTTCTTTTCGGAATTAGTTGTTTGAAAATGCGAAAGGCAACGCGCCATAAAACGTGCGCCAACATCTTTAAAGGCTAGGGTAGGGCCATGAAATAATTCGAGCGTGGCAATAGAATCGGTTATAGACACTATGGGAAAAGGAAATTGCAGGGTGTCTTCCACAATATCTTGAAGGGCTTTTTCGGATAGACTATCTCCAACAAAAGGACGAATGGCTTCAAAGGCAATTTGGTGATTGGAAAGCTGCTCCATTTGCTCAAAAAAAGAAGCGGGGAGCGTGGGTATGCTTTCGGGAAAATAGAGCCCGCGGTCTGGTGCTAAGCCTTGAATAACGGCTTTGTCAAACGAAACGGGTTTAGAATTGTAATGTAAGCTGAAATAGTTCATTAGGAATCTAATATTGTGATGCCTTTGGGATTGATGGGAGAAATATGAAGGTCAACTTTTAAGTCAAGATTTTGGGTAGCTTTCAGCATAGCTTCACCTACTTTTTCGGCTCTTGCTTTTCCCTCAGACAAGGCATAAATAGAAGGTCCAGATCCTGAAATGCCGCTGCCTAAGGCACCGGCTTTTAGGGCACTTTCTCGAATACTCTCAAATTCAGGTATGAGCATGGCTCGACTAGGTTCAATTACTTTATCGACCATAGCCCTAGAAAGGAGTTCGTAATCTTCGGTATAGAGTGCGCTTACAAAAGCACCTAAATTGCCCCATTGTTGAATGGCTTTACTAAGCGGTATTGTTTTTTTTAAAATGGCTCTAGCATGAGCGGTTTTAAGTTCAATTTTGGGGTGCAACAAGGTGGCATACAAATTTTTGGGACTGGGAAGTTTTATGATGTCTAGCGTATCGTTACAACGCACAAGTGTAAATCCACCTAATAAAACCGGGGCTAAATTATCTGCATGTGCCGCTCCACTAGCCAATTGTTCTCCCGCCATTGCATATTGAACTAACTCTTTGCGCGTTAGGGGTTTACCCATTAATTCATTTAGGGCAAACACAGCGCCAGCAGCACTAGCAGCACTACTCCCAATGCCACTTCCGGGTTTGATTTTTTTATAAATTTCAATATCAAAGCCAAAAGAAGAAGGATAGTCTTTTAGGAGTGCGTTGGCTGCAACTCCTGCCACATTTTCGTTAGGATCTGTGGGCAAATTTTGTCCTTCAATTTTGGTGATACGCACACCAGGTTTTGCCGATTTGTGCACCACCATTTCATCACCTATGGGGCCGAGGCAAAAACCAAGCACATCAAAACCACATGAAACATTAGCTACACTGGCCGGACAAAAAATGCGAACGCTTTCCATGTCTATCTTTTTCCAATTCTAATGATATCACCAAAAATGCCTGCAGCTGTCACTTCAGCACCAGCACCAGCACCTTTCACAATTAGTGGCTGGTCGTTATAGCGGTGACTATAGAAAAGTATAATATTATCGCTTCCTTCCAAGTTGTAAAAGTCGTGATCAGGAAGTATGTGTTGAAGTCCAACAGAAGCTTTATTACCTTCTAATTGGGCAATATATTTCAATCGGGCTCCTTTTGCGTTAGCCTCCTCTAAAAGCGAATCGAAATGGGCAGCATGCTTTTTTAAGGCTTCAAAGAACCCCTCATTAGTGGTAGTTTGAAGCGCTTCATCTGGCATAAAGCTTTTGTTTTCAATATCTTTCAATTCAATTTGAAGTCCACTTTCACGAGCGAGAATTAAGATTTTTCTAGCCACATCCACACCACTTAAATCGATTTTGGGATCGGGTTCAGTATAGCCTTTTTGTTGTGCCTCTAAGACTATGTCATGAAAAGAAACACCAGGTTTAAAAGCATTAAATATAAAGTTTAAACTTCCCGAAAGAATGGCTTGAATTTTATGAATCTTATCGCCCGAAGCAACTAAGTTATTCAAGGTGTCAATAACCGGTAAACCAGCTCCAACATTGGTCTCAAACAAAAAGGGTGTGCCAAATTGACGAGCTGTTTTTTTAAGGTTAATATAATTGGAGAGTGAATCTGCACAGGCAATTTTGTTACAGGTTACTACCCCAATATTATGCGCCAAATAGCGCGCATATTCTGAGGCAATTTGTTCACTTGCGGTGTTGTCAATAAAAATACTGTTTCGCAAGTTGAGTTTTTTCACATGCTCAAAAAAGGCATCTCTATTGGCTTCTAATGTGCTATTTTGAAGTTGTTTTTGCCAATCTTTAAGCATAATGGGTTGTTCACCCAATAGCATTTTTTTTGAATTAGACAGCGCAATAACTCTAATTTTTAAATGCAAATGTTCTAGCAAATAGGAAGCTTGTTGCTCAATTTGCTCTAACAATTTTGTGCCTACATTGCCCACCCCTGTTATGAAGAGGTTGAGTTCTTTTGTTTGGGCTTCAAAAAAACTTTCGTGGATGGTGTTTAGGGCTTTCTGTATATTCTTTTGATCAATAATGAGCGAAATATTGCGTTCAGAGGCTCCTTGAGCAATGGCACGAATGTTTATGTTATTGGCACCGAGACTGCTGAACAGTTTTCCGCTAATCCCTTGATGATCTTTCATTTTGTCTCCTACTACCGCAATATTGGCCATTTTGAGCTCTGCTCTAGTGGGAGATACTTTTTGTTGGGCAATTTCAAAGGCAAAAGCTTCATCAATAACCTCTTTGGCTTGCGAAGCTTCAGCTCCTTTAACACCAATGCAAATGGAATGCTCTGAGGAAGCTTGGGTAATCATAATAATATTGATATTATGATTTGATAAGGCTTCAAACAATCGTTTTGAAATGCCTGGCACACCAATCATGCCACTGCCTTCTAGGGTGAGTAGTGCCACATCTTCTATATGACTAATGCCTTTAACAATTTCACCATTTGTAGAATCGCCCTTGCTATCTATTAAGGTGCCCGGGGCTGCGGCATCAAAAGTATTTTTTATATGGGTGGGTATTTGTTTTTTTACGATGGGTTGAAGCGTTGGGGGATAAATCACCTTAGCCCCAAAATGAGACAATTCCATAGCTTCTTGATAGGATAGCTTTGGAATGGGTTTAGCTTGAGATACCAGTTTAGGGTTGGCTGTATACATGCCACTCACATCCGTCCAAATTTCTAATGCTTCGGCATCAAGAAAATGAGCTAACAAAGCAGCTGTATAATCTGAGCCGCCACGACCCAGGGTGGTGGTCTCTCCTTCTGCGTTGGCTGCAATAAAGCCTGGAATGATTATTACGGGTTCTTGAATGGCCTTAAAGGCTGCTATCGTTTTTGAAGCACTTACTTCAAGGTTCACAACCGGATAGGCATTGCTAGGTTCTGTTTGAATCAATTGACGAGCATCTAGAAAGGCCGTAGCAATATTGTTTTCAATTAATAGTTTTTGAATTAACTGACTTGAAAGCAATTCGCCATATGCGGTAACTTTGGCGTAGATTCGCTCGGTTTCCTCTTGCAATTGAGCCACAGACTCTAACAAAGACTCTAATTTATTAAGTTCTGCTTTAACAAAGCTTATGCTTTCACTTTGCTTTGCTACCGGAATAAAATGTTTGATGGGCTCTAAATGCCTTGCTTGTAAAAGTTCAATTTCGTTTTTGAAATCACTTTCTCCCTGAACCGCTTTTTGAAGCATGGCCACTAATATATCTGTAACTCCGCCTAAAGCTGAAACTACAACAACTGTGGGGGATGAGGAGGTGTTTTGAATAATTTCAAACACTTTTTCTAAACTTGCAGCTTTGGCTACAGAAGTTCCTCCAAATTTCAAAACTTTCATAGACATTAGTCTTAAACCGGGATAAACAAAATGGATTAGCCCCTTTTAACGAGCGCAAAAATAAAACTAAAAGCTAAGGCAAAAAATTATTAGTGCTAAAAATCAGCTTAATCGATTTGAAATCAAAGTCGGCACTAAATTCTAAAAGCAAAGCGGCTTGGCTAGTTAGCGGCCGATTCTGCTTGATCTACAATGAGAGAAAGTTGTGGGTCGTCTTTTGTCCAATCAATTACCATAGAGTCTCCTTCTTTAAGCGTACTATCTACCACCTTTTCAGCAACTAAATCTTCAATATAGCGTTGAATGGCTCTATTGAGCGGTCTTGCACCATATTTTTGGTCAAATCCTTTGTCGGCCAAGAAGTCTTTTGCAGCATCGGTAATGGAGACGGAATAACTCAATTTTTCAATACGTGCAATAACTTTATTGAGTTCTATGTCCACAATTTTACGAATGTCATTTTTATCTAGCGCATTGAAAATGACTATATCATCTACACGATTTAGAAATTCAGGGGTAAAGGTTTTTTTGAGTTCTTTATTGATAATTCCTTTTTCAATATCGGAAGATTGTGCTTTTTGAGAGGCCGTTTCAAACCCAACGCCTGTACCAAAATCTTTCAATTGACGGGCTCCAATATTTGAAGTCATGATAACAATGGTGTTTTGAAAATTCACTTTTCGACCTAAGCTATCTGTTAAAAAGCCATCATCTAATACTTGCAACAGCATGTTGAATATGTCCGGGTGGGCTTTTTCAACTTCGTCGAGTAGAATAACGGAGTAGGGTCTGCGTCTCACTTTTTCGCTTAGCTGACCTCCTTCTTCATAGCCCACATATCCTGGAGGCGCACCAATAAGTCTTGATATGGCAAACTTTTCCATATACTCACTCATATCGATGCGAATGAGGTTTTCTTCTGAATCAAAAATTTCAGAGGCCAATATTTTAGCCAATTGTGTTTTTCCAACGCCTGTTTGTCCTAAAAAGATAAACGAGCCTATGGGTTTATCGGGGGCTTTGAGTCCGGCTCTATTGCGTTGTATGGCTTTTACCACTTTTTCAATTGCTTCTCTCTGACCAATTAGTTTTTTCTCAATGGTGTTAGCGAGATGTGCCAATTTATTTTTTTCTGTCGTTACAATTTTGGTAACCGGAATATTGGTTATCATGGAAACCACATCGGCAATATGAGTGTCGTGAACAGTCACCCTATTTTGCTTGGATTCTTCATGCCAACGTTCTTGCGCTTCAATGAGACTTCTTTCCACTCGTTTTTCATCGTCTCTCAATTTGGCCGCTTCTTCGTATTTCTGCTTTTTAACGACCGTATTTTTGTTTTCACGGACATCTTCGAGCTGTTGTTCCAACTCAATGATTTCCTTGGGCACGTTCATATTGTTTATGTGGACACGAGAACCCGCTTCGTCAAGGGCATCAATGGCTTTATCGGGTAAAAAGCGATCTGAAATATAACGATTGGTTAACTCCACACAAGCTTTTAAGGCCTCATCGGTGTAGTTTACGTTGTGGTGATTTTCATATCGGTCTTTGATGTTTTGAAGAATTTCAAGGGTTTCTGCTTCCGTTGTTTCTTCCACCAGCACTTTTTGAAAACGCCTTTCTAGGGCTCCATCTTTTTCAATGTGTTGGCGATATTCATCTAGGGTAGTGGCCCCTATACATTGAATTTCACCCCTAGCTAAGGCCGGTTTAAACATATTGGAGGCGTCTAAGCTTCCGGTAGCTCCTCCAGCTCCTACTATGGTGTGTATTTCATCAATGAAGAGAATGATATCATCATTTTTTTCCAACTCATTCATCACGGCTTTCATGCGTTCTTCAAACTGACCGCGATATTTTGTGCCGGCCACCAAACTAGCAAGGTCAAGCGTGACGACTCGCTTGTTGTAAAGTACACGAGACACTTTCTTTTGGATGATGCGCAAGGCAAGTCCCTCGGCAATGGCCGATTTTCCTACTCCAGGTTCACCAATGAGTAGGGGGTTATTCTTTTTTCTACGGCTCAGCACTTGAGAGACACGTTCAATTTCTTTTTGACGCCCCACAACAGGATCCAGTTTGTTCTGTTCGGCCAATAGGGTAACATCTCTACCAAAGTTATCTAAAACGGGTGTTTTTGTTTTTTTAGCGCCCTTGGATTCCGTGGTGGGAACAAAAGGGTTTTCTTTTCCGCCATCTCCCTCTCCTTCTTTCTCATCTGGAAAGGAGGAAGCTGAAGGAAGTTCAGAATAATGATCTTGATCGCTGGCTAACATGACTTTAAATTGCTCTTTCACAATATCATAATCAACGTTTAATTTGGATAATAATTGTGTTGTCGGGTCATTTTCATTGCGCAAAATGCAAAGTAAAAGATGAACGGTGTTGATCAATTCACTTTGAAAAAGCTTGGCTTCTAAAAAAGTAGTTTTAAGCGCTCGCTCTGCTTGGCGAGTGAGATGCAAATTCTTTTTATCCTGCAAGCCCCTTGAATCTTCTAAAACAGCAGGGTTTAAGATCTCCACCTTTCTACGAAGCTCTTCTAAATTAACTTCTATTGAATTGAGTATTGCAATTGCTTTTCCATTTCCGTCTCTCAAAATTCCTAGCATTAGATGTTCGGTGCCAATAAAGTTATGCCCTAAGCGCAGGGCTTCTTCTTTACTGTAGGCGATTACATCTTTTACGCGTGGAGAAAAATTATCATCCATAGTCAATTGTTTAGGTTCATTCGTTCAAAAAGCAGACCAAACTGATTTCCCTTTAGCTAATAGACAAAAAAAAAATAATATTTCAAAAAGTAGCCCTCAAATATTTATAACCAATTTGAGGCCTTTAAGTGTTAATAATTTATGGGATAAACTTGGATAAGCATAGCCATATTCACTAGAGAGTTCCTTAATTTAGCCCCTAATATTCAAAAATCTTATGGAGCAAAGAGAAAGACTCATTCCGATCAACATTGAGGATGAAATGAAATCAGCCTACATTGATTATTCAATGTCTGTCATCGTGTCACGTGCCTTACCAGATGTCAGAGATGGTTTGAAACCTGTGCACCGCAGAGTACTCTTTGGTATGCATGAATTAGGTATTCGATCCAACACTGCCTACAAAAAGTCTGCTCGTATTGTTGGAGAAGTTTTAGGAAAATATCACCCTCATGGTGATTCTTCAGTATATGACACCATGGTGCGTATGGCGCAAGAGTGGAGTTTACGCTATTTATTAGTTGACGGTCAAGGAAATTTTGGTTCGGTTGATGGCGATAGTCCTGCCGCAATGCGCTACACAGAGGCGCGAATGCAAAAAATTGCGGAAGATTTGTTAGTGGACATCGAAAAAGACACCGTAGATCATCAATTGAATTTTGATGACACCCTTAAAGAACCCACCGTACTTCCCACTCGTATCCCCAATCTTTTAGTAAATGGTGCTTCTGGTATTGCCGTTGGAATGGCCACCAATATGCCCCCACATAACCTAAGTGAAGTGGTAGACGGAACAGTATCCTACGTTGATAATCCAGACGTAACCATTGAAGAATTGATGCAACACATCAAGGCACCCGATTTCCCCACTGGAGGTATCATTTATGGTTATGAAGGCGTGAAAGAAGCCTTTTTGACGGGTAGAGGTCGTGTTGTTCTTCGTGCCAAAGCTAATATTGAAGAGGTAAACGGAAGAGAATGTATCATTGTGAATGAAATTCCCTACCAAGTCAACAAAGCGGAAATGATCAAGAAAACCGCCGACCTTATCAATGATAAAAAGATTGAAGGAATTGCTAACATTCGAGACGAATCCGATCGAAAAGGAATGCGCATTGTTTACATCTTAAAGCGAGATGCGATTCCCAACATTGTGCTCAATAAATTATACAAATACACCGCCCTGCAGTCTTCTTTTAGTGTCAACAACATTGCCCTCGTAAATGGTAGGCCAGAAATGTTGAATCTGAAAGACATGATACGCCATTTTGTGGATCATCGTCATGAAGTTGTGGTACGCCGTACCCAATTTGAACTTAAAAAAGCAGAAGATAGAGCACATATCTTACAAGGATTGATTATTGCTTCTGACAATATTGATGAAGTAATTGCCTTGATTCGCGCTTCTTCCAATCCCGACGAAGCCCGCACGGCACTGCAAAAGAAGTTCGATTTATCTGAAATTCAAGCCAAAGCTATCGTAGAAATGCGCTTGCGTCAACTCACTGGCCTTGAGCAAGATAAATTGCGATCTGAATATGATGAATTGCTCGTTACGATTGCAGACTTAAAAGATATATTAGAGAAAAAAGAGCGTCGCATGCAAATCATCAAAGATGAATTGCTTGAAATCAAAGCTAAATATGGAGACGAGCGTCGTTCAACCATAGAATATGCCGGTGGAGAATTTAGTGTTGAAGATATGATTCCCAATGAAAAAGTGGTCATCACCATTTCGCATGCGGGCTATATCAAACGAACACCCTTAGCAGAATACAAAACCCAAAATAGGGGTGGGGTAGGGCAAAAAGCCTCCACCACTCGCGATGAAGATTTTCTTCAAGATATTTTTGTGGGAACCAACCACCAATATATGTTGTTCTTCACCCAAAAGGGAAAATGTTTTTGGATGCGTGTTTATGAAATTCCTGAAGGTTCTAAAACGGCCAAAGGAAGAGCTATTCAAAACTTGATTAATATTGAGCAAGATGACAAAGTGAAGGCCTTTATCTGTACACAAGACCTAAAAGATGAAGACTACATTAACAATCACTATGTCATTATGGCAACCAAAAAAGGACAGGTTAAAAAAACAGCCTTGGAGCAATATTCACGACCTAGAGCCAATGGTATAAACGCCATAACAGTTCGAGAAGGAGATGAACTTTTAGAAGCACGACTCACCAATGGAAACAGTCAAATACTGTTGGCTGTGCAATCTGGTAAAGCCATTCGTTTTGAAGAAAGCAAAACCCGCCCCATGGGTAGAAATGCCTCTGGTGTTCGCGGCATAAGTTTGGCCAATGAACAAGATGAAGTAGTGGGCATGGTGGCTGTTAACGATATGGATGCCAATATCTTAGTTGTTTCTAAAAACGGATATGGCAAACGTTCTTCTCTAGATGATTATCGCATAACCAACAGAGGAGGGAAAGGCGTTAAAACCATTTCTATTACCGAAAAAACGGGTCATTTGGTGGCCTTAAAAAGCGTGACAGATGCCGATGATTTGATGATTATCAACAAATCGGGCATTGCCATACGAATGGAAGTCGCCGGTTTACGCGTCATGGGACGAGCCACGCAAGGCGTTCGTTTAATTAACCTTAAAGACAAAGACAGCATTGCTGCCATTGCCAAAGTGATGAAAGATGATGAGGCCATAGACGACATAAATGACATTGATGTTAACGATGGCACTGTTATTGAATAGATAAATACCAATTATTAATAATACCAAAATGAAAAAACAATTTATTTTATTATTTAGCTTAATGGCCACAGTAAGCTTTGCACAAAAGAAAGAGTATCGTTTGGCTTTAAAGCAATTTAAAGCGGGTGAGGTGGCAGCTGCTGCACAAACCTTAGCTGACAATGCTCAAATTTTAAGTGCGGCGGATGCAAAACTTGCTCCCTCCATTACCTTTTTGGAAGGTCAAATTGCGGCTTCTAACAAAGAATTTACTACCGCATTAGAAAAGTTTGAGGCAGCAGCACAAGCGGGCTACAGCGCAACAGAAATTGACACCGAAAAGCAAAATTTAGTGGCAGCTTTGGTTAATTCAGCCATAGAAGACAATGAAGCCAAAGACTTTATTGCTGGTGCTAAAAAACTTTATATTGCTTATGAAATTAGTCCAGATGTCAATCAAGACTATCTCTACTATGCTGCTTCAGGTGCTGTGAATGCAAATGATTATACTTTAGCTCTTAGCTACTATGAAAAATTAAAGGAGATCAAATATGATGGGGTCAAAACCCAATATTTTGTAACTGAGGTTGCCACTGGCAATGAAGTGGAAGTGAGTCAAACCGAATTTGATTTATACAAAAAATCAAAAGAATATGAGAACCACCGCGAAGCACAAACGGAGTCTAAATTTCCTGAAATTGTAAAAAACATTGCCTTGATTTATGCTGACCAAGGCGATACCGAAAAAGCAATGCAAGCGGTTCAAGAAGCACGCCAGAGCAATCCAGATGACTTAAATTTGATCTTAACAGAGGCCAACATCTATATTGAATTGGACGAAAAAGAAAAGTTTCAGGAGTTGATCAAGCAAGCCATCAAGCAAGACCCAAACAACGCCTTGCTCTATTTCAACTTAGGGGTTGTTAATGCTGACCTAGGCGATGTTGAAGCAGCACGAGGCTATTATGAAAAAGCCATTGAATTAGATCCCACTTATGAGGCAAGCTACTTGAACTTGGTCTCTCTTATTTTGGGTGGTGAAGCAAACATAGTAGATGAAATGAATTCTTTAGGAAACTCAAGCGCCGACAATGCGCGCTATGACGCATTAAAAAAACAACGCGAGGAGCTCTACACCGAATGTGTGCCTATTCTTAAAGAATTGGTTAAACTCAATCAGAATGAAGAAGCCATTAAAACTCTCATGAATATTTATGGAACTCTTGGCGACAATGAGGGCTTTAAAGAAATGAAAGCTCTTTTAGAATAAAACTCTTTTTAAATGCTACATGAAAACCTCGCTTCGGCGGGGTTTTTTTTTAAACAATTCTTTTGATGAGGCGCAGTTTGTGTGAATGCATATTTTGAGCATTATTAAAAATACCGGTTTGATCAATACGGTCAATACGCACTTTGCCATGGGCATGAATAATATGGTGGTTTTGCAGCAGCATGCCCACATGCACAATGGTTCCTTCTTCATTGTCAAAAAAAGCTAAATCGCCTGGTTCACTTTCTTCTATAAAACTCAAGGTAGTGCCAACTTCAGCTTGTTGATGAGCATCTCTAGGGAGAAAAACCCCATAGAGGCGATAGATCATTTGAACCAAACCCGAACAATCAATTCCAAAGGGTGTTTTGCCTCCCCATAAATAAGGGGCATGTTGATAGAGTAGCGCAAACTCTGGGAGAAGTGTTTTTGGCTTTTTAGCGGGTGAAAGTTGCCCATCAAAACTACCCTTTAAGAATTTGGCAGCGGCCACATTGCTCCCCAATAAAATAGGGAGGAGGCTGTTTTGAGTAGCCACATAATGGACCAATTCAAGAGAAAATTGAGGTTTTTGGCTTATTTCTAAAGCCTCTTTTTCTTCCAACTCTCGTTGTTGCTTGGTCTCAATCCAACCTTCATATTGGTCTAAAAGTCCGGCGACATAGAGCCAGTCTTTTTTTTGTTTAAGCACCTTAAAGCAATCGCCATATAAAAATTGTGAGATTTGTTCACTTCTGTGATTATTTTCTTTCCGAAGAGGCACTATGCTCAAATGACAGCAACCGTATTTCAAACACTAAATCTTTCTGTATGGCAATACAAAAATAATCAATTAAGCCCATTTAGTTCAAGATTAACCCTAAAGCCATTGTTGAGATTGCTTATTTTTACTAAAAATTTTTGAGGTGCAAACTCCCATTCGTTTTAGTAACACACACGAAACTGTAATAATTCGTGGACTATTGGTTCTGCTAGTTTCCCTAATCATTCTCTACCTGTTTCCTAAAAGCGGGCAATTTCGCTACGAATATCAAAAGGGACGTGTATGGCAATATCCCACCCTTTATGCACCGTTTGATTTTTCCATTCTTAAAAGTGAGGCTGAACTTCAATTGGAGCAAAATCAAATTCGTGATAGGTTAAAGCCCTACTATCGGGTAGATGTTACCGTTCGCGATCGTGTTTTTTCAACTTATAAAAGACTTTTCCCTACCTATTTTGCTGCCTTAGACACCCTGCCTGAAAATCAAACCCTTTTTGAACAAGGCAGCTCCATTTTAGAGACTATATATGCCAATGGGGTTTTGCCGCCCAATGAACAACAAGGGTTAGATTCGGTATATTTAGTTCAAAACAATGTGGCCAAATCCATTGCCTTTAGGGCACTCTTTAATCCCAATACGCTATTTTCTTATTTGACCCTCAAGTTAGAAGAAAACAATTTGGAAGCCTATTCAAAACCTTTCCAGGATTTGTTTTTTGAGTTGATAAGTCCCAATGTTAGCCTAGACGAACGATTTACCGCCGAAGCAGAAAGGCAAGCTTTGAACGAACTTTCTAAAGTGCGCGATCTTAAATTGGAAGGCGAATTAATTATTGCAGAAGGACAACTGATTGATGAAAATCAAATTGCGGTCTTAGATTCGTTGCGTTATGCCTATTCGTTAGAAAAAGATAAAAACAAGTCCTATTTGTGGATCGTTACTGGCTATGGCGTGTTGATTGTCATTCTCTTTTCCTTGTTACTTATGTTTTTGAGAGAATATCGTCCTAAGGTTTTTGCCGACAACAAGCAGCTCGGTTTTATTCTATTCAATATGGTGTTGATTTTAGCGCTCACCACGGTATTGATCGATTTTAATGTTGCCTATATATTTGCGGTGCCTTTTTGTATACTGCCGCTCATTATCAAATCTTTTTTTGATGCTCGATTGGGTTTGTTCACACATGTTTTAATGACGCTGCTCATTGGTTTTATCATTCCAAATGCCTTTGAATTTATTTTTCTTCAAATTGTAGCGGGCATTGTAACAATTCAAACCACCAATCAATTGCACAAGCGTGCCAATTTATTCTTTTCTGTAGGGCAAATTGTTATGGTCTATATCATTGCCTTCATTGCCTTTACACTCATTCAAGATGGAAGTGTTTGGGAGATTGATATTAGGGTAGTAGGCTTATTGCTTTTGAATGGTTTGCTCACCCTTTTTGTGCAACCGTTGATTTATATTTTTGAAAAACTCTTTGGTTTGGTTTCCGATGTTTCTTTGTTAGAACTCACCGATACCAATTCCCCTTTACTCAAGCAGCTAGCCGATCAAGCACCTGGCACATTTCACCATGCCTTGCAGGTGGCTAATTTGGCCGAGTCCGCCGCCAATGAAATTGGTGCCAATGCCCTTTTGGTTCGGGTTGGAGCGCTTTATCATGACATAGGGAAAATACAATCACCTAATTATTTTACTGAAAACCAAACTGGTAAAAAATCGCCACATGATGTCTTAACCCCTCAGGAAAGTGCCAAAATCATCATTGCGCATGTGAACGATGGTGTGGCTTTAGCCAAAAAAGTGAAGCTGCCTGAACGGGTTATAGACTTTATCAAAACCCACCACGGTACCACCACCGTTTATTATTTTCTTAAAAAAGCAGAAGAATTTGACAAAGAAGGACTAGATAAAGCAGAATTTACCTACCCTGGACCAAAACCTTTTTCTAAAGAAACCGCTTTGTTGATGATGGCCGATGCAGTTGAGGCTGCCTCTAAAAGTTTGCGAAATCCAAATATAGAACAGATTCAAGAATTTGTAAATCGCATTATAACCAGTCAAATGGAACAAGAACAGTTTCACGAATCTAATATTACATTAGCTGAAATTGAGACTGCAAAAGAAGTGTTGATTCGGAAACTGATTAATATCTATCAATTACGAATAGAATATCCAGAATAAGTATTGTTTTTTAAATGGGATAATTTACTTTTGCTTTTCCAAATGGAGAGGTGCCAGAGTGGTAATGGAGCAGATTGCTAATCTGTCAACGGGTAACCGTTGCCAGGGTTCGAATCCCTGTCTCTCCGCACTAAAGTCCTGAAAGCCCAGTGTTTTCGGGGCTTCTTTTTTTTAACGACACTACAGCATCTAAAATTCAATCTTGATCCCAAAAATTGATTAGGATTATTTCCATAATTGTTTTAATTTTATATCTAATTCCCGTGTGGACTGGGAGTTATAATAGAGTCGCGGGTGGAGAGAACGCATCCGAAACAATCGTTACATAAGTTTAATTCATACTAATCGCTCTTTAGAACTAGGGATTATGTGGTGGCTTTCAAACTTTAAACGGACATTAGATTACTTTTTAAGCCCTCAAATCCTTAAATCTGAATGGTGATTTTATGATAATATTTTTATTATGAAATACTATAACAAAACCAGAACCATTGAACAAAAAGTCCTAGACCGTGAAATTTCAAGCCTGCTACGGGAGCAAAACGATTTGCTCAAGCAAGTTTTAGCCCACCTTGAGAAATCTAATTCGTGAGCACCTATGAAAGCCACATTTTTATCACTACTACTCATGTTAGTCCTCTTACTTTCCTGTGGTTCTCTTCAATCTACTACCCACGAAAGTCAAGTGTCTTAAAAAAAGGGAGTTTTACCTCCTGATGTTCCCTCAAACAAATATGCAAGGGGAAGAAATTGATTTAAATTAGTTTAAGTTGAACCTCGGTTATTTTCAATAACCGAGGTTTTTTTATTGGGAAGAAAATTCTTTGAGTTTTGCAACTTCTTCTCGTCCAAAATACATAGCCCCTATTTTAGCAATCACTTCGTTAGTAAGCACTAAAGCATTTTTTGTTGAGGCCAACGGAAACGCACTCCCATCAAACGATAAGAGCTTATTTTCCTTTTGGTTCAATAGAATGGAGGTGTGTAAATGATCGGTAAGAATAGTTTTTAATGAAATTGACCAATTGGGGTGTTGAACTTCAAAATCGGATAGGGTTTTTAAGGTGGTATAGAGCACTCTTTTTTGCGTTGCAAAAGGAACATCTTCACGGGCTTTTGCCTCAAGGTGTTGTTGGGCATTTAAGGAAGTTGACATAATCAATAAAAAAAATATTAGAGTGCGCATCAAATCATTTCTACTTTTCAAAGATAGCAGAGTTTTGCGTGCAGTAGGTGGATTTAGAATAGTTTACTACATTTAAGCCTCATGAAATATAGCTATTGTTTAGGATTAGCACTGTTGTGCCGAGTATTTATATCGTGCGAAGCTCCTGCCGTATCAGATCGACCAAATATTCTCTTTGTGATTGCTGACGATCAGTCTTTTGGTCACACGTCTTATGCGGGCTCTGCTTGGGTGAAAACCCCCGCTTTTGATCGCATTGCAAGAGAGGGGCTTTATTTTTCAAATGCCTATACACCCAACGCCAAATGTGCTCCCTCAAGGGCCATCATTCTCACCGGAAGAAACAGTTGGCAACTGGAAGCGGCAGCCAATCACTGGCCTTATTTTCCTGAACACTATCAAACCTTTCCAGAAGTATTGCAAAATGCGGGCTATTTTGTAGGGAGAACCGGCAAGGGTTGGGCTCCGGGTATTGCACAAAAAGCAGGAAAACCTAGGGAGCTAATAGGACCTAACTTTGTCAATAAAAAACTCACACCGCCTACTGAGTCAATTTCAACAAACGATTATTTCAATAATTTTCTATCCTTTTTAAATCAAAAACCAGCTGATGAGCCCTTCTTTTTTTGGTTTGGAGCACATGAGCCACACCGTTATTATACCTATGGTTCCGGAGCAGCTGTTGGTGCTAAAAAAGCGAATATGATTCAGGATTTGCCACCCTTTTTTCCCGTCACCGACAGTGTAAAAAACGATTTGTTAGATTATGCCTTGGAAATAGAGCATTTTGATCAACATCTTTCTAAAATAATAGCGTATTTAGAAGAACTAGAAATTTTAGACCAAACACTAATTATTGTAACGTCAGATAACGGCATGCCTTTTCCACGGGTAAAAGGACAGGTTTATCCTTATGACCACCACCTTCCGCTTGCTGTTCGATGGGGCAGTGGCATTCAAAATCCGGGGCGCGTCATTGACGAGTTTGTAAGCTTTGCCGATTTTGCTCCAACCATTTTAGCACTTGCTCAGGTGCCCCCTGACCAAATAACAATGCAGCCTATGGAAGGAAAAAATTGGAATGCTTATTTTCAAGATACATTTGAACCCTCCCAGACGGATCACCGTTCTTTTGTCCTAATTGGTAAAGAACGACATGATGTGGGGCGAGAAAATGATGAGGGCTATCCAGTGCGGGGCATCGTAACCAAAAAATATGCTTATTTGAGAAATTTTGAGCCCCATCGATGGCCAGCAGGAAATCCCGAAACGGGCTATTTAAATACAGATGGAAGCCCCACAAAAACAGAAATTTTAAGACGTTTTCGCAATAAGGACACCCTCTATTGGCATTGGGCCTTTGGCAAACGCCCAGCAGAAGCCTTATATAATCTTGAAGTTGACCCATATTGCATGAATAACCTAGCCTCAGTAGATTCCCTAGCCTCCGTTAAAATAGAATTAATGGGGCTGTTAGAAAAAGCCTTAGTAGCCCAAAATGATCCGAGAATGGAAGATCCTCATACATCTCTGTTTGATGCCTACCCCTATGCGGATCAAAACACACAAAATTTTTATAGTCGGTGGGAAAAAGGAGAACAAATTAAAACCGGTTGGGTTAATCCAACTGACTTTGAACCCGCTTTTAAACAACCAAAATGAACCGATTTTTTCTTTTAAGCCTGTCCCTAATAGTAGCTATTGCTTGTCAAAATGAAAAAGCAATTAGAGAAACCAAAACCCCTCCAAATATCATTTTAATTGTGGCTGATGATTTGGGCTATGGCGATTTAAGCGTCTATGGCCAACAACACTTTAACACCCCTAATATTGATCGTTTGGCACAAAATGGCATGATGTTCACCCAATTTTATTCTGGCAGCACGGTCTGTGCACCTTCACGTTCAGCTCTAATGACGGGTCAACACACCGGTCACACACCCATTCGCGGGAATAAGGAAGTGCGCCCCGAGGGACAGCATCCTTTGCCTCCCGGCACCCCAACCTTGGCCAAAATGCTTCAAAAAGCGGGCTATGCCACGGGTGCTTTTGGGAAATGGGGCCTAGGTGCACCTGGCTCAACCGGAGACCCCCTTGCCCAAGGGTTTGATACTTTTTATGGCTACAATTGCCAGCGTTTTGGACATCATTATTATCCTACCCATTTGTGGCACAATCGGGATTCAATTGTCCTAACACAAAACCAAAATAAAGCAGATGCACTATATGGCCCCGATTTAATTCACCAGCAAACCCTTCAATTTATTGAAAGCCATAAGGAAAAGCCTTTTTTCCTTTTTGTGCCCAGCATTATTCCCCACGCAGAATTAGCAGCACCTGAGGCGGCTATGGCTCCTTTTCGCGATCAGTTTTTACCTGAAAAAAGGTTTAAGGGTGTGGATGATGGTCCCACCTTTGGGCAAGGCCCTTATCGCTCTCAAGAAGCTTGTCATGCAGCTTTTGCTGCTATGGTTTCTATATTAGATCAACAGGTGGGTGACATTTTAGATCGAGTGGAAGCATTAGGACTGTCAGAAAATACGCTCATACTCTTTACTTCAGACAACGGGCCACACCTTGAGGGAGGAGCAGATCCTGACTATTTTGACAGCAACGGTATTTTTAGGGGCTATAAAAGAGATCTCTATGAAGGAGGCATTCGAGTGCCTTTGTTGGCTCAATGGCCAGGTAAAATTGCACCACAATCCAAATCGAATCACGTAGCGGCATTTTGGGATCTTTTTCCAACTCTTTACAGTCTAATAGAGACCCATCAAGAAAGTTACAACGATGGTATTTCTTTTTTACCGACCCTTTTAGGTCAAGAAAATCAAAAAGCACATGCGTATTTATATTGGGAGTTTCACGAAAAAGGGGGGCGGCAGGCCTTGCGACAAGGGGATTGGAAATTGGTGAAATACAATGTTTTTTCAGGAGATCAGGCGCAAGTAGCTTTATTTGATTTAGGCAAAGATCCTGCTGAAACAACCAATTTAGCCGAAGCACACCCTGAACAATTAAAACGGATGGAAGACTTACTGCTTCAAGCCAGAACGCCTTCACCTGATTTTAGCTTTAACGATTAATTTGCAGTTGCCTTTTAAGTAGCTGAGTATTAAAGTGCTTTGTCAAGAGGGGTGTAGGCTAAAATTGAAGTAGTGGGTACAGCTCCCGGCATATTGGTCACAGCATACTGAATTACCCCTTCTATAATCTTTGTTGGATCATCGTTTGTTAGGGGTTCACTTGCTTCAAAAGGTTTTATTTCGTTAGGGATTCCAATCTGCATAGGTTTAGACTTTTGGCATATTGCTATGAAGTCTTATGCGGGCCTGGTTAAGGGGCTTTAGTGATCGCGCTAGGATTCGAACCTAGGACCGTCTGCTTAGAAGTCTACTATAAACCTTAAATAGCCCCATTTTACGGGGGTCTGCATGATACACCCCTCTCAGTTTAGTCCGTATTTTCCTAAAATTTCTACTACACCTTGCGGAAAACCTTGCGGAAAATTTTCATCTTGTTGTCTTTGCGAAAGAACACTATTGATTTTCTTTTTCTTCTCCTTTTCAAGTCCTGCCAAATAATGTTCCGTTAGACCGGTGTTTGATTGGCACAAAGCAGAAAAACGGTTAGACAAAAAATCGGTGGAAGCTAAAATTTTTAATAAGCACAAAAAATTAATACAAA
>Ga0255757_10000091_pt1 | contig 81156 bp, 75 predicted proteins | sample 071ome_27_FD_179957 | JGI IMG/M metagenome (GOLD analysis project Ga0255757, IMG submission 179957) | Coastal salt marsh microbial communities from the Groves Creek Marsh, Skidaway Island, Georgia - 071409AT metaG (version 2) | ecosystem: Environmental > Aquatic > Marine > Intertidal zone >...
CGGCAGAAAAGAAATTCAGAGATTTATATCTTTCTACAGGAACACTATATCTTGGAAATGAAAGTATATCAATCACTGATGGACAATTAACAAGTACTGCATCAATTGCATCGCCAGACTTTGATGTAACTCTATTGCCAGAAGCAATGGAACTTATAGTAAACTCAAACGAAGCTGGACATGGAATGAACTGGTTTTGGAGTTGGGGTGAGTCACTTCTTTATGGAAGAGGTGCGATTTCAAATTCAAGCACAGAAACAGAAATTCCTTTATATAGAGAAGGGACATACACTTTTGTAAACTTCGCATATACTCAATACGGAGATATGACACAGGCACACTCTGGATATCTTAAATCAATTTTAGGGGCAGGAACTGATAATTTAATTCCTGGCATAACAACGACAACAGAAAGTAGATTTAATTCCGTAACTAATACTAATACTGAAGTTCAAAAGCATGTTTGGACAATTCCAAAAGATTTTTCTGCATCAGACATTACACTTGTTGCACCATCAATTAGCATGAATGTTACAATCGATAATGGCGCATATGAGATCGATTTGGTACATGGGGTTGATATAGAACCTCTATATCGTGGAGGCACATATACATTCAATTTAAATGTTACGGGCCATCCATTTTATCTGACCACAGATGATGGAATAAACTGGACGCAGGGTGGTTATGTTGGAGAATATACAAATGGAGTCACTGGTTCTAGAACAGAAGTTGGAACTCTTACATTTACAGTCCCAGCAGATGCGCCCGATACGCTCTATTACCAATGTGCAAATCACAGTGCAATGAAAGGTGTAATTACTATTAAAGATTTAGAAGTTGATGTGTTGAATGATGCAGACAATTCTATTAGAGTTTATTTTCAACATACACAGTTTGGACATAAGACATCATTTTTAATTAAAGACAAACCAGCAATACCAACTACTGCATGTTTGATGTATAACGGTACAAAATTTGTACCAACACACATGAACGATTACATTGATGGTGCCGCTGAAGTAATAAACAAGATTGCAACAATTGCACAAGAAAATGTCACTGGGTTTTCTGGAAATTATAATGATTTGACAAATCAACCATCATTGTCAACTGTGGCTTCAAGTGGTTCGTATAATGATCTTTCAGACTCACCAACAATTCCAACTGATATTAATGAACTTTCAGATGGTTCTGGGTTATTGACTGGTGGTGGTGTTGGACTTGGAGTTGTTAGTTTATTACAAGAAGGAACTCTTACAGTTACAACTGGCACAAAAAGATGGTATGCCCCCAGAAATATAGTAGTAAATAAAATTATTGCAAGAGTAGATACAGCATCATCTGGCGCGGATATAAATATAACAATAAACAAAGTTTCTAGTGGAACAACCACAACTAAAACAATGAGCATCACAGCAGGAGCAGTAAAGTCAGAAGATACATCTCCAAGTTTATCTTTGATTGCAGATGATTACTTAACTGTGGATATCACTCAAATTGGTTCTGGTGACGCTGGAGAAAATTTAAGATTAACATTTACATATTCATAATTGGAGAAAAAAATGGCACTAACGGACGAAAATTTAATTGCATCATATAGAAAAAAGTATGCGATTAGTTCTGATGTTGTTACTCTTACAGTATATAGAGCTTCCGGCCCATCAACAGAACAAATACAAAAAGATTATATTAGTAATGATGAAGATGTTTTACTTTGGGGAACTTCTTTGGGTGGTGGAATTGAAGAAATTGTAATTGGAGAAACCCATACACTCAAAGATGTTGATGGTGTTTGGTCAGAATATACAGGAGAGGAAGAGTAATGTACGCAAAACTAGTATCTAGTGGTTCAGCTGGTTACCCAGCAACAATTGCCGCAATAAACAATCTTAGGGGGGTTTTGGCTGGAACGATTACATCTACATCTCAATTAAATGCGAGTGGACATAATCAAGGATTAAGTTATATTGGCGGAACGATGCCAACAACTGGAATCTATACAGTCAATACTACATCCACCGCGACAGGAAACGAAGGTAGTGGTAGTTTTTATCTTGATAAATATCATTACGCGAAAGGTCAAACAGCAGGTTATACGCCTTTTAGGAGAATTTACTTTTATGTTGATTATCTATATTGTTGGAGAATGAACATGTTCGATTCTGCAGCAGGTAATGGTGTGCCTGGGGCGAATGGCAACCATTATTGGGGCGACCATAGTAATACAACATATAATTATGGACGGGTTCCCGTCAACCAAAGTCAACAAGCCCCTGCATATTGGAAAGAAATGCACATCATAATGAATGATACAACCCTTGCGTTTCAATTGATTACTACTGGATTAGATACTGAAGTTGACTACGGAACATATGTTTTTTGTGACCTTGAATATAGTGCAACTATTGATAATTACGCATATTCTGGAAATTCTAGATATTGTCCAACTATTATGGGATGGTGGATGTGGTCGAATTGTATGGAAAAGGCGAATGGACTTGCGGCCGCGGGCGCCAATGGTGCTCACCATGCAATTGCAAATCCACAATTTATAGACCAGTATGGTGCTTATAGAAATTCTGAAATATCAGATCAAGGAAATGAACACTATGGGTATCATGCAGCAACTCACGAAAACAAGCCAATGTTGGAACCACAATGTAGAAATAGAATTTATCAAATTCCGCAAGCAAATGGCAATTTCGTTCATCAATTAGTCCCAATGACATATAAAGGACATACGGATGATATTGATAATTATGGAGATCCAAGAAGAGGAAGATTGATGAACTGGTATCGAACATCAGATGGTATCGGATGGAGTGGCGATATTCTTACCGAAGGCGCAACTCAATATAGAATTTTCAGAGTTCATAAATCTGGTGATGAGGTACTGACATCTAGTACTTGGAATGCTTGTTATGCGTTTCCAGAAGAAAATGTTCCATTCGGAGGGTGATAAATGTCAGATGCAGTTTTAGTTGGTGTTCATTCTACAAAAGTTGCGAATATTGTGAGAACAGCAGTTGTTCATAGTTTCCAAATTAAAACTGTAGATAAACCAAATAGCGCTGTGAATATTTCATTTGATCCAGTCGTTATTCAAAACCTTTATGGTGGAGGTGGTTCTTCTGGACCAACTGACCCACAATCATGGACGGATAGTTAAATGCCTATTTCATTACCAGACAGTCCTACTGACGGACAGACAGTTCAAATTGGAACAATCATCTATACATACGATGCATCAGCAGGCGTGTGGAACTCTAATAGTGCCGCGGGTCCAACTCTTACTCCAGCGACTGTAACAACTTCAGATACTGCGCCAACAAATCCTAATAACGGAGACATGTGGTTTGATAGTTCTGTAGGAAAAACATTTATCTGGTATGATGATGGAACATCTACACAATGGGTTCAAATGAGTCCAAATACTCAGTCAGGTCCAGCGGGAGCAGATGGAGCAGATGGAGCAGATGGACAAGACGCCGGAACAGGTAAATCAATAGCCATGTCAATAATTTTCGGAGGAACATAAAATGGCAGCACCAAACATTGTTAATGTAACAACAATTACAGGAAAAACTGCTGTTCAATTAGTAGGAACAACCGCAACCACTATTGTTGAAAATCCAGCTGGTTCTAATAAAGTATATAAAGTAAATGCACTTTACGTCAGTAATGTAGATGGAATAGACAATGCAGAAATAAGTGTAGATATTTATCGTTCTAGTGTCGCATATCATATTGCAAAAACTGTAGTTGTTCCTGCTGATGCAACTTTAGATGTAATTGCAAAATCAATATACTTAGAAGAGGGAGATTCATTGAGACTTACTGCAAATGTTGTAAATGATCTTGAAGCAGTTTGTAGTTATGAGGAAATAAGTTAATGCCTCGTGGTAATTTCGGAGTCTCAGGAAAAAAGATAAGTGCAGAAAATGACGGATTTTCTGGAATGGTATCTCTTTCCCAACAACATTTGGAAAAACAGTCTGGAAGTTGGCCAACTATACTCTCTAAAATGGACGTTCTTATAGTTGCTGGAGGAGCAGCTGGAGGTGGGGGACCGAATGCAAATGGTTGCGGCGGTGGTGGAGCTGGCGGATTAAATTATCTAACTGATCAGTCTATTGTGCTCGGAACTACATATAATATTGTTGTTGGTGCTGGAGGCACCGGCAATTCTAGTGATAATGCAAAAGGTTTTAGTGGAGGAACTAGTTCATTTGATGGAGTATCCGTTACCGGCGGGGGTGGTGGCGGAGTGAGGAACAACGGAGCTGGTAATAATGGAGGCTCCGGCGGTGGCGGTCATGGTTTAGCAGGTGGCGCTGGTGGTTCTGGTATTGCTGGACAAGGAAACGATGGCGCTGCGGGGTCAAGCGCAGGCGACAGGCCAGGCGGAGGCGGAGGTGGTGCGGGTTCTGCAGCTACTGACCGCAATGGAGGGGATGGTTTAGAATACGCCATAAACGGAACTCCCACTTATTATGCTGGTGGTGGAGGAGGCGCCGCAACATACAACGCAGGCGGTACTGGGGGAACTGGTGGTGGTGGCAATGGAAGCACAAACACAGTAAGTGCAGCAAATAATGGCACAGCAGGCACAGTAAATACCGGCGGTGGTGGTGGCGGTGGTGGTTATGGATCTGGTAAAAGTGGGGGATCTGGTATAGTTATTATTAGAACAATCGAACCGCACACATCAACAACTGGCTCCCCCACGATTACAACTGCCGGTAACTTTTATATATACACATATACTGGTTCTGGGAGTATAACATTCTAATGGCACATTTTGCTGAAATAGGTCTTAATAATGTAGTACTAAGAGTTATCGTTGTTCATAACAATGAACTCTTAGATGAAAACGGAATTGAGCAAGAAAGTTTAGGAATTAATTTTTGTAATAATTTGTTAGGTGGCACTTGGCTTCAAACATCATATAATGGAAATTTTAGAAAAAATTATGCAGGCGAAGGATTTGTATACGATTCTGACAGAGATGCTTTCATTCCACCACAACCCTTTGATAGTTGGACACTAAATGAAGATTTGTGTATATGGGAAGCGCCAACAGAATATCCTACGGACGGAAAACAATATATATGGAACGAAGAAACTCTTTCATGGATATTAGAGGAATAACAAATGGCAATCAATTTTCCAAGTAATCCGACAAATGCACAGGAAATAACTGAAGGTAATGTAACTTATGTTTACAATGCCACAAAAGGATATTGGGAAAGTTCTGAAGTTTCTTCTGGTGCATCCATAGATGTTCTTGCAGATCTGACTGCGTTAATTGCAAAAACAGGAATGTCTAATGGGGATCAGGCATTTGTAACAGGAAACAATAATCTTTATATCTATTCTGGTACTGGTTGGTATAAGATTGCTACAGTACAGAATGACTCACCAACAGCAATCACTGGCGTTTCTGGATCTTATTCACTGGAAACTGACGGAACTCCTACTGTAATCACAGCGGTTTCTACAGACCCTGAAGGATTCCCTCTGACATGGAGTTATTCTACAAGTGGACTTGGAAGTATTGCTACAGTATCACAGGCAGACAATGTATTTACCATTACACCTAGTACTAATGATGCCAATATTGGAACTTTTACACTCACAATTAATGCAACTGATGGTGTTAATGGTGCGGTTAGTGCAAACACATCTATAACTCTGGAATTTATTATTGCAAACAGTAATTATACAACCTTGTTAGCAACGGCGGTTGATACATCAGACAACAACAATATTACCGATAGCTCCTCTAACAATCACACAATCACTGTAACCGGCGATGCTCATGCTGGTACTTTTAGTCCGTATCGTCACGGTGGGTATTCGACTTACTTTGATGGGTCTGGGGATTGGCTTGAACTGACAGGCACGGCTTTGGGCAATGGAGATTTTACTGTAGAAGCTTGGGTCTGGTTAGATAGTTTAAAAGACTACAACGTAATTTATGACGATCGGGCGACAGGTTCTTCTGCGACAGGCTTGGCTTTAGGTGTAATGTCAACAGGAGCGCCATATCTCTATACTAATAACGGATTTCAAATAACTTCTTCGCAAACCTGTACAGCTAACACATGGCATCATATTTCTTTGGTTAGAAGCTCTGGCGTTATAACTATCTACTTAGACGGTACTTCTGGGGGTACTTACAGTTCTTCAGCAAACTTTACTGACACAAATTTAGGTATTGGTGTTGCTCGCACGTATACAGTAACCTCTCAATTTGGCGGTTATATAAGGGATGTACGGGCAGTCGTTGGTTCAGCGATAACACCAGCATCAGGTGGCCCAACTATACCACTGACTGCCGTAACAAACACCAAACTTCTTACCTGCCACCTTCCATACTTTAAAGATGGTTCTTCCAACGCTCATGCAATCACAGTAAACGGTAATACTTCAACAAAACCATTCGGCCCTTACGATTATTACAATGAATACTCAGCTACTGATCACGGCGGGTCTGTTTATTTTGATGGGACTGGGGATTTATTAACTATTACCAATGATGCCGCATTAGATTTTGGTACTGGAGATTTTACTATTGAAGCATGGGTCTATAATACAGGAACGGATTACTTTAGTATTTGGCAAAACGCTCCTGTTCTAACAACAACAGATACGAGCCGAGCATTCTTTGGCATTCAAGCCACTAACGGTTCAGTTAGTTTTGCTAGACATGCTGGAGGAGGCTCCATAGTTACAAGTTCGAATGTTGCTCCTAAAAATCAGTGGAATCATGTCGTTTTAGTTAGAGATTCAACATCAGTAAGAATATATGTCAATGGCGTAGAAGAAGCCTCCACAACCGATACAGCTCTTACCAGTTACGGCTTTGGACAACATACTATTACGGTTGGATACAGAATAACACCAAATTATGGGCAAGGGTATATATCCGATTTAAAAACTGTAAAGGGAACTGCTTTATATACCGCAAACTTTACACCACCAACAGTACCGCTAACAGCAACTAGTGGTACTGGTTTACTACTTAGCGGAACAGACGCTTCTATTATTGATAAATCACAAACCAGTAATCTACAGCTTGTCGGAAACACTACTGGTTCAACGACTCAGGTTAAGTTTGCGGATACTAAGTCAATGTATTTTGATGGAAATGCAGATGAAATAGCATACACAGTGCCTACGCTGAGCGGAGATTTTACATTTGAGGCGTTTATTTACCCCGAAAGCCAAATACAATCATTTCCAATTTGTTTTACCTCTGTTTGGGATGCTACGGTTGGTAATAGGATAGTGCTTTCTTATGATACTTCGACCGATGTAGATAAGTTTAGTTGTAGAGTTGGAAGTAATTTTATTGTTCCCAGCAGCACAAGTTCAACAGGTCAGTGGTATCATGTAGCCGTTGTAAGGTCGGGTTCCACTGTTAGTATGTATATAGACGGAATACGAATAGGCACTCAAACCTATTCTGGTAGTATTTCTTCTCGCACGGGATACATAGGGGGCAATATTTCAAATAGCACAGGTGGAGCATTTAAAGGTTACATTCAAGACTTCCGCTTCACCAAAGGCCTAGCAAGATACACCGCAGACTTTACACCGCCAACAAAACCACTTAAAGGTTAATATAGATAGACTATATAAATAATATTACAATTTTTACTAACGGAGAATGAAATGAATAATGAACTTACAATCCAAGATTTGGCTGTAATGAGATCAATCATTGATGCAGCAACTCGAGGAGGAGTATTTAAAGCACAAGATTTAAGTGCTGTTGGAGTGGTACACGATAAACTTAATAATATTATCGAAACTTTTATAGAAAAAAATAAAGAAACTACTGAAAATGAAAAAGTAGCTGAAGAAGCCGCTACAGAATAAATAATGTTTTTTGTTATGTCCTGCTAACAGAGAGGATTTAACATGGCAGCAGCAAAGACACTCACACCCGATTCCAAGTATGCAGCACTTGATGTAGATGGTGACGGTATTATAACAGATGAAGAAATGGCAAGAGCAAAAGAAATAGCAGAATTTGAACATACTATTGAAATGAGAAGAAACGAAGATGCAAAGGAAGACCAGATTCGTAAGATGGCTTGGTTTGCACTTTGGGGAATGCTTTTATATCCAGTAGGTATTATTATAACAGGATACTTTGGATTGGAGACAGCCGCCAATCTGTTAAGCGATATTGCTCCTACATACTTTGTAGCTATTTCTGCTTTGGTTGCAGCATTCTTTGGAGCACAGGCTTATACAAAAGGAAAATAAAATATGCCATCAAGAGGGCAACAGCTAGGTAAACTTCTTAATACTTCAGGTGATATAGTAGAAACATCATTACCTCCTAAGATTGAAACTTTTTCTCAATCGGTTTCTAATACCGGTAAGATAGAAGCAGCAGCTTTGGGTGATGATGTTTCTACAATTGAACAAGTTTCTGATACAAACTCCTTGTCGGCATCAGGTAATACTGTCGGTGATCAAAGATTGGTAGGAAGTAATCTTTACATCTGGAATGGAACGGGCTGGTACAGGATTGCTTTGATTAACACCACACCTACGTGGGACTCTGGAGGGCAACCCGCTGCATCTTATGCATTAGATGCTGACAGTCCACAGGATGCTACCGTTATCACATTAGCCGCTTCAGATCCAGAAGGTCTTCCCATATCATATTCTTATGTTACATCTGGTTCAATGGATAGCATGTCTACTATCAGTCAAGACTCATCTGTCTTTACAATTACACCTAAAACTGTTACCGAAGTAGGAGAAGGTGTAACTTTAACTGGATCAATTACATTTAGAGCATCAGACGGTATTAATATTCTTCCTAGTGTATCAAGCTTTACTCTTATTTTTATCACCACAATACAAAATAGCAAATATACAACTTTACTAGCAACAGCAACTGATACAGGTGATAATAATGACATTACCGACTCATCCACTAACAACCACGCTATTGCCGTAAACGGTGATGCTCATGCTGGTACGTTTAGTCCCTATCGTCATGGTGGATATAGCACTTACTTTGATGGGTCTGGGGATTATTTAAGTGTTCCTGACGATGCTTCGCTAGATTTAGGTACAGGCGACTTTACTTTAGAAGCTTGGGTTCGTATGGATAGTACATCAGGTAATAGAATAATTTTTGAAAGATATACTTCTGGAAATAATGGAAGCTTCCAATTGTACTATAGAGATACTGGCAACTCTATAGCTTTCTGGACTGTGGCCGACGGTGTTATTGCTCAAGATCCAAGTTCTTCTACTATTAAAGTAGGCTTTTGGCACCATATAGTTGCTACTAGAGAGAGTGGTACTTTAAAATTATATGTCGATGGTTCTCAAGTAGCATCTGCTTCATGCACAACAAATTTTGATAGCACGTTATCTTTAACGGTTGGTGCGCAGGTAAGTACTGGAACAAATTACTTTGGCGGTTATATATCTGATTGCCGGATAGTTAATGGTACTGCTCTTTACACATCAGCATTCACTCCACCTACCGAACGCCTTACTGATGTCTCAGGAACAGGATATTCTACTTCTCTACTTACCTGCCACCTTCCATACATAGCAGACGGTTCCTCTAACGGTCACACGATCACAATAAACGGCAACACCTCAACAAAACCATTCAGCCCATACGACAACTTAGAATACTCAGTAGTAGATTACGGAGGTTCTGTATATTTCGATGGAACTGGAGATTATTTAACGGCAGGAAGTCAGGCTAATTGGAAATTTTTAAATGATGGTTCTACAGATTATACAGTAGAAGCATGGTTTTATCCTACAAGCACAGCATCTCGTATGGAGATAATATCCACTAATACAAACACAGTAAACAACGGTTATGGTGTTACATTCATAACATCTCTAAGCGGTGATGGTGCTATAATATATCAGATAGCAAATGGAGTAGATGGTCAGTCTTTTAAAATTACAACGGATCCTAATGTAGTTACAGCAAACACATGGAATCATGTTGCTGTAACTCTTAATGTTTCTGGTCAAGAATTAAAAGTGTATGTGAACGGAAAATTAGTAAAAACTGAGACTAGGTGGGGTATAAACGGTCTCTACTATGCTACTACATTTAATTACGGCAATTCTAATCCAAATTTTACTTTAAATATTGGAAGATGGGTCGGCACTGTTTCTGGAAATGGTGGCTACGCAAATGGCAATATACAAGATCTTCGTATTACTAAATCGCGGGTATATACTACAGATTTTACTCCACCAACAGCACCACTATCTACCATAACAAACACTGATTTTCTTCTTAACGGAACAGATGCTTCCATCATAGATAAGTCTCAAAACGCTAACCTAAAGCTGGTTGGTAATACTACTGGTTCAACAACTCAGGTTAAGTTTGCGGATACTAAGTCAATGTATTTTGATGGGACGGGCGATTATATAACATCTAGTGTAGTAAGTTTTGGTAATTCATTTACTGCTGAAGCTTGGATTTACCAACCAGTCACAGCAGGAACGGGTGCCAGCGCAGATGATGTTTTTAGTGTATGGAACAACAGTAATGGCCAGAAATCATTTATACTTCGCATTGACGGAACATCTCTGATGTTATATGCAAGTTATGATGGAACCACAAACAATATTTCTGCATTGTCAGGTGGCACTATTAATACAAATACATGGCACCATATTGCATTAACTTGGGATGGTAGCAACTACAGGTTATTTGTAGATGGCACAGTGGTACAAACTCAAGCCAGCTCAACTGCTCCTTATTCTTCAAATGACCCACTCCAAATAGGTTCAAGTAAGTCTGGAGCAAGTGGGGCCCAAGACGGGTTTTATCAGGGATATATTCAAGACGCTAGATTTACCAGTGGTCTAGCAAGATACACCGCAAACTTTACACCACCAACAGAACCACTTAAAGGATAGTATTCCCTATTCTCAACCAAGTACTCTTTTATTATAATATTTTTTTTAATAGATGTAAATAAAAAAATAACAATATTTAGTAATTTTTTTGAAAAAAATAGCTCATATAGATATTTACAAAAACCTTGTAATACTATATAATAGTACCAACAACTAAACAATACATACAACTGCACTTTATTACAATACCATAATTTTAATTAGTTATGGTATAGTATTTTTCGTGCTATAAAAAGAAAGATGCCAATGTTATTTCAAGAACAAATAGCCAGAAAACCAGACCTTTATCCTTGGACTAAAGATTTTATTGAAGCAATTTGGAAAGGATTTTGGACCCCAGAAGAATTTAATTTTAGATCTGATTATTCACAATTTAAAACAGATTTAACTCCACAAGAACAAGAAATAGTAGTAAGAACTATGTCGGCTATTGGGCAAATTGAAATAGCAGTTAAATCTTTTTGGGCAGAAGTTGGTAATAATTTGCCACATCCATCTATCAAAGACTTAGGTTTTGCTATGGCAAATTCTGAAGTAATTCATAATATGGCTTATGAAAAGATTCTTGATGTATTACATTTAACTCACGTATTTGAAGAAAATTTAAATGTAGAAGTTATTAAAAAACGTGTTGATTATCTTCGTAAATATAATAATAAAGTTTATGTTGATGATAAAAAACAATATATCTATTCAATTATGCTGTTTACTTTATTTGTAGAAAATGTAAGTTTGTTTAGTCAATTTTATATAATTATGCATATGAATAGAAATAAAGCAGTAATGAAAGATTGTGCACAACAAGTACAATATACACGTAATGAAGAAATGTTACATGCTCAAGTTGGTATTAAATTAATTAATACTCTACGTGAAGAATATCCAGAACTATTTGATGAAGAATTAGAAGCAAGAGTAAAAGAGGAGTGCATTGATGCATTAAAAGCAGAAAGTAAAGTAATTGATTGGATTATGGGAGATTATGAAGTAAAGGGATTAAGTGCACCAATTCTTAAATCTTTCATTGCAAAAAGAATGGCAGATTCTTTAGAACAGATAGGATTTGATAATAGTGAAATAATATATAACCAAGATTATATTAATGAAACTTTTTGGTTTGATGAAGAATTATATGGTACAAATATGACTGATTTTTTCCAAAAACGTCCTGTTGAATATGCAAAAGGTCGCGGCATATCTGCAGATGATTTATTTTAATGGAGAACAATATGGGATTTGAATGGGCAAACGACGACTCTCGTACTTTTTTAAGTAGAGGTTATATAGACGGAAATATGACGGTTGAAGAACGTGTAAGAATTATTGCATGGACCGCAGAGAAAATTTTAGATAAAGAAGGCTTTGCTGATAAATTTTATGATTATATGAGTAAAGGTTATTATTCTTTATCTTCACCAGTATGGTCAAACTTCGGTACTAAAAAAGGTTTACCAATATCTTGTAATGGTGTTTATATTGAAGATAATATGGAGTCTATACTTTTAAAAACCGCAGAAGTTGGTATGCAAACAAAAATGGGAGCAGGTACTTCTGGATATTATGGCAGTTTAAGACATCGTGGTGCTCCTATTAAAAGTGGAGGTACAGCAGACGGACCAGTTCACTTTATGAACTTAACGGAAACCACCGTTGATGTTGTAGCACAAGGAAATGTTCGTAGGGGTTCATTTGCAGCATATCTTGATATTGAGTCTCCAGATATTATGGAGTTCCTTGATGCTCGTGAAGAAGGATCTTCTATTATTAATATGTCATTAGGTGTTTGTATCGGCGATGAATGGATGCAATCTATGATTGATGGAGATGCTGATAAAAGAACAATATGGGCAAGAGTTCTAAGGAAGCGGAGAGAGTCCGGATATCCATATCTATTTTTTAAAGATACAGTAAATAAAAATAAACCAAGAGTTTTAAGAGATAAAGATATTACAATTTGGGCCTCAAATCTTTGTTCCGAAATTTGTCTACCTTCGTCTCAAGATGAATCCTTTGTTTGTAATCTAGCATCTATGAATTTACTTATGGCAGACGAGTGGATGGAAACAGATGCAGTAGAAACTATGATCTGGTTTCTTGATGCAGTTATGGAAGAATATTGTGAAAAAACAAAAGATATTAAATTTATGCAATCTGCATATAACTTTGCTTATAGATGGAGAGCACTTGGTTTAGGACAACTAGGATGGCATTCTTATCTTCAATCTAAAATGATTGCATTTGAATCATTTGATGCACATTTACTTACAGCTAAGATTAGTAAATTTATTGATGATCGTTCATTAGAGGCATCTAAAGAATTAGCAATTGAATATGGTGAACCAGAAGGTATGTTAGGTACAGGACAAAGAAATCTAACAAGAACGGCCGTTGCTCCAACAACTTCTTCATCTTTTATTCTCGGTCAAGTATCACCATCTATTGAGCCACTTGCTTCTAATTATTTTACAAAAGATTTAGCAAAAGGTAAGTTTACATATCGTAATCCATATCTAAAAAAATGTTTAGAAGAACACGGTAGAGATAACGAAGAAACGTGGGTAGATATTCTAAAGCGTGGGGGTTCAGTACAACATCTTGAATTTTTAACACAAAATGAAAAAGATGTATTTAAAACATTTAGTGAAATTACTCCACTTTCTATTGTACAACAGGCAGCTGCAAGACAAAAGTATATAGATCAGTCCCAGAGTTTAAATATTCTAATTCATCCAGATGTACCAGCTAAAGATGTAAATGCTTTGCTTATTGAAGGTTGGAAATTAGGAGTTAAAACTTTTTACTATCAACGCAGTGCTAATCCAGCACAAGAACTGGTTCGTGACATCATGAACTGTGCATCATGTGAGGGTTAAAACTAAATGAAATATTATTACATTGAGTGTGAAATCTGTGACGAGCAGTCTCAGGTAACAGTAGAAAATTCTTCTCCAGAACCAGAGTTTTGTCCCATATGTGGTCATGTTACTCCTGCAAATTTCTTAGATGAAGAAGATGATTCGGATTAATTGATAAATTAAAAATAATAAAATAATATATAAATAGCTTTATATCTTTATATAAGGCTATTTTTTTTATAAAGGTAAAGCATATTATGATAATGGCGGAACCGTTAGAGTTAGACTAACTTAATTTATAGAAAGTAAATTAATTGTGGTATTTTAATGATAAAGAATTTGATCCAGAGAATTTTGATTTTGAATCTTTAGTTGGATTTGTTTATTGTATAACAGATTTACATAATAATAAAAAATATATAGGTAAAAAAACTTTTTGGTCAACAAAAAGATTAAAACCTTTAAAAGGAAAATCACGTAAAAGAGTAGTTAAAAAAGAATCTGACTGGAGAGAATATCATGGGTCAAATGATGAAGTAAAACTTTTGGTTGAAACTCATGGTACAGAAAGATTTAAAAGGGAAATTCTCCGATTATGCAAAAGTAAAGGTGAGATGACTTACTTTGAAATGAAAGAGCAAATTGATCGTGAAGTATTATTTAGTGATGAGTATTATAATGAATTTATTGGAGGAAAAATTCATTCTAAACACGTCAAAGGGATAATAACACGAGGAGATACCCATGACCAATCAGAACGAGTATGATGTACATATTGTTAGAGTAGTTGATGGTGATACAGTTGATGTAGATATTGATCTAGGATTTAAAATTCAACTTAAAGACGAAAGAGTGAGAATCATGGGTATTGATACTCCTGAATCAAGAACATCAGATAAAGTAGAAAAATTATTTGGCTTAGCTGCAAAAAATAGACTATACCAATTATTAGAAAAAGATGCTAAACTGATCACAACCGAAGATAAAGATGGCGAAGATATGAAAGGTAAGTTTGGTCGTATCTTAGGGGATTTCAGAGCAGCAGATGGTCGTTTGGTTACAGAGATTATGATTGAAGAAGGTCACTGTGTTCCTTACTTTGGTGGATCAAAAGAAGAAGTTCAAGCTCAGCACATGAAAAATAGACAAAGACTTATCAGCGAAGGTGTTGTATCACAGCAAGAAGTAGATGAAGCTGAAATGGAAAACAAAAAGAAAACTAGCTAAGTTTAGAAAAAAGTGGCGAGATTTATGGACTGTTGACAGTATGGTTGACATATGTGTTGATTGTTTTCTTGTTGTTTTTGAAGTCATATATTCTCCTGTACTTATTATAGTTCGGTTACTTCGTCACTTTTTCTTTGAATTTATTGTGGATGGTGTAAAATACTACATAAAAAAATTCATATATTGGAACAGATCATTACCGCCCAAAAAACAAAGAAGAAACTTTTGGATAGGTATGTTTATCATATTTGGATTACCTATAATACTAATACTTCTTGTAGTTATTCTTTTGATTAGTTTACTTTAACCAATATATGTTATAGAATGTTTTTAGTTATAAAAGGAATATATTATGATTATTATTGATTACTCTGGTGTTTCCATTGCTCCTATTGTAATGGGTCATGCTGGTGTAGATGAAAATCTAATTCGACATATGATTTTAAACTCTATACGAATGTATAGAAGTAAGTTTAAAGACAAATATGGTGAAATAGTTATTGTTGCTGATGGTGGTGGCAATTGGCGTAAAGAAGTTTATCCAGAATATAAAAACAATCGCACTAAAAGTAGAGAAGAATCCAAAATTGATTGGGATGAAGCTTTTCGTATTATTGGTATGGTAAGAGATGAGCTAAAAGAAAACTTTCCATATAAAGTAATACATCAATGGGGCTGTGAAGCAGATGATGCTATAGCAGAACTAGTAAAGTGGACACAAGAATTTGGTAATCATGAAGATGTTATGATTGTATCTGCAGATAAGGATTTTCGTCAATTACAAAAATATAATAATGTAAGACAATATTCTAACATTACTAAGAAATTTATAGACGAATCTAATCCTAGACTTTATCTTGCAGAACATATTCTAAAAGGTGATGGTGGAGATGGTGTACCTAATGTTCTATCTGATGATAAATGTTTAGTAGAAGGCCGCCGACAAAATGTTCTTTCAAAGAAAAAGAAAGAAGCCTTACTTGAAGATCCCAAATCTCTTGGAGAAGATGTTTATAGAAACTATCTTCGAAATAAAAAGATGATTGATTTAACAGAAAGTTCAGAATGTCCCGAAAATATAAAACAAGAAATTATAAATACTTTTATTGAACAAGACCAATATAAAAATAAAGGTAAAGTTTTTCCTTTTCTTGTTGAAAAAAGATGTAAGTTATTGCTAGAGAATGTACAGGAGTTTATTTAGAATGGCAAAACTAATTTATGAAGTTATTGAAGAAGCTGGTAAAAAAAGAACTAAAGCCGAAAAAATTGAATATCTGAGAGCAAACGAATCTTGGGCATTAAAAGATGTTCTTAGGGGTACATATGATGATGCTGTTCAATGGTTGGTTCCAAAAGGAGAACCGCCTTATACTCCTAATAAAGAAGAAAGTACACCTTCAAATCTATTAAGACAAAATACACAATTTAGATATATTGTCGACACTCCCGATTCCAGAGGTGTTTTAAAAGCTAAACGGGAAAATATTTATATTAGGCTATTAGAATCAATTCACCCATTAGACGCTAAGGTTGTAATAAACATGGTTAGTAAAAAATCCATAAAAGGTATATCAAAAACAGTAGTACAGGAGGCTTATCCGGGTTTAATACAAAAAGGTTAATAATGAATAATAATCAATCTAAAAACTTTGTAGCTGGCTTCCTTTCCAAGGGATTGCCAGCTTTCACTTTTCTAAAGGAGATAATAATGTCCGATCATCAATTACAAAGACTAATTAAAGATTCTGAAGAATTAAATACATTTACAGACCAGTTAATTGAAGAAGGGGAAACAGAATTGGTGAAAAAAATTGAAGCAAAGAAAAAGTTTTTAGATAAACACATATTATCGGTAATGGAGGTGGCGGCATAATACTTAATTGTAAACTTAACGGTTTACAAATCTCTTAAAATATAGTATTATAGTTACATAACTTATTTGGAGTAACCAATGAATATTTTTGTACTTGATAGTAATCCTATCAAATCTGCACAATTACAGTGTGATAAACACGTAGTTAAAATGATAGTAGAATCGGCTCAAATGCTATCTACTGCTCATAGAATGTTGGATGGCTATATAGAAAAACGTCTTTCAAAGTCTGGAAAAAGAATGATAAATTACTGGGTTCATCCGGATGCAAATATGGAAAATACTTTATACAAAGCAGTTCATCATAATCATCCTTGTACAGTATGGACTATGCAATCTATAGGTAACTATGCTTGGCACTATGAACATTTTATTGGACTTTGTGTAGAATATCAATATCGCTATGATAAAGTTCACAACACACAAATTCTGCTTGAAGAAATTTTGTCTGTTCCACCAAAAAATCTAAATTATAATAAAGGACTCACACCTTTTGCTCTTGCAATGCAACACGAACCTCAATGCATACATATAGGAGATCCTGTACGTTCTTATCAAGAATATTATCAAACTAAACAAGATCGTTTTAAAATGGCTTGGACAAAACGTGATATACCGGAGTGGTTTAATGTTGCAGCTTGATATAGATGTTTTGGAAAAAATAGAATGGGGTAAAGGTATGAAAATGCGTCTTTGTCAAACCCAAGTAAAGAAAAATAAATTAATACAGATTTGGTCGCCGTTATCAAAAAGCTGGAAAACAATGTATAGATATGAAATAGATGATAATTGGAAATGGTGGAAAAATAATGCCAAGTTATACTCTGAAAAACATTAAAGATAATCACACTTGGGATGTTGTGTGTACTTGGGATGAACTTCAAGCCATTCTAAATGAAATGCCTAACGTAATTCAAGTTCTATCTGCACCAAAAATTGTTTCTAGTGTAGGAAGCTTAAATTCAAAAGTGCCAGATGGATTTAAAGATATTTTAAATAAAGTAAAATCTGGTTCTGGGAAAGATAACACAATAAAAACATGAAAAAAAATAATTCATTAACAGTTTCTTTTGATGAACTTGAAAAAATTGATCCTATTACAGATAATCAAAAGAAAGCCTTTGATTTTTGGAATAAAGGTCACAATTTAATATTAACTGGTAGTGCGGGAACAGGTAAAACATTTATAGCTTTATATAATGCTTTTAAAGAAATGTTAAATAAACCTGATATGTACAGACAAATTATGATTATGAGGTCAATGGTTCCTACAAGAGATGCAGGACATCTTCCTGGATCTAAAGAAGAAAAGGAAGACCCCTATAAAGCACCTTATAAAAATATTTGTGATGAAATATTTGGTTATAGAGGAGCATATGGAAAATTAGTAACTGGTAATAAACTTATATTTGAAACAACTTCTTATATTCGTGGAGCAACATTTGACCAAACTATTATAGTAGTTGATGAAATGCAAAACTTGAATTTTCATGAATTAGATTCTGTTATTACTCGTGTCGGAAATGATTGTAAAATTATTTTTTGTGGAGATTATTTACAATCGGATTTTAAATATAATGATGATAAAGACGGGATTATAAAGTTTATAAGTATTGTGGAACAGATGAGATTTTTTAGAGTTATTAATTTTGGTTGGGAAGATATTGTTAGATCAGATCTTGTAAGAGATTATATAATGACTAAAGAAATGTTAAACATATCATAACTAAAGAGGAAAATTTATGTTAAATTGGATAAAACAAAGAATTGGTGAAAGAAGTACACTATCAGGATTGGCACTTATAGTACTAGGATTTCTTGTACTATTTCTTGCTCCACTTGCAAAGATTGCTGCTGGTCTTGCCATATTATATGGTTTATGGGAAATATGGAAAGCAGAATAATGGTAATCATTTACGGTAAAACTAATTGTACATTTTGTGAAAAAGCAAAACAGTTATGTAATGATTATCAATTAGATTATGAATATAAAAATATAGCACATCTTGAATATCTTGAAGAAATGGTGGAAAAGTTTCCAGGAGCAAAAACTGTGCCACAAATAATTTGGTATAATAATATAATTGGAACTTATGAAAATTTTGTAAAAGAAATAGAAAACACAATAGGAGGCTATGGAGAAAATGCCATTTGATTTTGACTTTACTGAAGACCATCTTGCTAAAATTATTCCTGGTAATAATAAAGTAGGAGATTGGTATGAAGCTTTATGTGATATTTTACCAAAGTATGGTATCACGACTGAACGAAGAGTTGCACACTTTTTAAGTCAATGTGCTCATGAAAGTGGTAACTTTAAAAAACTTGAAGAAAACTTAAACTATTCCGCAAAAGCACTACGTGCTGTATTCGGTCGCTATTTTGGTGATGCACCAAAAAGAGATGCAGATGAATATCATAGACAACCCGAAATGATTGCAAATTATGTTTATATGGACGAATTCCGTAAATATAAAATGGGCAATGTAAATGAAGGTGATGGTTGGTTATTTAGAGGACGCGGACTAAAACAACTTACTGGTCGTGAAAATTATACACGATTTGGTAAAACTGTTGATATGACTGCAGAAGAAGCAGCAGAATATGTTGCAACAGAAAAAGGAGCAGTAGAATCCGCATGCTGGTTCTGGGATGCAAATAATTTAAATAATATTGCAGATACCGATGATGTAGTAAAAATGACCAAGAAAATTAATGGTGGTAATATCGGGCTTGAAGATAGACAAAAAAGATACATTAATGCTATGGAAGTATTAGGTATGTCTGCGGATATGGTAGCCGATAATGATGACGATGATATTGAAGACATCATTGATGATATTGGTGTACTACGGAAAGGCTCTCGTGGAGAGGGAGTAAAGATTATGCAAGAAGCGCTCGGTATTGGTGCTGATGGTGTATTTGGCCCAGGCACAGAAAGAGCACTTAAAGAGTGGCAAGCTGCTAATGGTTTAACTCCAGATGGAGTAGCTGGTCCTGCAACTTTTGGAAAATTACTAGAGGACTAAAATGGCTAAGTTCAGTCGATACGATTCACGTAACAAAAAGAAAAATAGAAATAAAAATCTTTCTCTACAAAAAGATAAAAGAATAAAATCAGTAGAGAATCAAGAAAAATGGAACGTAGTTGTAAAAAAATATGAACTAGAATCAGTAGCACGCAAAGGCTAGTAATGATAAGACTTATAGAAATGGACGAACTGGATGTTCTCAATAATGATCCAGTTCGTCCGCACGTTAATAAGCTGGATGTTGGTAAGCAAGTTTATGTATTAGATGATTTATCTGCAGTAATATGTACGTGTTATTGCAATGATATACCAACAACAGAAGAAGAACTTGAACAATTTAAAGATGTAGATGGCGACATACTTGTCGCCTATACAGTTTGGAGCAGTGCAAAAGGTGCTGGTAGAAAAATAGTTTTAGCACTTAGGGATCTAGTATTAAAAAATAATAATATTGATAGATTAGTAACCATGAGTCCTAAAACCGAAATGGCTAAAAAGTTTCACTTAAGTAACGGTGCTTTCTGGCTTAAAGAAAATGAAAAAACTGATAATTATGAATACAATTTGTATAGAAATAAGAATACTTTAATTTCTCGTTTTTATTAAAAAAATGCATTTTAGGGGTTTACATTCGATTTAAAATATATTATATTGTTAATATAAAGAGAATCGGAGAAACTAAAATGAATGATCTTCTTGAATTTATTGATGATCTCGATACATTGGAGCAAGCCAATGGTACTGCTTCTTTTCATACAGTATGGGATCAAATTACGCTTAAGTGGTTGGACCGTAGGAATGCCGCTGAAGATGAAATGAAACTTGAATATGAATCACAAAGATTATCCAAAGTTTTAGGAGTACTTGTAAATGCAAAAAGTAGCTAATCCTTATATGGACGATAAAATTGTAACAGATAAGCTTCCACGGCACGGTTCTCCTCAGGATCGTGGTAGTGCAGATCGTTATTACGGCCGCGGTTTTGATCCTCATTATTATGTTGGTGCTTCTATTACTTCTGAAAGAATAGAAAGAGATAGCATGACTATTGGTGAAATTGAAGCCTATGAATATGGTTATGATAATGAACAAGACAGAAAAGATTGGGGATAGTGATGAGTGCTTTTTTTGGACTTCCAGGTGCTGTAGAGGTTCTGCCAAGAAAAAATGTTAAGTTTGCACCGTTTCTGAATAGCGCACCTATGGATTTTTGGCAAACTTTAGGCCAATATGTCTACGGCTATTTAAAAGATGGCAAATGGCAATATATAGGTAAAGGTAATCGTAATCGTGCAATACAGCACATTAAAGAAAAGGACTATGATATAAATGATCTTTATATTATAGCTAAAAATCTTGAAAGATTTGATTTTGATAGAAAAAAAGATGCTCAATCATTTCTTCTTGAATCATATCTTATTTCATCGTACACACCATCGGATAACAGTGTGTCTGGCCACTATAAGGAGTGTTTTAAAATGGCTAAATTTTCCGAACTTTTCAATGTTTATACTTCATCACAGAAGGATAATTTTGAAGCTTTACCTGAATGGTATATAGAAAACTATGAAAAACTAAAAGGACGGCTTACAGTTGTAGAAATTAAATCTGAAATGACTTGGCTTAGTTTTTCCACTCGTGAACAATTACAACCAAATATTTTGGTTGCATCCGATGGAAACATAAAACATTTTAGATTTCAAATACAAGCTCAAGAGAAAGATAAGATTGCATATCGCAAAGAACAGATATTCGAATTTTTAAGCCATTATGATATAATGGATAAAGATATTGAAAAAACTGGGAATCGTGAAACATATGGAATTAATAGTCAACTTAGTATTGAAGATGCCTTTAATATTATAGATGATTTTTTCTCTTAAAAATTGATTTTAGGGGTTTACAAGCCCCTAAAATTATACTATATTGGTAGTGTAAAAAGAATCGGATGGATTATGACTATAGCTAAAACACAAACCGAACGTCTTACTCTCATCAAAGAGATTGCAGAAAGACGTAAAGCAGAAAAGAAAGCCGACCGTGCTCGTCAAATTAAAATGAATGAGATTAAAGAGAAAGGTAAAAAAGCTCGTTCCGTTATGTTAAAAGCACGTAAGAACCGTAAGGATCCTCTTACTATCTTAAATATAAAAGATGGTGAAAATCCAAATTATTGGACTGATGGGTCCAAATATGCAAAAGAACACTATGGAGAAACAATGTTTGAAACAATAAGGTATGATAATGAATGGGATTGAGTTTAAAGACTCTTTTCAGCATACGTCTGTGTGGAGGCGTTGATCAGCTAAAAGCACTATCTCTGGTGAATATATTCGCCCGCGAAATATCGGTGACGTGAAAACCATGGATGTTAGTTTCAATCAAACTAGAGCGGCAATGTCAATAAGGCCGTGCGGAGAGATTGGAGATACTAGCTCAGGCGTATGCTGAAAGGAGTTTAAAAATGACTAAAAACTTGATTATTATTGCTTGCTCACTAGTATTTTTCACAGGCTTTGGCTACTATACTTACTATGTGTGGAGCGACTGCCTAGAAGAAAACTCGGTTTTAACTTGTATGAGGATGCTTAACAAATGACTTGGACGGTAACAACACAATTCAGCACTATGTGCCAAGCAGTCGAGAGTGAATTGCCTGAGTGGGTTGCAGTAGTTTGCGAGACTGAAACGGAAGCCAGGGAATGGTTTGAAGTTCACGTAAGGGGTAAGCATAGCAAAGCTAGGGTCGTTACTTTGATGAAAGAAAAAGAAGTAGTGGAGGTACAATTTTTATGACTGGAATGTTTTACGATTTAGAGGATTATGAAGAATATCTTGGACAAAGCAATTCTAATCCTACTAGTCCCATCAACAAACTTCAGCAGTTAATGATTATTACTGCTGAAGAATGTGGTGAACTTACACAAAGGTGTAGTAAGATTGTCCGTAAGTATGAAAAAATATCGGATATAGAAAATGATCAAAGAAATAAACTTCTTGAAGAAGTTGGAGATGTTTATTGTATGATTGATTTAATGTGTGAACATGGTATTCTTGATTGGAAAGAAATTTATGCAAGAAGTAGTTCTAAAAGAAATAAACTTAAAACTTGGAGTAATCTAATAGATGAATAAGTTTAAAATATATAAAGCACACAAGATGCTTGACTGGATAGAAAATTATGTAACAGAATGGGCAGAAGAATTAATTCAAAATCATTTTGGTGTTGAAATCATTGAACTTACTCAAGAACAGATATATGAAGTTATAGATGAGTGGGAAGAAATGATGGACTATAATCAAACTCTTGCTCTTGGTATTCGTAATTGTATCAATATGTGGGAAAACGAACACGAGGAATATCTTGTTTAAACACGTAAATCATGGAATAGTTTTACCTAAGATAGAAAGAAAAACTACAGAAGCTGGTCGTAAATATTTTACACCAGAAGGTAATGCTTATCCATCGATTACTACAGTTTTAGGTGCTTTAAGTAAGGAAGCTATCCTAGATTGGAGAAAAAAAGTTGGAGAAGAAGAAGCCGATAGAATTTCTCGTAGAGCGACTATTAGAGGAACTGCTGTACATAAACTAGCAGAAGATTATCTTGATAATATACCCGAATGGAAAGATAATGTAATGCCTCATAACTTATTTGCTTTTAATCAAATTAAAAGTATTATAGATGAAAGATTAAACAATATTTGGTTTCAAGAAGAATTTTTGTATAGTGATATTCTAAGAACTGCTGGACAAGTAGATTGCATTGCAGAGTTTGATGGACAATTATCTATTATAGATTTTAAAACATCACGTAAAACAAAAAGAAAAGAATGGATTACAAATTATTTTATTCAAGCTGCTTTTTATGCAGCTGCTTTTTATGAAAGAACAAATGTACCTGTTAAACAAGGTGTTATTCTTATTACTGTAGATAATGCTGAACCTCAGGTTTTTAAAATAAACACTCACGATTATCTTCCTGCATTTTTAGATGCTAGAAAAAAATATGAAATTAGCTAAATTGGCTATTTACTTTTAATGTTATATGGTATATTATATAAGAATCGGTAATACATAAGGAGAAAAATATGTGGGCAGTTAAAGTAGACCGAAACGGTAGACCTACCAATGCAGTCCTACGAAGAATGGAAAAATGTAAACTTGATCTTGACTCACACGAGTCTCGTTCGAAATTTGGTTATTGTTATTTGGATTTATTAGACGAATAATTGAAAAGGAAAAAAATATGACTGAAGAAATAACACGTGAATATATGATGACAAAACTCCAGCAAGGAGAGTGTCGTGTAATCTTTAAAAAAACAAATGGTGAAGAACGCGATATGACGTGTACTTTACAGCCAACGGTAATTCCTTCTGCTAAAAAAGATGATCCACTTTCTCAGAAAAAAGTAAGATCAATTAATGAAGAAGTTCTTCCTGTATGGGATGTAAATGCAAAAGGTTGGCGCTCTTTTCGTGTAGATAGTGTGATTAGCTTTGCTTGTAGATAAATACTATAAAAGGAGTTAATAGATGGCTGGAAAGTTAGTTGATCAGTTTGAAAGATTTTCAAATAGATTACAAATTTTGCCTTATGAACATAGAGTAAATATTAATGAATTGTTGTTTGCTCTAAGAGGCAATGTAATTTCAACTACTGTCGGTACATCAAACATTTCTACATTTAGAAATATTATTACTAATTTGCATCCATTAAATGATAGCCTATATTCAGAAAACAATAATCGTTTTGGTGTTGATATTGACAGTCTTTACGATAATAATTCTTTTTACAGAATATATGTAACAAACAGAACTACACATAAAGATAAGGTATTTTTTATAGGTTATTATATAGATAAATTAACTGGAAACTTTACAGAACGTAAAGATTATTATAAAATGGATTTTGATATATGTATTAGAAGATATAATAGTGAAAACGAACAGATTTCTTTTGAAACAGAATCAAAGTCTGATAGTTGGAAAGGACCTAAAGAAATAGAAAAAGTTGCAAAAGATAATGGTCTATTTTATCATTTTATGAAAAAGAATGAAAAAGACCAAACTTATATCAGAATTGTTGATGAAACAGTATGAGAGTAAATTAGTATGACTATGCATTTAGTACGAGGAATGACTTCTTTAAATACTAAGAAGCGTAAAATGAAAAAGAAGCCTGGTTGGAAAAGCACAATTCAAGAACATGATGAATTTCTAAAAAAGATGGGTGTGCACCCCGATCAGCTGGCAAAGAAAAAGGCAAAGCGTGGTAATGTTACGACAGTGGATTTTCCTGATCTTTCTAGCCCTAGCTCAAATAATTGTCCTACTAGTGATAGGATTGATGGCATAGCACCAAGAAAAGAAACTATGAAATATACTGGCGATGAAATAGCAGGTATTGTAGTAACACATAAATCTAATCTTATGCCCGTTCGTAAAGATAATAAACAAGCGGCCATTGATGCAGCAAGTATGCGAAGATAATGTTTAGCATAGAAAATGAATTTGATCATACATTAATTACTATCGTAGATAATGATGAACGCGAAGAAGATGTTCAACTTATTATGACTGATAATAATGTTTATATAAGACAATTTAATGATAAATCTGGCAGATACGATGTAATAGCATTATCTCCTTTTATGTTTAATGAGATACTTGCTTCAATGAAATACAGTGAAGGTGTTTACGTCACGGAAAGTTCTTTAAAACAGAAAAGGAAGTAATATGTTTGGTATAGATCCACTTATTATTTTAGCACTTGGTATTTTTGCAATATTTTATTGTTCCTATTCTATCGGTCGTGATAATCGTAAACAAAGAGATGACGAATTGATAGAACAAACAATGTTATATTTGTGTCACGAGGGGTATCTAAAACACAGACGAGATCGTGACGGAGAAATAGAACTCATAAAACTTAACGAAGAATTTTAAATTTAAAGGTTTACAGAGCCTTATAACTATGATATAATAATATTATCATAGAGGAGATTCTATACCATGGCTAAAAGAGCAAAAACTAAAAAAGTATATTCTCGTAGAGCACGTACGGGTATTGCTGCAGCTCCTACAAACGACTTTAGACACTTTAATGATTATCTTCGTTTGGAAGTTGATAAAAAAGAATTATCCCAAGTTATAAAAGCCTATATTAGAAAAAATCTAAAAAAAGTAGATATTCAACTTGCACTAAAAGCACCAGAATGGGCATTTACTTCAGTTCCTTATCTATCTGCAACAATTGCATGGAAAAATCTAGGTAATCCATTTCCAGAATATTGGAATGGAGAAGAAGTTATTAGAAAAAGAATTGCAGAGATTGTAGAAAAAGGTAAAATAAAAGCAGAGCAAAAAGAAGAAGTAGAAGAAGAAACACCTAAAAAAACTATTGCCGATATTGTAAAGGAACGTACTTCTGATTTTATTGGAGAAATAGAAGAAAAAGTAGATGCTTTTCCAGAGGTTTCAGACTTATCTGTTTATGATGAATTAAAAAAGATAGATGCTCCAAATAATACTGCAAAAGCGGTTTATGATTATTATCTTCCTCAACTAAAAGAAATGCAAGAATTAATTAATGATAAACCTAGTGATCTTGTTGAAGCATATAATCATATGTCTGCAAGAGAAAAAAAATCATATATGAAATTCTTGGAAGATATTATTGTTGATGCAGAAAGATATATGGCTTCAAAGAAAGCACAAAGAAAAACTCGAACACCTAAAGTTAAAACTGCAGATAAACAAGTTACAAGATTAACTTATCTTAAAGAGTCAAAAGAACATAAGCTGGTTTCTATTAATCCTACTTCAATTGTAGGAGCAAGTAGAATATATTTGTTTAATGTAAAGTCAAGAGTTATTACAGAGTTAGTCTGTAGATTATCACAAGGCTTTGAAGTGAGTGGTACTACAATTAAAGGAATTGATGAAGATATATCACGAAATATTAGATTAAGAAAACCAGATGAATTTTTACCTCTGGTTCTTAAAAAGACCCCTAATCAAATTAATAAAGAGTGGGGCAAACTTACTACAAAACCCGGAAATGCAAACGGAAGGGTTAATAAGGACACAATCATATTAAGGGCTCTTGATAGATGATAGAAGATAAAAATAATTTTATGAACCGTTCAAAGTTTACAAAACTTATTGAAGAACAGGTTCTATCAAAGAAACTAGGGTATATTGATGCCGTAGTTGAAGCATGTGAGATTACTAATATAGATCCACAAGATGTTAAAAAGTATATCTCACCTCTTATCAAAGAGAAAATCGAAGCTGAAGCAATGAAATTAAATTTTCTACCGAAGCAAAATGAACTTCTTTTTGAATAAATACTATTTACTATGTCATAAAGATGTAGTATAATATTACAGTAATACAAAAACATATTTCAGTATAAGGAAAAAAATATATGTCATTCGCAAATCTAAAACGTAATCGTAACGCAATCGATCAACTTGTAAAAGCAGCAGAAGCTACTAATACAACTCAATCTAATAATTATGTAGATGATCGTATCTGGAAACCAACTGTAGATAAATCTAATAATGGTTATGCAGTTATCCGCTTTCTCCCAGCATCAGAAGGATCAGATTTACCATGGAACCGCTATTGGGATCATGGGTTTAAGGGACCAACGGGTCGTTGGTATATTGAACGTTCACTTACTTCGATTGGTCAAAATGATCCAGTGGGGGAATTAAATAGTAAACTCTGGAACTCTGGTATTGAATCGGATAAAGAAATTGCTCGTAAACAAAAGCGGCGGTTGCATTATGTTTCGAATATTTTAGTTCTTTCAGATCCGGGTAATCCAAGCAATGAAGGTAAAGTATTCATTTTTCAATATGGGAAGAAAATCTTTGATAAACTAATGGATGCAATGCAACCAGATTTTCAAGATGAAGAACCAATTAATCCATTTGATTTTTGGCAAGGTGCCGACTTTAAGCTTAAAATTCGTGATGTAGAAGGTTATCGTAACTACGATAAATCTGAATTTTCTGGCCAGAGTGAATTATCTTCTGATGATACATATCTGGAAGAAATTTATAATAAACTTCATGATCTGCGTGAATTTACAGATCCTAAAAATTATAAAACATATGATGAACTACAAGCTAAACTGATGGCTGTTCTCGGAGAACAGGCTTCTGTTGGAGCACCTACAATGAAACAAGAGGAATCTCTAGGAGAACCGCAACCGGCTCCTAAAATGAGAGAAGCAGAACCTGTTCGGATGGAAACTGCAGAAATGGCTTCAGCTTCGGAAGAAGATGACGATATCATGACTCACTTTGCAAATCTTGTAAATGAAGACTAGATAGGAGCCATTCTATCAAAACCATCAACTGATATCGGCATAGACGCCTGATTAAGTACGGTAGTATTATTCTGTACAGATCGGGCGTCTGTGTTATTTACCATAGCAACTGTTCTATTAGCTTCTCTTGCCTCAACCGTACTTGCTAGTTGATTTTGTGCCCTTTCGAGCATTGCATTAGTTTCTCTTTCTCTTTCATTTCTTCTTTGAATTAACTCAGCATTTCTGTTTTCAATTCTTTGAGCTGCAGCTCCAGCTTTTTCTTGACTTACTAGACTAACTCTCGTACCTTCTAATACAGTAAACTCTCCACCACCTAACCAACTGGGGATTGGTATTTTGAGAGTCGGTAGACTAAATCCTACTTTGGATAATGATGTTATCAGCTTATCTTTAAAGTTTAAAAATACTGTTGCTAAACTTTCAAATGTATTTTTAATTCTATCTGTTATTGCAGATTTAAAGGTAGCTTTAATAAATGAACCTGCTCCAGAAATTAAATTTCCAAAGTTTTCACCAAAGTTCTTTATAAAGTTTTTAGCTCCGTCATATACACCGTTGAATGAATCCGCTAAAGAAAAGTCTTTAATTTTCTGTGCTATTTCTCCAAAGCCTAGGTACTCGAGAACTTTTCTTGGAACAAATGTAACAATATCTTTTAATACGTCTACACCTTCAAGTATGCCCGTTACAATTCCTTTTATTCCGCCTTCAAGAGCACCAAATAATTTTGATATAATTCCGCCTTCAGCTTCAGTAAAACCTGTAATTGCACCTCTGACAAAATCAAATAACGTAATTAATGGAAGTAAAAATGTAGCTCTTGAAAATATTTTAGCTGCTGATAATACCGGTTTAAATATTGACGTAATACCACTGAAAATTTTTCCAATTGTTCCAAAGAATTTACCAACAGCACCAAATACACTTCTTAGTATGGATCCACCTTGAGCCACGGCTTTTCCTGTTGCTGTGATAGGTGCTGTAACTTTTGATAGTACTGATCCAATATTTTTGAATACATTAGTGATTGGTTCAAAGAAAGCTGCAATTCTTGAAAAATCTAAAGTAGAAGTAAACATCATAATACCAGCAGTAATGCTTCTAAAAGTTTTAGCTATACTTTTTCCTACTTTTGTGAATTGATTATTTACCAAATTGTCTAAAGATTTAAATACTGAACCAATCGTGTTGACTATTCTTTTTGGTATTGATCTTAATGATTTCCAAGTATCCGTAACAAATAATGCTTTTATGTATTTGTCTAAACCTAGAAACTCTGCTGTTATTGCAAGACCCAAACCAGCAAGTAACCTGCCTACCCCTGCTAAATTAAATGCTGGTATCAGCCCCATACCTCTATTTGACTGTTGTTGCGGTACGGCAGGATCTTGATTATTGGGAATATTAGTATCATCAGATGACTGTTGTAAATTATCAAGTTTTTGTAACTTTAAATAATCAAAGTATGATTTCATCTGATCATTTAAAAACACCATTTGAATTAAAATTTTATCAAGTAATTTATTATTTTCTTTTTCAAAGTTGGTTGAAAATATACTTTTAATAAGCCCAAAAGCGGCAGAAATTGGTGCAGTAATAACATCTTTAACCATTTTACCAACACCAGATACTATACCTATAATGGCATTTTTAATAGTTGATACTGCATTAGCTATTAATTTAAACGGTGCTGTTATAACATTTACTATTGAATCTTTAAAGGCACCTAGTGTTCTTGTAATAGGATTATCAATAATAGCATTTGTAAGAGCTGTTAAACCTGGTATCTTGAGTCCAGCACTCTTAATACCACTTATGGATTTAGCTACATCACTTATGCCTTTTTTTAGTTCGATTTTGATTTCTTCATGTCTTTTGTCAGACTGCTTATTAGATTCTTCTAATTGTCTCACAACTTCAGTTAATGTAGCCATAGGATCCTATCCTTGATTTTTTATTCTTTCGTTTTCTTTTTCAATATAATCAATAAGCATAGCAATATAAATTTCTCTTTCCCATGGTAACATATTCTCAATCTCGGTCAAAGAATATTTATGTTCTTGCATTAGTAAAAAATTAGTTTTATAATAATTTACTAAGTTATCATGAGAAAGAGCCACTAAAAAAAATCATCTATACCACTCAGTATTATTTTATTTTCTTTTTCACAACCACCACAAATAAATTTTACTTCTTTTTCAACTCTTGGCATATTTTCTACATATTCTCTTACTTTAGCAAATTGCTGAGAGTTTAAAGATTCTATAAAATCGTCTATTTCTTTATCTGATACATCTTTTAATAAAATATTTTCTTCTTCAGTTTCAATTGATTCCATACATTTACCAATAAGCATAAATGTTCTTTCTGTATCAGTTAATTCATTATCTTCAAATTTTAGTACATCATTAAAATTAGGATATTTCATAGTTAAAGAAATATTTTCATCTAATTGTATTTCCTTACTTACTTCTTTATCTTTTTTAATTTCAATATCATCAAGTTTCACAGAAACATCGTTTACTTTTTCACATGATGAACATTTAAGTCCTAAATCACTTACTTCACCTACCGATTTTGATCTAATTATAATAAACATATATTCGATATCAAATAATGTAAGTTTGCTTTTATCAATCTCTGCATCTATACAAGAAGTAATTGTATCAACTACAGCATGTAATGCAGAGGCCTTATCTTGTGATTCAAGAGCCATCATTAATACTTTTTCTTCTTTTACCAAATAAGGTCTATATCTTACTTTTTCTTGTAAAGAAGGTATTGTTAATTCATATTTTGGTTTATCATTTAACTTTGGCAGCGCCATTTTTTCATCCTCATTTCATTTATTATACAGGGGCTTCTTCGTTAGCGAAGTATTTTCCTTTCCAGTTATTATAAGAAAGTTGAACAGTTAATTCTGTTAACCCTCCTTGTTCGTTTGTAAATTCTATAGCATTAACTAAAGTAGGAAATGCATCAATAAGTACGCATTCATATATGATTTGATTTCTTTGATTAAATTGTGATATATTAACACCACGCGTATAACCAGAAGTAAAACCAGTCCCAGGAGTTGTTCCATATTTATATTTCAATTCGTATGTATTAAAATCCATAGTTAAACCAGTCCAGTAATCAAAATATCTTTTAGCTTCATATGAATTAGTCATCATAAAGGTCATCTGAATATCGTCAATTAAGAAACCATTTACTACTTTTTCTGCCTTAGGTATACCTATTACTCTTTCATTTACACTCATACTTCTACCAGGTAAATTAACATTTTTACACATAAAATTTAACTGTTCAGCCGTAATATCTGGAAGTGCTGTAAATGTAGGAAAAGCAACTTTAAAAAGATTATTTCTTGCCAAGCCTTTTTTTTCAAAGGACGCTTTAAAAGATTTTATATCCATTATATCATTTCCCTTGATGCTCTATATACTGCAGAACCACTTGCTTTATTCCAAGATGCAGTTGGAAGAAATGTTGCTATTTCCCATTCGGGTGATTCAACCTTTGCAAATCTACTTCTTACATTAGAATTTAAATAGTGTTTAACACATGGTTTAAAATATCTTAAATTAGAAGCACTCTTTAATTGTCTATATTTTATATTAAATTTAGTTGATTCATCAAATCTATTATTGTTTGTTGTATCCATAAGTCCGTCAAGTAATTTTGCTCTTAATACTGGAGGCAAATAATGTAAATTTAATCCTAAAAATCCCTTTTCAGCTGGACCAATTGGTATTACTAAAGGAAAACTATCATAATATGGTAATGTATCTTTATGTTTTGGATCGTAGAAAAACATATACATATTGCCTATAATAGCTCTATTTTCTAAGGTTAGTTCATCATCTTTTAATAGTTGATTCCTATTAATTCTACGTAAAGCTCCTCCACGTAGTGCACCAATTCTTTTTCTAAACCAATCCCTTGATTCTTTTGTCCGAGGGTTAATACCGGCTCTAAACGCTTCGATCTCAAGATTCTGAAATATACTTGCCATTGTAGTATTTATAATGATTTTTTAATTTTTTTCATCTTTGGAAGACTCTTCATTGTTGACTGTTTTGGCATTATACCCATACTTTGTAAAGTTTTTTCTGTCCATATTTGAAATTCCCAATTTCGATCATCAGCAAAGTTTTTAGCAGCTTTCCACTTATTCATATTTTTAACATATGTCATGCCTTCAGCAATATACTTTTTTGTTTTTCTTCCTGAAAATTTGGGTGGAGTAGTTTGACTATCTGGTTTTATTTCTACAATAATAGTTTTACCATTATTAAATGTTATTTTTAAATCGACAAAATATCTATGATATTTTTTATCGACTTCATAAAAATAAGGTATAACGACTTCTTCAGATGCCCAAGTTTTTACGGAAGGATTGTCGTCACACCATTTAAAACAATATCTTTCCCACATTGATCTATAAATTACATTATCTGCATCGCCACGATATTTTGATCTATGTTTTACTTTATATTTTCCTTGGTATGTTTTCATAGTACTTTCAGTTAAATTATATAAATAAGAATAGGATAATTCTATTTATTAAGGACTTTGAATGGTAGATTATACAAATATGGGTGGTGCGGGAATAACACATATATTTCCTATAGATAATGCAGACAAATATAAAGCTTATATAAAGTTTACTCCGATTATTAAGCACGGGCCCACTTATTCGGCTAGAGTTAGTACAAGTAATAATGAAACTCAAGCATCAAGTGACGGCCTATTTGGTGAACTCGAAAATGCTTTAAGTAATACATTTTCAGATTTTACTAATTCTGCAATATCTGGTGCTACTTCCTCAAGAGGTAATGAATCTGTTGCTTTATACATGCCGACACCAGTTACTATTCAAGATGGTGTTAGTATTGAAGCCGCTAATCTTGGTATTCTTGGTGAAGGTATTTCAAGAGGGATGGATGCTGGTTCGGGAATACTAAATTCACTCGGCGGTGCCCTTCAAGAAGGTGTTGGTAGTATTGTTGATACAATAAAAGGAAATTTAAGTGGTCCTGGAGCATCTCTTGCAGCCAGCAGACTTGCAGCTGGATTGCCTGGTCCTGGAACAGATGCTGTAAGAGGGTCTTTAAGAGTAACACCTAATCCTAATACTAGAATGATTTTTAGAGCAGTTAATATACGTGAGTTTTCTTTTGACTTTAAAATGGTTCCAACAAGTCAATCAGAACAAGTTGCTATTCAAAATATTGTATCATTTTTTAGAACAAATCTTTATCCCGAGGTTATTAAGTTAGAGGGTACTGGAGGTTCTACCATAGACGCTGGTTATAAGTTTCCAAATTTATTTGAAATAAAATTGATGTATTTTCAACCTAATTTAGATGTAAATGGAAATCCTACAGGAACAGGAACTTATATAGACTTATCTGAAACAAATCCTAATTTAAGTTTTAAACATATGTATCTCAGATCTTTTTCAGCTTCATATAATACTACTGGTGGTTTTTATAAAGACGGTAAATTTAATGAGACAAATATTACAGTATCGTTTGCTGAAGAATTTACTTTAAATAAATCTGATGCAATGGCAGGAATGTCAGCAAAGGCAGATAGATATGGTGGAGCAGACAATCCTTATTATGATGGTTACACTGGTAGAGAAGCAGGGGCAAGATAAGATATGACTTTTTTTTCAGGATTTCCAACAGTAAATTATAAATTTGGCAATGAAAAAGATTACAATATTATTCAAAATTTGTCTTTGTATATTGATATAATTGACAAACTTAAAGACAATACAACTGCATATACTTTTTATAATTTATACGATGGTGAAAGACCAGATCAGGTTTCTCAAATGTTATACGGTACTACAGATTATTACTGGACTTTCTTTTTACTTAATGATAAATTAAAAGAAAGTGGTTGGCCAAGATCTCTTAAAAGTTTAGAAGCATATGTAAAAAAGAAATACACTAATACAACTATTACAACAAGAGATTATTTTTATGATAAATTTCGAGTAGGCGATTTGGTTACTACTACCAGAAATGATTCAAACCAAGAAGAAATTGTGACAAGAGTAATCAAGACTAATTCAAATATAGGGACCTTTACCGTTCCAGGTTCTTTAAATTACATTGATGGAGAAATGGTAAAGCTTGTCGGACCACAATCTGGTAAATTTATTACTGTTCACTCATCTACCGTTGAATATAATGCAGTTAGACACTATAAAGATACTGAAGGCATTGTTGATATTGATCCTACTATTGGTCCGGGTTCTAATTTAACAGCAGTAACCAATCTTGATCATTATAAAGAACAGAATGATATAAACAAAAAGATAAAAATATTTAAACCCGAAATTGTATCATCTGTATTTTCTTCTTATAAAAAGACTCTTCGAGAGAATAGATAATGAATGAAAAATCAAATCAAGAACTCAATGCAGAGTTTATTATCAGAAAAATTGAAATAGAAAAACAAGAACTCAATGCAAGTTTTATAATAAACTCTGTTATCAATGAAGTTAATATTTACGAACATGTAGATAAACCGTATTTAACTGCACAAATTGTATTTGCTGATACATCAAGAATATTAGAAACAGCAGAAATTTCTGGTACAGAATTAGTTACAATTGAAATTTCAACTTCGCTAGATGGAGACGAATTTTCGATTACAAAAAAATTTATAATAACAGAAGTTTTAAGAGCTGTAAAAACAAATGATAATACAGAACTTGATTCTATTGCTTTAATAGAAGATATTGGCTATTATTCGAGAATGATTCGTGTTCAAAAAGCTTATAGTGGAACACCAAGTTCAATAATTAGTAGCATCATAAGTGAAAATTTAGGAAGATCTGTTCTAATGGCTGGAAATGAAAATGTAGATGGTAGTATTAAAGTAGTAGTGCCAAACATGACTCCTATTGGTGCAGCTAATTGGATTAAAGATAGAGCATCTACAACATCAGGATTACCATATTTTTTATTTTCAACAATATGTGATGATAATCTTAGACTTATGGATTTAGAAACAATTTTAAATGCAACACCTTTAAATAATAATACCTATGCATATACTTTTTCACAACCAATAGGTTCTGGATTTGAAACACTAGATCCTAGACAGTATTATGCAATTCGTGATTTTAAATATTCTAATCTTGAAGATCAGTTAATGATGGCAAGAAAAGGGTTAACTGGTTCAACTTATACATTTTTAGATACAATTAAAAATAAACCTTATACTGCAAGAATTAATGCACAAGAAATATTTTCCAGTATTCCTTATCCGCCAGCACAACAGAGACCGATATATGATGGAGTAACACAATTTCCCGGCGGACCAATGCACGATTATGATACAAGCGAGATAACACAAATAACACCAACACTAACTTTTGAAGACGGCTCTTTAAATTATTATGAAGCATCTGGTGTTTCATCGCATATGTTTAAAGCAAAAACAAAGTCTCTTAGACACTTCTTACATAAATCATCTATAGATATATCAGTGCCCGGTAGAAACTTTTTACAGAACGGAGTAAATAAATCTATTGGAAATTTAATTAATATAGCATTTAATGCTAATATATCAGATACATCACAATCTGATCCTAATAATAATTTAGATAAGAAAAAAAGTGGTACATATATGATATATGCAACCAGACATGTATTTCAAGAGAATGTTTATAACTCTGTAATTTCTTGTGCTAAATTAGGATATAAACCTACAACAAATGGTACCTTAACAGCATGAAAACAGTTAATGAATTAAAAACTTTACAGGAAGATTATTATGGTGACCATTTTAGATGGTTTATTGGCATTATTGTAGATAATAAAGATCCTCTTAAGTTAGGTAGATTAAAGGTACGTATAAGAGGGATACATAACGGGGGTCAGACAAGTGTTAATGATTTACCTTGGGCCCAAGTTGTACTACCATCAACCGAAGGCGGAATATCTGGTATAGGAAAAATGCCTCAAATTCAAAATGGTGCTCAAGTTTTTGGATTTTTTATGGACGGTTTTAGTTCTCAATTGCCAATAATTATAGGTCCTATTCATCATATTGAAAGAAATACAAATAAAAATAATAGTGGTGGAAGTGGAGACACTCCGGCAGATGATAAAGATCAAGATACCGATGTTGAAGATGGTAAAGATGAAGAAGGCAGAGAAATTGATACATCAAATTTAAAAGGTGGTTCCAATGCTGAAAAAATATTTAATTACTTAAAAGGTGAAGGTCTCACAGATGAACAAGCTGCTGGAGTTATAGGCAATCTTTATGCTGAATCTGGGTTAGAACCAGATACTTTAAATCCAAATGATCTTGGTAAGCCTGCATATGGATTAGCACAATGGAGAGGTAGTAGATATGATGAGTTAAAAGATTTTTCAAGTAAAAACGGTGTAGAGTATTCGTCTCTTGAAGGCCAATTAAATTTTTTAATGCACGAATTGGAAACAAAACCATATTTAGGTTACGGAGAATTAACAGGTGCAGGTAGTGTTTCAGAATCGACAAGAATTTTTGAAGAGTTATTTGAAAGACCACAGCCAGGTACTTTTCAAAAAAGATATAATTATGCACAAAAAGTTTTTGAAACATATGGTTAATTTATGGAGTTTAATTTATGTCATCTTTTTTAAAAAATTCAATAGATAAAGACGGTTTTAATAACATTCTTAATAGTCTTAAAAAACAGACTAATATTGATGATGTAACACAAGATATAAAAAGTGCTGCAAATATAATCTCTTCTGTTAGAAATGGTGTTGTAGCAAAAAATGCAAACTCGAATGTAGGTAATATAGAATCTTTAGTAACACTAAATGACAAATCTGATCCAGATAATATAGAAGATGTTGGTCCGGTAAGATTAAAAAATCCAATACAAGGATTTAATAGTGATTTTGAAACCACTCCAACAAATGTTAGACCATTAGAAGCAATAACAGGAAAGTCTCCTGTTTCCGGTAAACTAAAATCTCACGTTATTGCTTCAACACCTCTTTCCATATTTAATAATATTCAATCTATTACGGGAAATGAACCTAGTCAATCTTTAATGAACAATTTTACTACAGAACCTACAGGAGAAGTTGTTCAAAATATTAAAAAAACTCAAGGTAATAATAATTTATTTGGAAATGCACTTTTTTCTCAACTATTATCAAAATTGGGATCAATTAATAATTTTGAAGGCGGCTTATTAAATAATTTGTTACTATTAGGAACAGATGTATTAAGAAATGAATTAACTACTATTACAAGAGGCTTATTAAAAGAAAATGTTTTAAAAAGTGTATTACAAGAAATACTATTAGGAAATAAAGAAAAAGCTGCACAGATAGTAGAAAATGCTCTTAGCGGTAGTAATTTATCTGCTACTGAACGTGATAAAATTTTTAAAGATGTTTATAAAATAGATCCTTCATTATCAAATGTAGTTAGTGGAGTTCCATCATCTACAGACGAATTTTCAAAACTACTTCCTCCAACAGTTAAGGTAGAAAGATTAAATTCTAATGAACAGAATTATCCTGAAAATACTAGAATCACTAAAGGTGGATCATATCCATATGAATTTAAATTTGTAGATAGTTTTGAAGAATTAATTGCTGATTTTAGAGGTGCTAGTAGAGAAATAACAGAAGTAGTTGTACACTGGTCTGCACACTTTAACAATCAGGGAAATGTTGGTTCTGAAGAGTGTCATAATATTGCTATAGATAGAGGTTTTGGTAGAGGTATATCATATCATTATATTATAAAAAAGGACGGTTCTATTCAAAGAGGGCGACCTTTAAATATGATGGGTGCTCATGCAAAAGCAAATGGACATAATAAGTATAGTATAGGGATTTCTATGATAGGAGGATATAACTGTAATAGTAATAATCCTACTCCGAATAATTTTATAAGTGCAGAATCTATTACTTCAAGTCAATGGAATAGTTTAAATCAGTTTCTTAGAGCATTTTATGTTGTCTGGCCTGGCGGACAAGTTTGGGGTCATAATGAAACAGATCCAACAAAAGTTGATCCTGGAATTAGTATGAAACAATATATTCTTTCAAAATTTAATAAAACAAATAAATCTTCAAGTGGTTCAGCACCACCATTATCTCCTGCACAGTTGGTAGGAGCAAATAACTCAAAAGCAACGCCCTCGTAAAGGATAAATCATGACTACAGAAAATGATACAGTACAAGATAGAATTGCTTATCAAGGGAAATCTCAGGTTGTAAACGAAGGAGTGCCCTCTGATGGATTTGCCGATCCTGAAGGTAAGTATCCTAAAAAAGAATATGCTGGAGAACCATCAGTAAATAAAGCAGCCAGAGGAAAAAAAGTTTTTAAACTAAAAGATAATCCTAGAAATCATCCTAAAGCAATATACCCATTAAATCAAGTTAGTGAATCTACTTCTGGTCATGTAATTGAAGTTAATGATACTCCCGGCGGCGAAAGAATACTTATAAAACATAAAGATGGTCACGGAATTGAAATTTCTCCAGATGGTAGTATTTTTATAAGCAATACAGGAAAGAAAGCAGAGTTCTGTCGTCAAGAAAGGATTCTTAAAGTTGGCGGTAACGGAGAAATTGTTTATTATGGAAATTTAAATCTTACAGTTCATGGTGATTATAACTTAGATGTAAAAGGTGATTATAATGTAAAAGTTGGCGGTAATCATATCTTAAATGTAGTAAGAAATTATCGTAAACATATTGTTGGAGCGTTTAACGAAGTTATACAAAAAACAAGATCATCTACTGTTTTACAAAAAGTTTCCAATGTTTGTTTAAATGGTTTTAGTTCTCATACTAAAGGCACATATTTTAATGAAGTTGACGGTGTTGCAGAATATGCCCACAGTGGTGATACATTTATAACTTCTGAAACTCAGATGAATATGACATCTGTTGACGTTAATGTTGCAGCCAATAATCTATCAGTCTTTGGAGATGAAGGTACTATTGGTGGTGATAATATAACAATGTTTGCTCAGAATAGTTATGTTGATAGAACACTACATGCAAGTGAAGTAGAAGCAAAGAAAACTATGAAAGCAAAAGTATTTCATGGAGATTTAAATGGTACAGCAAAAGGGGCAGTAAAAGCTGGGACCGCAGCACTTGGTGCTTCACATGGTGGAAGTGTAAATACTACAGCCCATAGTATAGAAGATCCTGTGGCACAAGGGAAAAAATATAAACCAACAAAAGATATATTAGATTCCCATTGTTCTGACTGCGATCAAGGAATAAGACAAGTAAGAATTGATAGAGATTCTGCAATTAATGACGGTATTGATCAAACCAAAAACTCTGATGGTATAACAGATAAAAAATTGAATACTGGACAAATAAGATCAAAATTAAAAGAACCAAATAATCTTAAAAATGAAAAATTTGTAGAAAGTCAAATTGCAAATGGTGTTTTAAATCCGGCTTATGCATCACTTGCACCCGGAAGTACAGGACGTATAAAAAGTATGTCTCAGACCGCAAGATCCGGTGTAGAAGAAATAGGAAATAGACAATTACAAGCAGCGACTAAAAAGTTTACTTTAAGGGAATCTTCTTCACGTGGAGTAGAAAGAACAATTGCTGTTGATCAAAACTTTGACCCTAATAATCAAAGAGATATTACAATGCAAACACATCTTGCAAAAGGTGTTCCTATTTCTAAATTTGTGGCATCAGATAAAGATCCAGTAAATTTTGATCATACAAAAAGTTCAGAAGAAAGAAAAATTATAGCAAGAAATTTATACCCACAAGCAAATATAATTAATACCTTTAATCAATTGAAAAAATTTGAAGGATATGATTTAGTAGTTGCAGAGGGTCTTTATAAGAAAGGACCTAAAGAAACTTTATCAGACGGTTCTCCTAAAAAATTAGCCGAAAACGGAAGATCTGTAGCTTATGAAATCTATGATTCTACTACAGGTAATATAGCAAATGATAAAATATTTGACTTTGCAGTATATCTAAAAGATAATAGTGATTATGAAAAAATAAGTTTATATTATGATAATTACAACCCTAACGGCTCTTTAAATTCTCAAATGGTGGTAAATATGCCATCAATGCCAGAAAATTATACAGCGTACTTTAATAGAAGTGTTGAAACTGTTTATAATGGGACCGTTCAAACAGCAACAGATTTGGTTGAAATATTAAGCACGTAAAACCATTATAAATAATACAATAAAATAAGAGAAAAACATGCCAACAAGATCATTATCAATTGAAGATAGAAAACTAGATACAGGAGTACAAATAACGGCTCTTGGAAAGGGTAACTATTCTGATATTGACTTATCATTTAAAAAAAGAAGAAATGGTGATATATTTAAAAAAACGGACGCAAATGCGGTAAAACAGGCAGTAAAGAATTTAATTCTTACTAATCACTATGAAAAACCTTTTATTCCTTTTTTTGGTGCTAATATTAGAGATATGCTTTTTGAACTTGGAGACCCATTTACAGAATTTGAAACAAAACAAAGAATAAAACTTGCTATTGAAAATTATGAACCAAGAGCTGAAGTAATCGATATATCATGTTCGCTTGTTGACTATGCAAATTCTCTTGATATATCAATTACTTTTCGTATATTAAATACAAATGAAATAATTACTTTAGAAACAGAAATTTCGAGGTTGAGATAATGGCAACAAATATTACATCAACGGCTTTAGATTTTGGCAATATAAGAAATAGTTTAAAAACTTATTTTGCTCAACAACCAGAATTTTCTGATTATGATTTTGAAGCTTCAGGTCTTTCAAATATATTAGATGTTTTAGCATATAATACACACTTTAATGGTTTAACTGCAAATTTTGCTACTAACGAAGCATTTTTAAATACAGCACAATTACGTTCTTCTGTAGTGTCTCATGCAGAACTTCTAGGTTATAGACCAAGATCAAGAACACCATCCTCTTCTGCTATAAGTGTATATGTAAATTTATCGGGTGTGGTTAATAGACCTACAAGTATAACGCTAACTTCGGGTTGGAATTTTACTGCTGAAAATGAAAATGATACTTTTACATTTATAACAGATAAAAATTATACCGCAACAGATAATGGTTCAGGATTATATGAGTTTGTTGACGATGATAACAATAATCAGATAAAGATTTTTCAAGGAAAATATAAAACAAAAACATTTATTGTTGATGATACACCAGAAAATCAGATATATGTAATTCCAGATGAAACTCTTGACACGGGAAAAATAACAGTTGATGTTTATGATTCACCTACATCTACAAAATATACTTCTTATTATTTCTTAGATACCGCACTTAAGGTTGATTCAACTACTACTTTCTTTGATATAAAAGAAGCACCAAATGGATATTATGAAATTAATTTTGGTGATGGAAAAAGTTTTGGTAAATCTCCGGCAATAGGAAGTAAAGTTGTTGTAAGATATTTTTCTTCCAGCGGTACTTCTGCAAACGGCTGTAGCGGATTTAAAAGTAAAGATTTTTTTACTTATGATGGAATTAATTATTCCGTTCAAGTTCAATCTCAAATTCCTTCAACAGAGGGCTATGAAAAAGAAAGTATAGAATCAATTCGTAAGTTAGCACCTCTACAATTTGCTACTCAAAAAAGACTAGTAACAGCAGCTGATTATAGAGCAATGATTCTTTCAAATTTTCCTGTTATAAAAGATGTAGTGGTATGGGGAGGTGAAGATAATATACCTATTGATTACGGTAAAGTGTATATTAGTCTTCAGTATCAAGACGGTACATCAGATACGGTAAAAACATCAACTGAAGATAGTATAAAAAATAATTTTACCGATCAGCTTTCTGTTATGTCAATTTCTAATAAATTTATTAATCCAGAAGAAACTTATTTAGAAATAACTGGAAATTTTAATTTTGATCCAAGTTTAACAAACGTTACGGGATCTGGAATTCAAACTGCAATTTATAATTTTTTAAAGGATTATTTTTCAACAAATTTAAATGCATTTAATAAATCATTTAGTAGATCAGAAATTCTGACAGAAGTAAGTGATATAAACAGAGCCATACTTTCTGCTAAAATGGATATTAAAATTCAACAGAGAGTTAATGTGACTTTAGGATCTGCCAACAATTATAATATATATTTTCCAGTGATGTTAATTCCTGCTGAAGCAGAGGATTATAGTATAGAATCATCTTTATTTACATATGGTGATGATGCTATTAGTTGTAGAGTTAAAAATAAATTAAACTCTAATATATTACAAGTTATTTCAAGTAACGGAACTATTATTGAAGAAGATATAGGTAATTATGATTATGAAAAGGGTAGTGTAACTCTTTATGGTTTTAATCCGGTTTCTAATTTAAGTGGTAAATCGTATATATCTTTCACTTCAACACCTATTGATCAAAGCATGATCAAACCTCTTAGAAATTATGTATTAAGATTAGACACTTCAAAACTAGTAATGCAACCAATAAAAAATGAACAAGATACCAAGGTAGCACTGTAATATAATGTCTGAAGATAGAAATAATATATCACTTAGAGCAGATTATGTAAGGGATGTTCTCCCGGAATATTTTGTTACTGATTATCCAAATCTTGTAGAATTTTTGGAATCATATTATGACGCTTTAGATTCTGATGGAAATTTTGGAAATACAATAAAAGATTTATATGAAATAAGAGATATTGGAAAAACGGATTTAAAATATCTTGATTCTCTTTTTGCAGAAATTGGTCTTAGTTTATCTTCTCAATTTATTTCTAATCCTCGTGAAATATTAAAAAATCTTGCAAAGTTTTTCAGAGTAAAAGGTTCTCTTTATTCTGCAGAAGGGTTTTTCCGTGGCTTTTTCGATACGTATGTAGAGATAGAATACCCAAAAGAAAAAATATTTTTATTAGACGATCCTTTATCAATACTTGGACCTAATTCGCCAAAGAAAATTCAAGACGGTAGATTACATCAAGTATTATCACATTTAGTAAAAACTTCGGTACCTTTAAAGCAATGGGAACAATTATATAAAAAGTTTGTGCACCCTGCAGGTTTTTATTTACATGCGGATGCACAGTTATATACAAATCCAAAATATAAACCCGTTGGTGTTCTTTCTGATGCAACACCTTTAAATTTAAGAATTGAAACAGACAGCTCAATTCCAAGAATGTCGGTAGAAACTCGTGTTATCAGTAAAGTCGATATGGGTAATATTGATATTCTTGTGATGGATGGATTTAAAGAATACACTTGCGGATTAAATACAAGAAGATTTGGATACCGAAATGTATTAGATTATACTGATAGTGAAGGATGGTTTATTGAAGACAGTTATGGAAGAGCACTTGAAGGTCCTGGGTTTTCTATTCAAAGTTCTGCCAATGGTGGAATTTATAGTAATAAAGAAATAAATCTTGCAGCCATAAATTTATCTCCAACACTTAGAACTGAAGATAGTAATTATCAACCTGGTCTTACAGAAGTCGATGGTGAACGCTATAGTATATTTGAAGCATCTCCAGCAACAATAAAAACTCTAGGAACAGAAACTCCAACATTAACTTCATCTTTAATACAAATTAATGTGCCACAAGAATTAAATAAAACTCTTGCTCAAATTACAAGAGGCGATAGTAAGACATATATTTCAAGAATGTATTTGCAAGGTGATTATTCTTCCACAAATCTTGAAATTGCATTACCTGGTCTTGGTGATTCTTTTGGTGGTGATTATTTTTGTATAGGAGATAGTTTAGATGCTGCTAATCATGCAACATCATTTGTATCTACTACAGCACCAGTATTAAGGATTGATAATATACTTGATTCTAATGGAATATTAGATATAAATCTTAAAAAGGATGGTCCAGGAAATATTACTGTTAAATTTAATCTTTCACATAAATTTAATAGTATATATGAGTGGATTAAGTACGATTCTAATGCTGTTTTCAATATAAATAGTTTTAATTATGGTGATAACCAGAATATGAAAAATGTAACTATTCAAGAATTAAGAAACAAGAATCTGTTATATTTAAAGGACGCAATAATTTAATAGGTAGAGTATGTCAACAGTTGTAACACAAAACTTTAAAAAAGAACTCATGATTGGGACTATTCGTAGTATTAATAATACTACAGAAAACTATTATATTGGTGTGTCTCGATCCAATCCATGGAATGCTTTAGATTCTGCTCCTGTTGCAAAAGACAATATTAGAATCCAAAATGATTTTAGGAATGGTTTGCAATCTATTCATAGAGTAGCGGCAGCTTCTTTAGTTGTTCCTCGTAAATCCTGGAAAACAGGATCTACATACGTTGCATATGATGATAAAAAAGATTTAACAGATTATAGTTCAGAATATTTTTATACTGCAAATAATAATAATGATGTTTATATTTGTTTAAGACAAGGAACAGATTCAATTGGTTCTGCAGTACCTTCGATAGTAGAACCTACAGGAGCTAATAATGACCCGTTTGAAACTTCAGATGGTTATGTTTGGAAATTTCTCTATACTATTAGTGCACTAGATGCTACTTTATTTATGACTAATGATCATATGCCTATTAATAGAATTTTATCTGTAGATTCAAATTCTACAGGTAATGAAATTAAGCAATATGAAATACAACAAACTGCAAAGCCAGGAATGATTACTTCCTTTGAAGTAATAGCAGGCGGATCAAATTACAGCAATCCTTCAGTAAATATTAATGGTGTTAATTATCCATCACTTGTCAATTTTACTTTAGATTCCGGTACGGGTTCAATTATTAAAGCAGAATATAATCCAGATTCTTCAGGAACAACTTTAAATTATGTTCATGGATTAAGAGGTGCTCAAATTACACTTACAGATCAGGATGGGACAAACGGTGAAGTAAGAGCTATTATGTCAAGCGGATTGGGTATTGGTGGAGATGCATCTTCTGATCTTAAATGTGGTTCTATGATGATTGGAGTAAGAGTTGACGGAAATACATCAGATTGGCTTATAAATCAAGATTATAGACAGATTGGTATTATTAGAGGAATTAAAGATTCTGCACAAGGTTCCCAATGGACAAGTCTTACTGGTAATGCATTACAATCGATGACTCTTTCAACAAATCCTATTGCATTTTCAACAGATGAAATTATTATTGGTGCTACAAGTGGTGCTAGAGCTTATGTTGATCAAACGAACCAAAACATATTGTTATATCATCAAAATGATTCTACTGGTTATGCACCTTTTATTGCAAGTGAAACTATAACAGAATTAACCGGTCCAGGTCAAGGAACCATAGGTAATCCGTTAATAAGATCAGAAGTTGATCCATTTACAGGTGAAGTATTGTATATAGATAATAGGTCTGCAGTTACTAGAGTTGCAAATCAAACAGAAGATATTAAAATAGTTATTCAATTGGATGAGTGCTAATGTCTATTAATTACACTAAAAATTTAGAAAATCAGATTTATAGAGATGACTTTGATCCTGATAAGGGATATCATAAAGTATTATTTAAAAGTGGTAAAGCCCTTCAGAGCAGAGAATTAAATCAGCTTCAATCGATTATTCAAGAAGAAATAAAAAGGCTTGGTACAAATCTTTTTAAAGAGGGGGCTTCACTTGAAGCAGCTTCAGTTACTGCCAATACTCGTTATAGATATGTTAAACTAAATACTGATCCTACAGATGTAGTAACTCCTGGTGTTGCTCTTCCTGCTAATATATCTAATTTTAAAGATAAAGTTTTTGTTGGGCAGCTATCTGGCATTTCAGTAAAAATAATTGAAATCATTGAAGCTACCGTAAATGATCCGGCTACAATATATGTACAATATCTTGATACATTAAATGGCACATCCGGAACAACTCCGGCTTCAATAAGACCTGGAGAAGAATTACTTGAAAAAGATGGGTCTTTGGTATTAGTTGCTCAAACTACAAATACTACAGCAGATCCGGCAACTGGTTATGGATTTAGAGTTTCTGCTGGACCAGCAACATTTTTTGCAGAAGGTCATTTTGTTTATGTTCCTAGGCAAGATTTAATTGTAGCAAAGTATTTTTCAAACCCAACTGCTACCATTGGTTTTAAACTTACCCAAGTGATAACTACAGCCGATGATGATGATACTTTATATGATAATCAGGGGGAATTGCCTAATTATACTGCTCCTGGTGCCGACAGATATACAATTAAACTTGAACTTGTAAATAAAAATACCATTCAGCCCGGTGAAACATTTATTTATTATGCTAAAATTGAACATGGTGTATTATCAGAAGCGGTTACTGGATATGAACAATATAATAAAATAAATGATATTATGGCTGTACGTACCAGGGAAGAGTCTGGTAATTATACAGTAAAACCTTTTAGAATTTCTTGGGAAGATCATAGTACTGATAATTCTAAACTTAATTTATCTGTAAGTAGTGGTACGGCTTATGTAAATGGTTACAGAATAAATAAATCTTCTGCAAGTTCGTTAAGTGTACCTAGATCAACTACTACGGTAACTCAAGAAAATCAAGGTATTTCTGGTAACTATGGAAACTATATTCTTGTAAAAGAAGGTTTTTATGGTATACCAAACGTAAACGTATTTGAATTACTTACAATTAGTGATACTGATGTATCTCCTACTTTTAGTAGCACAGCACCCGATACTATAGGAACTTTAAGAGTAAGGGGTATAGATCGTGGTGAACCTGGTTCGGGTACATATAAAGTATATGTATTTGACATTAATATGAATCCAGGTAAACAGTTTAATAGAGATGCAAAATCAATTGGTGTTGAAGTTTCTTTATGTAATTGTGATAGACAAGAAATGATTCTTGTTAGAAATAATAATAAAGTGTCTATTTTTGAATCAGAAGCAAATGAGCTATTCTTTAAGATACCAGGCGAGAGACCAAGTTCAGTTTCAGATGTTTCCATGACTCTTGCAAGAAGATATACAGCTACAGCATCTATTGCAAATGGTGCAGGAACTATCACTATAAATGCTCCAGCAGGTGAAATTTTTACTGATACTAATGGATGGGTTATTGCAGATGCTGGCGGAGTAACGCTTGGTCAAACTCCTAGCTATGGTTCAGTAGGATTTTCAAGTATAACTATTTCTGGTTTAAAGGGTTCAACAGGAGATCCTCTTGTAGATAATGGTGTTGTTGCTGGCGATACCTATGAAGTATATGCATATACATTTAAACAACAAGCAACGGTTGCATCTAAAACAAAGATTTCTACATCAGCTTTAGTAACATTTAATCCTAGTGTAGGCACAGCTTCTTTACCTTTTACTGATGTTATTAGTGTAGAAGAAATTAGAGTTCAATCAAAAAACGGTAATCTTGTTACTGATAAATTTATTGTTGATGGTGGACAAAGAGATAATTTATATGCTAAAGGTTCTATTAGAATAAAATCTGGTAGAACAATAACAGGTAATTTTAATAACACAAGTATAACATTATATGTAGAGTTTACTTATTTTGAACATGGTTCTGGAGACTTTTTTGGACCAAGTTCATATTCTAGTATAAATTATCAAGATATACCAAATTATAAATTAGCAAATGGTCAATATATTGATCTTAAAAATTATTTGGATTTTAGATCATCAAAAGGTAGTAGCGGAACATTTTCAACATCAGATGCTGAAGTTTTTATTTTACCAAGAAATGGTTCTACTATTATAGCAGACGTAAATTTATATGAAGCAAGATATGATAAAGTATTATTAACACAAGAAGGCGAATTTAAATATATTCAAGGTAGACCTAGTTTAACACCTAAATTCCCGCCTACTCCTCCAGATGCTATGGAACTTTATAGAGTTAGAATGAATCCAGGAACTTTCGGTCCTAAAGATTTGCAATTCACTATGCTTGACAATAAACGTTATACTATGAGAGATATAGCAAAGATTGAAAAAAAGATTGATGATCTTACCGAGGTAACATCTCTCACTTTATTAGAAATGGATACTGCTAATATTGATGTTTTAGATTCTGATAATAGAAACAGAACTAAATCTGGGCTTATGGCAGATAATTTTGAAAATCAATATTATTCCGATATTACACATCCTGATTATTCTGCTGCAATAGATCCTAGAAATAAAGCGTTAAGACCCAGAGCAATTACAAATAATATTGGTTTTTATTACGATTCAAATGCTTCTACAAATACAATTATGAAAGGCGATAATGTATATACAACATATACTACAACACCTTATATTGTTCAAGACGTTGCTTCCTCTACAATAAATGTTAATCCTTATTTAAATTTATTTTATAATGGATCATTAACTCTTTCTCCTGCATCAGATGATTGGTATGAAACAGATTATCTTCCAGAAAAAATTATTCCCGGCGGAACTCTGCTTAATACTGATTTGGCACTTCAATGGGGAGCCCATGAATGGAATTGGGGCGGCACTGATATTGATGGTCTTGATGTCGGAGCTGAAGCTTCAGTTACTAATGAAATATCAAGAAGAGATTGGAAAGAAACAAAAGGTTGGTTCTGGAACAAAAAAACTACTAGAGGAACTGATGTTACAACAGAAACTGTTGTAAATAGAGTTGTTGCTTCAGAAACTATTAGAGAAATAATTGATGATCGGGTCGTTGATGTTGCATTTTTACCTTTTATGAGATCAAAGATTGTGAGTTTCCAAGCCGAAGGTTTAGCTCCTAATACACAAGTATTTGCTTATTTTGACGGCAGATCTATTGCAGATTGGGTAAGACAAGATCAATTTACTGGTGTTAACACTACAAAACAAACTGAAGTAAGCAATTTATATAAATCAGCAACGGAATATCCGAGCAATTTAGGCGGAAAAACAAAACTTTATACCGACGGTTCGGGTAAAATTCAAGGCAGTTTCTTTATACCATCATCAAGCACCCGTGCTAACGGTAATTTTAGAACTGGAGATTTAGAATTTACTCTATTAGATATTACAGAGTTTAAAAAGCAAAATGCATCATGTGCTGCTCAGGCAATTTTTAGTTCTACTGGAACACTTACTACAAGACAAGAAGATGTTTTATCTACAAGAATGCTTCATATTGTCGGAGAGTCTACAACTAAGACGGAAACAATAAATGTTAGATCAAAAGGTGGTGGTATAGACTTCCTTGGTGCTTTACAAACTGTTGCTGGAGGTATTGCTGATGGTATAGGAGAGGTTTTCCAAGGAGATCTCATTGGAGGAATAACATCTGCTATGGGCGGTGTGGCTACTGCTACTGGAGATTTAATTGATGACACAATTGAAACTGCAACAGGAATTGTTCAAGATACCGCAGGAGTAATAAAATGTGTGCTTGGTTATCAAGATCCTATTGCACAATCATTTTTAGTTACCGAAGGAACTGGTGTTTTCTTAACAGAAGTCGGACTATTCTTTTCAAAAAAAGATACGAGCGATCAAGCTTTTCCGGTTTCTATTCAAATTAGACCAACAGTAAATGGTGTTCCATCTTCAGATGTTGCACTACCGGGTTCGATTGTTACTATTCCGGCATCAGATGTAGTTGTTTCTTCAGATGCTTCAGCAGAAACAAAAGCAGTATTTAGAGAACCAGTATATTTAAAACCAGCTACAGAATATGCTATTGTAGTTATTTCAAATAGTGATGCATATGAAACATATATTTCAACAATGGGCGAGTTTAAATTAGGATCTACAACAGAAAAAATTAATACTCAGCCATATCTTGGCTCTTTCTTTAAATCGCAGAATAGTAGAACTTGGGAACCAGATTTTAAAACTGATCTTAAATTTACATTATATAAAGCTGAATTCCATGTAGATAAAACAACGAAAGCCGTCTTTAAAAATGTTCCGGTACCAAAAAGAATCTTAGCTTCAGATCCTATAGAATTTTTCTTTAGAGATAGTTCAAATTATAGTGATGTTTACGTTAGATCACCATTACACGGTTTATATGTAGGAGACACTATTAATTTAAGTGGAATCACTGGAACACCAATAGATAGTGACTTAAATAATACACCATTTACTTTAACTGAAGTTGATCCTACTGGATTTGTATTTTCAGCACCATCTAGTCTTACAAAACCAAATTTATATTTTAGATCAATAACTGGTGGTAATAACGTATCTGTTGAACAAGCATATAATTATAATATTATTTGGCCAGCTGTTCAAGCAATTGAACCACCAAAAACTAGAATAGATTATCAGGTTAAAATGTCTACTGGTAAATCATATGCGGATAATACTCCAAATATTTTAGGAAGTGTTGATATACTTGATACTGTATCTACGTTGGTTTCTCCTAATCAAGATAATATTATGAGAACAATGCATAGAGTTTCTCCACCTTCTAAGCTTGCAACATCTTTAGTTTTAGAAGCTGAAATAAGATCAAGTAATGTTTATGTAAGTCCTGTTATCGACTTACAAAGAAACTCGGCAACCCTTACTACAAATCTTATTGATAATCCAAGTAATACACAAAGTACAACTCAGAATAAGCCTATTGAATGGTCTCACTCATTAGATAGTGATACAGTAAATGCTATTATGGGCACCAGTAACAGAACGGCATACTATGATCCACTATTTGGAGAAACAAGGGAAGACGGTCCTTCTATTGCTAAACATATAACAAAACCGGTAAGATTAACAGCATCATCAGTTGGATTAAAAATTCTTATGGGAGCTAATAGACCATCAGATACATTTATTGATATGTATTATAGAGTAACCAGCGAAGCTTCAATAGAAGGTATACCATTTATTAAAGTTGAACCAGAAAAAGCAATTGGTTCCGATGATGATCCTCTTATCTTTAGAGAATATCGTTACTTAGTTGGTAAATCTGATGGTTCTAGTGAAGAATTTACACAGTTTCAATTGAAAATTGTTATGAGATCAGGAAATCAGACTAAGGTACCTGTAATACGTGATCTTAGAGTAATTGCATTAGGAGATTAAATTGAAAAATCATAAATATGCAATGGTAGATAATTTTCCAGGATATAAAAGAGATTTAGAGTCTGGAGCAATTGTAATAAGTGATGATGAAACAATTATTAAATCAAGACAAGCATTAAAAAAGAAAAAAAGAGAAAAGCAAGAATTGGAAAAATTAAAAGACGATGTTACAGAAATAAAAGAATTACTTTCAACTCTTTTAAATAAAATAGGTGATTAATGGCAAGGCAAGTATATGTAGACCTAAGTAACTCTATTGAAGCGTGGAGACAGAAAACAAACTTAACAGGAGAATATCTTGGAGATTTAGACAATCTTCAAGTGCCAGCTCCTGATGATGTAAGTATTGTTTCAGCTATTAATTACTTAGATAATAAATTTTTAGATTCGGCTGAAATAGCACAGCTTATTTCTTTAACTACTTCTGGGCCAAATTCTCTTGCACAATTATCTTATAATAGTGCTAATGGAGAATTTACTTTTGTAACAAATCCTCTTACACCAAGCTTGGTTCCTTCTCTCCCGGCAGGAAAAATAACATCTGGTACATTTGATCCAGCAAGAATACCCAATATATCTGCAACTAAAATTACTTCAGATCAGTTGGGCGTTGCACATGTTCCAAATTTGCCTGGTAGTATTATTACATCTGGTATTATAGATTCAAATCATATTCCAGATACACGCGGTTCAAAAATTAAAGGCGAGATAAACAGATTACCTTGTATACCACCAATACCAATTGATCATCCTATTGAATTAGATTCTCTGGGATTTGGTTTTCCAACAACTCTTTATGGTTCAAATCCACACGGACCAGTTCTTCTTACTAATTTACAAACAATAAGTGGTAATAAAACATTTACAGGTGGCGTAACAATGTCATCTAATCTTACAATTAATGATCATGTTCTATCTGCAAGTAATAATACCTATGATATAGGAGAGGATACAAATAGATTTGCTACTATGTATGCTACTACTTTTGATGGTGTTGCAACCTCTTCACTGTATGCTGACCTTGCAGAAAAATATACAACACGTGAAGAATTAATTCCTGGAACCGCAGTTGCTGTTTCAGATAGTAAAGATTATGAAGTTAGAGAAGCAACAATGTCCGATTATTGTATTGGTGTAATTTCTACAAAACCAGCTCTTATGATGAATAGTGAAGCTGAAGGGCAGTATGTTGGACTAAAGGGTCGTGTTCCAGTAAGGGTAGAAGGGCCCGTTAATAAAGGTCAAGCAGTCTTTGCTCTAAAAGACGGTATTTGTACTACACTAAAAACCACAGCAATTGTTGGTATTGCTCTTGAAACAAATAAAAATCAAGAAGAAAAATTAGTTGAGTGTGTACTTAAAGTGTAGGAGTACAATATGGTAGCTGGAAATGTAATAGGAAATTTAAATGATGAAGTAGAAGTACTTCCTATTGTTAGAAAATTTAAAGAAATTTTTCACGATAGAATAATTGCTGAAATAGTTTGGTCCGGAGATGATGGACCAGAAGTACAGAGTGATCCTAAAGTGGCAGCTGCATTTGGTGGTTCTGCAACTATAACATCACCAGATACTGTTATTTTAGGTGTAAGAAATAGTGTTTCTTTTATAGCTGTTGCCGGTGGTGGTGGCGGAGGCCATGGTAGAGAAAATGGCGGTCCTGGTGGTGGTCCTACGGGTGATAGAAAAGGTGGTAATGGTACTAATACTATATTTGAATTTAGAGCAGGATCGCCAACCGGCACTCTTATAAAAGCTTATGATTTAGCAGGCGGTGAAGGTGGTGCAAGCTGTGCTGTTTCTTTTAGTAATAGTGGACCAAAACCGGCTACTGTAGGAGGAAGTGTTGTATCTTCTGATCCAAATTATGGTACAATAGGAACTGGTGGTGTTGCAAGAGAATCAAGTAGTGGTACTGATGCTACAGGTATAGGAGCCGGCGGCGGCGGTGGAGGAGGAGATTTACCAGATCGATATGATGAATCCGGTAATGGCGGTAAGGGCGGAAGTGCTGGAGAAAAAGTAGAAACGGATTTAGATTTATCTGCATATTCGGGTCAAACAATTTATATGGTAATTACCCAAATAGGCTCTGGTGGAACCGGGGCGGCAGGAGGCGGTAATAACGGCGGTAATGGTGTATCAGGCGGTATTATATTAAAAGAAGAAACACCATCTTCTCTTCCTGGCACTGGTCCAGTATTTAATGAACAAGATCTAGTTAATTCTATAAGGGGTGATAATCATTTAGGATTAGGATATAAAATAGATGGTGACAAAATATTTGATGTATTTTTAACCGAGGCAAATAAATATACAAATATAAGAAAATTAAGAGTGCTTGCTACAAGAGAAGATGGTACGGTATATGATGAAACACAAGTAGCATATATGGGGCCCCAATATAGAACAAATATAGATCCTACTATACCATCAATAGTTACTGATGAAAATAACTTAGATCCGACACAATTAAATGAAGATGAAAATATTGTACAATACTTTAATGATTTATATAATGCATGGACTGCTATAAGAGATGATGTTATTTTAAATGGTGTTATAGGATTAACATCAGATCCTTTACCTACATTTGACATTAACACTGGTTTATTTTCGACGGCACCTACTTCAGTATCTGTTTATGCTGCAAATCAAACATGGTCAATTAATTCAGCAAGAAATGTTGCTTTTGTTTCTATTGGTGGAGGAGCAGCAGGCGGTGTCGGTTCTCAAAGTTTTGGCGGCGGAGGTGGGGGTGTTGCAATAAGAATAACTCAGGTTTTGCCAGGAGAAACATTTAACTTTAATGTTGGTGCAGGAGGCGTTGGTAGTAGTAATGCTGCAGGAGCAAATGGAGGTAATACTACAGTTACGGGCGGATCTTTAAGTTCTCCGGTTTACGGCGGTGGTGGAATTGGTGGAAATGTTGTACAAATCGGGCCTAATGGTGGTGGTGCATCAGGCGGTGATTATAATATAAATGGTGGTGATGCAGCAGGTGCAGCCGCGGGAGTTCAAAGTTCGGGCGGTCCTGCGGGAGGTCCTAATGGTTCTCTTACTGGAACTGAAGTAAATTTAATTTTATCACAATATGGTACATCAACACATTTAGTAAGATCAAATGGTAAAGTGCTGTGCGGTCATGGTGGAGGAACCGGTTCAAATGGTGGTAATTTTGGCGGCGGTGGAGGCGCATCTTCTACATCTTCTGGTTCTGGATCATCTGGTGCAGTTGCAGTACTCTTTTTCTAATAAATCTAAATAATTTGTTATAAATAGTATTAATTAAAATTTTAGAGATGGTATAAAAATGGCCAGAAAACCTACAGTTAATTTGACAGACACGTTTGAGACCTTTAGACAAAAAACAAATCTTATCTCAAGTAATGTTGGAGATCCGGATAATTTAACTACTCCGGTAACTACTGATCTTGTTCAGGCTTTAAATGAAGTTAATAGTAGAACAACTCAATCATTTATTCGTAATAGTGTATCACTAAACGCAAGTAATAATGCTCCACATTCTAGTTTATCTTATAGTCCGGCAACAGGCGTTTTTACATTTTCTTCGAATACCATTAGAGATTCTGATATTCCTACTTTAGATGCAAGTAAAGTCGGAACTGGTGTGTTTAATGCACAGTTAATTCCCGGATTAGATGCTTGTATGATAATTACGGGTGTTTTAGATTCTGCTAGAATGCCAGTAGGCTACTTTGATAAAGAATTTTTACAAAATACAACAGATGATTTACAAGAAGGTAGTTCAAATCTTTATTATACTAATCAGAGAGTTTATGCTGCAATAGGAACTTACCCTGGTGACAGTTCACTTGATTATAATACCGCTACTGGTCAATTTAGAGTTAATATGAATAATATTATTAATAATATTAATAATAATATTTCGCCGGCAGGAATTGATTCAGCAACAGCTCAAGCAATAACACTTAATTTAATTGATTCTGCATATATTAACGCAAGAGTTGATCCAGACAGCGGCGGAATAGCTTTAACAGATTTAGCTGTAATTACAAATGCTGCTAGTGGCGGCGGTTCTTTAACTTATAATAACGGAACCGGAAACTTTACTTTTGAACCAGCAGATCTTTCTTCAGTAGCAGCAACAAAGGTTTATAGACAAGATGTCACTATAGCAGTACCTGCTAATTCTGCAACATATAGATGGAACGCCAGTAATTTTCCTACAGGAATATCAAGAAGACCCGATGATATACAATTAAAAATAATATGTACTAGTGCCGATGGTGGTTATTCAGTTGGTGATGTAATATATATAGGAACATCAAATAATGATCCTTATGGCAAAAATGAAGGAGTTGCGGTTGCTTATGATGTTTCTAATAATGATGTATTAGTACCAATAGGCAATAATGGAGTAGCAGCTCCAACTCGAAGAACCGGCGGCAACCATTTTATTGCCAGTGGAACTAAATGGTCAGTAAATGTATCATTATTTTGGTACGGAACTGATGCAAACGAAGATATTGATACAACAGGCACAATGACCCAATTATAATATAGAAAGAAAAAAAAATGGTAAGAATATTAGATTTAACACCAATTCAACAAGCCGACATAGATTCGGGAGATTATCTTGTTATTTCTAATGTAGGCGGTAAGCCTCAAGCTTCTTCTCGTGTTAATGTTATGGACTTTGTTGGTTATGTATTATCCGGAGGTAATACTTTTGTTACTGTTCAACAGCTTGATAGTGCAATTAGTTCCAATAATAATTTACATTTTCCTTATACAATTAATGCAAGTATAGGCTTTGATAGTTTAAGCGGAGGCATATTTGATAGTGCAAATGATACAATTTCTCTTAATCACGCAATAAGTTCTGCAACTTCAATAAATAATTCTGGTAATTCAAATATTATTCGTAATATTACAATTGATAATGCTGGACACATTTTATCTATGGTAGAGTCTAATGGTGGCACAATATTCTTAGAATCTGCAGGTGTCTTTGCTGGTGTTGGATTAAGTGGTGGGGGTTTAATTACTCCAGGTAGTGGTCCAGTTTATATTTCTCATCCAACTGCCGGAGGTTTAACAAATTCTATAAATTCTGGGACTAATGTTTTACAAAGTATTACATTTGATACATATGGCCACGGAGCTTCTGTAACTGCAGTAGATTTAACAACTATTATTGATTCGTCTTATGTTGAAACTAGAGGTAATACTTCATTTATTTCTAAGTTTGGCGATTCCAATATGCTTGGAGATTATTATATTACGGGTGAATTATATGTTTCTGGAAATATAACAGGTTTTGCTAGTTTTTCCGATATATCTCTTAAAGAAAATTTAGAACTTATTAACAATCCTGTTGATAAAGTGATGGAATTAAACGGATATACATTTAATTATATAGGTAGTGATATTAGATTACCAGGTCTTATTGCTCAAGAAGTTGAAAAAGTTTTACCGGAAGCAGTATATGAAACACCTCAAGGAAATAAAGCTTTACATTATGCTAATATGATAGGTTTACTTGTAGAAGCCGTAAAAGAATTAAAAGCTGAAATAGAAGAATTAAAAAATAAAGATAAAGTAGCATGAGTTATAACCGAAATTTATTTCCAAGAAGCTTAGGAACTGAATTTTCTTTTGATGATCTTAGGTCAGCATTTAATGTTGGTAATAACCAGCCTTTATCTTTTGCAGATTTATATAGAGGCGGAATATATGTTCCTGAACAAGATAATTTCTTTAGTGCTTGGCTTAATGTACCAGAAGATCCAAACGGAAGAATTGGAACATCTACATCAAATAGTAGGAGAACTATTGGTGCAAAAAATCGTGGAACTGAAATAAGTATAAGAGATTTTCAAACAAGAACAACCGGTTTTACTGTAAGTCATGTTGCAGAGCCCCCGAATACAGGTTTTTTTAATGATGTTACTTTGCAATTTGATGCAACCTATAGAGTAGAAAACGGTACAACTAATGATGTACGAAGATCATTGGGTACTGTTGTAAAAACTGTAAGTACTGATACTGGAGGCAATTGGCCAGCTGGTTATGATCCATGGAGAGGTATATATTATGTAATTGAACCAGCATATGGCCCAGATCCCAATTTTGATAGTTCAGATTTTCTTAACTTAGACGGCGTACAAATAGGAGGGGCTGGTTCTGCTTTTACACAAGGATCACGACCTGGTTGGGAATTAAATTCAACAGAATTTAATGTTTTAAATTATTTAACACCTGTTTTAAATCTTCGTTGTTCTTTTGCTGCCGATAATAAAGCTGAAGGTAATATAGATTTAAGAATAAGATTTCCTGGATTAGATTCTGACGGCGGCGATTTAGTGACAACACCATTTACTCTTTTAGATACGAGTATAGGTTTTATAAATCCTAATTTTCAAAATACTACATTATATTCAAGTACATATAATAGTCAACCTATATCACAACTATTAGGCTGGGATGTACATAGATCAAATAAAAATTTAGGAAAAAGTACTTCTCCATCACACACGGGTAGTACAATATATTGGCGTAGATCAGGATTTACGGATAAAGGTATTAATATGCCGATCGATCCTACACCGACACCTTCGGGTAGTAGCGGAACTAGCCAAGGTGATCTTGGAGATTTTGCTTCTGGCGCCGTTTATAATTTTGAGTTTAAAAGTCCTACAGATACCGTACAAGGAGGCAGCACTCAACTAGGTTATTATTGTATGAGACTGTATAACTCAGGAACGACACAAAATGGCTACGATGTTGTTCATGGTCCATTATTAACAAGCTTATCTTGGATTCCTTTAACAACAAGTAATTCAGTTCGCTTTAAGTGGAGAGCAGTTGGTGGTGGCGATGCATATGATGTTTTTGCTTGGTTACAATCTTGGGACACGTCTCCGGGAAACCACTATCAACAAACATTATTAAATGAAACTCAAAATTCTGTAGGCGGCGATAGTGGATGGCAAACAGTAACAGTACAGGTACAAAATGATGCAACTTATAGTTTTGCATTTTTATGTGGAACTTTTGATTATTCTGGTGGTAAAGCAGCCGGTGCAAACTTATATATTACGGATATAGAAATTTTATAACGAGAAAGAAAATGGCACAATACGAAGATTTAACAATTGATAAAGGTTCGGATGTAACTATTAGGCTGGATTTATATAATCCAGACGGATCTCCTAAACAATTAAATACTCAAGATGAAACTGCTACCTTTGTTCCATTATATAATGTGAATGCAAAATTAAAAAAAACTTATAATACTAAAGATTCTGATGCTATATCATTTTTTGCAACTACGGTTGATCCGGATAATTTAGATTATGTTATACATTTATCTTTAACTAATGAACAGACAAATGCTTTAAAACCGGGTAGATATGTTTATGATGTTGAAATATCAAGATATGATTCTGCAGAACAAGCTACAATAGTTGAAAGAATATTAGAGGGTAATATACAGGTTACTCCATCCGTAACTTAGAGGTAAATAATGTCTAGTATAAAGTTAGTATCAAATAAAACAGTTGTAAAAAAAATTACTGTAGGAACACCCGTTTTTACAACAAAACGGGTTCAACTTCGTGCTAGATTAAGAGATATTGTTGATGTAGATGTGGATGAAACAAATACAGATGATCCAACTCTTTTAGGTCTTGCAGAAGGACATGTATTAGTTTTTGATGCCGCTGAACAAAAATATATAAGCCAAGAACTAGATGGGGGTGATACCTTTTAAAAAGTATATAAATAGTATATAATTCAAGATTTATTAAGGTTTGACCCAGTATGGCTTTCAGTATAATAAGAATAAAAAGATCATCTACGCAAGCTATTCCTAGTTCGCTTAAAACCGGTGAATTGGCTTATTCTTCTTTAGATTCTTCAAGAGCGCTTTTTATTGGTGTCGGTAATCCAATTGATTCATCAGGTACTGCACCACGAATTGCAAAAATTGGTGGAGAATTTATAACTTCTTTAGTGCCAGATTCCGCTGGTATTAATCAATCTTTAAAACTTTTATTAACTGGAGATAGTCGGGATCTTGATTATCTCAGAATTAATAATGAACTTGTTATTCCAACAGGTACCACATCTGAAAGACCAGATGATGTAATTGGATCAATAAGATTTAATACCGAAGATACTTCATTTGAAGGATACGACGGAAATGTATGGAGTGGTCTTGGCGGTGTAAAAGATGTAGATCAAGATACATATATTATTGCAGAACTTTCTCCTGGCACAGATAATGATACATTACAATTTTATACTGCGGGCACAAAAAGATTATCAATTACAGATTCTGGACAATTAGTAGCATCTGTAGATTATATTCCAGATAGTTCACAGTCTCTTGTTACAAAAACATATACAGATAATGTTAAAGCTGGTATACCTTTAGATGGGCTCTGGAAAGATGGTGCTTATATGCACTTTGTTGATAGTGATAGAGTAACAGATGTTCTTGATGGTTTAAATGAAGCAATTAATAATGTAAGAAATAATGCTTTTTGTAGGGATCTTACTTTTACTGCATCTCCTACTGCAGCAGGTGCAGGTTTTATAGCAACACTTACTATAGATAATGATGGTACACCAAATAGATACGATATTGATTGGGGTGATGGTACTATTGATTCAGCAGTAACAGCAGTAAACCCAACTCATCAATATTTAGATCCTTTATCTAGTCCGGCTAGTGTAAAAGTTAGGGCTTGGCATACAGATGGTGTTGGAACTGGAAGTGAAGCATTTAGAACGAATGTTGATTATATTACAATATATACTCCCGATCCTGTTGCTCAATTTACTCTTCATAGGCTAGAAGATATTTCTTCACCTGTACTAACAGGTAATGATTTATATGTTATTGAAGGTCAAAATTTATGGCTTTCAAATTTATCAACAAATACAAATGTAGCAGATAAAAATGGACCAGCGACTGTAGAATATACCATGGACTGGGGAGACGGCACACCTATAGATAATATCTTAGATAATACTGGTGCTGGTGGTGCTTCTGGAATAAGATTAGTTCATACTTGGCCAGTCGGGAGCAATACTGGAACAGGAAAAGATACACTAACTCTTACTATAGTAACACATACTACCGCCGATCCAACTTTAATACCAGAATCTGGTACAACTGAATTAAAAGTTTATAATCCTAATATTTCGGCACCTCAAGGTTTAAATACAAAAACTATATCATTTAATAATAGTATAGGCGACAGTCCTAAACTTGCTGTAGGATTTACAGATAATACTACTGGTGGAGGACCAACTTCTAGTCAAGATGTTGATAGAGTTACACAATCTTCTGGAAATGTAGAAACATCAGTCACATCTTCTGGTATTGCTTATAGTGGAAATTCTGGAGTTTTAGTTTCTAATATTAATAATTCAATAGATGGTTCGGTTACATTTACATCAGCAAATCAGAACGGAACTTATAATAGCTTAATTGTTTCAGATAATGTAGATTATAATTTATTTGATGCAACAGGTGCACCAACTTCCTTTGATACTAGCATTTATCATCCAAATTTATATCAGGGATTTAAAGCAAAGATTTCTAAAAATGTAACATTATTGCCTGTTGGTTTAAATAGTTATAGCATTTCTCATTCTCAAACTGGTTCTACAAATACTGTATATTTTGTTAAAGATAATAATAATACTACACCATCTTTAACTACTGGAACAATTTCAGAAAATGTATCTGGAACTTACAAATACATAAGTGGAGTTCCACATTATACAACAGGAGCAACTTTAAATGTTTCTGGTTTAAATATTTCAGATTTTATTGGCCAAACTTATCAACAAACAAATAGTCCTTTTCAAGTTTCTTCTGCAACACGTTTAGAAGGAACAGGAAATGTAATTTCAGATCAGAATTATAGGTATGATCAAATAGATGGTGTTTCAACATTTTTATCAAATGGTATACCAATTGCAAATACTGGTATTCCTTCTCCTTATGCTTTAGGTAGTATGTCGGTTATTATAACAAGCACTACTTCAGCTAGAGCAATGCAAAAACTAAAAGTAAGAGCAAGAAACCCAAATGGTTGGGGTTCATATCATGAACTATCGGAAAATATATTAGTACATAATGCTGATCAAACACCTATTAGTGAAATAGCTATTGAAGTAGACGATAATCTAGGATTTGGATTTGATGATGATGGAGTACGCATTTTTGACTTCAATTCTGAAGTTATAAATACTCCTAGTTATACAAGTTCAACTAATTTTTATACTAATAATGTTTATACTGAAACAGCAGATCCGGGAGTAGAAGGCACACAAGAAGCTACAGTAAATTATGGAGTAATAGAACATAATTTAACTGATTATAGTAACGGTTCATATTTACCGGCAGGACCTAATAGATCTGGGGACACGGGAATTCAGTATTTTACATTTGCATTTAGAAGGACAGTTGTAGCAAACTTTAATATTAATATAACAAGTACAACAGGAGTTGAAGGAATTTTTATAGCTGCACCGGGATCTACAATAGATAATACAAGTACTATAAATGGGTGGTTAGACTGTTCTATCCAAGCAAATGATGGTGGTGTTCCTGGTGCTAATATTTCCAATGGTGGTAATGGAAGTAATGGTTGTGCTAAAACAGGTAATGATAGAATAATTGCAAATACTGCTTTAAGCGGATCTTATTTAATGACACTCGGTGAAGAAAATTTAACAAACGCTACTGGAAATGTAGGGTTAGTTAGAATTGCTCTGTCTACTAATCAGTCAATAACAGCTTTGAGTATTTCATAAGGATCGAATATGTCAATAAGTGACAATCAAAAGATAGACTTTCTTTGGAAAAAGCTTGGTTACGGAGCAACAAAGACAGATATCAATTCAATTAAAACTGCTACAAACGAAGCAATTGCAAGTCCTTTACTTTTGGACGGAAATAATTTATGGACTGATGCTTATCAAATACCTAATATACTACCTAGTTTAAGTATTGGCATTATTGAAATTTATGATGATAGCGGAAATGGATCTTCTTCAATAGAAGCAGTAAAAGATACTACTGCAACCCCTAATAGAACTTGGAAAACAAATTTAACTAATTGGATTCCTCCGCAATTTGGTTCCACTTATGCTGTAAAAGTTTATATTGCACCTTCTGGTACAACGGATCCACAAACTTCTGGGACTAGAATATTTGCTGCTGGTTCTGGTAATAATGATGAATTTTTCTTTGATTATCAATCTGGTGTACTTAACTTTATTGGTGATAATCTTCCAGCCGGGCTTGATGGAAATGAAATATTTATTGTTGGTGCAAGATATATTGGTAAACTAGGAAATAGATTTACTGCTCTTTATGCTGATTCTGCAGATATTGGTCATGCTTATATTGATTCAGCAGATATTATTATGGCAGATATTATTACTGCTTATATTGATAGTGCAGATATTTTACACGCAATTATTGATTCAGCAGATATTACTCTTGCTAGAATTACCAATGCGGAAATTGATTCTGCTTATATTAGATATGCAGATATAGATCATACAGACATTGATTCAGCTGATATTACTCTTGCTAGAATCAATTATGCAGATATAGATTCTTCTGATGTAGATTTAACAAGAATTATTACAGCTTATATTGATTCAGCAGATATTAAACATGCTTATATTGATTCTGCACAAATTGATATTTTAAATATCACTGGTCAAATAAATGGGCCTCAAATCTTTGTTATAGATCCTGCTGCTGTAGGAGATAATACTGGTAAAGTTATTATTAAAGGCGATTTACAGGTTGATGGTACTGAGACAATAGTAAACTCAACTACAGTTACCGTTAATGATAAAAATATTGTTCTTGCAGACTCTGCTCAAGATTCAAGTCAAGCAGATGGTGCCGGTATTACAGTATTTGCAGCCAACGCTAAAATAACTTATGAAGCTACACCTGATAGATGGGTATTTAATAAAGATATAGATGTTCCTGCAATATATGCAGATAGTGGTATTATAACGGATCTTACTTCTATTTATGCTGATATTACAAGAGCAACCATAGATAGCGCTGGTATAGAGTATGCAGATATTGATTCAGCAGACATCAATTTAGCAAGAATTAGTGGTCTTACTGTAGATAGTGCTCATATAAAAGGCAATCTTTCCGTAGGTGGAGACCTTACCGTATCCGGTAATGCTACAATAAAATCAGCAACAGGCGGTAATATTTATCTTGGTGACAGTAACGAAGATAATATAGTTTTTAGTGGTGATATTAATTCTCACTTAATACCTAATACAAGCCTTGCATTTGATATTGGTAGTTCAGATCAGAGATGGAGAAATATTTATCTTTCTGGAATACAGGCAGATAGTATTACTACAAATAAGTTAACATCTAATTATGCTAATATAGATTCTGCTGATATTAATGTTTTAAGATCTGGCAATTTAACTGTTTCTGGATCTGGAATTATTACTCCATATTTAGATGCAGATTCAGCAGATATAAGTGTACTTAGAATTGATTCAGGAAATTTTAAACACTTTTATGCAGATTCAGCAAAAATAGCAGCAATTACTATTGACTCTGCAACCATAGGTAATTTACATATTACTGGCAAATTAACTGGTGCATTTGGTAATTTTAAACCAAATACAGTTGCAATAATAGATAATAACGGCACTTTAACTTCTGATTCTTCTTTAAGTTTTGATCTTAGTAATGGTCAAGTTACTGTAGAAAAAGACTTGGTTGCAAGAGATGTAAAACTAACATCTTTATATCCAGGTTATATTTTAACTTCAGGTGATAATGATTCAATTGGATTTACCGAAGGTCTTAAATACGGTAATCATGTTAGTAGTATTATCACTAATGACGGTTTTGCAACATCCTTTCAAAAATTATATGATTCAGGATACTATAGATTTAATGTTGATGATAATACCGGTAAAATTATTGCTACCGGCGATATTCAATTAGGTAGATTTACAACTGCACAGTTTGGCACATATTATGCTCCATCAACTTGGACACTACCGTCTAATATTTCTGCACCAAGAGACTTTTATGGTTTAGAAATATTTACTGATTCTGCTAAATTGGTATCTACTGCACATGAAAATATCTTTAAATCTTCACTAGCAAAAAATGCTCCGAACTCTGACTCATTTAATGTTATTGAAGTTTTAGCTCGTTATGATAGTACACTTTTTGAAGTAAGAAAAGACGGTTCTATAAACTTCACTGGAAATATTTATAAAGATGGTTCTATCTTTACCGGTGGTGGTATTTTTATAAAAAATGAACCAACTGCAGATGCTGCTTATAATATTCCTTTATCTGATATTACTGATCCATATGCAATATCTTTACAATCTTATGGTAGAGTTGCAATTGGAACGGATACTCCAAAATATAAATTGGACGTTATTGGAGATATATCTGTAAGAGGCCAAATTGATTCTACAGGTATTGTTTATGCTCTCAATACTCTTGCTGGTCCAATGGCTTCTTATATGGATGATAGTAATGGATCAAGATTTACATATATTACATCAAAAGGTGCTACAAGAGGCGGCTACTTTAGAGGTGGGCCCTCTGGAGATTATATTCAAGGTAATATTGGATTATTTTCTACCGCATTTGGTGAAGCAACTAGAGCAAAAGGTTTAGCATCACTAGCTATAGGTTCTTTAACAGAAGCTGAAGCGGATTATTCTATAGCTTTAGGCAGAAGAACTAAAACTAGGGCAAATAATACGGGTACTATATTAATAGGTACTGATGTTACAGTCGATTCATCTGTCCCTATTGGTAGTACACAATTTGCAATTGGTATTGGTAAAGAAAATCATTTATATGGTACTAGTGTCATAGGTATTGGTACTGAAAATAATGTAAATGGTAATTTAGCTGGTGTATTCGGTTACAATAATACTATTGGAACAACTGCAAGTGCAACAGCTGCCTCTGGTTCTTATGCAATAGGTACCTATAATACCATAACTGGTGGTGGTGCTTATGCTGTAGGCAGCGCAAATATATTAAAAGGTTCACCTTCCTATGCATTTGGAGATAATAACTTTATAGATGCAAATCTTGGTGTAGCACTTGGTACGGACATTAGAATACATGGTGATAATGCTACTGGTATTGGTAGAAATATTAGAATAGATTCTAGTGCAGATAATGCCATAGGTATTAACTTATCTAATGTTCCTATGAAAGTAGGATCTGAAAGAATTTTATCTATTAATTATGGTAACGTAATTATTGGTGATTCTGGTGATAAATTTAATAATTATGACGGAAACCTTTATGTAAAAGGCAATATCATATTAGCAGGAGAACTTTTGCAAGAAGGGGCTCCTGGTGTCTATCAAAGTACAACACCATTTGTAGATGAAGGTGAAGCTGTTAGATATGCCGTTGTAGATTCTACAAATGTTCCTAAACCTCTTGGAATTAATAAAATTGCTACTTATGATCTTGATATTTTAGCACAAGAAGGTTTTGCTGTAAGTGGTATTACAGACGGCACATTTACCGTTACAGATGCACAACTAATGGATTCAATTCCATTTATTGCCGGTGATGTTAATCTTTTAACATATCAGCCAAAATTAGAATTATTTAGAGTTGGTAGATTCTCGGATTTTGATAATCAATTATCAAATGAAAAACTAGGTTTTGGATCTATTGCATTAGGAAGAAATAACGCCGTATCTGGTCTTTATAGTACAGCTATTGGTAATGAAAATAATATTAGCCGCGGCGGTGATTTATCATTCACAAGTTTGAAAGGAAGTTACACTACATTTATAGGTACGAATAATATTCTTGATAGTATAGCTACTGGTTCTAATAACTTTATACTTGGTGAAGATAACCTTATAAAAGGTAATACTACAAATACATTTATAATTGGTAGAAATGTAACAGCTAATAATAAATCTGATCATATTATATTAAATACTTCTGCAGCTAATGATAGTTCTCTCGACAATACTAAAGTTGCAATAGGTAAAAATAATGCTGATTATGCTCTTGATGTCGCTGGTTCAATAAGAGTTGATAGCGGAGCAACGATATACTTTGGACCAAAAACAATTCAAGATTATCTTGGGTTTGGTAGTACTACATCAGTCGGACCAGGATTTGGAACTGGATCTATAATAGGCACAGGAATTGATTCAATTCAGTTTGATCATACTATTGGTGCTATTACTAATGCAGTAAGAATTAAAGTACCTTATGATCACGAATTATATGTTAAAAACACAGGTCATCCTGTTCGTACTTTTGATCCAGATTTAACCAAAGCCATACAACTTTCTAATATTCCTTTAACCGAATTAACAACAAATGCAGGAAATAATTTAGATACAATTTTCTACTTTGCTGATCCAATTGATTCATTCCAGTTTGCTCTTCGCAGAGATTCTCATGGTGGTCCTCCAGTTATATCAGGAGGTCTGATTGATAGTAATATAACAATAATTGATGGATTTGATTTTGGTGATGCTGGTGATGTTCTTTCTGTGCCATATACACCACCAAGAGTTCTTAGTCCGAATTTAAATGTCCTTGGTGATCTTTTTGTCGGAGGTGATGGTACAAACTTAAGAGTTGATTCACAAGGTGTTACATTTAGTGGTGATTTAGCCTTTACAAGTACAGCTGGTAACAAAAACTTTAGATTTGATTCACAAGGTATTACCGTTGGAGGAGCATTTACATTAGGCGGAAGTGCTATTACTATTGGTGGTCTATCATTTGATAGTCACGTTATCCGTCCAGGCAACTTAGTAATACCTACAATGATAGATTTCTTGGATACTGATTATGTCCAAGCAAGAGTTTCTAATGATGCATTCTGGCAAGCACATCCAGATGCTCTTTACTATAAACCTTCAGGTAGTGTAAAATCATTACTAGGTGGTCTTCAACCTTCTGAATTAACACCTACTTTATTAGCAGATCATACTTTAGCTCTGTCTGTAAGAAATATAGGTAAAGCACCAATTCTTATTGAAGATGCTAATGATTACTTGGACGACAATGCCGGCAATAGCCCTATAAGCATAAGAAATAGTCTAGGTCAAGTTAGACAATGGCCGACAGAAGATTATCTTGCATCAATAATAGATAATGCTTATGTTAGTTCAAGAGTTGTTTTAAATGCAGCTACACTTGCATCGTTTATTGATGAAGCTTATATAAAATCAATTGTTGATAGTTCATATATTCTTTCTGCAGCTAATGATAGTTCTGAATGGCAAAGGAGAGATAACACACTATTCTTTGGCACTTATCCAAATGTTAGAAATGTAAATGTTGGTATTGGAACAGATCAGCCAGTAACTAAATTTCACGTTGCTGGTGTTGGAAGATTTGATAGCGGACTAACAGTAACCGGCGGTCCAGTTAATATTTCTGGAACACAAGTTACAGTTGATAGCGATTATTTCTTCCAGATAACTTCTTCATTATTATCTAATAATTTAAATACATTAAGTCAAGGAGCTTTGATAGCAGCTCTTAATGTAAATACTGATTCTGAATTTGAAGCTTTCTATTTTCCAACACCTCCAGAACAGAGATTTGTCGAAGTATATAGAATTGATAGTTTAGGTGATTCACAGGTTCTTTCATCTTCCGATTACTTCTTTGCAAATCCAAATTCCTTTAGAGTTTATGAAGATGCTGTTGATTCGGCTGATCTATCTTTAAATGTAAATCTTAGAACACTTCCTACTACAATTACATTTACGGGTCTTGATATAAATGGTGATAATCTTAATATTAACACCGTTTATAGTGCAGGAGGTCTCCTAGACTCTTTACAAAATCCAAAATCTGGATATGGTGGCACATTTAGTATTATTGATGCAAATACTGTATCATTTACAGATGATGCAACTTCAGTAGCACTAAATGATATATTTAGAATTGATGATAAATCACCTAAAGTAACAACTTCTCTTTCACTACTTGGCCCAGCAACATTTAATGGTAATGTAACTGTTAATAATGGATATCATACCACAGTTGATACTCTAACGGCTAATAATCTAATTTCAAGTTCAACTAGTTTTACAGGTCCCGTTTCAGTTAATGCAACAGTCGGATCATTTACCTTTGATTCAAATGTTACAATGTATTATGGTCCTGGTGGTTTATCTTTTGATTCAAATATAGAAAGAATTGTTGATTCAAATTATATCGGTAATAGACTTCAAAGTGTTTGGAGTTATAATAATGATGCTGTCGGTAATCAACAAATATATTATGATGCTGGTGGTGCAGTTGTTATTGGTGAACCACAGGATATGGTCCTTGGTGATAGTGATACTAAATTCTTTGTAAAGAGTGGTAATGCAATTTTCTATCATGGTGATTGGGATAGTGCTGGAGTTGCTATAACAACACCAAATGTAATTCCAGATTTTACAATTAATCCTAGATATGGAACTAATGCCGGTGCTCGGATGATGTGGATACCCCAAAGGGGAGCATTTAGAGTTGGTGCAGTAGATGGAACAACCGTAACTTGGGATGATACTGAAGTTGGAAGAGCATCGGTTGGTATAGGTTATAATACATTAGCTACAGATTATTCTTTAGCCCTTGGTTATGATGTAAAAGCCGGAAATGCAATATTACCTAGAACTAATGCTGTTGCAATTGGTAATACGATTGATAACCCATCTCAAGATGGTGTTGGTATTGGTGCTAACATATACCACAACCAGAACTTTGCAGGGTCGGTTTCAATTGGTGAAAATATTGTAAATAACAACTTTGCAAATGCTGTTGCAATTGGTAAATCAATAACCAGTAATAGCGGTGTTTCAATTGGTAAAGATGTATCTTCAACAACAACCACTGCATCAGTTTCTATAGGACTTGATCAACGTGCAAGTAATAGTGGTGTTTCAATTGGTAGATTATCACCATCTAACCTAAGTGGTGTTTCAATTGGTAGATCAGCAACTTCCTATAGTTCAACTTCTATAGGTACAGTAGCATCTTCATCAAATGGTGGTGTTGCAATTGGTACATCTTTGACTGCAAACACTAGCGGTGTTTCAATTGGTGTTAGTAATACTTCATCTAATAGTGGTAAATCAATTGGTTCATCAGTATCATCTAATCTAAGTGGTGTTTCAATTGGTACAACATCAGATGCAACCCAAAGTGGTACCAGTATAGGTAGAAGCAATTCTACCAACTGGGGCGGTGTTGCTATTGGTTCTGGTAATACTGCAGCTGCATACGGTGGCGGTGTTGCTATTGGTGCAAGTAATAATGCGGGACCAAGAAGTATACTTATAGGCGGTAGTAATAATGGAAACGGTTATTATGGTGGCTTAGTAATTGTTGGTGATAATAATAGAAGTAATAACTACAATGGTCTTTTTGTAGGTAGAAATAACAGCGGACATAATGGTTACTGGGCCGGTGTTTCTGTTTTTGGATGGGGTAATACTAATAATTCACCTTCCAATGCAGTCAATACCCGAGGTACTGTTAGAATTTATGGTAATAGTAACTCCAACAATTCCGGTGTTAATATATTTGGGCATTTAAATACCAATAACGGACAAGTTAATATTTATGGTAGTGGTAATACCGGTTCTACAGGTCCGAGTGGAACAAGTTATATATTTGGTACTAATAATATTATTACTAGAAATGGTTTCTTATTTGGGTACGGAAACACTTCTGTAGATAATGGTTATGCTTATGGTGTAGGAAATACTGTAGCAAATGGCGGCTATGCTTATGGTGGCGGCAATACAACAACTCTCGGAACTGGCTACGCATTTGGTTACAGTAATACTACAGATGGATCAACAGGTACTGATGATCCAATGGCATTTGGCCATAACATATCTGCTTCATCTGGCGGTTTAGGGTTTGGTGAAAATCTAACAGTATCAAATGGTGGTTTAGCATTTGGTGCTAATAGTATATCTTCTGCATTTAGATCAATTGCAATTGGTAGCGGAATTACTGTTAACGGCAATAATTCAGTTGGAATTGGTCTATCTTCATCTGTATCTGGTACAGTAAATGAACCCAATACATTATCTATAATGGGCGGTAAGGTTGCCATCGGTCAAGCTGCTGCAGATCCGGCATATGATGTAGATATATACGGAAATGTTCACGTTGGTGTCTTTGGAGATTACTGGAGACACGGAAAGAGAATTAGTCAATATATTACGGATGATGTTGTAAACAATGCATACGTTGAAGGAATTATAGATGCTCCTTATGTACAGAATATTGTAGATATTCCGTATCTCAGAGCTACTATGACTCACCCATTCTTCTTCTATAGTGATCCTATTTCAAATGATCTTTACACAACAATATCTGGCGGTATTGGTATTGGTAGACAGCCAATAAACTCAAGTAAGTATAAATTAGATGTTGACGGAAGTATTAATTATACTGGTAAATTATATCTAAATGGTGATTTACTTATTCCGAGTGAAGATTCTCTTGGTGATGTTTATATTGAACATCATGAAAATCAATACTTTATTGGACCAGATAGTGCAGAAGAATACTTTGATTCAGCTTATGTAACTGCCCGTCAACAAATGTTTGGCTTTACAGCAGGTCAAACTTATCTTACTGTAATTGACGAAGGTTATATTAACAGTAGATTAGATGATACTTTATTCTTGGATTCAGCTGAGGCCCAAGTTATGATTGATAGGGCTTTGGGCGACGGTGTTGCATTTGGATTTGACATCATAGGAAGATCATCTCTTACTGCAACTCCAGCTGGCGGCACTCCAAGTGTTGGTATTGGTGTAACAGCCGATATACCAGGCTTTGGTAATATGCTTAAAGTTGGTGGTACAACTGAAATTCAAGGTAATCTGAATATTAGTAATAATGGTCAACTTCAATTTAATGGAGTGCCTTTCTCTCCAACAACCGTATTTACTGAAGATTTTGCTTACATTTACTATAACGGCAGTAAAAATGTTGGTATTGGAACTACAGTTCCAGCTGTAGATTTTGATGTAAACGGTACATTTAATGCTACAGAAATACAGCTAAACGGGGCAGACATACTTGGTATATTTGATTCTGATTTTGTTAGAGATAGACAAATTTTAATTGATTCAAATCTAACAACACAGTTAATTAATACAGATTATATAAGAGCAGCCGCTGATTCAGATTATATTAAAACTGCAATTACTCCAGATTTTCTTAAAAACATAGTTGATTCAGATTATGTTAAATCAATAGCGGACTCCGATTATATTAAATTAGTAGCCGATTCCGACTATATTAAAACGGCAGCAAATCAGTCTTGGATTAGATTTAATGCTGATTCCGATTACATTAAAACAGCCGCCGATTCCGACTATATTAAAACGGCAGCCAATCGGTCTTGGATTAGATTTAATGCTGATTCCGACTATATTAAAACTGCAGCTAATCAGTCTTGGATTAGATTTAATGCTGATTCCGACTATATTAAAACTGCAGCTAATCGGTCCTGGATTAGATTTAATGCTGATTCTGATTATATTAAGAGTGTTGCTGATTCCGCTTATATTAAAAATATTGTTGATTCTTCCTATACTCAATTACTTACTGGAATAGGAATTAGAGATGTGGACTTTGGTCCACATAAGATTTTATATAGAAATTCATATTCAAACATTTCTTCTCTGCCTACTGCAAGTAGTCATAAAGGTATGTTTGCAGTAATAAACACCGACAACAAACCATATGTTTCTACTGGATCTGCCTGGAATAGAATTATTCTAAATGGTGACAGTGTAGAATTTTCTGATCTTGTAGTATCAGGCAATCTTACTGTAAATGGTACACAAACAATTCTTAATACTCAAACTCTGGGTATTGACGATCCAATGATTCATCTTGGAAAAAATAATGAACTATCCGATGCCGTAGATATTGGCTTTATTGGGCATTATTCTCCAGATGGTGGCACTACAAAAGAACATACCGGTTTCTTTAGAGATGCAACAAATAGTGAATATTATATATTCAATGGATTAGATGATGCTGCTCTCGATGACAGTGATCCAACAGCTACTATTAATAGAAATGGCACAGGATTTACTCTTGCTGCACTAAATGTCGGAAGCATATCGGGTAAATATCTAGGATTTGATTCTGACTTTAATTCTAAAACAACTGATGATCTTACTGAAGGTTTAACAAATTTATACTATACTACAGTAAGAGCAAATGCTGACTTTGATTTAAGATTAGCAACTAAAACAACTGATGATCTTCTTGAAGGATCAAACTTATATTATACAGATGATAGAGTATCAACTTTAGTTGATTCAGCCTATGTTCTTGCTAGAAGCCCACAATTTGATTATATTAGTATTATCGACTCGGCTTATGTACAAGCAAGAGTGGTACCTCAAGGTGTTGATTCAGACGCTGTAGAAGCAATGGTTGATTCAGCCTATATTCTTGCTAGAAGCCCACAATTTGATTATATTAATATTATTGACTCTGCTTATATTAATGCAAGAATTTCAACTGTTGATTCTGCTCAAGTTCTTGCAATAATAGATTCTTCATATATTACAAGTATAATTGATTCAGATTATATTTTATCAATTACTGGATCTGGAGGAGGAAGTGGATCCGGCTCCGGAGGAGGATCATTAGTTGGGTATAGTTTTGTTGCAATAGCAGGTCAAACCGTATTTAGTGGTTCGGATATAGAAGGCGGTATTCTATCATATGATGTAACAACCGCTACAATAGTTACTGCCAATGGTATTACTCTTACAAAAGGGGTTGATTATACTCATACCGATAGTTCTAGTCTAACATTCTTTGAAGCCAGAGATTCTGGTGATGAAATTTCTATCTTTACTACTAAAGCTGCAGCAGATGCAGGATCTTCTGGATCAACAGGAACTACCACCACTTCAGTAACTGCTAGCACAGCAACAATATTTGATAGAACAATACATAGTAATAACTTTAAGTCAATTGAATACACCGTTCATATGGAAGATAGTAGTTTAGGTCATACTCAGATAACCAAACTACTTGCTACATATAATAAATCCCAGGTATTTAGTACTCAGTACGGTACAGTAAGTACTTTTGCCAATGATAGTGATCTTGGTATAATTGATGTAGTAGAAAATGGTGGTCAAATTCAATTAAAACTAATAAAGGCAAGTGGTACAGGAACAGTTAAAGTAGTATCAAATAAAACAGTAGTAAATTAGGCACGGGGAAAGTGAACTATGCCAAATAAAGATTTTAAGGTAAAAAATGGCCTAGATGTAGGACAAGATATTGTTGTACGAGGTGAATTAAAATCAGTTAAAGCCGACGGTAGCATAATTACAATTATAGATTCTTCTGGAGGAATACCTGCAGCAGGATCCGGATTTGATTCTGCCGGTGTACTTGACATAGTACAAGCAAATTCGATTGATTCGGCTAGAGCTATTCCTCTTATAAGAACATCTATAAGTTTAGGTTCTGCAGGAACCCAAGCATATGATAATTCTACTGGTGTTTTAACTATACCAGATACTACTGATCATATTACTGAAGGTACTAATTTATATTATACAGATGCAAGATTTGATACAAGATTAGGAACAAAATCTACCAACGATTTAACTGAAGGTACTAATTTATATTATACAGATGCAAGAGCCGACGCAAGAGCACAACTAAAGATTGATGCATTAGTAGATGCAGCCCCTGGGACACTTGATACTTTAAACGAACTTGCTGCTGCTCTTGGAGATGATGCTAACTTTAGTACAACAGTAACTAATAATATTGCTACTAAATTGCCAACTATTACCACAGTATTAGTTACTGTAGCAAGCGGTACTAATGAGTATGGAACTGGTAATAAATATTATTTTAGTGGGGCGGTTAGTCCGGTTCTTCATTTGCAACCCGGCAGAACATATAGGTTCGATCAATCAGATGCATCAAACTCTGGTCACCCACTCAGATTTTCAACTAATGCTAATAATAGTCCAAGTGCCACATATTCAACAGGTGTTACAGTTGCTGGAACACCTGGTAGTTCAGGTGCTTATACAGAAATAGCTGTTACTTTTGCAACACCAAGATTACATTATTATTGCACTAATCATAGTGGTATGGGTGGTTCTGGTCCAGATTATTCTGTAAATTTTGACGGGGCATTTAGTTCATTAACAGGTACGCCAACAACAATAGCTGGATACGGTATTACGGATGCATTTGATGGAGCTTTCAGTTCTTTAACAGGTACGCCAACAACAATAGCTGGCTATGGCATTACGGATGCGTTTGATGGGGCATTTAGTTCATTAACGGGCATACCTACCACAATTTCTGGATATGGTATTACGGATGCTCAATCAACACTTGTATCTGGAACCAATATTAAAACAATTAATGGAAATACACTTTTAGGGTCTGGTGATCTTGTTATAAGTGGCGGCGGTGGTGGTACAGTAGATTCTGCTTCAACAATTATTCTTATTCAAAATACTGTTGATTCGGCTTATGTTCAAGCTAGACAGTCTGGTGGTGGTTCTGGTATTAGTTTATCGGAGGCAAGAGCGGGATTATCAGTTACTACTGGTTCTGCATCAGGCGGCGGTTCTTTGTCTTATGATAATTCAACTGGAATATTTACTTTTAATCCTTCAACAAATTCTGGTGGAGGAACTGGTACAATAGACTCGGCTGATGTAATTGCAATAATTGATTCAGCTTATATTTCTGCACGTTCTTCTTTAAATGCAGTTGATGCATCTTTTGTAGATTTTAAATTTATTGCAGACTCTGGTCAAACAATATTTAGTGGTAATGATGTAAATGGAAATTCTTTAGCATTTGATTCTTCTAATTATGAATTATTTATAAATGGTATTAGATTACTTAGATCAGATTATTCTGCAAATCCTATCACAAATACAATTACTCTTGGTACAGCTGCAATAATTGAAGACGAAGTTGTAATTAATACTATAGTTGCAAACGATACAGTTGCATTAATAGATGCTGCATATATTAATGAAAGAGTAAGAAGTTCAAAAGCCCTTGATGGTATATCAACATTTATTTATACTGCAGATTCTGGTCAAACAACTTTTACGGGTTCTGATATAAAAGGTAAAATTTTATCTTATCAGTCTGGTGATATACAAGTTTATTTAAATGGTATTTTATTATCTGATTCAGATGATTATATAGCAACTAATGGTACATCTATTGTTCTTAATACAGCTGCTCCTTCAACATCCGAGCTTACAATTCAAGCATATAATTTATCAAACGTATCAACTTACAGAAGTTTACCCGGATTAGATGTATATAATTATACAGCGTCGTTAAATCAGACGAGTTTTAGTGGAACAGATGATAATGGTAATACACTTAATTATCATCCTGGTGCAATTATAGTTTCTATGAATGGTATTTTATTGAGTTCTACCGATTATACCGCAACTAACGGATCTTCTATTGTACTTACCGATGCTGCAGAGTCCTCTTCTGAAATTACAATTACTGCTTTCCTTGGTAGTGGAGCAGTGGATTCAGCTTATATTGCATCAATAGTAAATGAAGCATATATCGGAGAAAGACAAATAAAAGGTTTAGACTCAGCTTTAGCTGATGGTTTTTTAATGACAGAAGCAGAAACGGTTGCTCTTATTGACTCAGCTTATATTCTTGCCAGAAGCCCACAGTTTGATTATATCAATACTATTGATTCGGCTTATATTAATGCAAGAATTTCAACTGTTGATTCTGCTCAAGTATTGGGTATTGTGGATTCAGCATATATCTTATCTACATTTACTTCTTCTAATGATCCAGCAACAACAACATTTAGATATACTTCCGATTCTAATCAAACCATATTTACAGGCGCGGATGATGTAGGAAATACTTTATCATATAATTCTGGTCAACTTCAAGTATTTTTAAATGGTATTGTAATTATAGATGGTGTTGATTATACTGCAACAAATGGAACATCTCTTACTCTTACTGATCCTGTTGTAAACGGAACCGAATTACTTATTACAGCACATAGTAATTCATATATAAAAGAATTTACTAATAACAATTATTTCCACAATCAGTCATATTTTAAAAACTATGTTTATTCCGCAGATTCTGGACAAACGGTATTTACCGGTGCTGATATTAATGCACAAACATTAAATATAGATACAGACAATTATCAGGTGTTTATAAATGGTATTAGAGTTTTAGCATCAGATTTTACTGTAAACTCAACAACAAATACTATTACTTTTAACGATCCAACAGAAGCTGCGGATGAAGTTGTAATTAATACTTTACAAACAAATACTTCATCTGTATTAAAAATTACTGGAGCAGACTCCGATTATGTGACGGGTATTGTAAATAGTGTTTTAGCTAATGATTATGTTGAAGTAAATACTACACCATATACTGCTGCAGTAAATAAAAAATTAGTAATTGACACATCTTCAAATTCTATAACAATTAATTTACCTAGTTCTCCGACATTTGGTAATGAAATTAGAATTATTGATGGCTCCGGAAACTGTGCAACAAATAATATTATATTAACTTCTTCAGATAGGATACAGGGTACAGACTCAGATTTAACCGTAGATGTAAATGAAGCTTCATTTGGTTTAGTTTATTATAACGCAAGCCGTGGTTGGATTTTAACAGAAAAGTAATAATAAATAGTATAGACTAATTTAAGGTTATATAAAGATGACAAAATCAAAAGGTAGATTATTATCAGAATTGGCTGAAGCCCCTAAAAATGAAGACTATGCTGATGTAAATGCACTTCCCAATACTGGTAATAAAGTTGGAGATCAAGCTTTTGTTGAAGATACAAATAGGCTTTATATCTGGAACGGCACTGGCTGGTACAATATAGCTCTTATTAATACGAGTCCAATATGGGATTCTGGTGGACAACCTTCTGGTTCTTATGTATTGGATGCAGATAGCCCACAAGACCCAACTACCATTACACTAGCTGCTTCAGATCCAGAAGGTCTTCCAATAAATTACACCTACGTTACTGGTGGATCAATGGATTCAATGGCTACTATTAATCAAGACTCAAGCGTATTTACGATTACTCCTAAAACACTTGCACAGCTTGGTGAAGGGACATACACTGGATCAATTACCTTTAGAGCAAGCGATGGTGTTAATATCTTGCCTCAAATATCAAACTTTACACTTACATTTATAGTTAGTATTGAAAACAGTAAACACACTATTGCTTTATTTGATGTCACGAATACTTCAGATAACAATGATATAACCGATTCTTCCACTAATAATCATACAATTACGGTAAACGGCGATGCTCATGCCGGTACGTTTAGTCCTTATCGGCATGGTGGGTATAGCACTTACTTTGATGGGAATGGGGATTATCTAACTATTTCAAATGATGCTTCGATAAACTTAGCAAATACAAGCTTTACGATTGAGTGTTGGGTATTTCCCATGCTTGATTATAGTAAATATAGAACGATTTTTTCAAAGCGTGTCAGTGGCAGCAACACTACAAGTTACCATGGTTATTTAGCTATTAGCACTGGTGTCATTGGTTTTTATAATGGAACAAATTATGAAAGTTCCACTACTTTAGTAAGTAATGCTTGGAGCCATTGTGCATGGGTATATGATGGCACGAATATTAAAATTTTTGTAAATGGCACTCAGGTGCTTTCTCAAACTGTAAGTGTATCTGAGATAGATGAGCCTCTCTCTATTGGATTTACAAGAGGGTATAATGAAATATTCGGCGGATATATTTCTGATTTTAGAATAGTAAAAGGCACCGCTGTTTATACTAGCAACTTTACTCCACCAATTGCACGCCTTACCGCTATAGCAAATACTTCATTACTCACCTGCCATCTTCCATACATAGCAGATGGTTCTACCAACAATCATGCTATTACAGTAAACGGTAATACCTCAACAAGACCATTTGGCCCTTACGACAACAATGAATACGAAGTTGCGGATCATGGTGGGTCTGTGTATTTTGATGGGACTGGGGATTATTTAACAATAAATGATACTAATATAGCTGATTTTGGAACGAACGATTTTACTATAGAAGCGTGGGTTTATTGTAATGATACAACTGCAAGTCAAATTGTTGATACAAGGCCCGTCAGCACAAACGGAGCATATGTTACTATCACCGTTCAAGCGGGAACAGGCGTTTATTTTTATACCACTGTTGGTGAAATATTTCCTAATGGTGTTGGAACCATTAATGTAAATCAATGGCATCATGTCGCTTGGGTTCGTAATAGTGGTACAATCAGTATCTATGTTGATGGCACAAGTGTAGGGTCAGCATCAAATAGTACAAACTTTATTTCAAGTAATGTTGGTATTGGATGGAATGCTTTCATTGGAGAAAACACTGGTTCAGTTTATATCAGCGATTTACGAATAGTCAAAGATACTGCCATTTATACTAGCAATTTCACTCCACCTACATTTCCACTATCATCATCTGGTACATCTTTACACCTCAAAGGAACAGACGCATCCATCATTGATAAGTCTCAAAGATCGGTTTTGCAAGCAGTTGGGACTGTAGGCACAACAACATCAGTTAATTTTGCGGGAACTAAATCTATAGATTTTAGTACTATTAGCAACGATTATTATGTTAAAATACCATCAAAAAATGCTGGTGGTCCTGGGTTTCCAAATTTATTTGCCGCGCCGTGTACAATTGAATGCTGGATAAATCCTACACATGTTCAAGCTAATGGATTAGCTCATAAAATTGTTTGGTTTCTTGGTAGCGGAATCACGTATATATTATTTCAACAAGAAAATACTGACAATTTAAGATTAACAGTGAGAAACGGTGGTACCCAATTTTTTAATCAAGAAACTTCAAATAGTTATAAACTTGCGGCAAATACATGGCAACATGTTTGTTTTATGTCAAACTCGGGAGCAACAAGCTGTTCTTTGTATTTAAATGGAACTCGTGTAATGACTGGTAATTTATCAGCTGGGTTACTTGATCCAAGTGCTGATAATGTATATTTTTCATTTGGATCATCAGGACCCGGTACACCTTATGCTGGGTATGCTAGTGATATAAAAATATCCACATATAACGTATACGGAAGCCCAGCAGTCACAAGCTTTACACCACCAACATTACCATTTAGAGGATAATAAAGATATGCCAAGTAAAGCAAGACTTTTAGCAAAATCTATGATAGAAAGTCCTATACTTTCTGAAATAACATCAAATCCAAGTGTTACTCCTGCAACAATTGCATCTGCAGTAGATGAAGCTTCTGTTGGAGATTTTGCATCACCAGATTTACTCCCAAATACTGGTAACGAAATAGGAGATCAAGCTTTTGTACAATCATCAAATAGACTTTACATCTGGAATGGATCGGGTTGGTACAATATAGCCCTTATTAACACCACTCCAACATGGGATTCTGGTGGACAACCTTTGTCATCTTATGTGTTGGATGCTGATAGCCCACAGGATGCTACTATTATTACATTAGCCGCTTCAGATCCAGACGGTCTTCCCATATCATATTCTTATGTAACTGCTGGATCTATGGACTCGATGGCTACTATCAGTCAAGATTCAAGTGTCTTTACTATCACTCCTAAAACAGTTTCAGAAGTTGGAGAAGGTGCTGAATTAACTGGGTCGATTACCTTTAGAGCCAGTGATGGAGTAAATATTCTACCTTCAGTTTCATCATTTACCTTGAGATTTATTACTATTATAGAAAACAGTAGGTATACAACTTTACTAGCAACAGCAACTGGAACCTCAGACAATAATAACATAACTGACGAGTCTACTAGTAATCATACTATTACAGTCAACGGTGATACTCATGCTGGCACATTTAGTCCGTACAGGCATGGGGGGTATAGCAATCATTTTGATGGGTCTGGGGATTTCCTTGCAATACCTAATGATGCAGGATTTGGTTTTGGCACTGGTAGTTGGACATTTGAGACTTGGCTGTATTGTACAAAAACAGGCGCGACAAATGCAATCTTTGATACAAGAGTGGGTACAGGTACTCAGACAGGCTCGTTTGGAATTGGTATGCTATCAACTGGGCAAGTCCAAATGTTTTCTGGTGGCGTTCTTCACAAACCATCAGATACTTTAAGTTTCAACGAATGGCAGCACCTTGCTATTGTGAAAGACGCATCAACAAACACAACTACATTTTACTATAATGGCACCGCTTCATCTTCAACTTACTCTGACACCAGAGATTATGGATCAAGCCAGCCTGTTCAAATTGCTAAAGACGACTGGACAAATTACTTTGGTGGCTATTTGCGAGATTTACGAGTAGTTAAGGGTACTGCTGTTTATAGTGGTAATTTCACTCCGCCAACTGAACGTCTTACTGCCGTAACAAACACTTCTCTGCTTACCTGCCACCTTCCATATATATCTGATGGTTCTTCTAACGGTCACTCAATCACAATAAACGGTAACACCTCAACAAAACCAATCGGCCCATACAACAACTTTGAATACTCAGCGGATGCACACGGCGGTTCTGTCAATATGCCCAATGATAATGACTATCTTTATGTTTCACATTCCAGTACACTGAAACCATCAGGCACAGATCCATTCTGTGTTTCATTTTGGTATTATCCAACAACATCTCCAGGCACTACTAGACAACTTGTCGGAGATGCTAATTATGTTTCATATCCGACAAACTGTCCTGGCTGGG
>Ga0255757_10000093_pt1 | contig 80142 bp, 69 predicted proteins | sample 071ome_27_FD_179957 | JGI IMG/M metagenome (GOLD analysis project Ga0255757, IMG submission 179957) | Coastal salt marsh microbial communities from the Groves Creek Marsh, Skidaway Island, Georgia - 071409AT metaG (version 2) | ecosystem: Environmental > Aquatic > Marine > Intertidal zone >...
CTAAAAATTCTGTGGCTACCTATGCCCTAGAACTCGAAGCCCGAAAAGCGGCTGAAGCAGAAAAACGCTATTTGACCAAACCCGAAATTGAACAGAAAATTAGAACCGCTCGAAAAGCTATGGAAGTGGCCGCCAAAGCGCTAGATTTTATTGAGGCAGCCCGCCTTAGAGATGAAGTAAAAGCCCTGCAAGGGCAAATGGAGTAATCTATTAATCTTCTTCCTTTACTACACATAATTATAGTCTAGACTCTATAAATTTAGAGTAACTCCCTAAAAAAATCGGCTCCCAAGGGAGCCGATTCAAACAAAAACAAATAATTGATTTACGTTATTTGACAGCGATTAACTGTCTAGGTTGGGGCTGTGCTTCTTTGTATTTTGGCAAAGTGAGCTCCAGCACACCATGCTCATAACGACCGTCAATTTTTGTAGGGTCAACACTTTCGGGAAGTGTAAAGCTTCTTTTAAAGGCATTAAAGCCAAATTCTTTTCGTGTAAATTTTCCTTTTTCAACAACTTTCTCCTCCTTTTCTTGGGCTGCTATACTAAGAACTCCATCTTCAACTGCAATTTCAAAATCCTTTTTAGATTTACCCGGAACGGCCAGCGAAACCTGAAAGTTAGTATCGTTTTCTACAATATTGACTGGAGGCACCTGACTAAATGTTGCGTTTTGGGGATTCCACTCAGAAGCAAAAAGTTCTTCTAAAAGCGAGGGAAACCAAGGGGTTTGTTTTCTAACTAAATGCATGTTACAATTTTTTTAAGGTTAAACATGCTCTACCTAAAGCAAAAGCAGTACCAAAAGAAAAAAATGTCATTTTGGCAGTTTTTTATGAGCTAATATATGACATTTTGACATTAAGCAAGTGCTGCTTGCACCTTATCGGCTGCTTCTTGAAAGGCAATGGCCGATAGCACATTGAGCCCGGAATTGTCAATCAACTCCTTCGCAACACTAGCGTTGGTGCCTTGCAAACGCACAATCAAAGGCACTTGAATAGCATCACCCATATTTTTATAGGCATCTACTATACCTTGTGCCACTCGATCACAACGCACAATTCCACCAAAGATATTCACCAAAATGGCCTTCACTTTTGGGTCTTTTAAAATCAATCGAAAAGCAGTTTCTACTCGAGCTGCATCTGCGGTTCCTCCCACATCTAAAAAGTTAGCAGGATGGCCACCTGCTTGTTTGATTAGATCCATAGTAGCCATTGCCAAACCAGCTCCATTCACCATGCAGCCCACATTGCCGTCGAGGTCAACATAATTAAGTCCTACTTCACGGGCTTCAACTTCTACTGGGTTTTCTTCGCTCAAATCACGTAAGGCGGCAAAGTCTTTATGACGATAGAGCGCATTGTCATCTAGCGTAACCTTGGCATCTACCGCAATAATTTTTTCGTCAGACGTTTTTAACACCGGATTGATTTCGAAAAGGGAGGCATCGGCTCCTACATAGGCCTTATAAAGCGCCGACACAAACTGAACCATAGCTTTGAAAGCTGCCCCTGAAAGGCCGAGATTAAAAGCTACTTTACGTGCTTGGAAAGGCTGAAGTCCTAGAGCGGGATCAATTTCTTCCGTAAAAATTAAATGGGGTGTTTGCTCAGCTACCGTTTCAATATCCATACCGCCTTCGGTAGAATACATGATCATATTTTTTCCGGTAGCACGGTTCAACAAGACCGACATATAGAATTCACTAGGCTCACTTGCGCCGGGATAATAAACATCTTCTGCTACCAGAACTTGGTTTACTTTTTTTCCTTCAGGAGGGGTTTGCGGGGTGATGAGCTGCATGCCTAAAATGGAATCGGCAACCGATTCTACCTCAGCAATGGATTTAGCCAATTTCACACCGCCGCCTTTACCGCGTCCACCGGCGTGAATTTGGGCCTTAATCACATGCCATTCGGTTCCAGTTTCTTGGGTTAGGTCTTGAGCAGCTTGCACTGCTTCTGCGGTGGTTTTGGCCACTAGGCCACGCTGAATGGCAACACCATATTCAGCTAAAATAGCTTTTCCTTGATATTCGTGTAAATTCATTTCGGTCTCAATATTTTGCACAAAAATAAGAATTCCCTTGGGCTTGACCGAAGGATTTTGCAGGGTTAAATGTTATATTTATAACAGTTCGTTGTGATTTTAAATCAATTTCATAGCAGCCTTGGGCTCTGCGGCTTTTTATTCTACTTTTACGCTCAAAATTTTAGGAATCGTGACCGCACAAGATTTATTAGCCATTGCACAAACCCACGGAGAACCCACCTATGTTTATGATGCAGCCAAAATTGCCGCTCAATATAACCGTTTAGCCAACGCCTTTTCTAAAGGTAACAGCTTACGCATTAATTATGCGTGCAAGGCCTTGTCTAATGTTTCAGTTTTGCGTTATATGAAGCAGCTGGGTGCTGGACTTGACACGGTATCCATTCAAGAAGTACAATTGGGCCTACAAGCTGGGTTTGCACCCAATGAAATTATTTTTACCCCCAATGGCGTCTCGTTAGAAGAAATTGAAGCCGTGGCAGATTTAGGCGTTCAAATTAACATTGACAGCCTCTCCATTTTAGAACAATTTGGCACCAAACACCCACAGACACCTGTGTGTATTCGCATCAACCCGCATGTTATGGCGGGAGGCAATAGCAAAATATCGGTAGGCCATATCGATTCTAAATTTGGCATTTCCATACACCAAATTCCCCATGTATTACGCATTGTAGAAAACACTAAAATGCACATCAACGGCATTCATATGCACACCGGTAGTGATATATTAGATATTGATGTGTTTTTACGGGCTGCAGATATTTTATTTGACGTAGCCATACAATTTAAAGACCTCAGCTTTGTTGATTTTGGCAGTGGTTTTAAAGTGCCCTATAGAGAAGGCGATATAGAAACCAATATTGAAGAGCTAGGCGAAGGCTTGACCCAACGCTTCCAATCCTTTTGCCAAACGTATGGCCGCGATTTAGAGTTGGCTTTTGAACCCGGTAAATTTTTAGTGAGTGAAGCAGGCTATTTTCTCACCAAAGTAAATGCGGTAAAACAAACCACTTCTACCGTTTTTGCCCAAGTGAATACAGGCTTTAATCACTTGTTACGTCCTATGTTTTATGGCTCTCATCACGAAATTATCAACCTTTCCAATCCCGAAGGCAAGGAACGCTTCTATACGGTGGTGGGCTATATTTGCGAGACCGATACTTTTGGCAGCAATCGCAAGATTAGTGCAATTGCCGAAGGCGATATTTTGGCCTTTAAAAATGCAGGAGCCTATTGCTTTACCATGGCCAGCAACTACAACTCCCGCTTTCGTCCAGCCGAAGTTCTTTGGCATAATGGCGAAGCCCACCTGATTCGAAAAAGAGAAACTTTTGAAGACCTCATGCAGAATCAAATTTTGATTGATTTTAAAGAAAAAGTGACGTCTTAAACCTACGCTTAAGCTATGCTTGGTCTAGATTTGTTAGGGCCCGTAAGGCAATGTGATAATCGTTTAGTATTTCCTCCACCACCTTAGCTGCGGGTTTAATCTGATCAATTTGGGCGGCTACTTGGCCAATTTCCAATTCGCCTTCAACGAGGTCGCCCTCAAACATCCCTTTTTTGGCTCGTCCTGTTCCCAAGGCTTCTTTTAGTTGTTCTGGGGTTGCTCCTTGGGCATAGAGTTTTTGCACTTGTTCGTAAAAAGGATTTTTAATCAAGCGAACGGGAGCTAATTCTTTTAAGGTTAGGACCGTACTGTCTTGGGTAGCGTCTAACACCACTTGCTTAAAATGATCGTGTGCAGAAGCTTCTGGGGTGGCTACAAAACGGGAGCCTACTTGCACACCATCGGCTCCTAGAGCCAGGGCTGCCAACATAGCTTGTCCCGAGGCAATGCCACCAGCGGCTACCAGCGGCACCTTAATATGAGGTCGCAGAAGAGGAATTAAAACAAGGGTGGTCGTTTCTTCTCTTCCGTTATGGCCCCCAGCTTCAAAACCTTCTGCAATGACAGCATCTACTCCACTCTCCTGAGCCTTAAGGGCAAAGGGCAAAGAACTTACCACATGCAGCACGAGGCATCCATTTTCTTGCAGGCTTGCCGTCCATAGTTTAGGGTTTCCGGCAGAGGTGATCACCACTGGCACTTTTTCAGCGAGAATCACCGCCATCAGCTGATCGATATCCGGATACATCAACGGAACGTTTACCCCAAAGGGTTTAGAAGTAGCCGCCTTGCATTTTTGAATGTGTTCCCGCAATATTTCAGGATACATAGAGCCGGCGCCAATAACGCCTAATCCCCCGGCTTCGCTCACAGCTGCAGCCAAACGCCAACCACTCACCCAAACCATACCGGCTTGGATGAGGGGATAACGAATACCTAAAAGTGCTGTAAGGGACTTGGCAGACAAGACTACAAAAATTGATCTACCGACTGATAAGCTTTTATCAAAGCAGCTTCTCCTTCTTTTCCGGCATTGAAATTGCCGTGTTCCATACCCAAAACACCTTGATAGCCTTTGGCATGGATGAATTTAAATATGTTCTTGTAATTAATTTCTCCTGTGGTGGGTTCTTTGCGCCCGGGATTGTCTCCAATTTGGAAATAGCCAATCTCATCCCAACTCTTTTCAATATTAGGAATTAAGTTCCCTTCTTGAATTTGTTGGTGATAAATGTCAAACAAGATTTTGCAGGATGGTGAATCTACCGCCTTGCAAATTTCATAGGCTTGTGGACTTTCAGAGAGAAAAAGGCCTGGGTGATCTCTAAAATTTAAAGGCTCCAGCACCATGACTAAATCGTGAGGTTCTAAAATAGCAGCTGCCTGTTTTAGACTCTCCACCACATGGGCCGTTTGATAAGCCATATTTTGACGTAAATCTACAAAGCCCGGCACCACGGTCATCCATTTGGCATTGACTCGTTTAGCCACTTCAACTGCTTTTTTGATATAGTCCAGGAACTCCGCACGCAGGGTTTCATCACCACTAGCCAAATTGGGTTTGCGCCAATAAATTTGATGCGCGACAAAAACACCCATTTTTAATCCTCTTTTGGCCATGGTTTGGGCCATTTTTTCTTGTAGCGCCACAGGACGCTCTCGCATGCCGTTATCTTCAAAAGCGGTAAACCCCTGATCGGCCATAAAATTGAGTTGGTCTATGGGATCATCACCAGCGTGATGTTTAAACATCCCCAAGTGTGGCGCATAGTGCAAGTTGTATTGATAGGCCACAGATGAAGATGGGGCTGCCCCCCACAACGGTTGTGTTGCAGTAGTTCCCAAACCAGCTAGGGCCATAGTTTGTGTAAAAGCTCTCCTATTCATCTTAACTATATTTTGTTTTTCCGGGCGTTGGAATGGCATAGTTGCCGTTGGCATCAGGCTGCACTGGTGGGGTGCTGTTCCAATCCATACTTTCGGGCACGAGTTGTAGATCTGAATTCAGTGCCTGCTCAAAAGTAACAACCGTTCCAGAATAGGTTGCCATACGGCCTAAAATAGCGGTGAGTGTAGCTTTGGCTCCGTTTTCGGCGTCAGCAATTACACCTCCGTTTCGGATAGAAGCAAACAATTCATCGTGTTCTACTTGATAGGGATTAGGATCTTTTCTACCGCTGTATTGATAAACCACATTGCCATCTAAATCTTTAATTTTTCCAGCACCAATTTCTATACTTCCATTGGTTCCTTGAAAACTTTCATCTACTCGGCGCATACAATTGGGAATATGTCGACACTGACTGGCAATGACGGCCCCACTAGCATAAGTAAACTCTACAAAATGGTGATCGAATATTTCACCGTGGTCTTTACCGTTTCGCACTTGACGGCCTCCCATCCCTTGTGCCGAAACAGGATAATCGCCTACAAACCAGTTCCCCACATCTATATTGTGAATGTGTTGTTCCAAAATATGGTCACCACATAACCAGTTAAAATAGTACCAGTTGCGCATTTGATATTCTAATTCAGATTGTCCCGTTTCGCGTTTTCGCACCCAAACGCCATCACTGTTCCAATAGACCTGACCACCTGTAATTTTGCCAATGGCGCCCTCCTGAACTTTAGCAAATAGATCTAGGTAGCGTTTTTGGTAGTGCCGTTGCAAGCCTACTACTACATTTAACTTTTTGGCTTTAGCCACTCGTGCCATTTCCAACACTTTTCGCACGCCAACAGGATCGGTTGCAACGGGTTTTTCCATAAACACGTGCTTATCATTATTGATGGCATATTCAAAATGATAGGGTCTAAAACCAGGAGGCGTGGTGAGAATGACCACATCAGCCATATCAATGGCTTTTTTATAGGCGTCAAAGCCCACAAAGCGGTGTTTTTCTTTAACGTCAATTTTCTTTTCTCCCTCAAAATGTTTTTGAATGCTGATCAAACTACTTTCTAGGCGATCGCCAAAGGCATCTGCCATAGCTACCAATTCAACGTTTTCATCGGCCGTTAGAGCTTGAACGGCAGCTCCAGAGCCTCGACCTCCACAGCCTACTAAAGCCAATTTTAATTTCTTTTCGTTGTGTACGTGTGCCATGCCTGAAACGCCCAAGGGAGCGGTTATCAATCCCCCAGTAACGAGGGCTGATGTTTTGACAAAGGAACGTCTTGATTGTCCTTCTTTTTTTACATTATTGTTTTCCATGATTGTTTATTTAGATGATTCGTAACTCCAATATTGTTTTTGTTCTGCTGCACTTGGGGTCACCTTAGGGCGCAGCACCCGAAAGCCAACAAAGTCTGCATCGGTGTGCCACCAAAGGCTTTTAGGGATTTGGGGATCTTGTTGTTTCCATTTCTTAGAAGAAGGCCTACGAGCGGCACTACGCAATCGATTAGGCTCGTCTACCCAAGAGCCACCACGTACGGTTCTGGGGTAGGTTTTGCTAGGCACCACATAGGGATTGGATGTTGTTCCACTCCTTGTTCTATAAGCTGTGGGAGCATATTGGTCTAAAGTCCATTCTGCCACATTGCCATGCATATCATATAAGCCCCAAGGGTTAGGCTTTTTTTGCCCCACTTGTTGGTATTTTTCATTGCTGTTGCTGGCCAACCAAGCATAGTCTTCAAGTTGGGACGCGTCATTGCCAAAAGAAAAAGCAGTAACCGTTCCGGCACGACAGGCATATTCCCATTCTGCTTCTGTAGGAAGGCGATAAAAATGTCCGGTCATGGCAGAGAGCCATTCACAAAACTTTACGGCAGCCAGTTGGGTCATGCAAATAGCCGGGTAGCCTTCGGTGCCCATGCCAAAACTCATATCGGTATAAGGAGGCGTGGCACGAGAAATGGCATCAACTGCTACTTGCACCTCATCGTTTGGACCAAGGGCGGGTTGAGCAGCATCAATATTACCTTGCATAAAAAGACTATACAAGTCCCATGTAATTTCAAATTGTCCCATCCAAAAATCATTTACTGACACCTCATGCTGAGGCCCTTCATCACCAAAATGACCTGTTTCGTTTTTTGGACTACCCATAGTAAATGTGCCGCCATTAATAAAAACCATAGGGAGGGTAGCTGCTGTTTTAGGCAACTTTTCCACATAGTTGGTTTGGGCTTTCAGAAAACCACTTAGGGTTCCCAAAAATAAAATAGCGATCGTTTTTTTCATATGTTGAAGTTAATCGTTTTCCAATATCTAGATGGAATACGCTAACTATTTATTTAAATTTTGATTTATATATTACGATTTCATTACTCTAAAAGTAACCGTTTTTTTTAAATTTCCTATACCCAACAACCATAAGGATTTTATTACTGTTTAACCTTTTCTTTTTTTTAACAAAATTTTATAAATTTAAATTTTAATATCTATATTGTAGCACTAAAAAAAACTCTAAATGACACATTCATTTTTTAAACTAGGAAATTCGTTTGTCTCCTATTGCCTTACAGGGGCGTTGTTCTTGTTTGGTTTTGTAGCCTTCGCTCAACAAACTGTTACGGGAAGTGTGACAGATGGTACGGCGCCGCTACCTGGAGTAAACGTAATTGTAAAAGGGACTACTCAGGGAGTAGTAACTGATTTTGATGGGAATTATTCCATTGATTTGCCAGAGGGAGCAGATACATTAGTGTTTTCTTATCTCGGCTTTTTATCACAAGAAGTTGCTGTTGGAGACAGTAGCACCTTAGATGTTCAACTGCAAGAAGATGTTCAAGGTCTTGAAGAAGTGGTGGTGACCGGTTATGGCACCCAGAAAAAAGCGACTTTGACCGGTTCTATTGCCACCATTGGAGGTGAAGCTTTAGAAAAATCTTCCTCGCCTAACTTAGGTACCGCCTTAGCGGGTAAAGTTGCAGGACTCTACATTGATACTGCCAATGGAGCACCAGGAGCTGATAACCCTGCCATTCGAGTTAGAGGAACTAACACTTTCAACAACTCATCGGCTTTAATCGTAATTGATGGTATTCCAAACCGTGCTGGAGGATTGGCTCGAATTAATCCTGCTGACATTGAAAGTATTTCCGTATTGAAAGATGCTTCTGCTGCCATTTATGGTGCACGAGCTGCTAACGGGGTAATTTTGATTACCACCAAGCGCGGAAAGAAAGGAGCACCTAAAGTGAAAATTACGTCTAACTACGGTTGGCAAAACTTCACTACTGTGCCTGATATGCTAACAGGGGCCGAATATATGGATTTAGTAAACCTTTTAAATGTTTATAAATTACCGGTTAATGAATGGGCTGCTGCCAACGCAGTTCGGGGGCAACCTTTTACCCGTCCTAATGGAGAGGTTTTAAACCCAACCTATTCTACTGATCGTATTCAAAACACGGCAGCGGGTACAGACCTTTGGAACTATCCTGATACAGACTGGATGGAAGAAGTGCAACGTAAAAATGCACCCACTTCACGTCAAAATATTCAAATCACTGGAGGTGACGATAATATTTCCTACTTAGCCTCTTTAGGTTATTTAAGACAAGATGTGAACTTTAAAAATGCGCCTAAAGGATTTACACAGTATGATTTGCGTTTAAATTTAGACGCTACTATTAACGACTATTTAAGTGTGGATGTAGGTTTGTATTCTCGTCAAGAAGAGAATCTCACAGCTACCAACCCACCTTCTAACGTATTTAATGATTTAGTGCGTCAATATCCTTGGTTCCCTGCCTACTGGCCAACGGGAGAGTATGGACCCGATATTGAAAACGGAAACAACCCTGCCATTCGGGTAACGGATGAACCCGGATATACTGACCGCAGCACCAACTTTGTGCAAAGTAATGTTGGGTTAAACTTAAAAGTGCCTGGCATTGATGGTCTATTAATAAGAGGTAATATTTCTTATGACAAGATGAATTATGACTACAAGCAGTGGCAACGCCCTTGGCAATTATATACTTGGGATGGTGTTAACAAAGACTCTTCTGGTTTAACTGCTGCTCAAAGAGGACCTGGTGATCCAAGTTTAACTCAAGATCACACCACTTTGACTGATATCACGGCTACCATCAACGCTTCTTATGAGCTTGATTTAGACGATCACTATGTGAAAGTTTTAGGAGGTATTACTCGTGAAGAATCAGAACAAAGCTATATGCGAGCCTTCAAACGTTTCTTCCTTTCAAATGATCTAGATCAATTGAGCTTTGGGGGACAAGATGGACAATATAGCCAAGGAACAGGATATGAAGTTGCGCGTTTGAACTACTACGGTCGTGCCAACTATGCCTATAAAGAGAAATATTTACTGGAGTTATTGTTCCGTTATGACGGTTCTTATCTCTTCCCAGAAGAAACTCGCTATGGGTTCTTCCCAGGAGTATCTGCCGGTTGGGTTTTATCTGAAGAAAATTTCTTTGGTGACGCTATCGGTTTCTTAGACTACTTTAAGCTAAAAGGTTCTTGGGGACAATTGGGTAACGATAACGTGGCACCCTTCCAATTCTTAGCTTCTTATGGATTTTCGGCTACTGGTTTAGGTGATGTATATACAACAGCTTATGAAACTAAAGTACCCAATCCAAACATTACGTGGGAGACGCAAACGTCAACCAACTTTGGATTTGATTTGAGAGCTATTGATAATCGTCTTTCTTTAGGTTTTGAAGTGTTCAAAAACTTAAGATCGGACATTTTAACTTTGCCTAACAAAACACTACCTTCCTATAGTGGAATTACCCCTCCAGCGCAAAACATTGGAGAATTCCAAAATACAGGTATTGAAATTAGCGCCGGTTTAAACGGAGAAACCAACTCTGGTTTGACCTACAACTTCACCCTCAACTTTAGTGATTCAAACAACGAATTGCTTTTCATAGACGAACCTGATTTTGCAGATCGTCCATGGCAAAGAGAAACCGGTGGAGAATTGGGAAGACCTTTGCGCTATGAATTTGATGGCGTATTCCGCTCTCAAGCTGAGATTGATTCTGAACCACTTGATTACACTGGTGTAACTCCACTTCTTAAACCTGGGGATGCCCGTGTGAAGGACATCAACGGTGACGGAAGAATTACTCCTGCAGATAGAACTCGTGTTGGTGGAAGTACTTTTGCTGATACACAGTTTGGTTTCAACACCGCTATGACCTACAAAAACTTTGACTTTAATATGTATTGGAACGGTTCTGCCGGAGGATACAATACCTACGAGTGGAGTTTTATGTCAGGAACATTGGCTAACGTACAACGCGATGTATTTGAGCGTGCTTGGTCACTAGACAACCCTAATGCACCCTATCCTAGATTGGCTGACAGAGGAGATCAATGGTATTCAAATCAAACAGACTATGCCTTGATCACTAGAGACTTTATCCGTCTTAAAACGATCGAGTTAGGTTATAATTTTGATGAAAGTATTAGCAGCAGAATTAAAGCCGAAAGCATTCGTTTATCCGTAACAGGAACGAATTTAATTACGATTACAGACTTCCCCTTCGATCCTGAAGTAATTCAAAGTGGAGTAAATGTAAGTAATACTAGAAATGCAGGGGGAGGCGCTGTTAACAACGGTGGTGCCTATCCATTGCTTAAGACTATTATAACAGGAATTCAAATAACCTTTTAATTAAACATGATGAAAATGAAGAAGATTTTATTAAAAATTGCTGGTGGGTTTATGTTCGTGACGGCAATTGTAGGTTGTCAGGACGACTTTTTAAGTACAACTCCACTGAGCGAAATTGCTGAATCCAACGTTTGGTCATCAGCAAAACTAGCGGAGGCTGCCGTTCTTGATTTGTATCAAGGGACGTGGGCCGGAACGCTGACACGTGAAGAAACCACAGACGCCTTTACCGATCAAGCGGTGTTTACACACCCTGGTCGTGGTGTGGATGGATATACTGAAGGAAAAATGAACCCTTCTGGAAGCTACATGGATATGCAATGGTTTAGTTGGACACAACTCTATCCTTTTATTAGAAGTGCCAATATTGCCATTCAAAAACTCTCTGCCAACGAAGGTGGATTAGAGGCTGGTTTAGCCAAGCGCTTGTTAGGTGAAGCTTATTTTATGAGAGGGTATTTTTACAGCCAACTCATGCGTCAATTCGGTGGTGTGGTGCTTTTAACAGAACCGCTTACACTTGAGAGCGAAGCCGAGAATCCTCGATCTAGCTTTGAAGCTACGGTTAATCAAATCATCTCCGATATTGACCAAGCCATATCGTTGTTGGCCGATGCACCCGAAGACAAAGCAAGAGCAAGTAAAATCACGGCTCTAGCACTTAAGTCTAGAGTGTTGACCCATGCTGCTAGTGATCTTTATGAGCCTTCTAAAGCCTCTAAAATTTCTACGATCTCTGGCTATGCCAACAAGGAATTAATTGGCTATACTGGTGGTTCTCAACAACAACGTTGGCAAGCTGCAAAAGCAGCTTCTAAAGCGCTTTTAGATGCCACTACTGGATATAAATTAGACTATGCTGAACCTGCTTCTTTTGAGGAAGCCAAACAAAACTATGAGGACATTTGGTTGCAAGGAGATAAAAACCAAGATTTTATTTGGGGTCGTCTCATTGAATCGTTCGGATTTGGTTCTAGAACATATCCCGGTGGAAATGACTGGTCTCAAGGACCTGGAATGGTGGCACTCTACCACGGACCTAATGGATATCATGAGTGGGCCGGTACTACGCCTACTGAGGCGCTTGCTTCTAAATATTCAATGGCTGATGGTACTAACTTTGATTGGAACAATCCAGAACACGCAAAAGATCCTTATGTAGGTCGTGAAGCTCGCTTCTATTCTACGCTTCTTTTTGATGGTGCTCCTTGGAAAGTACGCACCAGTGACGTGACAAAATTTGACAACTTTAACGAAATTCAAACGGGATATTATACCTTCTCTGACGGAACTATTGTTAATGGAGTAGATACACGTCAAGGACCTATTGAAGACTGGAACGGATCTAGAACGGGCTATTATTTCAAAAAGTTCTCTGATCCTTATTTGCCAGCTTCGTGGCCAAATAACTTGCAAAAAGTAGATGCACCCTATATTCGCTATACTGAAATTCTATTGAATTATGTAGAAGCTAATATCAACTTGGGTGATGAAGGTGAAGCGAAAGCATGGCTCAATAGACTGCGTTTCCGCAATGGATTGCCAGCTGTGACAGCTTCTGGTGCTGATCTTGTTGAACTCTACAAAAGAGAGCGCGACAAAGAATTGGTGAACGAAGATGCTCGCTTATTTGACATGAAACGTTGGTTAGAAGGTTCTTATTCACTAGACAAACAAGTGCAACAAACCTTAATTCAAGCGACTCAAAAAGCGGGTAGTTCAATGACCCCTGCTACTTACAGAAAAAGTGAAGCAGACTTTGACTACACCTATAGACCAACCAATATCGTATTTGAAAATAGAGTTTGGAAAGATCATGTTTATTTCATGCCCATTCCACAAAACGAGATCGATAGAGATCAATCTATTATTCAAAATCCTGGGTACTAAAAAACCCATGTCACTTTACGAAATAACCTGGCTATATGCCAGGTTATTTTTTTATTTTTGATTTAAAATTTTGCGAAGATGAAGTGGAAACTCCTAATTATTGCTCCTACTCTGTTGTTTTTTGCCTGTCAAAAACAGGCCACTACTCCTTTTGTTAAACTCAATTCAGCCCAAACAAAAGTAACCTTCAAAAATCAGCTTTTTGAAACCCACACCTATAACTATTTCACCTATCCCTACATGTATCTTGGTGGAGGTGTGGCGGTTGGAGATATCAATAACGACGGCTTAGAAGACCTCTACTTCACCGGTAATATGGTGCCCAATAAACTCTATTTAAACAAAGGTAATTTGGAATTTGAAGACATAAGCGAAACGGCTGGTGTGCAAGGTGATGATCGGTGGTATTCGGGAGTAACACTTGTAGATATCAACAGCGACGGTTTTCTTGATATTTATTGCGCCGTGGGGGGTAAAAACGAACCCAATGAAAACGTGCTCTATGTCAATAATGGTAATAATACCTTTACAGAAAAAGCAGCTGAATATGGCATTGATGACAATGGCTACAGCATGCATAGCACCTTTTTTGATTATGATAAAGACGGAGATTTAGACCTTTATGTGGCCAACTATCCGCCCACAAGCTTCACTGCTCCAGTGGACTATTATCAATATATGCAAACCCACCATAGCAAGAGAGATTCTGATCACCTTTACAGAAACGATGGAGATACTTTTACTGACGTTACTGAGGCTGCTGGCCTGCGTAATTTTGGCTTGAGCTTGGGCGTGGTGGCTTCCGATTTAAACAATGACGGCTATCCCGACCTCTATATTTCAAACGATTTTAATGCCCCCGATTTTCTTTATCTCAATCAAGGTGATGGCACCTTTAGCAACGTAGTGCAACCGGCACTGCAACAAACCTCCTTTTTTGGCATGGGGGTAGATGCCGCAGATTTTAACAACGACGGATGGATAGACCTCTTTCAACTGGATATGAACGCTGCCGATAATTTTAGATCCAAGGCCAACATGTCTTCTATGAATCCTGAAGTTTTCTATCAATCGGTAGCCTTAGGACTACATCACCAATACATGCAAAATTCACTGCAACTCAATCAAGGAAACTTAATGGGAAAAACACCTGCCTTTAGTAATATTGCCCGTTGGGGAGGCGTATCTTCTACCGACTGGAGTTGGGGTGGTTTGATGGCCGATTTTGACAACGACGGGTGGAAAGATATTTTTGTGTCCAATGGTATTCGTAGGGATGTGAACAACAAAGATTTTTACAATGAGCATCGGGCCTTTTTTGATAAAATGGAAAACAACCCCGATTATAAAAACAAAGAAGAGGAAGTTAAACTTTTAGAATATTTAGAAAAAATTCCATCGGAAAAGCTGTCCAATTATCTGTTTCACAACCTACAAGATAAAGGCTTTGAGAATAAAAGCGCATCTTGGGGCTTAGACGAAAAAACGTTTTCCAATGGTGTAGTCTATAGTGACCTGGACAACGATGGCGATCTAGATTTAATCATCAATAATTTAGAAGATGTGGCTAGCATTTATGAAAACAACTCGCCTCCTCAAAACTATCTAATGCTCACTCTCACTGGCCCTAACAACCAAATGCCCATGGGAGCTAAGGTGCATTGCTATACAGGAGAACTACACCAAATGCAAGAATATAATTTAAGCAGAGGCTATATGTCTTCTGTTTCGCCCAAGATTCATTTTGGTTTAGGTAGTGCCAAAGAAGTGGATCGACTTGTGGTAGAATGGCCCGATGGTAAAGAAACCGAACTCCTTAATCTGACCCCCAATCAACAGCTAACTATTCACTATGAGGCACAAGCGCAACAACCTAATTCTGAAGAAAAACAAGCGCCAACCCAACAATTTGAAATTCTAACGCAACAAGCTCCGTTTCTACACGAAGAAAATCCATATGATGATTTTAAGGAAGAAATTTTATTGCCCCACAAAAATTCTACTTTAGGTCCTGCTCTAGCCGTGGGTGATCTTAATAATGATGGTCAGGAGGACTATATAGTGGGCGGTGCTATTGGGCAAGCTGCAGCGGTATATGTTCAACAAAAAAACGGAAGTTTTCAAAAAGCAAGCATTCCCATTTTTGAAAAAGACAAGTTTTATGAAGACCTAGGCATACAACTAATTGATGCGGATCAAGACGGTGATTTAGACCTTTATTTTGCCAGTGGAGGAAACGAATTTAACGAAGGTTCACAAGGCTATGAAGATCGGTTTTATGAAAACTTGGGCAATCTAACCTTTGAACGCAGATTAGAAGCCATTCCCAACACTAGAATTAGTGGCTTAGAGGTATCCGCCCATGATTTTGACCAAGATGGTGACCTCGATTTGTTTGTAGGAGGACGCCTTGTAGCTAAAAAATATCCCCTTCCGGCTAGTTCTCGTTTATTAGAAAACAAAAGCCAAAAAGGTAAAATCCAATTTGTAGATGTTACCTCCGAAAAATTACCAGCTCTAAAAAATATAGGTTTAGTAACGGCTTCTACTTGGGTAGACCTCGATGGAGATAATTGGGAAGATTTAGTCTTAGTAGGGGAATGGATGCCCATTCGGATTTTTAAAAACCAAAAGGGGCTGTTTACTGAAATTACGGATCAAATCACAGACCCCAACCAAAACGGATGGTGGTTTGACATTGAAAAAGGAGATTTTGACAACGATGGCGATATGGATTTAGTAGTGGGTAATTTAGGAACAAACTATAAATATCAAGCTTCAGAAGCAAAACCCTTTCAAATTTATCTTAACGATTTTGATCAAAACGCTCAATATGATATTGTTTTGAGTTATACTACTGATGAAGAAGAATATCCCGTGCGAGGGCGTCAGTGTTCTTCAGAACAGATGCCAGCTATCAAAAAGAAATTTAAAGACTACAACAGCTTTGCTAGCGCTTCACTCCAAGATATCTATACCGACAAGATGCTGGAGGAGTCCCTTCATTATTCCATCACTTCTTTTGAAAGTATCTATTTAGAAAATGATGGTGGTAAACTCAAGGCAAAAGCCTTGCCCGCCGAAGCTCAATTTTCAAATATCAATGCCCTTGTGGCTCAAGATTTTGATAAGGATGGAAATCTGGATGTAGTGCTTGGTGGAAACCTCTATAATGCAGAAGTAGAAACCCCAAGAAACGACGCCAGCTATGGCCTTTGGCTAAAAGGAGATGGAAAAGGGAATTTTACACCACAGAAACCTAGATCTTCTGGTTTAGTGATGATTGGTGATGTGCGAAATATTAAACCCATTGAGGTGGGCAATCACACTCATTTATTAGTGGCCAAAAACAACCAAGCATTGCAAGAAATTAAAATCAATTAAAATGCGTTCAGCCACCCTAATGCTTGTTTTAGGGCTGCTCATTTGGAGTTGTGCAAACCCTAAAGCAACAAACTTTCAAACACAAATCGCAGGTGACTGGCAAATAGAAAATGCCACCCTACAATCCTATATTCGTTTTGACAAAAACGGTAAGGTTACCTATTTTTTCAATCGCTTTAGTTATGAAAAAGATACCCTAGCAGAATATGGCAATTGGGAATTAAAGGAAATTTTACCGGGTATTTCAAAAGATACTTTTGCTGTGGAAATCATGAAACAACCCCAAAACACCTTGTTTAAATTTATTTTTGACAGCCCTGATAAAATTAAGGTCGTAGACGATTATGGCGATACCTTTTTCACGAGAGTAAACCCCTAATCATTCTAGTTGATTAAAGACATTGCCGTAATAATCAAAACGATAATAAACGGTTCTTTTTTCCCATTCATTTTCGCGATTAAGAAATCTAAAGTCCAATTGTGCAACGTTGTGAGTAACATCTTCATTTAGAATAAACACTTCAGGGGTAAAGGTTTCAAAATCGCGGCTCTTGAGCATGGCCTTTAATAAAATTTGCATACAGGCACGATCCAAACGCTTCAATTCTACCGCCTGGCTAAGTTTGTTTTCCACCGCAATGGCAAATTGATCTCCATTAGCTTTTTGCCAATTGAAATCATATTCTTTTGGTGCCATTTCTTGCCCTTTTAGGCTCATGATACTCACTAAACAAAAAACGAAACTAAAAGCTCTATTTCTCATTTCAATGCTAATTTTTACTACTTTTAAGGGGCAATTTACAATTCTAATTGCATTTTTGGAAGATGAATGATGTTATGAAGAGAAAAATTATCAATCCCCTTTTGTTGCTCCTTGTTGTTTTTAGTGTTTCCTGTTCCAAAAACGAAGTAGCAAGCCCTGTTATTCAATATGAATTAAAAACAGAATTATGGCCCCAGGAGGGAGGAAGCATAGTTCCTAGTGCCGGAACCTATGACGCCTATGTCGTTAAGAGCATTTATGCGCGTCCGGAGCCGGGATGGGTGTTTGACCGATGGGAGGGTGCTGTTAGCGGAGTAGATAACCCCACTCAAATTTCCTTTTTTAGAGACCATGCCATACGTGCTGTTTTTAAGCGAGACACCTTCAAAGTGCGAACCCTAGCAGGAGGTAATGGCAAAGGAAGTGCTTCCAATCAACTTTTTTATCCCACCGGAATTGCTCTAGACCCTACCGGCGACCTCTATGTTAGTGATATGTATAACCACCGAATTCAACGATGGCGACCTGGTGCTACCGTTGGCATTACGGCAGCGGGAGGTAATGGCTATGGCAATAGCCCCAGCCAACTAGACGAGCCTGGAAAAATTGATATTGATGCTCAGGGTAATTTATATATTGCCGATACTCGCAATCACCGCATCCAAAAATGGGAACATGGAGCTTTAAGTGGCACCACCGTTGCCGGTGGAAACGGCATGGGAAACCGAACTGATCAATTGAACAAGCCTTTCGGGATTACCGTAGATCAAAACGGAGTAGTCTATGTTTCTGAAATTGGAAACCATCGTGTTACAAAGTGGCTTCCAGAAGCCTCCGAAGGTATTGTTGTGGCAGGAGGTAACGGAGAAGGCGATGCTCCTAATCAATTGGCTTTTCCCCTCGGGCTAGCGGTTGATAGAAACGGATCTGTATATGTAGCCGATACCTATAATCACCGGGTTCAATTATGGGAACCCGGAGCCAATAAAGGCATCACTATTCTTTCTGCAAATGATTTAAAAGACAAGCTTAAACTCAACTATTTTAGTGGCATTACCTTGGTAGATGACCAAATTCTATTCATAACCGATTATGAGCAAAAAAGAGTTTTGCAATTTAATTTAACCACCAAAGCTGTTGCTATTGTGGCAGCCAATAGTTCGCTGCAAAACGAAGCTGAAAAACTATCCCAGCCCTATCAAATTACACTAGACCCTCTCGGGAGCCTCATCATTGCCGATGCCAAAAACAACCGCATCCAAAAATGGAAACCCGAAACAAAATAAACTTTTAAATGCAAAATACTTTCTATCCCCTTTTCCTTAAAAGCATTGCCTTTTTTTTCGTGGGCTTGCTTTTTTCTTGTGGTCAAAAAAGCACCCATAATCTAGAACAAAACAATTTAGGGAAAGAAACCAGCCCCTATTTATTGCAGCATAAAGAAAATCCGGTGCACTGGCAAGCTTGGGACGAAACCCGTTATCAAGATCAAAATGCAGCCGACAAATTATTAATAGTAAGTATTGGTTATTCTAGTTGTCATTGGTGTCATGTCATGGAAGAAGAAACCTTTGAAGATGAGTCAGTGGCAGCGATTATGAATCAAAACTTCATAAATATTAAAGTAGATCGTGAAGAAAACCCGGATGTGGACCATATTTATATGACTGCTGTTCAACTTCTCACCGGAAGTGGAGGGTGGCCTTTAAACGTGATTTGCCTCCCTAATGGAACGCCTATTTATGGCGGCACCTATCACACCAAATCCCAATGGACTCAAATTTTAGAACGGATTCAAGAGCGCTATACCAACAATCCGGATCAGTTAATTGAATTGGGTGAAAAAGTAGCGGCGGGTATAGCCGCTGTAAATGTTATTGAACTACCTGAAAATCCAAAGCCTTTTAACGATAGTTTCTTTGAAAAACCCATTAAAGCTTGGAAACAAAATTTTGACTTGGTAAATGGTGGTGAAATGCGAAATCAAAAATTTATAAGACCCGCTAAATTTCATTTTTTAAGACAATATGAAAGTTTGGCTAAAGAAGTTTCCTTACAGAACTACTTGGAAACCAGTTTAACTAAAATTGCCACTAGTGGGATTTATGATGCTCTTGAAGGAGGCTTTTTTCGCTATAGTGTAGATGCTTTTTGGAAGGTGCCTCACTTTGAAAAAATGCTCTATGACAATGCCCAGGCTATAGGGTTATATGCAGAGGCCTATAAACAAAAGCCCAATCCTATTTATAGGGAGCGCGTAACCGAAACCATTACCTTTCTTAAAACTAGAATGGCAGCCCCCGGGGGTGGTTTTTATGCGGCTATTGATGCCGACAATGAAGACGGAGAAGGACGCTATTTTGCCTTTACTAAAGAAGAAATAGAAGCCATTGCCGGAGATCATATCGCGTTATTTTTAGCCTACTATGGTGTTCAATTTGAAGATCCTTTTGAAGAAGATCTTTTCTTGTTAAAAAAAACAATGCTACAGGATGCTTTTGGGCAGGCTAATGGATTGAATCCAACCCAATGGAAGATCATACAAGAACAATGGAACAACAACATTAGTCGCTTACTAGCTACACGTGATTTTCCCGGAATTGACACTAAAATTATTACCTCCTGGAACGCCCTAACCATAAGCGGGATGGTAGAAGCCGCTCAAGCTTTTGAACGAGAAGATTGGTTGCTAGAAGCCGAAACCCTTTTTGCCTTTCTTATGGAAAAAAGCTATAATGATACCCAACTCTACCACACCGTTCAAAACGGGCAGCCAAAAATTGAAGGCTTTTTAGAAGATTATGCCTTTTTGGCTGAAGCCGCTTTACTGCTCTATCAAACAACAGGCAAAACAGTCTATTTAAATTCGAGTCAAACCCTCATTGAAAAAGCCTTAACCGATTTCAAAGACGCAAATAGCCCCTTTTATACATTTAAGGCTAATAATCATTTGTTAGCTCCCATCATTGCCGTAGACGACGGTGTGATGCCCTCTGCTAATGCTGTTTTAGCCCATACCCTATCCAAGCTCGGGCATATGCTCAACCGGAAAGATTATTTAGAAGGAGTTGAAAAAATGTTACAAGCCATTCAACCCTATTTAGAAGAAAGCATAAGTGATTATAGCCGTTGGGCAACCCTCTATGCTGAGTGGGCCTATCCACAATATGAGGTGATTGTGGTGGGACCAGAGGCGAATCAACTCACCAAAGACCTTCAAAAAACGTATTTGGCTAATGTGCTATTTCAACAAACAGAAGTAGCTAGCGATCTTCCCCTTCTAAAAGAGCGGTTTTTTGAAGGAGAAACCTATATCTATGTTTGTCAAAACAATGTGTGCTTACGACCTGAAACCACTGCTAAAGCTGCTTTAAAGCAACTCTCCGACTTTGAAAATCAAGCAATGACGCCAGATCCGAGTAGTTCATTTTTTTGATACCAAGCCACAAATTGCCCCGCTGTGATGGCTGATTGAGGTTCTTCAAAAGAAACATAAAAACCTTCTTCTAGCACATGGAGGGTAGCCTTCTGAAGTGCTTGTCTATATCGAATACGGGCTTGAACGGACAAACTACTGCCTATGGGTAGTGCTTGATCTTGTCGCACCCAATGCACCTCCTCAGGAGCCACTTGAAGCACTCTTCTAAATAATCCCGGGTGTTGCTTACCCTCCCCTACATAGAGTACATTTTCATGCACATCAGTATCGAGCACAAATAAAGGCTCTACTGTGCCCCCAACTGCCAACCCTTTGCGTTGGCCAATGGTAAAAAAATGGGCGCCATTATGCGAGCCTACTTCTGTTCCGTCTTGAATATCATATTGAATTTTTAGGGCTTGTTGGGTTAAAGGAGCTTCTTGAGAGGGGGTGTTGGCATATTTTGCATGCGTATGCGGAATGGCAATAATCCGTCCTGCTTTGGGTTTTAATTGTTGTTGTAAAAAATCAGGCAGCCGAACTTTTCCAACAAAACACAAACCTTGAGAATCGCGCTTTTCTGCTGTTATCAAACCTTGTTCCTTGGCGATTTGTCGAACTTCGCTTTTTTGTAAATGCCCTATTGGAAAAAGGGCCTTGGCCAATTGTGCTTGGGTGAGTTGGCATAAAAAATAGGACTGGTCCTTGTTACTATCTGCTCCTGACAGCAATTGATGCACGGTTTGTCCTGCATCGGTTTGAAAACTTTCCTTTTGACAATAATGCCCCGTAGCCACATAATCAGCTCCCAAAGACAATGCAATTTTTAAAAAAACGTCAAATTTAATTTCACGGTTGCAAAGCACGTCGGGATTAGGGGTTCTGCCTCTTTCATATTCGGCAAACATATAGTCTACAATTCGCGCTTTATAGTCTTTACTTAAATCTACTGTTTGAAAAGGAATGCCTAATTTTTCAGCAACGAGCATGGCGTCATTACTGTCTTCCAGCCAAGGGCATTCACTTGAAAGGGTTACGGATTCATCATGCCAATTTTTCATAAACAACCCTATAACCTCATAGCCCTGCTCGAGAAGCAAATGGGCTGCAACGCTAGAATCAACCCCTCCAGAGAGGCCTACAATGACACGCTTTTGTTTCATGTTGCAAAAATAAGCAACTTGGAGGAATTACTAGCGGCGTCTGTTGCCAGCTTTTTTCTGTTTTTCAGCCTCTTCCATAGCCTTTTGCAAACGGGCAGAAAAGCCACCTGCCTTTTTAGGTTTCTTTTTGTTTTCCTCAAGTTTGGCGTGAATTTTCTTATCGTCAATAATATAGTTTTTAATGATTAACATTAAGAAAATGGTGAGTAAGTTAGAGACAAAATAGTATAAACTCAAGCCACTAGCATAGTTGTTAAAGAAGAAGAGCATCATCAAAGGCATGAGATACATAATCACTTTCATGTTGGGCATACCCGGTTGTTGTGGCATGGGTTGTTGACCCGTGGTCATTTTAGTATAGAAGAAAATGGCTATGGAGGCCAAAATTGGAAACAGACTCACATGATCTCCATAAAAAGGAATGGTAAAAGGCAAATCTAAAACCGAATCATAGGAAGACAAATCGTCTGCCCAAAGAAAGCTTTTTTCACGCAAAACAAAAGCTACAGGGAAGAAGGTAAACAGGGCATAGAAAACAGGCAACTGTAGAAGTGCTGGAACGCAACCCGCAAGGGGGCTTGCCCCTGCACGGCTGTAGAGACTCATGGTTTCTTGCTGCTTTTTTACGGCATCATCTTTATATTTTGCATTGATTGCATCTACTTCTGGGCGCAAAAGTTTCATTTTGATCTGCGATACATAAGATTTATAGGTTACGGGTGACATGGCCAAGCGCACAATGATCGTCATCACAATGATGGCTATACCGTAAGGGAAAATTGAGGATAAAAAACCAAACAATGGTAAAAAGATCCAGCGGTTGATCCAACCAAAAATACCCCATCCTAGAGGAATTGATGATTCAAGATCACCAGGGAGTTCGGCTAAAGTTTTATAATCTGTAGGGCCGTAGTAAAATTCATATTGGCCGCTGAGTTCACCGTTTACCAGGGCGATGGGGAAAGAAGTGCTAAAGTGCTTGGTGAATCGTTCTTCTAAGGCCTCTTGATCAGCTAGGTTTTCGGATTGCATCACTACCTCGTCAAGGGGCTGAGAGGGCACTAATATGGCACTAAAGAAATGTTGTCGGTAGGAAATCCAACGGATATTACTTAGCTTTTCTTCATCTTGGCCACTAAGGGCTAAATAATCTACCCGATCGCCTTCATAGCCATAGGTATATTCGGTATAACGATTTTCATAGTCAATACTTCTTGAATTCCGAAAAACGTCGGTTTGCCAATTCAATTGTGGAGCGCTATTAGAACTCAGCGTATTGGAAAAGCCAGAGGTGCTAATAGCGAGTTGAATTTGATAGCCATCATTGGGTAGCGTATAAACAAAACGTATGACTTGATTGGCTTCGGTTCGGGTCTCAAAAATTAGTTCTTGTTGTTGTTTTTGGGTAACAACTGTGGGGCTAAAATACATTTCAGCCGTGTTGAGTTCTATCCCATTAGCCGCTTTTAACAACACGTTAAATTGAGTGTTGTCTTCATGAACCAAGAGAAGCGGTTCGTCTTTATAATTCGTAAATTCTTTCAATCTAAGTTTGCTAATGGTAGCTCCCTTAGGATTAAATTCAAAAGCAATCTTATCATTTTCAAAAGGCACAACAGCGGTTTGCTTTGCTTGAAAAAAGCCGCTAAAATCACCAAAAGTTTGTACTAAATTTTGTTGTTGTAGGGAATCTGAAAGTTGGGGCGCTGCGGGTTGAGGCGAAACCGTTTGGTTGGTTTCTACCGGTTGGGCCGCTTGATTCTCTTCTGGGGCATTGCGATAGAGCATCCAAGTTAAGATGAGTGCAATAAGGATAAATCCTATAAATTGATAGGGATCAAATTTTTTTTCTTCCATGCTAGTTATTTTGCTTGCTTAAAGAATAGGTTAATGCCGCTTTAATAAAAGCAACAAAAAGCGGATGGGGCTCCGCCACCGTACTTTCATATTCAGGATGAAATTGCACCCCCACAAACCAGGGATGCGATTTATTTTCTACAATTTCTACTAATTGAGTCTCTGGGTTAGTGCCCACCACTTTGAAGTCATCATCAAAAATTTTGTCTGCAAAAGTCTCATTAAATTCATAGCGATGTCTGTGACGTTCTGCTATGATTTCTTTTTGATAAATAGAATAAACCAGCGAATCTTTTTCTAACTGACAGTCCCACGTTCCTAATCGCATGGTTCCACCCTTGCTTAAAATAGTTTTTTGAGATTCCATCAAATCAATAACGGGAGCCTCACAATCAGGATCCATTTCGGTAGAATTGGCCTTTGCAATTCCAGCACAATTACGAGCATATTCGATCACTGCCATCTGCATCCCTAAACAAATACCTAAAAAAGGAATCTTGTTTTCTCTTGCATATTGCACAGCGGTGATTTTCCCTTCAATGCCTCGCTCCCCAAATCCAGGAGCCACCAAAACCCCATCTACTTGAGACAGTAACTCAGCTTCAGACGCATGGTCTACCTCTTCTGAGTGAATGCTGATAATGTCAACTTGAGTTTCATTTTTGGCACCTGCATGAAAGAGCGATTCCAAAATAGATTTATAGGAATCCTGCAACTCAACATACTTGCCTACTAGGCCTATTTTGATTTTTTCTTTGGGGTTTTTAAATTTTTCTAAAAATTGTTTCCATTCGGTTAAATCGGGTTCTTGTTTGGCTTTGAGTTGAAGTTTTTCAAGCACCACCCTATTCAATCCTTCTTCAAGCATCTTGAGGGGAACGTCATAGATGGTTTCAACATCTATAGATTGAATAACGGCTTCTAACTTCACATTGCAAAAAAGGGCAATTTTTTGTCTTAAATCTTCAGGCAAATCATATTCGGTTCTACACACAATGATATCAGCTGCAATTCCACTTTCCATTAAGGTTTTGACAGAATGCTGGGTGGGTTTGGTTTTTAATTCTCCGGAAGCCGCCAAATAAGGAATTAAAGTAAGGTGAATGACCAGCGCATTTTCTTTGCCTAAATCCCATATCAATTGGCGCACCGATTCAATATAGGGCAAGGATTCAATATCTCCCACCGTGCCGCCAATTTCGGTAATCACAATGTCGTAGTCCCCTGTTTCACCAAGGAGCAACATTCTCGATTTTATTTCATTGGTGATATGCGGGATGACCTGAACTGTTTTTCCTAAAAATTCACCTCGGCGCTCTTTTTCAATCACATTTTGATAAACCCTACCCGTGGTAACATTGTTTGCTTGGGAGGTTTTTAAATTCAAAAAACGTTCATAGTGGCCTAGGTCTAAATCTGTTTCTGCCCCATCGGTAGTAACATAACATTCTCCGTGTTCGTAGGGGTTCATTGTCCCTGGATCTACGTTGATGTAGGGATCAAATTTTTGTATGGTTACTCTAAATTTTTGGGCTTGAAGTAATTTAGCTAAGGAAGCTGCAATAATTCCTTTTCCTAAAGAAGAAGTCACACCTCCTGTGACGAATATGTATTTTGGTTTGCCCATCCGGTTGTTTTTAGTTTCGAAACACCGGGTTCAAATTTACAAAAATCATAGGCATTATAGGGAAAATCCTACCATTCTTTTAATTCCTTAACCTCATAGCCTTGATGCTGCAAGATTAATACAGCTTCGTTCACAAAACTGTTGTTTTGATCTTGGGTGTAGGAAAAGGAATTTTGAACATAAAATGTTTCTCCTAAGGAGGCACTATTGCTTAGCGAACCACTGTAGGCCATGCGTAATAAAGCATCTAAAGTCACGTCATAGGCTCGTATAGCTTCTTTGGAAGGGGGTTTGCCAAACTTTTCAAGATAGGACCACTCAAACTCAGTGTATTGGTCGGTGGAGCGGACGAGTGTATTGGAAGGATAGGTAAACTTAATTCCCCCTAAAATTTTTAATCCAATAGCGGCCTTATCATAAAGATTATCGCGATAGGTAGTGAAAACTTGCACCGAACGTTCGTTGGTGTTTTGGGCGTTCATTTGAGACAGAACACTTGCAATGAGGGGAAAAGAAGTAGTCTCAAAAATGACTTTATTGGGGAGGGAATCTACGAGTAGAGAATCGACTAGTTCAGGGAGTATATAGCCTTCCTTTTCAGGGCGTAATTTGATGGCTGTTGGAAATTTTTGAGTGAGTATGCGTTCCATAGGTCGATTAAGTGAATCGGCTACAACCACTATATTTTGTGTGCTATCCAAAACTTTTTCAAGATAGGAAAGCATTTTATTTCGGTAGGTTTCCTTTTGGGTTTGGGTTTGAAAAATGGCCTTTTGTTTACGAACAGGATTCGTGGAAAGGGGGGCAATTTTAGGAATGTTTTCTAGGGCACTAAATGAAGTTAAATAGTCAAAATTAGCAGGAATGATGGGCCCAATAATGACATCGGTTGTACTCCAGTCTGTGGCATTGACGGCCTCTTTAATTTTGTTCTTGTTGTTTTCAGTATCAATCACATTCACGGTTATGGGAATGCCCAAGGTGGTCATTTTTTCTGCTGCCATTTTTGCTCCCATATAAAAATCGAAGGCTATGGTATATAAATTTCTACTCTCCAAAACGGGGCGCACCAAATGCAGCGAATCTAAATTGAGTTCTTTTGCTCGAAAAGGCAACATCAGCGCAATTTCAAGAGGTTTCGTGTTAAGAACAGAATCCACTAAATTGATTCGTTCTAACAAAAGATCGTCTGCCACTTTGAGGTCGCCAGAGAAATCCCCCGGAATTTTCAACACCATGCCTTCTTGCAAGCCATTCTCGGCTACTTCAGGATTTAAAGAGTCTAAAATACGTTTGGTAACGCCTAGTTTTTTTTCTATGCGGTAGTAGCCCTCTTTGGGCAAAACCATGTAGTAGTTAAACAAGGAATCTTTTTCGGGTACTGTTTTGGGTACCTGTGGTAGGGGCACCTGAAGGGTCTGACCAATTTTGAGTCCGTCTTTTATTTCCGGATTGAGGGCTTCTAAGTCCGCAATAGTGGTGCCATATTGATAGGCCAAGCGCCACTTGGTTTCTTTTGCTTGCACTACATGCAATTGAGTAGTCAACGTATCTTTAGTTTGAAAGGGCTTAACAATAGGTTTTTCCTCCACAAGCTTGGGGCTATCATAAATTGGAATACGCAGCTTCATTCGTTTACGCAAACCGGTTTTAGATAAAATTGGATTGTATTCCAACAAAGTTTCTTGTGAAATTTTATAATCTTGACTAATACCAAATAAGGTTTCGCCACTTTTCACCTTGTGGTATTCAAAAGAAGTGGGGATTTCTTGCGCAAAAAAGCTCAGGTGCAACACCAAAAGAACACTAAAAAGAATACGTTTTAAAGTCATGCCTAATGCCTTATCAAAAATCATTCCCATTCTATGGTAGCGGGTGGTTTTGAGCTAATATCATAAACCACACGGTTAATACCTTTTACGTTATTGATGATTTGATTGGAAATTTTTTGTAAAAATTCATAGGGCAAATTAACCCAATCTGCTGTCATCCCATCTGTAGATTGGACCGCTCGTAGCGCCACACATTTTTCATAAGTGCGTTCGTCTCCCATCACCCCCACGCTATTCACAGGCAGCAATATGGCACCAGCTTGCCATACTTGGTCGTAGAGGTTCCAGTCTTTTAAGCCTTGAATAAAGATGGCATCTGCTTCTTGCAGTAGTCTTACGTTTTCATGAGAAATGGCACCCAAAATACGAATGGCCAAACCCGGACCGGGAAAAGGATGACGTCCTAATAACTCTTCGGGGAGATCCATACTTCTACCCACGCGGCGCACTTCGTCTTTAAACAACATGCGCAAAGGTTCCACAACTTTTAGTTTCATAAAGTCGGGCAGTCCCCCCACATTGTGATGCGATTTGATGGTAGCCGATGGTCCATTGACAGAAACTGATTCGATCACATCAGGATAGATCGTGCCTTGCCCCAACCAAGAAGCTCCTTCCACTTTATGCGCCTCATCATCAAAAACTTCTATGAATTTAGCTCCAATAATTTTTCGTTTTGTTTCTGGATCTTCTTCACCTTCTAGGGCATCAAGAAAAAGCGCACTCGCATCAACGCCTTTCACGTTGAGGCCCATGCCTTCATATTGTTGAAGTACCTGTTCAAATTCGTTTTTTCGCAAAAGGCCATTGTTCACAAAAATACAGTTGAGCTGTGACCCTATGGCTTTGTGCAACAATATGGCTGCAACAGAAGAATCAACCCCTCCTGACAATCCTAAAATTACCTTTTCTTTTCCTATTTTTTTTCGCAAGGCTTCAACAGTGGTGTTCACAAAAGAGTCTGGTGTCCAGCTCTGAGCCACTCCAGCTATTTTAACTAAAAAGTTTTCTAAAATCAACTTCCCTTCAATGGAATGATAAACCTCTGGATGAAACTGAATACCATAAGTTTTTTCCTCTTTAAGCTTGTAGGCTGCGTTTTTTACATCTTCTGTACTGGCCAATAAGAGTCCCCCTTGGGGCAACTCATTTATGGTGTCGCTATGGCTCATCCAAACTTGGCTTTGAGGATGCACACCTTGTAGAAAAGGATCTTCTTTTACATGCACATTTAAGTGGGCACGACCATATTCTCTGGTGTTAGACGCACTTACATTACCCCCAAAGAAATGGGCGAGATATTGGGCGCCATAACACACACCCAAGAGTGGAATTTTTCCTTTTATGTTCTCTAAATCGGGATGGGGGGCCTCCTCTTGCCGAACCGAAAAGGGCGAACCCGAAAGAATTACCGCTTTATAGTGGTTGAGGTCAGCGGGAATTTTATTGTAGGGATGGATTTCACAGTAAATAAAAAGTTCTCGAACTCTTCGCGCTATAAGCTGCGTATATTGAGATCCAAAATCAAGGATGAGTATTTTTTCTTGCATGGACAAAAATACAATTAAATTGACGGTATAAAAATCCCCATTACCTTAAAAAATACACAAGGATTGTTAATATTCTATAAGACTGAAAGTGAGCTCAAAAGGATGGAGATGTTCCATCAGTTGCGGAATAAAGTCGGGGCCGTAGGCCACATAAAATTCAGCAAAATTGAGTTGTCGTTCTTGCAAACTGTCGTTAGGAAATAAGCTTTCATGAAGTGTTGCCATACGCTGCACTTGATCGGCTAGTTTGCGTTTTTGGGCTTGGAGTAAGCGTTGCTCTAAAACATCTAAACCTTTTGTTTGCTTGGCTTTTTGTGCCCGAACGGCTCCTTCAAAAGAACGGTCGGTTGCTGATACTAAGGCCTCCAATTGTTCAAATTGTATTTCTAGTTGGCTTTTTAGAGCCGTTAAATCTAAATCAATGTTGCTTATTTGCCTGATTTTTTTATTGATTAAATCAACCCGTGGTAAAAACAAATCTTGAGGAGTAATGTTTAGACGAGCTGCCTTTTGAGCTGTTTTTTGAGAGAGCAACAAGGCACTGTTTCGTAAAAACAATATTGGAAAAGGGATTTTTGCTGCGTCAAAGAAGAGTTTTAATTGGAACCAATAGGCCAACTCTCCTCCTCCTCCCACATAGCCCACATTGGGTAAAATGGTTTCTTGATAAAGGGGCCGCAATAAGACGTTAGGCGAAAATCGTTCAGGATGGATTTCCAATTCTGCCACTAAAGCCTCCATTTTTTTTTGTCCTTCTAGGCCCTCAAAATAAAAATCAGTTCCTTCTTTTCGAATTCGGTGTCGTCCGGTAGCGGTTAAATAAAAAAGATTTATTTCTCTGGGGTTTACCTGAGGCACAAACTTTTTAGCATAGGATTTTTGTAAGTTTTGGGTTTGCTCCAGCACTGTATTGTAACATTGCTGCTGCTCCAAATCCCGTTTCATGGCGGGGACAAATAATTTTTTTAAAGCTGGATCATTTCCATCTACAATCAACAACGGATAATCTCCAAAAAGTTGCTGCACAAATTTTCGGGTGGCTTCGGCTAAATTTTCTGCCTTTCGATAGCTGGTTTCAATCCAATTTATAAGGTTAATCGCAGAAGGTTTTGTGCCCAAGTGCTTTTCAAATAAATCCAGCACTTGTTGAAGGTCATCCAATGCTAAGGTACCCACGGCCCTTCCGGCTTGAGCACTTGTCCATTGAATTTTTTTTCCCTCAAATAAAAAGGATTGAATTTCTTCAAAATCATGGTCTTCTGTAGCCATCCAATAAACGGGAATAAAATGGAAGTCAGGATAGGTTTTGGCTAATTCTTGTGCTGCCTTTATGACCGTAATAATTTTGTAGACAAAAAACAAGGGGCCTGTTAGTAAACACAACTGATGACCCGTGGTGAGGGTAACAGCATTGTTGGCTTCTAAAAGCGTTAGGGTTTTATGGAGGTGTGTTGATTGTGCTTCTTTTCCATATTGCTTGCGCAACGCTTCCACTAGGGTTTTACGCACAGTTGGAGCATAGGAAGCCAGTTTTTCTTTGGCTTGTTTTTCAAAATTAGCTGGGGTAGGAAAACGACCATAAAACGGCTTCAATACAGGATCTTGTGCTAAATAATCGCACATGAGTGAAGAAAAACGTCCCGTATCTGAATAGGATATGGCAGTCTGCTGCATAGCTTATTTTGTGTAAAGATATTTGTTTTTTTAGAAGTAGATATATGGAACGGTTTAGCAGTTTTCTCTCCTGCTCTATTTTTTGAACCAGAAGTCGCTCTTAGATTTTAGTTATAAAATGTGACACGCTAATTTTTGGTATTGTTTTTATGCTGCTCTAAAGTGGTATGGCACAAAATTTGTTTTATGAAACAAAAATAACTTACCTATGAATTTTCGTCTGCTCTTTGTTCTTTCCCTCCTTGGTCTCTTTTACGGTTGTACGGTAACCTTTGAAAATTTTGAAAAGGAAGAAAAATTAGACAACAACGATCAAAACAGAAAACTGGTTGAGGTTGCCTATTATACCCCCGTTTATGCCAAACCCAATCAAGATGTTTTAAAAACAACAGTCATTGCCCCCATTCCCTATTCTAAAGCCGGTAAGGTGATCACCTACAAGAACTACGTATTGATCAACAAACCTCTTGAAGGCATTCATATTTTAGACAACAGCAATCCAGAAGCTCCCGAAAACGTTGCCTTTTTGGAACTTAAGGGCAATATTGATATGGCCATAGTGGACGACCGCCTCTATGCAGATATGTTTTCTGCCTTGGTAGTTTTGGATGTAAGTGATATGGAAAACCCCACCTTGATAGAAGATTTTACCGTTGAAGAGGTATTTACCTATGACCCTTGGTGGAATTTTGAACCCATAGCAGAAGTTGAAAACTATAATTATGTTGATCATGATCCGGTTGATCACACAAAGGGAATTGTTGTGGGATGGGAATATGAAGTTCGTCAAGTGGAAGAAAGTAAGGTGAACATTTTCTACTACACAGATGTGCTCGCTACGAGTGAAGCTGCTCAAACCTTAGAGGGTGAGGCTCAAAATCTTGTGAGTAATGCCGGTTCTATGACCCGCTTTCTTCCCGTTGATAATTTTTTATATGCCATTAATCAAAATGATTTATTGCTCTTTGAAATTAGCCAAACCGAAAAACCTAATCGCTGGGGAAAATTGGGAACTGACACCTTTGCAGAAACCCTCTTCAAACTCAACGACCTCCTTTTTGTGGGTTCTGTTTCGGGCATGTTGATGTATGATGTCTCGGAGCCTGGAAATCCAAATTTTCTAAATAAAATAGATCATTTTAGAAGTTGCGACCCCGTGGTAGCCGATTTAAATTATGCCTATGTAACACTTCGTGGGGGAACCTTTTGTTTTACCGATCGAAACGAATTGCAGATCATCAACATTCAAGATCCTAAAAAATTGGAAGTGATCGCTACACACCTCATGTTCAATCCTCATGGTTTGGCTATTTATGAAAACCATGTTATTGTTTGTGACGGCACTGCCGGTATAAAAGTTGTTGATGTTACTGATAGAAGTAAACCAAAAGTAGCGGAAACCTACCCCATTGAATTTGCCTATGATGTGATTGTAGATTATCCTAACGCTCTAGTGGTGGGGGAAGAAAAACTTTATCAATATGATATTAGTGAACTCCCAAAAATGAAATTGATTAATGAATCAGAACTGGTCACTGAAAAGTAATCAAACAGGCTCTCCTAGTAGATCAAAATCTGTGGCAGAAATAATTTTTACCGACACAAAACTACCTTGTTTCACATAAAATTGTTTGGCATCTATCAATACCTCATTATCAACATCGGGAGAGTCTTTATAGGTGCGCCCAATAAAATAATTGCCTTCCTTTCGATCAATCAGACAGCGAAAGGTTTGTCCTACTAATTTTTGATTTTCTTCCCATGAAATTTGAGCTTGTAGTTCCATAATGGCATTGAGACGTTCTTGCTTAACTGACTCAGGAACGGTATCTTCAAGCTGATAGGCGTGGGTATTTTCTTCATGACTGTAGGCAAAACAACCCAATCGGTCAAAGCGCATTTCGGCAACCCATTGCTTTAGGGTATTAAAGTCTTCCTCGGTTTCGCCAGGATACCCCACTATAAGGGTTGTTCGCAGCGCAATTCCGGGAATAGTGGCACGCATTTCTTCTAAAAGAGCAGTTGTTTTGGCTTTGGTGGTGCCCCGTCGCATCGATTTTAAAATGGGATCTGAAATGTGTTGCAGCGGAATGTCTAGATATTTACAAATTTTAGGCTGCTCTTGCATGACCTTCAAAACGTCTTTTGGAAAACCGGTAGGAAAAGCATAATGCAATCGAATCCATTCAATGCCCTCAACTTGTGCCAAAGCCTCTAGCAAAGCGGCTAATTTTCGTTCTTGGTATAAATCCAATCCATAGAAGGTGGTGTCTTGACCGATTAAAATCAATTCTTGAACACCCTTGCTCGCTAAAGACTGTGCTTGTTGCACCAATTCTTCTATAGAACGAGATTGATGCTTTCCACGCATTAGCGGTATAGAGCAAAAAGAACAAGGCCGATCACAACCCTCTGATATTTTAAGATAAGCAAAATGCTTGGGGGTGGTGAGCAATCGCTCTCCGATTAATTCGTGTTTATAATCAGCCCCTAGGACTTTTAATAAATTGGGTAATTCGGTGGTGCCAAAATACTGATCCACATCGGGAATTTCTTTTTCTAAATCGGGTTTGTAGCGTTCACTCAAACACCCCATCACATAAACCTGGTCAACCGCACCAGTCTTTTTGCGTTCAATTTGCTCTAAAATAGTATTGACTGATTCTTCTTTGGCGTTGTCAATAAACCCACAAGTGTTGATGACCACTATATTGCCCTCTCCCTCATGATTCACTGCTTTGTTATTGGCTTGCAATTGCCCCATAAGCACCTCTGAGTCATAAATGTTTTTGGAACAGCCTAAGGTTATGACATTGATCTGATTTTTTTTTGAGCTTTTGGTTCGCATCTTAGGGATAGAGTTCAGGTGGTTTTCTATGGCGCACTATTTTTTCAAAAGCAGCCGCAATTTCAATCAACAATTGTTCCTGTTTGCCACGGGCAATAATGCTCATATTTTGTGGTTTCCCATCGGCGTAATAACCAATAGGCACCCCAATGGCACTATAATGAGCAGTAGCCAAATGACTGGAGGTAAAATAATCTAAGGTGAGTAGGGCGTCTAACTGATCTGCTTCTAAAAGATCCTCCATAGCTTGAGTAAGCTCATTCATAAATACTTTTTTCTGTATTTGAAAAACATTGTAGTCTGTGGTGTCTTGTGCTATGTTTTCAAAAAGGGCTTGTCCGTAGGGAGCGTGTTTGGTGGTGTCTTGATTATTAAAGGCAATAATATCAGCGATATTTTTAACCTTAAGTGAAGGATTCCCATATCGGCTGATATAGTTTGGTAAATCTACCTTCATATCGGTATCTAAAATTTTCAAAAAGGTTGCAATGTCAAGTTTAGGTAAACTAACCTCAACTACGTGTGCACCAGCATTTTTAATTTCTTGAACAGCGCGCTGCAAAAGGGTGTCTGATGCATCAGTATCTACTACCCCAAAACGTTTTCCTTTTAAACTTGCCGCATCAAGAGTGGCTACCTCTAGGGGTTGTGCAGCATAGCTGTAGGGGTCTGACGCATCATAACCAATTAGTGCATTATATAAGAGTAGATTGTCTATCACCCACTTGGTCATGGGTCCAGCTGTATCAAAGGTGGAAGAAATGGGAATAATTCCCGAACGACTCACAGCACCAATAGTGGGTTTGAGGCCTACCAAAGCATTTTTGGCTGCAGGAGATAATATGGATCCCGAGGTTTCTGTTCCTATTGTGGCCACAGCATAATTGGCTGCTGCTGCTACCCCACTCCCCGAGCTTGAACCTCCCGATTCGAAAATTTTTCTTCCATAGGGATTTAGTGTTTGTCCGCCTAAGGCACTGTAGCCTAAGGGACAACCTGCACAAAAATAATAGGCCCATTCGCTTAAATTGAGCTTCCCTAAAATTAAGGCCCCTTGTGCTTTCAATTGTTGCACAATGAAGGCCTCTTTTTGGGGTAGATTGTTTTGAAAAGCAGCAGCTCCAGCCGTGGTGGGTATCCCAAAAGTATTGATATTGTCTTTTACTAATAGGGGCATCCCATAAAGAGGAAACTCCCCTGCAAGTTCAGGATGTTTATCTTTTTCTCTAGCCTCATCAAGCACATTAGGATTTAAATTAATTAGGGCATTTAAATAGCGCTTGGGGTCTGTTTCATAGTGATAAATTCTATAAAGATAGAATAAGGTTAATTCTTCATAGGAAAAAGTACCTGCCGCCACTGCAGCTTGAAGAGAGGGGATGGACTGTTCTAAGATATAAGGTTTTAACGCTTCATAACGCAATTGAAAGGAAGCCAATTCTTGTTCAAAAGGTACAAACCAGTCGTTTTTATTGGTATGCTGAGATTGTAGGCGTTTGAAACGCAAACGAGGGTTTTCATGATTGGCATTAGCGGCTAGTTCTTGAGACTCGTCATAGGGTTCCCATTTTGGTAAACTCTTCGTGTTGGAGCATTGCCAAAGGATAAAAGACGTTATGATTGCAAGTAGTACTTTAGTTTTCATCGAGTTGCAAAATACGATTTAAAAATCCCAGTGTTTCTTGGGTGACCTTGTCATATTGTGTTGTAGAAAGATAAGAGGTCATTACATGTTCACCCGCTTCTGGAAAAACCACTTTTTGTTTTAAGGAATCTGGGGTTCCCAATTGATCATACATATCTAAAAGTGCCGGAATAGAAACAACCTCATCTTTATGGGTTTCATCCTTATAGTAATAACCTAAAAACAGTGGTTTTGTAAAATTTTGGAAGGTTTCAGGCTTCATTTTCATTTCCAAAAACTTTTGCAAATGGGCACCAGATTCTAAGCGCGTAATGTAGGTCCAATACTTTTTTTTCGCTTCGGTGAGTCGATCCATTTCGTGATAATTACCCCCTTTTACTAAGCGAGCCAATTGTAGGCCCCAAGGTTTAGATAATACTACAGCGGCAGGATCTGCCAATCGAATATTGGGCGAATAAACCGCTACAGCTGCCACTTGCGGGTCTTGCCCTAAAGACAAAGCCAGCGTTGCCCCGTGTGAGGTAGCCAACACTATTACTTGCTCGCCAAGAGCCTTTGCAACAGCTAGGGCTTCTTTGGCACTCTCCCAATAAGGATCGTTGTGAAAGTTAAGCATGGGCTCGTCTTCCTCTAAACCATGACCATAAAGACGGGGCACAAATAAATTTGCCCCAAGGGCTTGTGCAATGTCTTTGTGAACCGGATCACCTTCTATAGGACTTGCAGTAAAGCCATGATAATATAATACCGAATAGTTTGTCTTTTTGGGAAGACTATCGTGAAAAATTAAAACTGATTGGTTGTTGGGTTTGATATTCTCAACTGCAGCTTCTTTGACTTCCACATAGGCAGCTAGAGCTTCTAAATTTTGTGGCACCTTTGGCATTTCAGGGCTTAAAACAGGCGTTTCTACTCGTGGTCCAATGAGGTATATCCCTCCCAAAAAAAGAATCAGAAAAGCAAAACCTTTAAAAAACCTTTTCATTCGGCATCACTAAATAAAGTTTGAACAAACAGAGCTGGATCAAAAACTTGTAAATCGTCTAGGCCTTCTCCAACGCCAATATACTGAATGGGAATTTGAAATTGGTCTGCTATTCCTAACACAACTCCTCCTTTTGCGGTGCCATCTAATTTGGTTATGGCTAAGGCGCTGACGGCTGTAGCTGCTGTAAATTGTTTAGCTTGTTCAAAAGCATTTTGGCCAGTCGAACCATCTAAAACCAATAAAACCTCATGAGGAGCTTCGGGAATAACTTTTTCCATCACACGCTTTACTTTGGCCAATTCATTCATCAAATTTATTTTATTGTGAAGACGACCAGCGGTATCAATTAAGACTACATCGGCTTGTTGGGCTACAGCAGATTGAAGGGTGTCAAATGCCACAGCAGCAGGATCACTTCCCATTTCTTGACGCACAAGGGGTACTTCTACTCGATCGGCCCAAATTTGCAGTTGATCTATGGCACCCGCTCTAAACGTGTCTGCTGCCCCCAAAAGCACTTTTTTGCCCGACTGCTTAAAGCGGTGTGCTAATTTTCCAATAGTTGTGGTTTTGCCAACACCATTTACTCCCACTACCATAATTACATGCGGGCTAGAAGGAGATTCTTCTTCCTTTTCTCCTACTGATAGAATTCGGATTAATTCTTCATTGAGTATGGAGACAAGCGCCTTGGTTCCTAAATATTTTTCTTTGGCAACACGAGCTTCTAGGGCTTCAATAACCTTTAAGGTGGTGGCTACCCCCACATCAGATTGAATCAAAACCGCTTCTAACTCATCTAAAACGGCATCATCCACCGAAGATTTTCCTACCAAAGCGGTACCCAAACGAGAAAAGAAAGCATTTTTGGTTTGCGCCAATCCGGCATCGAGTTGTGCCTGCTCTTTTTTACCAAAAAATTTCTTTAAAATGCCCATGTTGTTCTAAAATAAAAAAAGCTACTCTAACAGTAGCTTTAAAATCTTTATTTTTTACAAAATTTATTGCTTGGCCAACCACTCATTAGCCAGGTCTGGCGAAACAATAGTTTCTACAAAGCTGTAAGATTGATTATCTCCTTTTTTTACCATTTTAATTGCTTTGGTCAATTTCTTGGACCCTGTTTGAAGGGTAGCTACTGATTTTTTTGCCATGATTATTTAATTTCTTTGTGTACCGTCATTTTTTTCAAAATGGGGTTGAACTTTTTAACCTCCAATCGCTCGGGAGTGTTCTTTTTATTTTTGGTTGTAATGTAACGTGATGTTCCAGGCATTCCTGAACCTTTGTGTTCAGTGCACTCTAAAATAACTTGCACGCGGTTTCCTTTTTTTGCCATGACTTAGCCTTTATAGGTGCCCTTTTGACGGGCGTCTTTTAAAACGGCAGTAATGCCTTTTTTATTAATTGTCTTTAATGTTGCTGCGGATATATTTAACGTTATCCATTTGTTTTCTTCGGGCAAGAAAAAGCGTTTTCTGATGATATTGGCATCAAAACGACGGCGAGTGCGGTTCAAGGCATGCGACACATTGTTGCCAAACATTACTTTCTTACCACTAATTTCACACACTTTAGACATGTTCTTTAATTTTATGTGGCTGCAAATTTAATCTTTTTATGGGACAAACAAAGAATCTTTTAGTAAATTTATGTTTCAACCTTGTGCCGAAATGTGGTTATTTACCTTAATGTAAAACCACAAATTCTAAACAAAATATCAGCCCATGAAAAAAATCTTACCACTACTTGCATTGATCTGTTTAAACTGCTCTAATCCAATTAAAAACGGAGACACCGATTCCTTTTTGGTTGAAATTCCCTACGAGTATATAAATCAAAAGATAATTATTCCCGTAGAAATTAATAACAAAGAATATAGATTTTGTTTTGATACCAGTTGCAAAGCAGCTTGCCCTAGATTAGTGGCTGATATGCAAAACATTGAAAGTCAAATAGACCCCAAAGTCAAAAAAAACCTTAAAATGGTCTTCGTGAGTATTGATCCCACCACCGATACACCCGAACACTTAAAAGCCTTTGCAATAGCAAACAAGATGGATCATGATCCTTGGTTGTTCTTAAGAGGAAGTGAATCCAATACCCGAGAATTTGCAGCTGTATTGGCTGTGAAATACAAAAAAATTACCCCTCTAGACTTTAGTCACTCTAATATCATAAGCGTTTTTAATCCTGAAGGTGTATTGGTGCATCAACAAGAAGGTTTGGGAGTGAATAATCAAGAAACCATTGCCAAAATAAAGGAGCAGCTCGGCAAATTACCCTAAGACATTGTTTCTTTAAAAAGCAATTCTAACGCCTTGTTTACTGTTTTTTGCACTACTCGTTCTCTGTGATTTCCCATAGAAAACGTGTAGGTCTGCGTACCATTAGGAGTTGCTAAAGCAATGCACACTGTGCCTACTTCTACCAAAGAATCTCCTTTGGTAGGGCCTGCATTGCCAGTAGTTGCTAAGGCAAAAGTTGTGTTGAAATTTGCCCGAACACCCTCTGCCATTGCCTTGGCCACAGGTTCGCTCACCACAGAATGTTGGGCAATTAGCGCAGGGGATACTTGCAAAAGATCTTGTTTGACTTGGGTTTGATAGGCCACTATCCCTCCCTTAAAATAGCCCGAGGCACCCGGAATGGCGGTTAGCCGTTGGGCAATGTGCCCCCCCGTACAACTTTCAGCCACGGCAAGTGTTTGTCCTAAAGCGAGAAATCGTTCTTGCAACTGTTCCTCTAATGAATTTTCTCCCTCTACTCCCACTATGATATCTCCAATAAGCGGATAGAGTTTAGCTATTTCAGTTTCAATATGCTGATGGAGTTCGGCTTCCTGATCGCCTTTTCCTGAAAGACGCAAACGCACTTTTCCTAAACTAGGCAAATAGGCCAGTTTAATACTTGGAGGCAGGGCATCTTCCCATGCCTCTATTTTACTAGCAATTGCACTTTCTCCAAGTCCATAGGTTATGATGGTTTTATGAACAATGTAGGGGCGTTCAAAATGTTCTTTTAAAGCTGGGATAATTTTATTGGTCATTAAAGCCTTCATTTCAAAAGGGACTCCAGGCAGGGAAATGACCACCCAATTTTCTTTTTCAAACCACATGCCGGAAGCTGTGCCATGAGCGTTTTTAAAAATGCGTGCTTGAGAGGGCAACAGCGCTTGTTTTCGGTTTTCTTCTTGGATGGGCGTGGTCACATATTTTTTGAAGATGGTTTCAATATGAGCCAATATTTCTTGGTTAACCAACAGCTTATCGTCAAAATAGTCACATAGGGTGTGTTTGGTTAAATCGTCCTTAGTAGGGCCCAACCCCCCTGTGATGATAGCTAATTGAGCTCTTTCTTTGGAAGCGTCTAGGGTTTTCTTAATCGCCTCTGAATCATCTGCAATGCTCGTAATTTGAACCACTTCTATGCCAATTTTGTTTAAGGCCTTGGCCATAAAAACAGCATTGGTATTGACAATTTGTCCAATTAATATTTCATCTCCTATGGTAATTAACTCCGCTTTCATAACTATTTAATCTTCACCCTAAAATTTTCTTTGCCTTCCAGCAATCCAACAAAAACATCGTCTCGTGCAACGGCTCCCACTCCTTTGGGGGTTCCTGTAAAAAGGATATCACCTATTTTAAGGGTGAAAAAAGTGGAGCAATAGGCAATGAGTTGTTCAATATCCCAAAGCATTTGGGCTGTGGTGGCAGCTTGTACTTGGGTTCCGTTTTTATGAAGGGCAAATGAAATGGTATTATGAGGGGGCAAATCTTTTTTGGAAATCCACTCTCCGACCAAAGCGGAGCCATCAAAGCCTTTGGCCTTTTCCCAAGGCAACCCTTTCGCTTTTAACTCCGATTGCAAATCTCTAGCGGTAAAATCAACACCCAAAGCCACTTCGTCATAATATTTATGGGCAAATTGAGGTTGAATGTGTTTGCCAATACGCTTAATTTTAACCAGCACTTCTACTTCATAATGAATATTTTCTGTAAAAGCGGGAATAAAAAAAGGCTGTCCTTTTTGGAGTATGGCGGTATCGGGTTTGAGAAACAATACAGGCTCTTGGGGTTTTTCATTGGCCAATTCTGCAATATGATCGGCATAATTTCGCCCCACACAAATGATTTTCACACGCTAAATTTGTTTAGAATTAAGCCCTCTTAACCGTATTTCTGTTAACACTTTTTTGGTATAGCGGGGGAAATCGGCATTCATAATCCAGCCAAAATAACCGGGCTCTCTATCTAAAATGTCAACCACTTTTTGACCTTTGTATTTTCCAAAGCCAAAACATTCTGTTCCATTTTTATCGAAAACTACAAATCCAGCAAAATCGGCTGTTTTTCTTCGGGAGCTAAAATCGCTCAAAGGACCCACCTGCGGTTCTAATTCAGCATAACGATCTATCTGTGCCATCAAAACTTCAAAGGTAGCTTGCGTGTCGGCCAAAGCTGAGTGAGCCTCTTCTAAATTTTTATCACAATAAAATTTTAATGCTGCAGAAAGGGTGCGTTGTTCCATTTTATGAAATATGTTTTGCACGTCCACAGATTTAACATTTTTAAAATCAAAATCAATTTCGGCCCGTAACAATTCTTCTACCAAAAGCGGAATGTCAAATCGATCGGAATTAAATCCGGCCAGATCACAATTTTGAATGAAAGCATAAATTTCAGCTGAACGTTCTTTAAAAGTAGGTTCATGGGCTACTTTATCATCGGTAATGCCGTGCACGGCAGAGGCTTCTGGCGGAATGGGTTGCTCTGGATTAACCAGCCACAGGCGTTCTTCTTTACTGCCATCAGGATTTAATTTAATAGCCGCCATTTCCACAATGCGATCTTTAGAAATATCGATACCGGTAGTTTCTAAATCAAAAAAGCAAAGGGGTCTGGTGAGTTCAAGGGTCATATCTTTCTTTTTAGTAGGGTAGTTTTTCTTTCCAATTTTCGAGATATTCAGCAACCCGTTTCACAAACAGTCCTCCACTGGCACCATTAATTATACGATGATCATAGCTATGAGAAAGCATCACTTTTCGTCTGATTCCAATAAAATCACCTTCAGGTGTTTCAATTACGGAGGGTGTTTTCAAAATAGTGCCTATGGCTAAAATACCTACTTGAGGTTGATTGATGATTGGCGTGCCCATGAGCGATCCAAAATTACCTATGTTGGTAATGGTATAAGTGCCCTCTTGAACCTCATCTGGTTTGAGCTGGTTTTTTCTTGCGCGTTGGGCTAAATCATTTACTACTTTGGCCAAACCAACCAAATTAAGATGATCGGCATTCTTAATGACTGGAACAATCAGATTGCCATCGTCCAAGGCAGTAGCCATTCCCAAGTTGATGTTTTTCTTAAAAATGACAGAATCGCCTGACACACTGCTGTTGAGCTGTGGATAATCTCGAAGGGCTTTTATCACAGCCATCATAAACAGTGGTGTAAAAGTGAGCTTGGCCCCTTCTTGGGCAAAAAATCGGTCTTTAACTCCTTCACGCCAGTCCCATAAATCGGTTACATCTGCTTCAATAAAAGATTGTACATGAGCAGAAGTACGCAAACTCATTTGCATATGCTCTGAAATGAGTTTTTCCGTACGACTCATTAGATGCACCTGATCTTCTTGGGTTCTTTCTGGGGTGAAACTTGGAGGAGAAACAACTTCTTGTTTTGATTCTTCTTTGGGCGTTGTTTGTTGATTTTGGCGCTGGGCTACATAGTGTAAGATATCTTTTTTTGTAACGCGCCCGTCTTTTCCGGTTCCAGCAACTTGCAGAAGTTCATTATGAGAAATGCCCTCTGCTTTAGCAATATTGCGTACTAGAGGAGAGAAAAAACGATCATCAGAAATATTCTCTTTAGCCGAAGAGGTGAGTTGTGAAATTTCTTCTTTTAATAGGGCAGCAGCGGCTTCCACTGGCGGATCAACTTCCTCCACCGGTATGGAAAGGACTTCTTCTATGGGTTGTGCATCACTACTGTTTTGCGCTAGATGATCTGGTAAGGGCCCATCCGTTTCAATAATGGCTAAAACAGCTCCAACGGCAACCACTTCATTTTCCAGAAAACACTGTTCTTTTAAAACCCCCGCAACTTCTGCCGTCACGTCAGAATCTACTTTATCTGTGGCAATTTCAACCAATTCATCGTCTAAAGCTACTGTATCTCCAACTGCTTTTCGCCATTTGGTGATGGTGGCTTCTGCTACACTTTCGCCCATTCTAGGGAGTTTTACATGATAAAGTGCCATAGTTTTTTCTGTGGTGCAAAAGTATCAAAAATTATGAGTTTGTGCCTTTTAGGGGCTCGATTTTCCTTTTAAGAAATACTGTTATCAAAAGGAATTCGAGCTAAAATACTGCGCCCTAAGGTCACCTCATCTGCATATTCTAATTCATCTCCCACAGCAATTCCTCGAGCAATGGTTGAGGTGGTGATGCCATAGGATTCTATTTGCTTAAATATATAAAAATTAGTAGTATCAGCTTCAACCGTAGAACTCAATGCAAAGATGACCTCTTCAACCGTTTTGGAAGCTACTTTTTTAATTAAGCTAGCTACATTTAAATCTTGCGGACCCACTCCATCAATGGGCGATATTAAGCCTCCTAAAACATGATACAAGCCTTTGTATTGATTGGTGTTTTCAATGGCCATAACATCTCGAACATCTTCTACCACACAAAGCAATTTTGAGTTGCGTTTGGGGTTGCTGCAAATTTCACAAAGGGGTTGATCCGATATATTATGACAACCTTCACAATAAACCACCGCGGTTCTCAAGTTTTGCAATGCTGCCCCTAGATCGGTCGCATAGGTTTCTGGTGTTTTTAAGATATGAAGGGCCAATCGCAGGGCTGTTCGCTTGCCTATACCTGGCAATTGTGCGATTTGATGCACTGCATTTTCTAGCAATTTTGAAGGAAAATCCATGCCCTAAAAATACAAATAATTAGATTCACATTGTTTTGTACCTTTAATCCATAATTGATATGATGATAACACCCGGATTTATCTTGGCCTTAATTATTGGCTACTTTCTTCTTCTAGTTGGCATTGCAAAATTTACGGCTCAAGAAGGGAGCAATCAAACTTTTTTCATCGCCAATAAATCTTCTCCTTGGTATTTGGTTGCCTTTGGAATGGTAGGAGCCTCTCTTTCGGGGGTCACCTTTATTTCAGTGCCCGGCTGGGTAGACGCTTCTCAATTTAGCTATCTACAAGTGGTTTTGGGCTATTTTGTGGGCTATTTAGTGGTGGCCTATGTGTTGTTGCCCCTTTATTATAAAACCAACTTAACTTCAATTTATGAATATCTGAACCAACGCTTTGGCACCAACAGCCATTATGCTGGGGCTTTTTTCTTTTTTGTTTCCCGGGTGTTGGGAGCTTCCTTCCGCCTGTTTTTGGTCGCGCTGGTTTTACAAAACTATATTTTCGATGCTTGGGGCGTTCCTTTTGAAGCAACGGTTGTACTCTCCATTCTTTTTATTTGGATCTACACCCAAAAAGGAGGAATCAAAACCATTGTTTGGACCGACACGCTTCAAACTGCCCTTATGCTGGCAGCCGTACTTTTTTCAGTATACTACTTGCTGGAAGGGCTTAATCTCTCCTTTGTTGAATTTATGAGCTCTGCTCAATTTGAAAAATATAGCAATGTTTGGGTGACAGATAGTTTATTAAGTCGAAATCATTTTCTCAAATCTTTTATTGGTGGAGCTTTTATTACCATTTGTATGACTGGCTTAGATCAAGATATGATGCAAAAAAACCTCAGCTGCAAATCTTTGGCCGATGCCCAAAAAAACATGTTGGTGTTTAGTGTGGTATTGGTGCTTGTTACCGCATTTTTTATGGTGTTGGGAGCATTGCTCTTTAGCTATGCTGCTCAAGAAGGCATTGCGGTTCCTGAAATGGATGGTTCGCCTAAAACCGATTTATTATTTCCCGAAATTGCGCTTTTAGGCCGTTTAGGAATAGCTGCCAGCATCACTTTTATTTTAGGCTTAATTGCTGCTGCCTACAGTAGTGCTGATAGTGCACTCACAGCGTTAACCACTTCGTTTTGTATTGATTTTCTAAAAATTGAAAAGCGTGCAAAAGACACCCAAAAGAAAACAAGACGCCAAGTTCATGTGGGCATGAGCCTCTTGCTAGTGGGGGTGGTCATTCTTTTTAAGCACGTCTTAGATCGCAATGTGATAGACGGATTACTCACCGTGGCAGGCTACACCTACGGGCCTTTGTTAGGGCTGTTTGCCTTTGGCATTTTTACCCGTTTTCAAATTAAAGATGGTTTTGTTTGGTTGGTGGTCTTGCTCTCTGTTTTGCTCACTGCACTTTTGGCAACCGTAAAACCCGAATATTTAGGGGGCTATGTTTTGGGGTATGAGCTACTGCCCCTCAATGGACTCTTTACCTTCCTGGGGCTCATACTGATCCGTAGAAAGCAAGACTAAGGTACACGCATTTTCACAAGCAATACCTCTTTGAGTGAGTTGCTTTGCCAAAGAAGGATTTTCTGTTCCGGGGTTAAAAATGACCCGTTGGGGTTTCAAATTTAATAGATAGTCTAAATAAGCACCTTGATGGTCGGGCTTAAGATAGAGCGATACCGTATGTACTCCTGAAATTTTTTCAAAAGGCCTAAGGACAGTAACGGTACCAATTTTCCCCTGATTAAGACCCATGGCAAATGTTTTGTAGCCTTTTTCTTGCAAGCGTAATAGGGCTTGATGTGAATAACGATGTGGGTTTAAAGAAGCGCCTAAAACAAGAGTAGCCTGTGTCATTACCATTCTATAAGCACACTCCCCCAAGTGAAACCACTTCCAAAGGCAGCCAATACAATTTTGCTGCCGGGTTTCACAAGACCCTTTTCCCAGGCTTCAGTTAGCGCAATAGGAATAGAGGCTGCGGTGGTGTTTCCAAATTTTTGAATATTGTTATAGACCTGATGATCACCCAAACCAAATTTTTTCTGAACAAATTGCGCAATCCGCAAATTGGCTTGATGGGGAATTAATAAATCGATATCGCTCGGTTTCCATTGATTTTTTTGAAGGCCTTCTTGAATAACTTCAGCAAAACGAACCACTGCATTTTTAAAGACAAATTGGCCATTCATATAGGGGTAATAAGAAAGATCCTCCGGATCATTTGCCGCTAAAATTTCAGGCACCCAACGGTTAGTGCTAGGGCCAATGAGGGCTAACTCTTCGGCATGCTTGCCTTGTGAATAAATATGCGAAGACAAAATTCCACCCCGGCTGTCTTCCGAACGACTCACCACAGCAGCACCGGCACCATCGCCAAAAATGACAGAAACATTTCTACCCCTAGTGGTCATATCTAAACCACCTGAATGATTTTCAGATCCTATTACTAAAACATGTTTATACATGCCCGTTCTAACAAATTGATCTGCGGTGGTGAGAGCATAAACAAATCCACTACATTGATTGCGTATGTCCATCGCAGGGCAATTTGGAATTTCTAACAGCTCTTGCACTAAAACACCCGAGCCAGGAAAATAATAATCGGGACTTAGGGTCGCAAAAAGAATCAATCCAATATCGGTTGTTTTAATCTGGGCTCTGTCAATGGCTTGCTTGGCTGCTTTAACACCCATAGTGGCGGTGGTGTTTCCATCTCCTTTTTTGATATGACGCCGCTCTTCTATTCCGGTTCGCTCCACAATCCATTCATTGTTGGTGTCCATTATCTTTTCCAAATCGGCATTGGTCAACACATTTTCTGGAACATACATCCCCAGTCCCGTAATTTTTGATTGATACATAGTCTTCTTTTTGTTTATGTTGTTAAAAATAACCTTTTTAAAAAATTAAAAACACCCATTGCTGGGTGTTTTTCTAATTACATACTAAACAAACAAATCAATAAAAAGTAACGTAATTATTTGTTTTTACCACTGCTTTCAAATCGTGAAGCAGATGATATAGCCCAAAGAACGTTCTGTTTACATAAATAAAGTGTTGCGAACCTCTACTACCATCGAGTTTGCGGAGTTGAGGATTTTCAGACAATGTTTTAGATAGCTCTGTAATGGCATTCCAAAAGCTTTCATCGCCAAAATCAAAATTTTCATGATGAAAGGGTTGCGTAAACAAGAGCATCATGTCTTTAAACAAGCTTGTAAAAAACTGCTTTTCTTGAGGAGCATCTTCGGGTTTTAGAATTTCTAGCGTATAGAGCAGCGATTCAAATTTGGCTGGCTCTTCAATATTTTCTGGTTTTGATAGTTCAAAATAGGGTTTATAAAAATCCTCAGGAATGGATTTTATACAACCAAAGTCAAGGGCAATCAATTCCTTTTCGGGAGAAACTAAAAAATTTCCAGGATGTGGGTCGGCTTGAACCTTTTTTAAGGTGTGCATTTGGAACATATAAAAATCCCAAAGGGTTTGCCCTATTTGATTGTTGTCTTTTGGTAAATTTTGGGGCTGACTGCAATATTCGGAAAGATGCATTCCCTGCATCCAATCCATGGTTAAAATTTTTTCATTAGACCATTCGGGATAGTAGGTAGGAAATCTCAAATTTGGAATATGACTGCATTGAGCGGCGAAATATCGACTGCTTTCCAATTCTATGGTATAATCGGTTTCTTCCAACAATTTATTTTCCACTTCTTTAAAATATTTTTCAGTGGCTTTTCCTTTAATATTAAACATCCGTTCGGCTATGGGTTTCACAATAGCCAAATCGGATCCGATACTATTTGCTACCCCGGGATATTGAATTTTCACAGCAAGTTTTTTCCCATTCTTGGTGGCTTGATGCACCTGACCAATGCTGGCCGCATTAATAGATTGGGTAGCAAATGTATCGAAAAGGGCTTCTGGTGAAGCTCCTAAAAATTTTTTGATGAGTTTAGTCACTAAAGGGCCCGATAAGGGAGGTACAGAAAATTGGGCCAAACCAAACTGTTCTACATAGGCTTTGGGCAAAAGATTCTTTTCCATGCTCAACATCTGAGCAACTTTAAGCGCACTGCCCTTGAGCGTTTTTAGGCCATCATAAATGTCTTTGGCATTGGCTTCGTCTAGTGATTCGCGGTCATGTTGACCTTGGATTAAATTCTTGCCATAATATTTGAGATAGTTTCCACCCACCTTGATTCCCGTTGATACCAACTTACCAACGCGTTCCATTTTGTGTGTTGGAATACTATCTAATGTTTTCATGAAACGAGCTTGCTTTTTTCGTTCCAAAGAAATTTTCCAAAGTCTAGCAAAGTATCTAAGGCATTGTTGTCAAAGAGAGAAAAAGCTGTTTGAACAGATTTTTCGATAGCAACATCTGTTTTTTCAAAACCCGCACTTTCATCTTTCATCCAAAATTGGAGAAGAAAAAGCAATTGCCCCCAGGCAGCCTCAGAAAAAACAGAAACGGGTCGTTGTGACAGTTTGCCTTGCTTTTGAGCATTTCCCTCCTCTATGAGTTCGGTAGCAAAAGCTTTAAAATGAGTTCTTAAACCTCTTATATCGGTCCATTTATGGGGAAGGTGTTGATGACCAAGAGCAAAGAGCACATAACTTCTGTTGAGTTGCAACACTTCAAAAAAAGTGAAATAAAAACTCAATAACTTTTCTTTTGGAGTTTGCTTCTCATAATTTTGATCTTGGGTCAAGAGCCCCATAGCATTTTCAAAAAAGGTTTCAAAAATGGCGGTTCTCACACCGTCTAAAGAGCCAAAATGCGCATAAAATTCTGTTTCGTCTAGCTTGGCTTCCTGACAAAATAGAAAGACCGATTTCATTTTCTTTTCACCTGTTAGCGTTTGTTTTATAAATGCCTCAAAAATGGTGCTTTTCTCTATTTTTTTTGTTTTTGCCATAACTGAAATTCTGGGCTAAAGATACTAAATGTTTAATCATTTTTATATTTTGTTAAACATTTTTTTAGTAACAAAAATGTCAAATTGTCATTAATGTTGTTTTGGTATTTTTTTTGAAAGAGAAAGGAATAAAATTTATATAAAATGGCAAATGGAAAAATAAATGTAGCGGTAGAAAACATCTTTCCGCTCATCAAAAAATTCTTATACAGCGATCACGAAATCTTTTTACGTGAGCTCATTTCGAATGCAACCGATGCAACCACCAAACTCAAACATTTGAGCAGCCTAGGTGAAATTAAGGGCGATTTGGGGGAATTGAAAATTGAGGTTAAAATTGATGCAAAAGCCAAAAAATTGCACATCATTGACCGAGGTATTGGAATGACTGCTGATGAGGTGCAAAAATACATCAACGAGGTTGCTTTTTCTGGAGCCGAAGAATTTTTAGAACAATATAAAGACACCGCTAAAGATAGTGGCATTATTGGTCATTTTGGGTTAGGATTCTATTCTGCTTTTATGGTGGCTGATAAAGTTGAAATTAAAACAAAATCGCATCAAAAAGATAGCGAAGGAGTGCATTGGACTTGCGACGGTTCTCCTGAATATGTCCTTGAAAAAATGGATAAAAAGGACAGAGGTACCGAAATCATTTTACACATTGCCAAAGATTCTAAAGAATTTTTGGAAGAGGGGCGTATAAAAGAATTACTGACCAAGTATAATAAATTTATGCCCATCCCCATTCAATTTGGCACGAGAGAAGAAACACTTCCCTTGCCAGAAGATGCCCCAGAAGATGCCAAGCCCGAAACCAAAACGGTGGATAACATCATCAACAATCCCAATCCAGCTTGGACCAAGGCGCCAAAGGATTTAAAGGAAGAGGATTATAAAACCTTTTATAGAGAGCTCTACCCAATGCAGTTTGAAGAGCCTTTGTTCAACATTCATCTCAATGTGGACTATCCTTTTCATTTAACGGGCATTCTCTATTTTCCCAAATTAAACAACGACTTGAATTTGCAAAAAGACCGCATTCAGTTGTATCAAAACCAAGTTTTTGTTACCGATAATGTGGAGGGAATTGTACCTGAATTTTTAACCCTTCTCCGGGGTGTGATCGATTCTCCAGATATCCCTTTAAACGTCTCTAGAAGCTATCTGCAAGCCGATGGCGCGGTTAAAAAAATAAGCAATTATATCACCAGAAAAGTTGCGGATAAACTCAGTAGCCTTTTCAAAAAAGACCGTAAAGCTTTTGAAGAAAAATGGAATGATATTAAAGTGGTGATTGAATATGGAATGTTAAGTGAGGATAAGTTTTTTGAAAAAGCAGATAAATTTGCGCTCTATCCTACCACTGAAGGAGACTATTATACCTATGATGAACTGATTGAAAAGGTAAAAGAAATCCAAACCGACAAAGACGATAAACTTATATTGCTTTATGCTTCTAATCAGGAAGAACAACATAGTTACATTGTGCAGGCCAAAGAAAAGGGCTACACGGTCTTGCTATTAGATTCTCCCATTGCCAGTCATTTGATTCAAAAGTTAGAAACAGAAAAAGAAAAAGTTTCCTTTGCTCGTGTAGATGGAGATACACTTGAAAATCTCATTAAAAAAGAGGAAACCGTTGTTTCTAAACTGAGTGAGGAAGAACAAGAACAATTGAAGCCCATGATTGAAAGTGTTGTTGAGGGAGGAAGCTATACGGTACAACTTGAGGCACTAGACAGCAATGCCTTACCTTTTCAACTCACCCAACCCGAATTTATGCGTCGTATGAAGGAGATGCAACAAACCGGTGGGGGCGGAATAATGGGCAATATGCCTGAAATGTTCAATTTAGTAGTCAACACGAATCACGAATTGGTCGGACAAATTTTAAGCACTAAAACACAAAAGAAGCGAGATCGTCTCATTCAACAAGCGCTAGATTTAGCCAGACTTTCTCAAAATCTTCTCAAGGGAGAAGCGCTCACACAGTTCATTCAGCGCAGTGTGGAGTTAATTAAATAAAGAAAGGGTCCGAAAGGGCCCTTTTTTAAACTATGCAAATACTCGAAATTCCATCTCAAGGTGAGGTTTTTCCGCTTCAAGACGGACAAATTCGATATTTTAAAAATTTCTATTCTAAGCAGCAGGCCAATTACTTATTTGCACAGCTTGAGAAAGACATTGAATGGCAGCAAGATCCAATAACTGTTTATGGCAAAACCTATTTGCAGCCCCGCTTAACAGCCCTCTACGCACATAACAACAAACCCTATAGCTACTCCGGCATCACCATGCACCCCAAGGCTTTTACTCCTGAATTAACAAATATTCAAAAGGCTATTGAAACCATTACAAAAGCTCGTTTTACCACGGTTTTATTAAATCTTTATCGTGACGGGCAAGACAGCAATGGTTGGCATGCTGATGATGAAAAAGAATTAGGACTAAATCCTGTTATTGCCTCCGTGAGTCTTGGAACTCCTCGCTACTTTCACCTTAAGCATAAAACCCAAAAAGAGAAACGGTTCAAGATACTTTTGGAGCACGGTAGTTTGTTGCTTATGGAAGGAGCTATGCAACATCATTGGCACCACCAAATTGCCAAAACAAAAAAACCTCTTGGGCCTCGCATCAATTTAACCTTTCGGAAAATCATCTAGTAGATACACCTCCATTAGAAATCGGTTTCATAATGGTGTTTAGAACTAAAAATCTTATTTTTACACCTTCAAAAAACAAAACTATGACCCTCCAAAAAATTTCATTTTTTTTATTTGTGGGATTGCTTTTGTGGAGCTGTCAACCCAATTCAAAACCCTTAGACTCCACCAAAATGAATGTAATTGGACGCGTAGAGGGCTTGCGAAAAGGCACACTTTATCTCCAAAAAGTTGAAGACACCCTTTTGGTAACGGTAGACTCTACCGTGATTGCTGGTAATCCGCAGTTTCAGTTTTCTACTGCCCTAGAAAGTCCAGAAGTTTTTTATTTATATCTCAATAAAGAAGACGGCGATTCCTTAAATGATCGCATTCCTTTTTTTGGTGAAAAAGGAACTATTGAAATCAATACGTTGCTCAAAACCTTTGAAAGCAGTGCCCAAATTAAGGGCTCTAAAAATCAAGAATTGTTACAAAACTTCTTACGCCTAAAGCGACAGTTTAACGATAAAAATTTGAGTTTATTAGAAGCTTATTTTAAAGCCCAACAGCGCAACAATCAAAAGCTAATAGATTCTTTACAAACGGCCATTGACAACCTCTTGAAAAGACGCTATCTCTACACCTTAAATTTTGCGGCTCAAAATGCCGATCAAAATGTAGCGCCATATTTGCTCCTCACAGAAGTCTATGATGCTAACCTAACCCTTTTAGACTCTGTGGCTGTAAAAATGAGTTCATCGGTCCGTAATTCAAAATACGGTCAAGAATTACTTACCTACATTGCTAAACGAAAAGAAACTAATTAGGATTACAGTTTCGCAAATTTAGTGAGCAATGCCTTGATGCTCTCCTGCTTTTCAGCTATAATGCTTGCAAATTGTTTTTTGGTGCCGGCGCCTGCAACAGCGTTCACTTTTTGAATCAAAGTATCAAAACAGATTATAGCTTCATCAATCAACTGTTCACTTTTAGTCAAATCTGCTTTGGGATTAGATAGCTCCCAATGATATATATCCTCAATAATGGCACCAATTTCGTTGTTAATTTCTTTTTTAAGTTGACGGACACTAGCCATAACAAGTTTTTTTTTAAATATAATAAAAAATTAAAAAAGTATGCTCAAAATAATTTAACTGCATTAAGACTGGCTTCAATATGTCCCTTGGCTAAATGACTTTTATATACCTTAACAAGCTTTCCTTCTTGATTAAACACAAATGTTATACGTTGGGTGAGCAGGCCAAAAAAATGTGATTTGACGCCAAATTTTCGTTGCACTTTTTGTTCTGAATCGGCTAATAAAAGAAAAGGGAGTCTATAAAATTTAGCGAATTTTTGATGGCTTTTTACGCTGTCTGAACTAATTCCTATAACCTTTACACCCCGTTCTTCAAAAGCTTCATAGCGATCTCTAAATCCACAACTTTCTGCTGTGCAACCGGGTGTAAAATCTTTGGGATAGAAAAATAGAATACAAGGTTTTTTGCCTTTAATTTCTTTGCTATTGAAGGGTTTTCCGTTTTGGTCCTTCAATTCAAAATCGGGCATAACATCACCAACTTGTAGCATATTAACCAGAATAGGTTACAAAATTTCTTGGGGTTTCATACAGCGTTATGCCAAGTTCCAGTTGCTTGTCAAGGTGGGGCTTTAGTTTGTTGTAGATCACAACGGCAATATGCTCTGCAGTTGGAATGAGGTGTTCAAATTCAACCACTTGCTCATTTAAATTTTTGTGATCAAATGCCTCTTCAACGTGCTGTTTGATAAGATCTTTCAACACTTTCATATCAATCACATAGCCGGTTTCTGGATCTATGGGTCCGGTGACACTCACAATAAGCTCATAGTTATGACCGTGATAATGTGGGTTGGCACATTTTCCAAAAACACGTTCGTTTTGTTCCGTGTCCCAGTCTTTTCTATACAATCTATGTGCCGCATTAAAGTGGGCTTTTCTGTGGACGGTTACCTTCATATTGTTTCTTTTTGAAGGGTTTTATAGTGGTTGTAAAAGCGACTAAAAATGATCCGAAACCAAACGGTATATCGTTCTTCATGATCCAAAATATCCTTTGCTAATGTCTCGAGGTTCATCCATTTCCAAGTGGCAACTTCATCGGGATTGATTTGAGGTTCAGCATCTGATACACCAAGAATAACATGGTCTAATTCGTGTTCGGTTAGGCCATTGTCAAAGGCTGCGTTATAAATAAAGGAAAACAAAAAAGTGAGAGGCACTTGCATGCCCATTTCTTCTTCCAATCTTCTAGCACCAGCCGCTAGGGTGCTTTCACCTTCCCGCTGATGGCTACAACAAGTGTTGGTCCACAAACCCGGTGAATGATATTTGTGATGCGCCCGTTGTTGCAACAACAATTCTCCTTTAGAGTTAACAATAAATACAGAAAAGGCACGGTGCAATAAGCCCTTTTCGTGGGCTTCCATTTTTTCCATTGTACCTAAGGGTTGGTCTTGGGGATCGACCAAAATAACTCTTTCTTTTTCCATGCAACACACAAAAGTATCGAATATTTTTTAAAAAAAGCACCTCCCGCAATGGCTCCCTAAATAAAATCCTATTTTTGTCAAAATTTAAGCATGAGCTTTCAAAAAGAATTGTTGCGCCGACGCACTTTTGGCATCATCTCTCACCCCGATGCCGGAAAAACCACTCTAACAGAAAAACTATTGCTTTTTGGAGGTGCCATTCAAGAAGCTGGAGCCGTTAAGTCTAATAAAATTAAGAAAGGGGCCACCAGCGACTTTATGGAAATTGAACGCCAACGGGGTATTTCTGTAGCCACATCGGTTTTGGCTTTTCATTATAAAGACAAAAAAATCAACATTTTAGATACTCCAGGACACAAAGACTTTGCCGAAGACACCTTTCGCACGCTAACCGCTGTAGACAGTGTTATTGTGGTGATTGATGTAGCCAAAGGGGTGGAAGAACAAACCGAAAAGTTGGTAGAAGTTTGTCGTATGCGCAATATACCCATCATAGTTTTTATCAATAAGCTTGACCGAGAAGGAAAAGATGCTTTTGACCTCTTGGATGAAGTAGAGCAAAAACTAGGGCTACGGGTTTGTCCTCTTTCTTTTCCCATTGGGATGGGAGAAAATTTTAGAGGTATTTATAATCTTTGGGCTCAAACCATCCAACTTTTTGAAGGAGGTTCTAAGCAAACACGCTCTAAAACAAGAACTTTTTCTGATTTAGAAGACTCCCAATTGCAGCAAACACTGGGTTCCAAGGCTATAGAAACCCTTCAAGAAGAACTTGAATTAGTTCATGGCATATATCCACCTTTTGACATAAAAGAGTATCTAAATGGTTCATTGCAGCCCGTTTTCTTTGGTTCGGCCCTTAATAATTTTGGGGTACAAGAATTGCTCGATTGTTTTATCGAAATTGCACCCTCCCCTCAGCCAAAAGCGGCTGTTGAACGGTTAGTCGCTCCTGATGAAAAGGATTTTAGTGGATTTGTCTTTAAAATCCACGCCAATATGGATCCCAATCATCGCAACCGATTGGCCTTTGTCAAAATTGTATCCGGCACCTTTAAGCGCAATACGCCCTATTGGCATGTGCGTCTTGATAAAAAATTAAAATTTGCCGCGCCCAATGCTTTCTTTGCCGAAAAAAAAGAGCTCGTAGAAATCTCTTATCCGGGTGACATAGTAGGGCTTCATGACACCGGAAATTTTAAAATTGGCGATACCCTCACCCAAAACGAAAAATTACAATTTCAAGGCATTCCCAGTTTTTCTCCCGAACATTTTAGATATATTAACAATGTAGATCCGCTCAAAGCCAAACAACTCAACAAGGGCATTGACCAATTGATGGATGAAGGAGTGGCACAATTGTTTACCCTCAACTTAAATGGCCGTAAAGTCATTGGCACAGTGGGTGCACTGCAGTTTGAAGTGATTCAATATCGTTTGTTGCATGAATATGGGGCTCAGTGTAGCTTTGAAAATCTTTCGGTGCATAAGGCCTGTTGGGTGCATGCCCCAGACCCAAATCACCCTGACTTTCTAGAATTTAAACGAGTTAAACAAAAATTCTTGGCCATAGACAAACAAGGTCAACTCGTTTTTTTAGCCGATTCGGCCTTTTCCCTGCAAATGACCCAAGAAAAATATCCGGGCGTAGCATTCTTTTTTACATCGGAGTTTAACAGACAGTAGAAAATCATTTTTTCATTATCAAAAAACCCTCCAAAAGGAGGGTTTTTTACTATTTAGGCTTCGCCGGTTGGACCAAAATTAAGTGGAATTGGCGGCGGCTCATTAGTGGCTATATCGCCGTGAGCCTTTTCATATCGCTGAATATTATCACCCAAGGCTTTATGAAAACGCTTGGCATGCTCGGGAGTTAAAATTATCCGAGATTTTACCTTGGCTTTAGGTGCACCGGGCATAACCACTATATAATCCACAATAAACTCAGCGGCTGAGTGATTGATAATAGCCAAATTAGAGTAACAACCTTCGGCTGTTTGCTCGTCAATGCTAATATTGAGCTGCTGCTCTTTGGGGTCTTTTGAATCACTCATTAGAAACTAATTTCTTCTTCCTCTTCTTTATTGATCAACAAGCTATTATACTCGTCTTTAGACCCAACAATCACATTGTTATAGTCTCTTAAACCAGTTCCGGCTGGAATTTTATGTCCTACAATTACATTTTCTTTCAAGCCTTCTAAGGTATCTACTTTTCCATTTACGGCAGCTTCGTTGAGTACTTTAGTGGTCTCTTGGAAAGATGCAGCTGAAATAAACGATTTGGTTTGTAGAGATGCTCTTGTTATACCTTGCAATTCTGGCGTTGCTGTGGCTGGAGCAGCATCACGTGCCACCACAAGCGCTTTGTCTTCACGTTTTAAAATCGAATTTTCATCGCGTAAAACACGGGCACTAATAATTTGTCCAGCTTTTAGGTTTTCAGAATCTCCAACCTCTTCTACTACTTTCATGCCATAGAGGGCATCGTTTTCTTGAATGAAATCATATTTAAACACCAATTGGTTTTCGAGGAAAATGGAATCTCCTGGATCATTGATCCGTACTTTACGCATCATTTGACGCACTACCACTTCAAAGTGTTTGTCATTAATTTTCACTCCTTGTAAACGATATACTTCTTGAATTTCATTCACCAAGTATTGTTGCACCGCAGAAGGCCCTTTAATAGAAAGAATGTCGGCCGGGGTAATGGAACCATCAGAAAGCGGCATTCCCGCTTTAACAAAGTCATTTTCTTGCACCAAAATTTGGTTAGATAGTTTCACCAAATAGCGTTTGATATCTCCAAATTTAGACTCAACAATGATTTCACGATTACCACGCTTAATTTTACCAAAAGACACAACCCCGTCAATTTCAGAAACTACGGCTGGATTGGAGGGGTTTCTCGCTTCAAACAATTCGGTTACACGAGGTAAACCTCCTGTAATATCCCCTGATTTGGCTGATTTTCTTGGAATTTTAACTAATATTTTTCCTTCTTGAATGCTCTCGCCTTCATTTACAATGAGGTGGGCCCCCACCGGAAGGTTATAAGAGCGCAAAGTTGTGCCCTTTTTATCGACAATGGAAAGGGTTGGAATGAGCTTTTTATTTCTCGATTCAGAAATTACTTTTTCTTGGAATCCGGTTTGCTCATCAATTTCAACTTGATAGGTTACACCTTGTTCAATGTTTTCATAAACAATTTTACCGGAGAATTCTGACACGATCACCCCGTTGAATGGATCCCAACTACAAATGCGGTCTCCCTTCTTCACTTTGTCTTTATTCTTTATCGTTAAAACAGCTCCATAGGGAATGTTTTGGGTGTTCAACACGTTTTTAGTTTTAGCATCTAAGACCTTCACTTCTGAGGTTCTAGAAATAACAATTTCAGCTGGATTGCCTTCGCTGTCAACACCATTAACGGTTTTGAGATCTTCAATTTCGGCAATTCCATCAAAGCGAGCAACAATGCTGTTTTCTTCTGAAATGTTTCCGGCTACTCCACCTACGTGGAAGGTTCTTAGTGTTAGCTGTGTTCCGGGCTCACCAATGGACTGTGCAGCGATTACCCCAACAGCTTCTCCTTTTTGCACCATTTTGCCTGTGGCAAGGTTTCTACCATAACATTTAGCACAAATCCCTTTCTTTGCTTCACAAGTCAAGGGAGATCGCACTTCAACAGCACTTATGGCTGTATTTTCAATGGCAGCCACCTCAGCGGCGGTAATTTGTTCTCCAGCACCTACAAGAACCTCATTGGTAGAAGGATCAATGACATCATGTAGTGCCACACGGCCTAAAATGCGTTCTCCTAAACCTTCAACAATCTCGTCGTTCTTTTTAAGCGGTTCTACTTCTACTCCTCTCAAGGTGCCACAGTCTAGCTGATTTACAATTACATCTTGAGAAACATCGTGTAAACGACGGGTTAGATAACCAGCATCGGCCGTTTTTAAAGCCGTATCTGCTAGTCCTTTTCGGGCTCCGTGAGTAGAGATGAAATATTCTAAAATTGAAAGTCCTTCTTTAAAGTTAGAAAGAATTGGGTTTTCAATAATTTCGCCACCGCCCACGTTTGATTTTTTAGGCTTAGCCATCAATCCACGCATACCGGTGAGCTGACGAATTTGCTCTTTTGATCCACGAGCTCCAGAATCCAACATCATATATACTGAGTTAAACCCTTGTTGGTCTTCGCTAATTCGTTTCATGGCCAACTCGGTGAGTTTTGCATTGGTTGACGTCCAAACGTCAATCACTTGATTGTAGCGTTCGTTGTTGGTGATGAGTCCCATGTTGTAGTTAGCCATAATGCCTTCTACTTGTCCATTAGCATCATCAATCATGGTGAGCTTTTCTGGGGGAATGATAATATCACCTAAACTGAAGGACAAACCTCCTTTGAAAGCAAAACCATAGCCCATTTCCTTAATTTTATCTAAGAAAGCAGCTGTTTCGGGCACACTGGTTGCATTCAAAATGTTACCAATAATCTCACGTAAGCTCTTTTTGGTTAACACGGTGTTGAAGTAACCTGCCTTTTCTGGCACAACCTCATTAAATAAAACTCTACCAACGGTAGTATCAATAATTTTAAATTGAGTCTGACCTTTAGCATCAAGTTCTTTGATTCTAATTTTGATCATTGCGTTTAAATCCACACGCTTTTCATTATAAGCAATGTGCACTTCTTCAACCGAATAGAAGGTGAGGCCTTCGCCTTTCACAATTCTCTCAGGGGTTGATTTACGCGCTTTGGTCATATAATACAAGCCTAACACCATGTCTTGAGAAGGCACGGTGATTGGAGATCCGTTAGCAGGATTTAGAATATTATGAGACGCCAGCATGAGCATTTGCGCTTCCAATATAGCTTCTGGTCCTAATGGCAAGTGAACTGCCATTTGGTCTCCGTCAAAATCGGCGTTAAAAGCCGTACACACCAAGGGGTGCAATTGGATCGCTTTTCCTTCAATCAATTTAGGTTGGAAGGCTTGGATACCAAGGCGGTGCAAAGTGGGGGCCCGATTCAATAGTACGGGATGCCCTTTGAGCACATTTTCTAAAATATCCCAAACCACAGGCTCTTTGCGATCAATAATTTTTTTAGCAGATTTTACTGTTTTTACAATCCCTCGCTCTATGAGTTTTCGAATAACAAAGGGTTTGTATAGCTCAGCGGCCATGCCCTTAGGCAAACCACATTCAAAAAGTTTAAGCTCAGGTCCAACTACAATTACAGAACGAGCAGAATAGTCTACACGTTTTCCTAATAAGTTCTGACGAAAACGTCCTTGTTTCCCTTTTAAAGAATCAGAGAGGGACTTAAGAGGACGATTGGACTCTGTTTTAACTGCAGATGATTTACGGGTGTTGTCAAAGAGTGAATCTACAGATTCTTGCAACATCCGCTTTTCGTTTCTCAAAATCACTTCAGGGGCCTTGATTTCTACTAAACGCTTGAGACGGTTATTTCTAATGATGACCCTTCTGTATAGATCGTTGAGATCGGAAGTGGCAAAACGACCTCCGTCTAGCGGCACTAGTGGACGTAATTCTGGTGGAATTACGGGAATTACTTTCATAATCATCCACTCGGGTAAATTTTCTCCCCGCTCATTGGCTTCTCTAAACGCTTCTACTACCTGAAGTCTTTTAAGCGCTTCGGTTTTACGTTGTTTAGAGGTTTCGTTGTTAGCTTTGTGACGCAATTCATAAGACAACTCTTTTAGGTCAATACGAGACAAGAGCTCAATGAGGCATTCTGCCCCCATTTTGGCAATGAATTTATCGGGATTGCTATCTTCTAAAAATTGATTTTCAACCGGAAGTTCTTCATAAACGTTTAAATATTCTTCCTCGGTTAAAAAGTCTAATTTTTGAAGGGGTTCCCCTTCGGCGTTTTTGGCAATTCCAGGCTGAATAACAACATAGCGCTCATAATAAATAATCATGTCTAATTTCTTAGACGGCAAGCCTAATAGATACCCTAGTTTGTTGGGGAGTGAACGGAAATACCAAATATGGGCCACAGGCACCAAAAGGTTGATATGCCCCACTCGATCGCGGCGCACTTTCTTTTCGGTCACTTCTACCCCACAACGGTCACAAACAATACCTTTATAGCGAATTCGCTTGTATTTTCCACAAGCACATTCGTAATCTTTTACGGGACCAAAAATGCGTTCGCAAAACAAACCATCACGTTCGGGTTTGTGTGTTCTATAGTTAATGGTTTCGGGTTTTAACACCTCACCTCTTGAATTGCTGAGAATGACTTCTGGAGAAGCTAAACCTATTGAAATTTTATTGAATTTCTTTTGTGTAATTATTTCGTTATTTCGAGCCATGGCTATCTTAATTCTAAATCACTAATTATTCTTCTAGACGAATGTCTAATCCCAATCCTTTCAATTCGTGCATCAACACGTTGAAAGATTCTGGCAATCCCGGTTCAGGGAGGGTATCACCTTTAACAATAGACTCATAGGTCTTGGCCCTTCCAATAACGTCATCAGATTTGACCGTTAAAATTTCTTGAAGGGTGCTAGAGGCGCCATAGGCTTCAAGGGCCCATACTTCCATTTCACCAAATCGTTGACCTCCAAACTGGGCTTTTCCACCCAATGGCTGTTGTGTGATGAGTGAGTAGGGTCCAATGGAACGCGAGTGCATTTTATCATCAACCATATGACCTAGTTTGAGCATATAAATAACACCCACAGTAGCTGGTTGGTCAAAGCGTTCTCCCGTACCACCGTCATAGAGGTAGGTATGTCCATATTGAGGAACTCCTGCTTTTTCGGTCAACGCATTGATTTCTTCAATGGTGGCTCCATCAAAAATTGGAGTGGCATATTTCTCTCCTAATTTCAATCCGGCCCAACCTAATACGGTTTCATAAATCTGTCCGATGTTCATTCGAGAAGGAACTCCAAGTGGATTTAAAACAATATCTACAGGTGTTCCATCTTCTAAGAAAGGCATTTCTTCTTCTCGCACAATTCGAGCAACAATACCTTTATTACCGTGGCGACCTGCCATTTTATCGCCAACTTTAAGCTTGCGCTTTTTGGCGATATAGACTTTAGCTAGTTTTTTAATACCAGCAGGCAATTCATCTCCAACGCTAATGGTAAATTTTTCTCTACGCAAAGCGCCTTGCAAATCATTTTCTTTGATTTTGTAGTTGTGGAGCAAATCGGCAATCATGGCGTTAGTTTCGGCTGTTGTTGTCCAAGTTCCTTTGGTAAGATGCGTATAGTCATCAACCGAAGAAAGCATTTTGAGCGTGAATTTCTTTCCTTTTGGCAAGACTTCTTCACCCAGATCATTACTTACTCCTTGAGAGGTTTTTCCGTTTACTAACACAAAAAGCTTCTCAACCAAAACGCCTTTAAGGTCTTCAAATTTTTTGTCATAGGCTACTTCTAATGCCTCTAACTCATCTTTATCTTGGTTGCGTTTGCGCTTATCTTTCATAGAACGCACAAAGAGCTTCTTGTCAATCACTACCCCGTGTAAGGAAGGAGCGGCTTTGAGGGAAGCATCTTTAACATCTCCTGCTTTGTCACCAAAAATGGCACGTAGCAGTTTTTCTTCTGGGGTAGGATCAGATTCACCCTTAGGTGTAATCTTTCCGATGAGAATATCGCCTGGGTTTACTTCTGCACCAATGCGAATCATTCCGTTTTCGTCAAGGTCTTTGGTAGCCTCTTCGCTAACGTTTGGAATATCATCGGTTAATTCTTCTGTACCTAATTTAGTATCTCGAACATCTAGTGAATATTCGTCAATGTGAACGGAAGTAAAAATATCTTCACGCACCACTTTTTCAGAAATCACGATAGCGTCTTCAAAATTATACCCTTTCCAAGGCATAAAAGCCACTTTCATGTTTCTTCCAAGTGCTAATTCGCCATTTTCGGTGGCATAGCCTTGAGAAAGTACTTGTCCTTTGGTTACTCGATCTCCTTTTTTGACAATAGGTTTGAGGTTGATACAAGTACCTTGGTTTGTTTTTCTAAACTTAATTAATTCATAGGTTCTTGAATTGCCATCAAAGCTTACTAATTCTTCTTCTTCAGAAATATCGTATTTGATCACAATTTTGTTGGCGTCTACATATTCTACTTCACCATCTCCTTCGGCATTGATTAAAACTCTAGAGTCTGAAGCCACCTGACGTTCAAGACCAGTTCCAACAATAGGAGATTCTGGACGCAACAAAGGAACTGCTTGGCGCATCATGTTAGAGCCCATCAAGGCACGGTTGGCATCATCATGCTCTAAGAACGGAATTAAAGAAGCCGAAATAGAAGCAATTTGATTAGGTGCCACATCGGTATAATTAATTTGATCTGGCGTTACAACTGGAAAATCAGCTTGGTCTCGAGCAATGACTCGTTCACTCTTAATTTTTCCACTTTTATCATAATCAATATTGGCTTGCGCAATGAGTTGATCTTCTTCTTCTTCAGCGCTTAAATAAATAGTTTCTTTTAAATTGATGACCCCATTTTCAACTTTTCGATAGGGAGTTTCAATAAATCCAAGATTGTTTACTTTGGCAAAAACACCTAGTGAAGAAATCAAACCAATGTTTGGTCCTTCAGGAGTTTCAATGGGGCACAATCTACCATAGTGGGTGTAGTGCACGTCTCGCACCTCAAATCCAGCTCTTTCTCTTGAAAGTCCTCCTGGTCCTAGAGCCGACAACCTTCTTTTGTGTGTGATCTCTGCTAACGGATTGGTTTGATCCATAAATTGAGACAATTGATTGGTCCCAAAAAACGTATTGATAACAGACGAAAGGGTTTTAGCATTGATCAAATCAATGGGCGTAAACACTTCATTGTCACGCACATTCATACGTTCACGAATGGTTCTTGCCATACGGGCTAAACCTACTCCAAATTGAGAGGAGAGTTGCTCGCCAACCGTGCGTACACGTCTGTTTGACAAGTGATCAATATCATCAATCTCAGCTTTGGAATTAATCAATTCAATAAGATATTTCACAATGGTGATGATGTCGAGTTTGGTTAAAATTTGTTTATCCATTTCAACATCAAGACCTAATTTTTTATTCATTCTATAGCGACCAACTTCACCCAAATTGTAGCGTTGATCAGAGAAAAAGAGCTTGTCTATGATTCCTCTTGCCGTATCTTCATCGGGTGGTTCTGCATTTCGTAATTGTCTATAGATATGCTCTACTGCTTCTTTTTCAGAGTTAGTAGGATCTTTTTGTAGGGTGTTGTAGATGATCGCATAGTCAGACATATGGGCGTCTACTTTATGCAATAGAATGGTTTTAACCCCTGCTTCTAGAATTTCTTCAGAATGTTCTGCTTCTAGAATGGTATCACGGTCAATCAAAATTTCATTTCGTTCAATTGAAATTACTTCTCCCGTATCTTCATCTACAAAATCTTCGTGCCATGTTTTCAATACACGAGCCGCTAATTTTCGACCTAAAATTTTCTTTAGGCTAGTTTTGCTTACCTTAATTTCCTCTGCTAGATCAAAAATCTCTAAGATATCTCGATCGTGTTCATAGCCAATGGCTCTAAAGAGAGTGGTGACGGGTAATTTTTTCTTACGGTCAATGTAGGCATACATCACGCTGTTGATGTCGGTAGCAAATTCAATCCAAGACCCTTTAAAAGGGATGACTCTGGCCGAATAAAGCTTAGTTCCGTTGGCGTGAAAGGATTGCCCAAAAAAGACCCCAGGTGAACGGTGTAATTGGGAAACCACTATACGCTCTGCACCATTAATAACAAAGGTTCCACTAGGAGTCATGTAGGGAATAGTACCTAGAAAAACATCTTGTACAATGGTTTCAAAATCTTCGTGCTCCGGATCGGTGCAATACAATTTAAGACGTGCTTTAAGAGGCACTGAATAGGTCAATCCTCGTTCTATACATTCTTGTATGGAGTAACGTGGAGGATCCACGAAATAATCTAAAAATTCTAAAACAAATTGATTGCGTGTATCTGTAATAGGAAAATTCTCTTTAAACGTATTAAAGAGTCCTTCAACAACGCGTTCATCTGTTTTAGTTTCTAACTGAAAAAAATCCTGAAAGGATTTGATTTGGATATCCAAAAAGTCAGGATAGGGAGGGGTGTTTTCAGCACCGGCGAAATTGGTTCGTAAACTCGTTTCTTTGACCATTTAACTTAAATTAAATTATAAAATTGGATGGGGCTATATTCTACAAAAGGGGTTAGGCCTTTGAAAAACTTCAAAAGCCTACCCTTTTATTATGTGTTGAGATTATTTAAGCTCAACCTCAGCACCAGCTTCTTCAAGAGACTTTTGAAGCCCTTCAGCTTCGTCTTTAGAAACACCCTCTTTCAAGGGGCTAGGTGCACCATCAACAAGTTCTTTGGCTTCTTTCAACCCAAGACCTGTCAATTCTTTTACTAATTTGACAACAGCCAGTTTAGAGGCTCCTGCAGCTTTCAAAATCACGTCAAATTCTGATTTCTCTTCTGCGGCTTCTCCACCTCCAGCTGCGGCAGGACCAGCAACTGCTACAGCAGCAGCGGCAGGCTCAATGCCATAGTCCTCTTTTAAAATATCAGCTAATTCGTTGACCTCTTTTACGGTCAAGTTTACCAACTGCTCTGCGAATTCTTTTAAATCTGCCATTTTTTAGAGTTTAATGTTTAAAATTGATTATTTATATGATATATAGAGTGCGTACAAGTTTATGAATCGGCTTAACGTTCTGATAAAGTTTTAAGGATACCAGAAAGTTTGCCACCCCCCGATTGTAGGGCAGAAACCACGTTTTTGGTAGGAGATTGCAACAAGGTGATAATTTCTCCTATCAATTCTTCTTTAGATTTTAATGCAGTTAGGATATCGAGTTGATCGTCGCCCACAAAAATGGCTTCTTCAACAAAGGCTCCCTTAAGCATTGGTTTATCTGATTTTTTTCTAAATTCTTTAATCACTTTGGCTGGAGCATTTCCAGACTCTGAAAACATTAAAGAAGTGTTGCCTTTTAAAATGTCTTTCAACACCCCATAGTCTGTGCCTGAAGCCTCCATGGCCTTAGCCAACAAGGTGTTTTTGACTACAGAAAGCTTGATGCCAGCTTTAAAGCAAGCTCTTCTCAAAGCTGAAGTTTGCGCAGCATTTAGCCCGGCAATATCTGTCAGATACAAGTTTTTTGTGCCTTGTAAACTTTCTTTAAGGTTTTCTATTGCGGTAATTTTTTCTTCTCTTGTCATTTTGATCGTCTTAAAATTGGACAGCGGCCATTAGGCTATTTTAGTATCAACAGGAATGCTAGGACTCATAGTGCTAGACATAAAAATGCTTTTCACATAAACTCCTTTTGCTGTAGACGGCTTCAATTTGATGATCGTCTTTATGAGTTCGTCAGCATTTTCTTGAATTTTGTCAGCAGAAAAAGAGGCTTTTCCAATAGCGGCATGAACAATACCGGTTTTGTCTACTTTAAAGTCAATTTTTCCTCCCTTAACATCACTCACGGCTTTACCAACTTCCATGGTAACCGTTCCTGTTTTAGGATTGGGCATCAATCCTCTAGGACCTAAAACGCGGCCTAAGGGACCTAATTTTCCCATCACACTGGGAAGCGTCACAATCACATCAATATCGGTCCAACCGTCTTTGATTTTTTGAAGGTAGTCATCCAAACCAACATGGTCTGCACCTGCGGCTTTGGCTTCTTCTTCTTTGTCGGGTGTAACCAGGGCCAACACGCGAACTTGTTTTCCTGTTCCGTGTGGAAGTGTTACTACCCCGCGCACCAATTGATCGGCTTTGCGAGGGTCAACCCCAAGACGAATGGCTAGATCAATGCTAGCGTCAAATTTAGTGGTTGTTATTTCTTTCACTAAGCTAGAGGCCTCTTTGAGGCTGTAGAGATTTTTAGCATCTACTTTAGCTCGTGCTTCTTTTTGATTTTTTGTTAGTCGTGCCATTGCTTATCTAGATTACGATTAAAAAGGAGCTGTTCCTGAAACTCTGAAGCCCATGGAACGTGCTGTTCCTGCTACCATTTTCATTGCAGATTCAATGGTAAAGGCATTCAAATCAGGCATTTTGTCTTCCGCAATGGTGCGGATTTGATCCCAAGTGACTGTTGCCACTTTGTTTCGGTTGGGTTCGCCAGATCCTTTTTTAGCTTTGGCTGCTTCCATCAATTGAACGGCCGCCGGAGGTGTTTTAATAACAAATTCAAACGATTTGTCTTTAAATACAGTGATGGCCACCGGTAAAACTTTGCCTTGCTTGTCTTGCGTTCTCGCGTTGAACTGCTTGCAAAATTCCATGATGTTCACCCCTGCAGCACCTAGCGCGGGTCCAACCGGTGGCGATGGATTCGCAGCACCTCCCCGAACTTGTAGTTTTAAAATTTTACTTACTTCTTTTGCCATTTTAGTTATTCATCATTTGCGAGTAGTGTCAAAATCGTGGAAGCGGTTCCTTCTAGCTACTCATTATTTAAACAATTTTTATCTAAATTTTTTCTACTTGCATATAGCTCAATTCCAAGGGTGTTTTACGCCCAAAGATTTTAACCATAACTTCAAGTTTTCTTTTTTCTTCGTTTACGTTTTCAATGGCACCTGTAAAGCCATTGAAAGGACCGTCGATCACCTTCACGTTTTCACCCACCGTGAAGGGGATAGCAACGTGTTCGGTGGCCAAGGCCAATTCGTCTACTTTTCCTAACATTCTATTGACTTCAGACGTGCGCAACGGAACAGGATCACCTCCTTTTGTTTCGCCCAAGAAACCAATCACGTTAGTAACAGATTTTATAATGTGAGGCACTTCTCCAGACAAATTTGCTTTAATCATGATATAGCCTGGAAAGTAAACTCTTTCTTTATTTATTTTTTTGCCATTTCGAATTTGAATTACCTTTTCTGTAGGCACCAAAATGTCTTCCACAAGATGGTCATAGCCATATCGTGTGATCTCTGAAAGGATATAATCTTTAATTTTCGCTTCTTGCCCACTCACGGCACGAATCACATACCATTTTTTGTCAGAGGTTGCTGTTGCCATTATCCTATAAGGTTAAAATAAAATTGAACAACACGTGATAAAACGGTATCAGCGCCCCATATGGCCAACGAAAAAAGAATTGAAAAGACTAAAACGATAGATACCAAACGTTGTAGTTCACTTCGTTCTGTCCAAGTAACATTGTTTGTCAGCTCCTCAAAAGAATCTTTAATATAGTGTAGAATGGCTTGCATTTCTTTTTTCTTATTTCGCACGGGTTGAGAGGCTCGAACTCCCGACACCTGGTTTTGGAGACCAGTGCTCTACCAACTGAGCTAAACCCGTTTTTATTTGACAGAAAAGGTATCCGCCTGAGACGGACACCTTACTATCAAGTTAAAAACTTCAACTATTGTTTAGTCTAATATCTCTGTAACTTGTCCTGCACCTACTGTACGTCCACCTTCGCGGATAGCGAAACGAAGACCAGTACTCAAGGCAACGGGTTGAATCAAATCAACAGTGATGGTGAGGTTGTCTCCTGGCATTACCATTTCAACTCCATCAGGAAGATTGATGTTTCCTGTTACGTCTGTTGTTCTAACATAGAACTGAGGACGGTAGTTGTTGTGAAAGGGTGTGTGACGTCCACCTTCTTCTTTCTTCAAGATATAAACTTCAGCCTTAAATTTAGCGTGTGGTTTTACAGAACCAGGCTTACAAATAACCATCCCTCTTCTGATATCTGTTTTTTCGATACCTCTTAAAAGGATTCCTACGTTATCTCCAGCTTCTCCACGGTCTAATATTTTACGGAACATTTCAACTCCTGTAATAGTAGACTTTAACTTTTCTGCACCCATACCAATGATATCCACTTCGTCTGCTGTGTTAGCAACTCCTGTTTCAATACGTCCGGTGGCTACTGTTCCACGACCTGTAATAGAGAATACGTCTTCGATAGGCATCAAGAAATCTTTATCCACATCGCGTTTTGGCAATTCAATCCAGGCATCAACTTCCTCCATCAATTTAAGCACGGTGTCTACCCATTTTTGTTCTCCGTTTAGAGCTCCAAGAGCAGAACCTAAAACAACAGGTGTATTGTCTCCATCATATTCATAGAAAGAAAGTAATTCACGAACTTCCATTTCAACAAGCTCTAACAATTCTTCATCATCTACCATATCGGCTTTGTTGAGGAAAACCACAATACGCGGCACACCAACTTGACGACCTAAAAGGATGTGTTCTCTTGTTTGAGGCATTGGACCATCAGTAGCCGCAACCACTAAAATAGCACCGTCCATTTGAGCAGCACCCGTAACCATGTTTTTTACATAGTCGGCGTGACCAGGACAGTCAACGTGTGCATAGTGACGATTAGCCGTTTGATATTCAACGTGTGAAGTGTTAATGGTAATTCCGCGCTCTTTTTCTTCAGGTGCGTTATCAATTTGATCAAAACTTCTAGCTTCTGACAATCCGGCATCAGCTAAAACTTTTGTAATTGCAGCAGTAAGAGTTGTTTTACCGTGATCTACGTGACCGATAGTCCCAATGTTTAAGTGGGGTTTGGAGCGGTCAAAATTTTCTTTAGCCATAATTATTTATGTTTCGATATTGTTTTAAAGGAGCGCAAATTTATGAATTTTTTTCATTTGAGTATTTTTTTTACGTAAAATTTTACTTTTTTAACACGAGTTTAGGCCTTGTAGGTTTTAGGATAGACAAATTATTTGCGAAAAGGGAAAATTCAACAGAAAAAATATTTAGTTAAAACGGGCTTATTTCCTATTTTTGCCTGAATTTAAACACAAATATACATGGCATTTGACATCGACATTATCCAAGCTGTTTATGACAAAATGGATCAACGGGTAGCGGCCGCTCGCACACACCTTAAGCGCCCCTTAACACTCACAGAGAAAATTTTATATACACACCTCTGGGAAGGGCCAGCCTCTAAAGCCTATCAAAGAGGTACCGATTATGTGAACTTTGCACCCGATCGAATTGCTTGTCAAGATGCTACTGCACAAATGGCGCTGTTACAATTTATGCAAGCGGGCAAAGCCAAGGTTGCGGTGCCCACCACGGTGCATTGTGACCACCTCATTCAAGCTAAAGAAGGTGCTGTTACCGATTTAAAATCTGCGAACACCGCCAGTGCCGAAGTCTTTCAATTTTTAGAATCTGTTTCCAATAAATATGGTATTGGATTTTGGAAACCCGGAGCGGGCATTATCCACCAAGTGGTTCTGGAAAATTATGCCTTTCCCGGCGGTATGATGATTGGAACAGATTCACATACCGTAAACGCCGGAGGTTTGGGCATGGTTGCCATTGGCGTGGGTGGTGCCGACGCTGTAGATGTGATGGCCGGCATGCCTTGGGAATTAAAATTTCCAAAGCTAATTGGGGTTAAATTAACCGGAAAACTCAACGGATGGACTGCACCAAAAGATGTGATTTTGAAAGTTGCGGGCATTTTAACCGTAAAAGGAGGAACAGGTGCCATTATTGAATATTTTGGTCCTGGGGCAGAGGCCATGTCGTGCACAGGAAAAGGAACCATTTGTAATATGGGAGCCGAAGTGGGTGCTACCACCTCCACCTTTGGATATGATGCATCAATGGAACGCTATTTAAGAGCCACCGGCCGTAATGATGTTGCCGATGCAGCCAACCAAGTAAAAGAACACTTAACTGGAGATCCAGAAGTATATCAAAATCCCGAAACGTATTTCGACCAAGTCATTGAAATCAATCTAGACGAATTGATGCCCCACCTAAATGGACCCTTTACGCCCGATTTGGCTACGCCCGTTGATCAGATGAAAGCTAAATCTGAAATCGAAGGTTGGCCTTTAAAAGTGGAATGGGGCCTCATTGGTTCATGCACCAACTCCTCTTATGAAGACTTATCTAGAGCAGCCTCAATTGCGCAACAAGCCGTAGACAAAAAATTGGTGACCAAAGCCGCTTTTGGTATTAACCCTGGGTCTGAACAAGTGCGCTATACGGCAGATCGAGATGGATTGCTCGCTACGTTTGAAGCCTTAGATGCTAAAATTTTTACCAACGCCTGTGGCCCCTGCATTGGGCAATGGGATCGAGAGGGAGCCGCCAAGGAAGAAAAAAATACGATTGTTCATTCTTTCAACAGAAATTTTTCTAAAAGAGCAGACGGAAACCCTAATACCCATGCTTTTGTAGCTTCTCCTGAAATGGTTGCTGCTATTGCCATTTCTGGTCGATTGGATTTTAATCCCGTTACCGATAGCCTCATCAACCAAGAAGGTGAAACGGTGCAACTTGAACCTCCTACCGGAAAAGAATTGCCCCCCAAAGGATTTGATGTTGAAGATAACGGCTATTTGGCCCCTGTTGAAGATGGAAGTGCTATTGAAGTAGTTGTAAAAAACGATTCTGAGCGCTTACAATTGCTCACCCCTTTTCAGCCTTGGGATGGAGAAAACCTTATGGGTGCCAAATTGTTAATTAAAGCCCTAGGAAAATGTACCACTGACCACATTTCTATGGCGGGTCCATGGTTGCGCTACAGAGGGCACTTAGACAACATTTCTAACAATATGCTCATTGGAGCCGTGAACGCTTTTAATGAAAAAACTAATTTTGTTAAAAACCAATTTACGGGTGACTATGATGCTGTTCCTAAAGTGCAACGTGCTTACAAGGAGCAAGGTATCGAAACCGTGGTGGTTGGAGACCATAATTATGGCGAAGGGTCCTCAAGGGAACACGCCGCTATGGAGCCCAGACATTTGGGCGTTAAAGTGATTTTAGTTAAATCTTTTGCGCGTATTCACGAAACGAATTTAAAAAAGCAAGGTATGTTAGGCATCACCTTTGAAAATGAAAATGATTATGATCGCATTCAAGAAGATGACACCTTTAACTTTGTTGATTTGAAAGAGTTTGCGCCCGGAAAGCAACTCACCATAGAGTTAGTGCACAGTGACGGCTCAAAAGAAACAATAAAGGCAAACCATTCTTATAACGATCAACAAATTGAATGGTTTAAAGAAGGTTCTGCGCTGAACTTAATCAAGAAGCAGAACGCATTGGGAATCTAATTTCTCTTAACCAAAAGCTTTTTTATAAAAAAGCCGGTCATTAATGGGGAATACATTCAAACCATATTGGAATTTTAAAACCCTGTTTTGGCTCTTGGTCTTGATCAGAGCCTATTTTAATGGCATGCTCCCCCTAATGGATCAAACTGAGGCTCGCTATGCCGAAATTGCACGCCTCATGTTGGAAACCCAAAATTGGGTGGTTTTACAAATTGATTATGGAATCCCCTTTTGGGCCAAACCTCCCCTATCTACCTGGGCAGCTGCCCTTAGCATGATGCTCTTTGGGACTCATCCCTTCTTTGTTCGACTCCCCTATTTACTAGTTCATATTGTACTGGCATTGGGTATTCAAAAAGTTATTTCGAATGAGAAGATCCCACCCTATTTAGCCAGTCTGATCCTTTTCACAATCCCCGAATTTTATTTGCACAGTGGCGTGGTCTCAACAGATGTTTTTCTTCAGCTAGCAGTGGTGCTTGTTATGGGTTCGTTTTGGCAAATGCAAAACACCCTAAACTATAGGTTATGGGGTAACCTTCTGTTTTTTGGAATGGGACTTGGTCTACTCGCTAAGGGTCCAATAATCGGAATTCTGACCCTGCCTCCCTTGTTTCTTTGGACTTTAATGCAAAAACAATTTGGTTCTGTTTTAAAAAAGGTGCCTTGGGGTACGGGAATTCCCATAATGTTGCTGGTTGCCTTGCCGTGGTATGCGGCAGCTGAAAAAGCTTCACCCGGGTTTTTAGATTATTTTATTATTGGAGAACATTTTAGTCGTTTTTTTGATTCCACCTGGACAGGAGATCGCTATGGATTTGCAAAACAACAACCCTTGGGTATCATTTGGGTGTTTTTGATGGGAGTTTGCTTGCCTTGGATTTTTATTGCCATACGCTATCTTTTTAAAAATAGAAACACTTTAAAACTAAACGCTAAGCTTCTATTTTTGTTTTTATGGCTCGTTTGGACTCCTTTCTTTTTTACTTTTTCTAAAAGCCTAATTCACCCCTACACACTCCCTGTAATGGTTCCCGTGGCTCTCCTTGTGATTGAATCATGGCCTAAAGTTGTCTTCAAAAAATTCTATCTATCTTTTGCCATAGGCATCCCGCTCCTCCTTTTTGGCTTGTTTGTTTTGGGTGCAGGAAAAGAGGCTATTGAAAATAGCACCGATCGCTATTTGGTGTCCCAGCATTCTACCGACGAACCCATATTTGCCTACAAACGAAAAAGCTATTCCAGTCAATTCTATACGCAAGGGAACATTAAAATTATCGATTCCATTTTGTTACAAGAAGCTTTGGAAAGCAGAAATCCTTTTTCGCTTCTTATCGAGAAAAAATGGGTACATCAAATTGATACTATGTCGCTCCAATTGATAAAAGAAAATCGCAAGAAAAGGCTCTACAAGTTTGTGCCTTCCGAATAAAAAAATCTGGGTATCTTAAGAAACAGATGCTTCCTGCTCACCAAATTTATTTTCTAAAGCGAGACCTTCAGGATGAAGCTGTTTTGTTTTAGGTTGTTTTGAGAGAATTTGCACGGCTTCACTCATGTCGCAAAGCCCCTGAAAATGAGCTCCTTCTTCTATGGATATGCTCCCCACTTTGGCCTCACCTTCAAAATGAGCCCCTGCATGCATTGCCATTTTCTTCTCCACCAATAGCGATCCTTCAAATCGACCACATAGGTCCAGATGTTGGGCTGAAGCCTCTCCTTTAAAGCTTCCAGAAGCGCCAATAAAAAGTTTATGACTCGTTTTTATAACGCCTTCTACTTCGCCATCAATTCGAATATCTGTGTGGGCTTCAAGGTTTCCTTGAATGAAAGTGCCGGACTCTATTTTGGTAAGACTAATACTTCCTTTGGTCATAACTATTAACTATAATAATGTTTTAAATATAAGATTTAAAATTAATAGTCAAAATCTAGTTTAAAAAAGGCAGCTAACCTTAACTGAAGAAATGGACTGGATCTAAGTTGAAGGAAGTTTAACATAAAAAAAGCAAAACTCTTGAGGAGCCTTGCTATTTTGTAAGAGCCAATGACGAGATTTGAACTCGTGACCTCTTCCTTACCAAGGAAACGCTCTACCCCTGAGCTACATCGGCAAAAAAAAAGAGCGAGAGACCGGGTTCGAACCGGCGACATTCAGCTTGGAAGGCTGACGCTCTACCAACTGAGCTACTCTCGCATATTGTTTAATGTTGGCACATCAGAGTGACAAATATACTCTTTTTCGGAGAATTTATATTGTCTTTGTGGGGAGAGCAGGATTCGAACCTGCGAAGGTAAAAACCAACAGATTTACAGTCTGTCCTCGTTGGCCGCTTGAGTATCTCCCCTCGTTTGCTTTTTTAAAAAGAACGTTAAAAGAGCCGATGGAGGGACTCGAACCCACGACCTGCTGATTACAAATCAGCTGCTCTAGCCAGCTGAGCTACATCGGCTTTTAGATTTAATAAAATCGTGTGCAAATTAAATGCTATTTTTCTTGCTTTCAAAATAAAAAATCAAAAAGGTGAGGGCCTCAGTCTCTAATTTTTTCTTTGTGTCTTTTTAATACGCGTATAGCGGAGTCTACGGCAGAAGAAATAGCAGCTTCAAAGCTCTTAGCTGATTTTTTAATCACAATGTCTTCGCCAGGCACTGCGAGCTTTAATTCTATTTGTTTGTTTATTTTATCGGCACTCTTTTCAACTTTAGTAAATAATTGTGTGCTTATGATCGGATTAAAAAATTGCGTAAGTTTTTCAACCTTTTTAGTGGCATAATCAATTAATTTTTGGTCTGCAGAATAATTGATGGCTTGGAATTCGATTTTCATAAGTCTATTGTTTTTAGTTGTTAAGGCTCTCCGCGAGGATGGGCTTTTTTATAAATGCTTTGGATTTGAGACAAGCTCGAATGTGTATAAACTTGTGTGGAAGCAATGCTTGTGTGTCCCAACAAGTCTTTAATAGCATTAAGGTCTGCCCCACGATCGAGCAAATGGGTAGCAAAACTATGGCGCAACATATGGGGGCTTTTTTTTAGTTTTGTTGACACTCTATTAAAGTAATCATTTACGGTCTTATAAACAAAAGAATCGTTTAATTCCTTTCCTTTTTCCGATACTAAAAGTGCATTAGACCGCGCTAAGCCCTGTTGTTGTTTCTGCAAAAGATAGTCTTCCAAAAGGGCCTGCATTTCGGGAAGTAGGGGCACTATGCGTTCTTTGTTTCTTTTGCCTAAAATTTTTAGGACCCCACCCTGAACATCATAATCAGGCACTTGCAAACCAATCAGTTCACTTCTTCGCATTCCAGTAAAATAGAGCATGGCAATGAGTGTTCGTTGGAGCACCCCCATATAGTTTGCCGAAAAGTTCTCTTCTTTTAGCACTTCCTTCACTTCTGCTTCTGAAAAGGGAAGGGCTATTAATTTGGAAGATTTCAAGGGTTGATGCTTTTTCATTGGCGAGGCTTCAAGAGTGCCTGTTTGCAATAAAAATTTGTAGTAGGAACGCAACACCGAGAGTTTTCGATTAACGGTTCGAGTGCTATTTCCACCCTCCACCAGTTCTACAATCCAACTGCGTATTTCAGAATAGGATATTGCAGCTAAATCTTGTTCTTCAAATTGCGATTCAAGAAAAGATTGAAATTCTTTAAGGTTGGTTTCATAGGCCCGTTGGGTGTGAATGGACCCTTTTTTTTCTAAAGCAATGTAGTCTATAAATTTAGAAATGGACATAAAAAAAGCTGTATCTCAAAGATAGGAACTTTGAAAATACAGCTACGTTAATTTTTTCCAAAAGTTTAGATGTTTTCGGCGTCTCTTAACCTTTGAATATATTTTGCTTTGAGGAGTTGTTGACGTTGTTGCACAGAAGGCTTTGTGAACTGCTTGCGCGTTCTGAGTTGGCGCATTGCTCCTGTTTTGTCAAATTTTCTTTTGAAACGTTTTAACGCCCGGTCAATGTTTTCTCCGTCTTTAATAGGAATAATCAACATAATTTTTTCTTGTTGTTTCTTTTGGTGGGCAAATATAAGAATGTTCTTGAAAAATTCTATTTATTCTTTTAAAAGGTTTCGAGAAATAACCAATTTTTGAATTTCACTTGTTCCTTCTCCAATGGTGCATAGTTTGGCATCTCTAAAGAATTTTTCTACTGGAAAATCTTTCACAAAACCATAGCCCCCGTGAATTTGTACAGCTTGACCGGAAACTTTCACAGCAGTTTCGGATGCAAAGAGCTTTGCCATGGCCCCAGCTTGTGTCACCTCTTCCCCTCTGTTTTTTATTTCAGAAGCCTTTTGCGTTAGCAAACTGGCGGCTTCAATTTCAGTAGCCATTTCGGCTAATTGAAAGGAAATGGCTTGAAAACTGCTAATGGGTTTTCCAAATTGTTTGCGCTCTTTTGAATATTGCAGGGCCGCTTTATAGGCTCCACGGGCTATTCCAAGTGAAAGCGCAGCAATAGAAATTCTTCCACCATCTAATATTTTCATGGCCTGATAGAATCCGTCACCCACAGCACCCAGTCTATGACTATCGGGAACCACACACTGGTCAAATATCATTTCTGCAGTCTCAGAGGCGCGCATGCCCAATTTATTTTCTTTTTTACCCGATGAGAATCCAGGGGTTCCGGCTTCAACCACAAAAGCGGTCATACCTTTATTGTCTCCTTTCTCTCCGTGGCGAGCAATCACTACGGCAATATCTCCTGATTGGCCATGGGTAATAAAATTTTTAGTACCATTTAACACCCAGTAATCGCCTTCTTTTTTGGCGGTAGTTTGCATGTTTTTGGCATCAGAACCGGTGTTGTATTCGGTAAGTCCCCAAGCCCCTACAGCAGTGCCATTGCAAAGTTGAGGCAACCAACGCATGCGTTGTGTTTCATCACCAAAAAGATAGATATGATTGGTGCACAATGAATTATGGGCTGCAATTGATAAACCTATGGACGGGTCAATTTGAGAAATGGCATCGATCATGGCCACATATTCTAGATAGCCCATTGCCGAGCCACCATAAATTTCGGGAATAAGCATGCCTGTGAAACCCAATTGACCTGCCTTTTCAAATAACCCTTTAGGAAAGTGTTGCGCTTCATCCCACTCCATCACGTGGGGCTTAATATGCTGCAATGCAAAATCGTGAGCTGAAGCAGCCACCATTTTTACAGTTTCAGATTGCATTGAAGGGGATATATCTATCTCTAACATAGCAAATTTTAGTACAAATATAGTTTTATTCTCTCTATTTTGTTTAGCGAATCATTTAAAACTTTCGTCAAATCATCTACACTAATGGTTCCCTCGGCTGTTCGAAAAGCTATGATTTTCTTAGCGCTTGCTCTACTAATATAGGGCGTTTTCTGCAATTCATCCAAATTTGCCTTGTTGATGGCTCTTTTTTTAAAAGTTGGAGGGCTTGCAATTTCAAACTGTTGGCTGAGTGCCTCCACCACGCTAGGCTCTAGTCCATATACTTCATTACATTGATCCAGCAAGGAAAACCCTCCTAAATAGGTCCGATATTTGATGATTCTTGCTGCTAAAACAGCGCCTATTCCGTAAATTTTTTCCAACTCTTTTTGGGTGGCTTGGTTAAGGTCTTTTCGAATCGGGGAAATCCTTTTTTTGTTTCCCTGTTTCTTTGAAGTTGCTTTTCTAAAATAAGGTTTGAGTTCTTGCACCATAGAATCAGATAAATTGGTGATTTGCTGAAACTCCTTTAGGGAGGAAACAAACCCCCCTTTTGCTTTGTGACTTTGAAGCAAATCATAGGCGGCAATGGGAATTCCAAGGGTATAGGCTTGATATTCTGAAAGGTAATTGAAATTTAGGGGACTAATTTTGGCTTGTTGCTGAAAACGCACAAGTTGCAAAATATCCCATAGTTTTTGAGAAGCGAGCAAAGCCTCCTCATTGAGTATTGCGTCTGGCTGTTCTTTAATGTGCTGACGGATATAAAAAACCGATATCAGCAGAATAAAAATTAGGGCTAAAGTCCATTGTTGAGCGGGTGGTAAGAAAAAGGGGGATCGATAAAAGGGCATTAGGTCATTTCTGGAATGCTTTTATGGACTGCATATAGTCGTTTAATGCATTTTTTACTTTGGGAAATAAAAATAAGAGCCCAATCATATTGGGAAATACCAATGCTAAAATCATAGCATCCGAAAATTTAATGACCGCATCCAAGGTAGCAGCAGAACCAATAATCACAAACAACAAGAATAAAATCTTATAGGTTAAATCGGCCCATTTGCCTTTTCCAAAAATAAATTTCCATGATTGCAATCCGTAATAAGACCACGAAATCATAGTAGAAAAAGCAAATAAAACTATGGCTAAAGTCAACACATAGGAAAACCCAGGTAATACCGAATCGAAAGCCATGGAGGTTAAATCAACCCCCCCAATGCTTTCATTGGTTGCGTTTAAGATAACGTTACTGCCATCTCCTCCATAGGCAAAAATACTTTGCACATTGCTACCTTCGATATTAAAAAAGATGATGACTAAGGCTGTCATGGTGCAAATCAATACCGTATCAATAAAAGGTTCTAGCAAGGCAACAACCCCCTCTGAGGCTGGGAAACGTGTTTTTACAGCAGCATGGGCAATAGCGGCAGAACCGGCACCTGCTTCATTCGAAAAGGCAGCGCGTTGAAAACCGACTATAAGAACCCCTAAAACACCACCAATACCGGCCATTGGAGTAAAAGCTCCTTCAAAAATGAGACGGATGGCCTCATCTATATAACTAAAATTAGAAAAAATGATGACCAAGGAGGCCAATACGTAAATACCGGCCATAAAAGGCACAATTTTTTCTGTGATGCTGGCAATTCTCTTAATTCCCCCAATAATTACAATTCCTACTAGAGCTGCTAAAAAAATTCCAATCATAAAACCAACAGCACCACCCTCTAAACCAAATAGTGTAGAAATTTGTACTGCCGCTTGGTTGGACTGAAAGGCATTACCCCCTCCAAAGGAAGCTCCTACACACAAAATGGCAAACACATACCCCAAAATATTACCCAGTTTACCAAAGCCAATTTCTTTCAATCCTTTGGACAGATAATACATGGGACCACCGTGTACGGTTCCGTCTTCATCCACATCTCTATAGGCTACGCCTAAGGTACATTCAACAAATTTGGTAGCCATACCAATCAATCCACAAACAATCATCCAAAAGGTGGCTCCAGGGCCTCCCAATGCAATGGCCACAGCTACTCCGGCAATGTTGCCCAGGCCTACGGTGCCAGATACAGCGGTTGCAAGTGCCTGAAAATGGCTTACTTCTCCCGTTTTACTTTCATCTTTGAGGGTGCCAATTACGTCGCCGTCTACACTCAAATCAGGATTTCCAGATTCATGATGATCGAGGCTGTCAAATTTTCCTCTAACGGTTTGCACAGCTGTGCCGAATTGCGTGATGCTGGGAAACTTAAAATAAAGGGTGAAAAAAGTAGCGCCTATAACTAATAGAATCAAGACAACAGGCACGTTGTAGCTTCCCAAGGGAATGGGCGTTAAAACGAGATTTTCCCATGCCGTTGCAATGGGCATAAAGGCATTGTTAATTTGTTCATCTAAGCCTAATTGTTGTGAAAAGAAAAAATTGGGAAGAAATAGAAATAGTAGTATGTGTTTTATTTTTTTGAAGCCCATATCAATTTGATTGTTTCGATAATACGCGACAATATCACTAAAAATAGGGGTAAAAAAAAATTAATATGAAATCAATTCTACACTTTCTCTATAAAAGAGGCTTAAAGATCAAAAACAGAACTGCGCTTGGTGTAGATCATATCCCTTAACTTAAGCCAAAAAGCTAAAATTAAATAGAGAACAAACCCACCAACTAGCGTTGTAAATGAAGCATAAATAAAGAACAAGCGTACGTTTTTCACTTTCATTCCCAATAGCTCTGCTAGCCGAGTAGAAACAGCAAAACCATTTCGTTCAAAAAAAAGGCGTACTCCCTTAAAATTTTTCACTTTGCAAAGTTACACATCCTTTTGCATTATATGAAATCCTACTGCACAACGCAAACACTTTTGAGCATCACAATATTGTTTTTTTAAATGAAGTAAACTTTGAGAATCTAACACCGTTTTCACTTTGAGATTACACGCACGAAACTTGTTCATCAAGGCATTGTGTTCAGCCTTTATTTCTCTAGCCCATTGTAAAAGTTTCATGTCATGTGATTTGCCCTGATATTTAAAATAGGCAAAACGAAGTGGGATGACCACATTAACCAAGAGAAGGTCTTGAAAAGCCGGGGTCATCTTTTTGACTGAAGTTTTACTCTTAACCTCAAAGTTATAATGCGATTCCCAATAGGAAGAAGTGGCCGTATTGAAATATTGCCGGACTTGTTTGGTGTTTTGTGCCTTCATTAATTTTTCAAAAAGCCCCTGTTGTATATGGTAAAGCTGGGCCAATTGTGCCAAACGGATGGTGGGAAAATTGGCCGAGCGCAAACGTCCAAAGGTGGTTGCATTTTCGAGGCTTTTTTTAAGTTTAAATTTGGATTTTAAAAAAGCATATTCTGATTTGAGTTTTTGTTGATAAGCATCTTTATGGCCCTGTAAAAGGCCTAGTTGTCCCAAAAACAAAGCTTCTAAATAGGTGATGTTAGGTTGACATTTTTGGATTATGGTAAAGGAGAAACTTTGGGCCATTTCCAAAAATGCAGCTCCATTTTTATTAAGTCCAACCCCTTTTGCCAACATTTGAAACAACACAGCCTCCCAGTTATTGGTGTTTTGTTGTAACAAATATTCAATATGTTTGGTTTGACCTTCTAGGCGCTCCACATAGAGCCGCTCTTTCCAAAACAACCATTTACTGGTGTCAAAAGCGGGCAATGCATTTTCACATGCAATAAACCTTTTGGGCGTTAAAAATTGTGCCCGATATTGATCCAAAATAGCTGAAGCTACATATTCTGATAGGCATAGGGTAGGCATGGCTTGGCCGTTGGAAAGGCAAATATCGGTGTCGTTATGCCAAACCACATGCAAAATTACAGCCTCATAGTTTGCGTCTTTATGGTGTCCGTGTTGATACCAGGCAGAAGCGTTGACATGCACTTCAACTGGGCCTGCCCACAACAAAGCATCCATCCTAATTTTTGCATTCGAAAAATCAGGCCCCACACTTTCATTTAAAAAACCAGGTGATAAAATTTGCAAATCTACACCCTTGGTTGTTTTAAGTTTAGCGTGACTAAATTTTTGGTATCGCCATAAATATTGAAGTAGGTCTTCTTGCACAGTATTTAATTTGGGGGTTCATAAATAAAATATAGGGATTATTCTGTGGGACCCTCCCACTCTAAAATACCTCCTACTAAATTATAAACATTTTGCAGGCCTGATTGAGCTAAAATTTGACACGCTTGCGCACTTCTGGCACCTGAACGGCAATAGACAAAATAGTGTTGGTCAGCCGCTAACTTGGCCAATCCATCCATGAACAAATTGGGTTGTTGAATATCTAAATTTTGAGCTCCTGGTATGTGTCCTGCCTCAAATTCTTGGGGGGTTCTTACGTCTAAAATATGGGCGTTTGCCGTCTCTTTTTGAGTGGCAACCCATTCTGCTTGTGTTAAATCCATTGTTTCAATTTTAGTCAAATATACAAATTCCTGTATGGCAAAAAAATTTAGCTTGTATTTGGAAAATTAAAAAATTAGTCTACATTTGTACCAACAATATTTGTAGAAACAAATTTAATTGGTAACCAAAAAATTGATCATAAAATTACTTAAATCGGGAGCCTCAATTTCTGATCATCTAACGCAAGCCATTAAAAAAGGGGGTGTTAGTCTTCCGCAATTCAATGTGTTGCGCATTTTGAGAGGCCAAAAAGGAGAGCCTGCCAATTTATCTACTGTGCAAGAGCGAATGGTCAATAAAATGAGTAATACGTCTCGTTTAGTAGACAAACTCATTGAAAAAGACTTGGTAGAGCGAAAAATTTGCGAGGAAAATAGACGAAAAATAGAACTATTTATTACCTCTAAAGGACTTTCTCTTTTAAAGAAATTGGATCCTTTAATTGATAATGAAGAAGAAAAAATGACCCAAAATCTTACTGTAAAGGACAGAAATCAACTTATGGCGCTGCTTGAAAAATTAAACGTAAACTAAAAATTTAAGAAATTATGAAAAAGACAATTTTAACCTTAGCCTTATTAGCATCGGCTATTTCATTTGCTCAAACCTCCACAATTAGTGTAGACACC